>Ga0209804_1001234_pt1 | contig 17006 bp, 15 predicted proteins | sample GraSoiAngelo_139_FD_185896 | JGI IMG/M metagenome (GOLD analysis project Ga0209804, IMG submission 185896) | Grasslands soil microbial communities from the Angelo Coastal Reserve, California, USA - 14_0929_12_20cm (SPAdes) (version 2) | ecosystem: Environmental > Terrestrial > Soil > Grasslands ... | reverse complement strand
GTTTATCGTGGATGCGATCGACCTCCGAGAGATCTAGGGTGGTCGAGCCCTAGCCGTCGAGGAGCCTTCGCCGGTGCCCACGTGGATCCCGGAAGCGGACGGGCTGCACCTCGCCCGCACCCTGGAGTCCGGCCAGGCATTCCGGTGGCGGTGGAACGCCGGCAAGGACGGGGCACGGGTGGCGGTGGGCGTCGTGGGTCGTCACATCCTACAGGTGGCACAAGATACCCGGGGACTGTCTCTGCTCTCGCCGGATACCGAGGACGCCCGGAGACTGCTCCTCGACTACCTGGGCTGCTCGCGTGAGCCGCGCGGAGTGACCGGCATCGAGGCGGCGCTCGTCGAGGACGGCGTCCTTGGCCGGATCCTCCCCTGCACCCGCGGCATCGCGATCCTGGCGCAGGATCCGTGGGAGGTGCTGATCTCGTTCATCATCTCGGCGAACAACAACATTCCCAAAATCACCCAGTCGATCGAGCGGCTGGCCCGCGCGTTCGGGGAGCCACTCCGAGACGGCATGCAGACCTTTCCCGCTCCGGCCCGGCTCGCCGCGGCCCGCCCGCGGACGCTTGCGGCCTGCCTCCTCGGCTACCGGGCGCCGTATGTGCGCGCCGCCGCGCGCATGGTCGCGGACGGACACCTCGACCTCGACGCCCTGCGGCGGCTGCCGTTCGACGCCGCGCGCGAGCGGCTCCTCGAGGTGCCGGGCGTGGGGGAGAAGGTCGCCGACTGCATCCTGCTCTTCGGGCTGGGCCAGACGGCCGCGTTCCCCGTGGACGTCTGGGTGACGCGCGCTGTGGAGCGCCTCTACTTCCGCGGCCGGCCCCGCACCCCGAAGCAGATCCAGGCATTCGCCCGGGCGCGATTCGGTCCCCTCGCCGGGTACGCGCAGCAGCACTTGTTCGCCTATGCCCGCGCGCATCTGAGAGTCGCCCGCACGTCCGAGCGCGCGCGGCAGGTGGCTAAGCCACGGACACCGGCTGGGCGGGGACATTCGCGCGGTACATGAAAAGAAGGGAGCTACGTTATCGTTTGATCGCCGCGAATGCCTGGTCGCATGCCTCGAGCGTGCGGTCCACGTCGGCGTCGGTGTGCGCCAGGGAGAGGTAGAACTTCTCGTTGGGGTTGACGAGAATCCCGCGCTTGAGCAGCTCGATCGACCAGCGCAGGTTGAGCTGCGTGTCCGAGGTCAGCAGATCCTCCCAGTTTCTGAGCGGCTTCCGGGCGGTGAACCGGATGCCGAACACCGCGTCCTCGCCGGGCGCCTGCACGGCGAACCCATACCGGGTCCCGAGCGATTCGATCTCCCGCCGCAGCCGGCCGCCGATCTTGTGAAAATGGTCGTAGGCGCCGGGCCGGCTGAGGATGTCCAGGGCGGTCACCCCCGCCGTCGCGCTCACCGGGTTGCCGTTCAGGGTCCCGCTCGCCCAGACGAGGTGCGGCCGCTCCGTCCGGCGCGCATCGAAATGCTTCATGATGTCGCTCCGGCCGGCGATCGCGGCCATCGGGAATCCGCCGGACATCGCTTTGCCGTAGGTGGCCACGTCGGGGATCACCCCGTAGCGCTCCTGGGCTCCGCCCCAGGCGATGCGGAACCCGGTCACGATCTCATCGAAGATCAGCACGCTGCCGGCCCGCGTGGCCGCCTCGCGCACCGCCTCGAGGAACCCGGGCACCGGCTGGAGGACCCGCTGCAGCGGCTCCACGATCACCGCGGCCAGTTCGTTCGCGTGCCGCTGAATGATCTCCACCGCGCGCGCGGCGTCGTTGAACGGGGCGACCAGCACCTGCCCGCGCAGCGCCTCCGGAATACCGATGGAATCCGGCTCCGCGTTCGGGTAGGCGCTCGGCCGCTTCGGCACGGTCCCCCACAGCGAGTAGTCGTGCATCCCATGCCAGCCGCCCTCGAACTTGAGGACCTTCGAGCGGCCGGTCGCGCCCCTGGCCAGACGCATCGCGAAGAACGTCGCCTCGGTCCCCGACCCGGTGAAATGCACCTGGTCGGCGCAGGGGATCGCCTCGACCATTCGCTCCGCCAGACGGATCACCGGCTCGTTGAGGAAGTAGTACGTCGATCCCTTCGGCACCTGGCGCTGCACCGCGGCCACGATCTCCGGATGCCCGTGCCCGAGCAGGGCCGGGCCGGACCCGAGGTGATAATCGATAAAATCCCGGCCGTCCACGGTGGTGACGTGGCTGCCGCGGCCCTCGGCGATGACGAGGTTCACTTCCGGGGGCAGAACGAACAGCCCGAGCCCGCCGCCGGCGAGATACCGGCCGGCGCGCTCGAGCAGGTCCGCCTGGCGGGTCGTTTCGGCGCGTTCTGCCTTCGGGGTCATTGCTCTCCTCCTCTACACCAGATGCGTGTCGCCGGGGTCAATCGCGCCTGACGGTGATCTCCCCGTGCCCCATCCCCGTGATCTCCCCCACGACCGCCGCCATGGCCCCCTCGGTCTCGAGCGCCTGCACCAACCGGGCGAGCCGGGCCTCGGGCACGGCAATCAGAAGGCCTCCGGACGTCTGGGCATCACAGAGGAGTACCTGCCCGTCCTCGTCGATCCCTTCCCAGGTGATGGCGCCCTCCAGGGAGGCCTGGTTCCGCCGGGTGCCGCCCGGGATCACGCCTTCCCGCGCGAGCCCCCAGGCTTCCTCGAGAATCGGCACCGACCGCAGCCGGATGCGCGCCCGGACCTTGGCCGCGCGGGTCATCTCGTGAAGGTGGCCGAGCAGCCCGAACCCGGTGACGTCGGTGGCGGCCGAGACCCCGACGTCGGTCATCGCCTGCGCGGCGCCCCGGTTCAGCGTGGCCATGATGCGGATGGCCTCCTGGATCGTCGCGGCCGACGTTCGCTCCTGCTTGATTCCGGTGGTGATGACGCCCATCCCCAGGGGTTTTGTCAGCACGAGCCGGTCGCCGGGCTTGGCCGCCGCGTTCGTGACGATGCGGTTGGGGTGGACGAACCCGGTGACGGCGAGCCCGTACTTCGGCTCGGGATCTTCGATGGTGTGGCCGCCGATGATGACGACTCCGGCCTCGCTGCACTTGTCGCCGCCCCCGCGCAGGATCTCCCCGAGGACATCGAGGGGCAGCTTCGTCCGCGGGAACCCCGCGAAGTTGAGGGCGAGCTTCGGCGTCCCGCCCATCGCGTAGACGTCGCTCATCGCGTTCGCCGCCGCGATCGCGCCGAACCAGTACGGCTCGTCCACGATGGGCGTGAAGACGTCCACGGTCTGGACAAGGGCCAGATCGGGGGCAATGCGATACACGCCCGCGTCGTCCGCCGTGTTGGTGGCCACGAGGACGGCAGGGTCGGTCACCGGAGGGAGGTGGCGCAGGACCTGCGCCAGGTCGGCCGGACCCAGTTTAGAGGCTCAGCCGGCGCAGGCGACCATCGAGGTCAGCCTGATCCGGTCGCGTTCGGTCATGGACCGCTCCGTGTCCGACGTGGGTGCTACGTTCATTGTAGCACCGGCGGTGCCGCTGAAGCGGAACCCGAGCGCCCCGGAGTCCCGATGGCGGATCAGGGCGCGGAATACTGATGGGCGTACTGCCACCGGCACTGCGCCCGGAGCTTCTCCTCCAGCTGATACTCCGTCCCGAAGCGTTCCGGCGCGAGGGACGTCAGATCCATGGGGGGTTTGCCGGTGAGAATCCACTCGGCCAGCACCTCGCCGACCGCCGGGGAGATCGACAGGCCGCCGACACAGCACCCGCTCGCGACGAAGAAGCCCCGGATGCCCGGCACAGGGCCGACGATGTGGCGCCCGTCGGCGGTCATGGTGGGCAATCCGCCCCGGTGCTCGCGGACCTTGAACTCGCGCAGGATCGGAAACTGGGCCACGACCGTGCCGGCCAGCCTGCGGAGCACACCGATATCGAGAGCCAGGTCCTTCATCTGAAAGCCGGCCGGGAGCGCCGCCGTGTCGTATTGGACCGGATCCGGCTCATATCCGCCCAGCATCAGTCCGCCCTTCTCCGGACGGATGTAGACGTTCGAGTCGATCACGCGGACGATCGGCTGGGCCGTCGAGACGCCATCGATGGGCTCCGTGATCAGGAGCTGGTGGCGCGTCGGGACGACCGGGATGCGGCCATCCGCCATTTGGGCCACCAGGCGCGTCCAGGCCCCGGCCGCGTCCACCACGACCAGCGTCCGGATCTCGCCCTGATCGGTGATCACGCCGGTCACGCCGCCGTCCTTGGTGATGATCCCGGTCACAGCGGTGTTCGGCATCAGCGTCGCGCCCAGCCGGCCCGCCGCCCGAGCGTACCCGAGCGGGATCTGCACCGGCTCGAGGTACAGGTCCGACGGGGTATAGGTGATCCCCTGGGCGCCTGCCGGATCGAGAAACGGCATCAACCGACGGGCCTCGGCCGGGGAGACCAAATCGATCCCCAGCCCGAGCCGGCGCCCCCGCGCCACCTCGCGCTTCAGCTGCTCGTGGTGCTCGGGTGTCCGGGCGATCTTCATGCTTCCGGGTTGGTGATAGACGATCGGTTCCCCGGTGTCCGCCTCGAACCGTTCGATCTTCCGGACGGCCATCATTGCGAGACGGGTCATGACATCGGTCGTGCGTACCTGGGCCGTGAGGCCGGCGGCGCGGGGAGAGGTCTGCGAGGCGAGTTCATGCTTGTCGATCAGTGCGATTGGGCGTCTCCCCGCCTTCGCGAGATGAAACGCGATGCTGGCGCCGAGCGCCCCGGCGCCGACGACCACGGCTTCTGCGTCCCGAATCATTGGCCCGAACCTCCTGCCACGGCCGGTGTTCAGCGACCGTGGCTCAGTCGATACTCGAGGAACCGCACCGCCCGCGAGAGCGGATACGCCATGATCAAGTACATCAGGCCGGCGGTGAGATAGAGCCGCATCGGCATGAAGTACTCGCTGCTGAGATCCCTGGCCCGCAGCATCAGTTCCGGCGCAGAGATCAAGGAGGCGATCGAGGTGTCCTTCAGCAGGGCGATGGCGTAGTTGGCCATCGGCGGCAGGACGATCCGGACGGCCTGGGGGAGAATGATGAACCGCATCGCCTCGAGATGCGTCATGCCGATCGAATAAGCGGCCTCGCGCTGCCCACGGTGGATGGCCTGGATCCCCGCACGGTAGACCTCCGCGAGATAGGCGGCGCCGTTCAACCCCAGCCCGATCACCGCCGCCTCGAAGGCGCGGAGGACGATTCCCACCGACGGCAGGCTGAAGTAGATCAGGAAGAGCTGCGTCAGCGCCGGTGTGCCCCGGACCACCTCGATGTATCCAACGGCGAATCGGGAGAGCATCCGGTGCCGGGACAGGCGGGCGAGCCCAAAGAGAAGCCCGACGACGGCGGCGATCGCGAAGGCCGCCGCGGTCATGCGCAGCGTGCCCTGCGCGGCCGTGAGCAACTGGGGCATCCAGATCCTGAGCAGGGGCCAGACGCCGGGGGAGGCCGCGGCCGCGATCATGCCTGGTGCCCCCGCCCCATCGCCGCCTCGAGGTGCCGCACGGCCCTGGACAGCGGCAGGCTCATCGCCAGGTAGAGCAGCGCCACCATCAGATAAATCTGCGTGCTCAGAAAGGTCGCCTCGACCAGGCTGCGGGCCCGAAACATCAGCTCGGGCGCCGCCACGGCCGAGGCGATCGAGGTGTCCTTGAGCAGGCCGATCGCGAAGTTGCCGATCGGAGGTAGCACGACCCGCACCGCCTGGGGGAGGATGATATACCACATCGCCATCGGGCGGGTCATCCCGATGGAGAAGGCCCCTTCGAGCTGCCCCTGATGGATCGCCTCGATCCCGGCGCGGAAGACTTCGGTGAGATACGCGCCTCCGTTGATCCCAAAGCCCACGATCGCGGCCGGCAGCGGGTTCAACTTGATCCCGATCCCCGCGAGGCCGAAGTAAATGACAAAGAGCTGCGTCAGCACCGGGACGGCGCGAAAGACTTCCACATACGCCGTCGCGAGCGCGCGCAGCGGACGGGACGGCGCGGTCTTCAGGACGGCGAAGACGATTCCCAGCACGATGGCCACGGCGAGGGCGCCGGTGGTCACCTGGATGGTGGTGACGGCGCCGACCAACAGCCCGCGCGCGATCTCCGGAAGCTTCGCGAGCGTCCGGCCCCACGGATCGCCCGTCATTGATACGCCTGCCTGTCCAGCACCGCGCTCAGGAACGCCCGTGTCCGGGGATGATCGGGCGCGCGGAACATCTTGTGCGGCGGCCCGGCTTCCACGACGATGCCGTCGTCCATAAAGATGACGCGATCCGAGACATCTTCGGCGAACTGCATCTCGTGCGTCACGATGATCATCGTCATACCCTCGGTGGCGAGCCGGCGCATCACGGTCAGCACCTCGCCGATCAGCTCCGGATCGAGGGCGGACGTGACTTCGTCGAACAGCATCAACTTGGGGCGCATGGCCAGGGTGCGGGCAATGGCCACACGCTGCTGCTGGCCGCCGGAGAGTTTTTCGGGATACACGTCGCACTTGTGGGCCAACCCGACCTTCTTGAGGAGATCCAGGGCCAGCGTGTTGGCGTCGGCCCTCGACATCTTCAGCACCCTGACCGGCCCGATCATGATGTTCTCGATGGCCGTGAGATGCGGAAAGAGGTAAAACCGTTGAAAGACCATGCCCACCTTGGCCCGGAGGCGGGCGATCTCCCGGTCCCTCATCTCGACGTACCGGCCGTCGACCATCTTCTCGCCGACCAGCTCTCCCTCAATATAGACGTGTCCCCGCGTCGGCTTCTCCAGGTGGTTGATGCAGCGAAGGAGCGTGGTCTTCCCGGAGCCGCTCGGGCCGATGATGGTCAGTCTCTCGCCGGCCGCGACGGCGAGATCGATGCCTTTGAGGACCTCCAGATCCCCGAATCGCTTGTGCAGGCCGACGATCCGGAGAAGGGGGGATGGACCCGGCGTGGCAGCCGGGCGACGTTCATCCGCACCCTGGGTTTCAGGTCGATGGAGCAACGCAGACGCTAGACGCGCGGGATCATTACCTAAACGAGGACGAGTAGTCCTTCGGCGTATGCGCGCAGGGGCCAATGATGTTCCCCTTCTCGTCGCGATCCACACCGATCCGCGGATTCTTGGCGGGAGGCACCAGGTAATCCGGGTTCTTCACCCCGTACTTGGCCAGGGACTCGGCGTTCTTTTTCGAGCCCCAGAGCCACTTCACCCCGCGGTTGACGGCGTCGAACAGGTCGTGATTGTCCATGTTCATGCCCATGACCGTGTGCTGCTTGCTCGTGATCTGCGGGAAGTCTGGATTGGGCCTGATCGGGATCTGCTTGAGGCCCCATCCGGGGTTTTGCAAGATGAGATAGTCGACCGTGGGGGCGTCGAGGATGGCAAAATCCAGACGGCCGGCGGTCACATCGCGGATACAGCCGTCCGAGGTGTCGTACAGCTTGACCTCGGTCGTCCCGGGCACCCGCTTCATCTCGGGGACGATGGTAAATCCCGTCACCGTCCCGATGGTGTGCCCCTTCATGTCCTCGATGCCGACGGATTGCGTGAACGTCATGTCCTTCTTCATGGTGACGAACGTGCCCGCATAGTAGATCGCATCGGTAATGCACATCACCTGAGCCCGCGTCGGCGTCCAGCCCATGTTCCCCAGCATGATGTCGGTCCGGCCTGTCTTGACCGATTCGATGGTGGCCGACCATTCCATCAGCGACGGTTTGACGCCGAGGCCGAGCTTCGCGGCGATCGCCGCGATCATCTCCCCGTCGGTCCCGATGAGCTTCCCGTCCTTCACACTGGTCATCGGCATATCGCCATTGATCGCAACGGTAATGACGCCGGGGTTGACGGTCTTGACCTTCGCAGGCTGCGCGGCGGCATCCGGGATCTCCAACAGCCCGCCCAGCGCGCCCGCGCCAGCCCCCAGAACAGCCGCGCGCTCGAGAAGCGCGCGTCGGGAAAGCCGACCGGTGCGCCCCTCGGGCCTGCGGCCTGATCCAGAACCTCCCCGAAGCTGGTCGTCCACCATGTAGAAGCACCCCCCTTGGGCTACCGTGCTCGGGCCAGCAAATACTTTTCCAGCCTGCCCTGCCGCCACCTTCTGCCCTCGCCGGGAATATAGTACACTGGTATTGGTCCGATGGCGATCAATGTGCATCAGCTCAAGATCTTCCACACCGTCGCGCGGTCCGGCAGTTTCTCACGCGCGGCGGCGGAACTCTTGATCAGCCAGCCGTCCGTCAGCATCCAGGTGGGCGATCTCGAACGGCAGTTTGGCACCGACCTGTTCGAGCAGGTCGGCAAGCACGTGCGGCTCACCGAGGCCGGCCGGGTGCTGGACGACTACGCGGCCCGCATCCTGGCGCTGATCGACGAGACCCGGGTGGCCATGGACGAGGTCAAAGGGCTGCGCCGCGGCCGGCTCCTCCTCGGCGCCACCCCGACGCCCGGCACCTACCTGCTCCCCGCCCTCCTGGGACGGTTCAAGGAAGAGTACCCGAGCATCGAGATCTCGCTGCGCCTCGCCGACACGCGCCGGATTCAAGAGATGCTCCTGCAGCGCCAGCTGGATCTGGGGCTCGTCGGCGGCAACGTCAGCTTCCCCGATCTCGAGGCGGCGGTGCTCCTCAACGACGAACTGGTCCTCATCGTCGCCCCATCGCACCCGTTCGCCACGCTGCCGAGCGTGCGGGTCGCCGATCTGGCCGGCGAGCCGTTCATCCTGCGCGAGCGCGGCTCCGGCAACCGGGAGGCGGCGGATGAGGCGCTGCATCGCGCCGGAGTACACGTCACGCCCGTCTTCGAAGTGGAAGGCGCGGAGATGGTGAAACAGGCCGTCGCCGCGAACCTGGGCCTCTCGATCCTCTCGCGCTGCGCGGTCGAACTGGAGGTGGCCGCCGGCCGCCTGCGCATCGTGCCGATCGAGGGCCTCCGGATCGAGCGGGCGATCTCGCTCCTCTCCCGCCGTGATCACCGCCTGCCCCGCGTGGCCCAGGCCTTTCTCGAGATGATCCGCCCGCAGGCGTTGACGCGGCCCCCGTCGGATGCTATCATCACCGGCAGTTAACGGCGCCGTCAGGCGATGACGGAGAGGTCCACAAACGCTCTCGCCTCCTGTGGCGGGAGCGTTCTCATTTGCCGGCGGCGCACGCGCAGGAGGCGACCCCATGGATGAGATCAACCTGCTGATCCCCGGCCCGACCCCGCTGCCCCCGCGGGTGCTCCAGGCGATGGGGCGGGAGATGACCAATCACCGCGGCCCCACGTTCGGCCGCATCATGGCGGAGATCCTGGACGGCCTCAAGGACGTGTTCCGGACCCGCAACGACATCATCCCGCTGGTGTGCTCGGGCACCGGCGGCCTCGAAGCGGCGGTGGTCAACTTCCTGTCCCCGGGCGACCGGGTGCTCTCGGTGAACAACGGCTACTTCTGCGAGCGGTTCGCGGAGATCGCCGAGCGCTTCGGCGCGCGCGTCGATCGGGTGCTCGCGGAGTGGGGCCGGCCGGTCCCCCTCGACGCGGTCGCGGGCCGGCTCCGCGCGGACGCCGGCCGGGACTACCGGGCGGTGTTCGTGACCCAGAGCGAGACCAGCACGGGCGTGCACAACGATGTCAAGGCAATCCGCGCACTCCTGGGCGATCACCCGGCGCTGCTGATGGTGGACGCGGTCAGCAGCCTCGGGGCGATCCCGCTGGAGACCGATGCCTGGGGCGTGGACGTGGCGGTCACCGGCTCCCAGAAAGCCCTGATGAGCCCTCCGGGGATGGCGTTCATCAGCGTGAGCGACCGCGCCTGGGCGGCCGCGGACCGCGCCTCGACACCCCGGTTCTACCTCGATCTGCGGCGGGGGCGGGTAGAAATCCACCGGCAGCCCCCGGGGACGGCATTCACCACGGCCGTGACCGTGGCCTACGCGGTACACGAGGCGCTGCGCCTGATCCGCGAGGAGGGGCTGGACCGCGTCTTCGAGCGCCACCGCCAGATGGCCCGGATGGTGCGCGCGGGCGTCCGGGGGATGGGCCTGCGCACGCTGGCGGACGACGCCTGGGCCGTGGACACGGTGACTCCCGCGCTCACCCCCGATGGCGTCGACGCCGTCACCGTCGGCACCCACGCGCGGGAGCGGTACGGCGTCCTGTTCGGCCGCGGGATCGGAAGCTTAGAACACACCGCGATCAGGATCGGCCACCTCGGGTACACGCAATCGGCGATGCTGCTCGCGGGCCTGGAGACCCTCGGACGCACCCTCAACGACCTCGGCGCTCGGGCCGCGACGGACGCGGGGCTCGAGGCCGCGCGCCAGACGCTGCGGGCCCCCGCGAAGCGCTGAGGCCGGCGGGGCGGCGATGCAGGTCCTGGTCGCTGACGGGCTCGGCGAAGAGGGCCTGGCCCGGCTGCGGGAAGCGGGAGAGGTGATCGTCCGGTCCGGCCTCGCCGAAGCGGACCTCGCGGCGCTGCTGCCCGCAGCCGATGCGCTCATCATCCGCAGCGGGACCCGCGTCTCCGCCGCGGCGCTTGGGGGGGCGCCGCGCCTCCGCGTGATCGCCCGCGCGGGGGTCGGGGTGGACAACATCGATGTCGACGCGGCGACGCGGCGGGGCATCCTCGTGCTCAACACCCCCGAGAGCAGCACCATCGCGGCCGCGGAGCACACGATGGCGATGCTCCTCGCCCTGGTTCGCCACATCCCCCAGGCCCACGCCGCCCTGAGCGCGGGCCGGTGGATCCGCGAGCCGTACACCGGCACCGAACTGGCCGGGAAAACGCTCGGCATCATCGGGCTCGGGAAGATCGGCAGCGAGGTGGCCCGGCGGGCGATGGCCTTCGATATGCGGGTGCTGGCCCACGATCCGTACGTGACGGAGGAACGGGCCCGGCGGCTCGGCGTGGACCTGGGTACCTGGGAGGAGGTCCTGCGCCGGTCCGACGTCCTGACGCTGCACGTGCCGCTGGCCGAAGAGACCCAGGCCCTCATCGGGAGCAACGAGCTGGCCGCGATGAAGCCGGGCGCGCTCCTCGTGAACTGCGCCCGCGGGGGGCTGGTCGACGAGCAGGCGCTCCTGGGGGCGCTCGAGGAAGGCCACGTGGGAGGCGCCGCCCTCGATGTCTTCGCCGTGGAGCCCCCGCCGGCCGGAGCGCCGCTGCTGGCGCACCCGCGCGTCGTGGCGACGCCCCACCTCGGCGCCTCCACACGGGAAGCCCAGCGGTCCATCGCCGTCGACGTCGCCGACCAGGTCCTCGCCGCCCTCCGCGGCGAGCCGGTGCACGGGGCCGTCAACGCCCCGGCGCTCGGGGAGGAGACGTGGCGCCGCCTCGAACCGTTCATGGCCCTCGCCCGGAGCCTCGGCGAGGTCGCCCAGCAGGTCGCCGAAGGGCAATTGAGCGCCATCGCCATCCGCTACGAGGGCGAAGTGGTCCGGATGGACACCCCGGCGCTCACCGCGTCGTTTCTCGCAGGCCTGCTGCACCGGATCTCCGACCAGACGGTCAACCTGGTCAATGCCGTCGTGGTCGCCCAGGACCGCGGCCTCGCGATCAGCGAGGCGCACTCGGACCTCTGCGAGGACTTCGCCAGCCAGATCATCGCCGAAACCCAGACCTCCCACGGCACCCTGCGGCTCGGCGGCGCGCTCTTCGGGCACCGGGAGGCGCGCATCACTCGGCTGAACCACTGGCGGCTCGACCTCGTGCCGGCGTCGCACATGCTGTTTGTCTGGAACCAGGACCGCCCGGGGATGATCGGGATGGTCGGCACCATCCTCGGCCGGCACGGCGTCAACATCGCCAACATGCACGTCGGCCGGCGGGACGCCGGGGGGACCGCGGTCATGGTCCTGACCCTGGACGCCCCGGCGCCGGCGGAGGCCGTGCGCGAGATCCGCGAGGCGGCCGGGATCTCGCAGGTGAAGGCGGTGCGTCTCTAATGGTGGATCTCAAACTGATCCGCGAACAACCCGACCTGTTCAAGGCCGCGCTGCGCAAGAAGCGCGCCGACCCCGGCCTGGTCGACCGCGCGCTCGAGGCCGATCGACGCCGGCGGGAGGTCGTCCAGCAGGTAGAGGCGCTGCGGGCCGCGCAGAACCGGGCCTCGCAGGAGATCCCGAAACTGACCGGCGCGGCCCGGGAGGCGCGAATCGTTGAGATGAAGCAGATCGCCGCCCAGGGGAAGGCGCTGGAACCCACCCTGCAGGACGCCGACGCCGCCCTGCAGGCGGTGCTGCTGCAGATCCCCAACCCGCCCCACCCTGCGGTGCCGGCCGGCGGGCCGGATGAGGGCGCCACCCTCCGCGTGGTCGGCGCCCCGCCGCAGTTCGAGTTCGCGCCCCGAGACCATGTCGAGCTGGGCGCGGCCCTCGATCTGCTCGACGTGGAGCGCGGCGCCAAGGTCTCCGGATCGCGGTTCTACTTCCTTCGCGGAGACGGCGCGATGCTCCAGCTGGCGCTCGTCCGGTACGCGGTCGACCGGCTGGCCGCCGAGGGGTTCACCCCAATCGTCCCGCCCGTTCTGGTCCGGCGTGAGCACATCATCGGCATGATGGGCGGCGCCGGCCTCGACGAGCAGATGGTCTACCGCATCGAGGGCGAGGACCTCGCGCTCGCCGGCACGTCGGAGATGGCGCTCGGGTCCATGCTGGCCGGCGAGGTGCTCAACGAATCGGACCTGCCGGTCCGGCTCTGCGGGATCTCGACCTGCTTCCGGCGGGAGGCCGGCGCGCACGGCAAGGACACCCGGGGGATCTTCCGCGTCCATCAGTTCGACAAGGTGGAGATGTTCTCGTACTGCCACCCCGACCGGTCCTGGGAGGAACACGACTATCTTGCGGGCCTGCAGGAGCGCCTCTGGCAGCCGCTCGGGCTCCCCTACCGCGTCGTCGATATCGCCGCCGGCGACCTCGGGGATCCGGCGGCGCGCAAGTACGACATCGAGACGTGGATGCCCGGGCGGGGGGGCTACGGGGAGACCCAGTCGTGCAGCAACTGCACGGACTTCCAGGCCCGCCGTCTCAATGTCCGGTTCCGCCGGAAAGACGGCGGAGCGGTGGAGTTCGTGCACACGCTCAACGGCACCGCGGTGGCGAGCACGCGGGCGATCATCGCCATCGTGGAGAACTTCCAGCAGCGCGACGGGAGCGTGCGCATCCCGGAGCCGCTCATCCCCTACATGGGAGGCAAGACGGAGCTGCGGGCCCGCCGGCTGGCCCCGCACCGTAAGTAACGATCCCGTGGGACGGACCTCGCGGACGCCCCGGAACGATCAGGCCGGGGGGGAACGACGCGACCGGTGAAGATCGGCGTCGTCGCCGACATCCACTGCGGTCCAGACGCCGACACCCAGCTCGGCAGCCACGCCCCAGTGCTGCTGGAGGGTTTCTGCGACGCGATGGAGGCCTTTGGGCCGGACCTCCTCGTCGACCTGGGGGACCGCATCAACCCGGTCGCCGGCCGTCAGGACCGCCAGCGCACGGTGTGGGTCCGGCGGCGGCTGTTAGAGATAGGGGTGCCCGTCCATCATGTGCTCGGGAACACCGACGTCGGCAACCTGACGAAGTCCGAGCTCGGGCCGCTGCTCGAGCAGGGGACACCGTATGCCTGCGCGGACCGCTACGACCCGCGCATCGTCCTGCTCGACAGCCAGGATCATCCGCTCGAACAGGCCGGCGGGGAGATCGGGCCCGACCAGATGTCCTGGCTCGCCGAGGTGCTGGAGCACGGCTCCGGGCCCGCGCTGGTCTTCTGCCACCATCCCCTCGACGAGCAGGACCTCCGCGGCCACCGGTACTTCGCCGCGAAACCGGACCGCGCGCACGTCCGCAACCGCGAGCGGGTCCGCGGGCTCCTCGAGCGCAGCGGCCGGGTCCTGGCGGTGTTCGCCGGACACCTGCACTGGACGCGCGCAGCCGTGATCAACCGGATCCCCTATGTGACGCTCGGGTCGCTGGTCGACTGCGGGTACACCGGCGGCCGGCCCGCCGGCACGTTCGCGGCCGTCACGATCCGGGGCCGCAGCGTCGAGGTCCGGGTGTCGGGGCTCGAGCCGGAGCAGTTCCACTTCGGGACCGCCTGAGCCGGGGTCGTCGCCCAGCAAAGCACATTATCCGCGTTGGTGGCTTCGCACCCTACCTATCTGCTTACTCGCCCAATTTCGTGCCGTCGACAAAGAGGACGGTGCGGGGTTCCCACACGACCTTCAGATTCGCCAGCGATGTATCGCGCAGTTTTTGATCCGCGTCTATGAAAGGGTTGAACTCGATGACCCCATCCCACGTCTTTTGCTCACCCGCCTTTAGCCCCTTGTCGTAACTGAGCCCGATGGACTCTACTCTTTCGCCAAAGACATCATTGAACACTACGGTACCTCGGAACCCCCTGATGTCCCTGCCGCTGCTGTTGTTGAAGACGCACTTGATTGTGATTCCATCGTGCATCACCGTCTCATAATCAGCCTTCTGGAAGCCTTTGTCGATCACTTGGACGCCGACAGCGCGTCGTAGTTGCTTTTCTAGCGCAGATAGCGCTCTCGTGGAAGTTTGGGACGGACCGGCCGACGAAGCCGGATGCGTCTGGCCTTGAGCGCCCAGCCTATCGTTGGGGGAAGTGACGATGTGGGCGACAATAAAGACGGCCGCGGTCAGCGCTAGCAACGCCGCGAAACCCATGTAGGATGCGTGTGCCTGTTTATCGTGCTCCTTAGCGACGAACCGGGTACCAAACCTCGACAAGAGCCTTACGTGCGCCAGGAACGTCGACACAACAAGGCATCCGGCAAGAACGTACAGCCCTCCGGCAGGCTTTACTTGGAACGCGTTGGAGAGGGCCGTTCCAAGCCCCTGGAAGAGCCCAGCGAAAGGGTTATCTGCCAGGTCCTTGGCACCGGCGTCAAGCGAGCGCTGGAGCCATCCGTGTATATCCGAGTTCACGATAGTCACATAGATCACTGCCCCAATACCAGAGAGCGCTCCGAGCATGGTTGCCTTCTTTACAAGAGACAAGTGGCTCCGGATGCTACCGACGAAACTGAGTAGGGCACAGACGAACGCTACAAGTACGAGCGTCGGTATCAACCAAGCCACCCGCACGGAAAGTGGGAGATCCGCGCTCCCAGGAGTTGGCTGTGACGGCGTTGCGGCAGAGTGGTTGGGCATGAGGCTGTCTTTGAATGAAGAGATTCTCGATACCACATCGTAGCCACTTATCCCTTGGTCTCCGACTATGGGCGCGTGCATCGCGACGAGCGGGAAAAAGAAAGTCAGCAACGCGATACAGGTCAGGAAAGCGATTGCCAAGTTCTCTAGCGGGATGCCAGTGAACGCGATTCCGGAACGCTGAGGAGATCCCGCCTCCGGGGATGTCCGAGCGAAATTGTCAGGATTATAAATAGTCAAATATGATGGGCGGGCTGGGTTTGGACGTGGGGCAGAGGGACTGCTTCCAGGGACCGCTCCTCTATCACCCGATTGGTTACCGCCTTCGGGGCGAACCTTTCCTTCCTCGGATGCTCTCTGCCCTTCCTTGGGTGTGTGCATCATTCTCCGTCTTCTCCTTCCTCACAGTTCCGGCTGGTAATGTTCGGGTACGATGAGGAGTCTGGCTCGATTCTGCTAGGAACGAAGCTCTTGAAGTTCTTCCGAAGCGCGCGAGAAACTCTAGCGGAGATAATGCCATTAGTCAGTTGTTGCCCAAAGGGTCACCGCCTTTAGACTCCATTTTGACCTGAGGTGGCCTCTGCGTGGCCATGGATAACCCGCCCGCAGGGGGACTCCCCTTTTGCATTGGCGAACCGGTAACCATGCCCACGACCGCCGAGAAGCGGCGCACCTTCCGTCAGCTCCACGAGTCGGGCTGCTTTGTCATCCCCAATCCGTGGAACGCGGGCTCGGCGCGCTACCTGCAGCATCTCGGGTTTAAAGCGCTCGCGACCACGAGTTCCGGCGCCGCGTTCTCGATGGGGCTGCCCGACGCCGACTGGGCGCTGACCCGCGATCCCATGCTCGCCCACATCCGCGCCATCGTGGAGGCCTCCGACCTGCCGGTGAACGCCGACTTCGAGTCTGGGTACGCGGACGCTCCCGCGCCACTGGCCGAAAACGTGCGGCTGTGCGTCGAGACCGGCGTGGCGGGGCTGTCGATCGAGGATTCCACCGGAGAGGCGTCGAGGCCACTCTATGCGTTCGACCTGGCCGTGGCGCGCATCCGCGCCGCGCGCGAGGCCATCGACCGGGCCGGGGGGAATGTGCTGCTGGTCGGCCGGACGGAAGGGTTCATCGCCGGCGTGCCCGATCTCGACGAAGCGATCCGGCGGCTCAAAGCCTACGCGTCGGCCGGCGCCGACTGCCTCTACGCCCCGGGCATCCGAACGCGAGAGCAGATCGCGGCGGTCGTCGATGCCGTCGCCCCGAAGCCGGTCAACCTGCTCATCGGCGGCCCGATGGGGTTGACGGTCAGCGACGCGGCCGGCCTCGGCGTGCGCCGGATCAGCGTCGGCGGCGCGCTCGCCCGCGCGGCCTGGGGCGGGTTCATTCGCGCGGCGCAGGGACTCGCCGCGGGGACGTTCGACGCCTTCGCGGACGCGGCGTCCGGCAGCGAGCTCAACCGGCTGTTTACCGAGGATGTGAAACGGCGATCGCGGTAGACCTCTAGCCTGGACGCTCCGCCCGTCTAGACGATCACCCGCGGCATCCAGGCCGGCCGGGTGGCTTCGAAGCGCGTGATCTCCCGTTCGTGCTGGAGGGTGAGACCGATCGGGTCGAGCCCGTTGAGCAGGGAGTGCTTCTTGAACGCGTCGATCTCGAACGTATCCCGGCGCCCGAACCCGTCCGTCACGGTCTGGGCCTCGAGGTCCACGGTCAGCTGGTAGCCCTCGCGTTCACCCGCGGCGTCCATGATCTGCCGGACCCGGTCTTCGGGCAGGACGACCGTCAAGAGGCCGTTCTGGGCCGAGTTTTCGGCGAAGATGTCCGCGAATGAGGGCGCCACGATCACCTTGAACCCGTAGTCCTGAAGCGCCCACGGGGCGTGTTCCCGGGAGGAGCCGCAGCCGAAGTTTCGGCCGGTGA
>Ga0209804_1001229_pt1 | contig 17060 bp, 16 predicted proteins | sample GraSoiAngelo_139_FD_185896 | JGI IMG/M metagenome (GOLD analysis project Ga0209804, IMG submission 185896) | Grasslands soil microbial communities from the Angelo Coastal Reserve, California, USA - 14_0929_12_20cm (SPAdes) (version 2) | ecosystem: Environmental > Terrestrial > Soil > Grasslands ... | reverse complement strand
GAGCGACATTCTCAGTTCGCCGCGCATGATCTTCGCTTTCGGCCGCGACGGCGCATTGCCGGCGTTTTTCGCACATGTGCATCCGCATTATCGCTCGCCCGACGTCGCTATCATCACTTACGCCGTGCTCGCGTTTAGCTTGTCAGTGACCGGCACATTTGAACAACTGGCGGTACTTTCCAACGTCGCCGTCCTGTTGATGTATCTCCTGTGCTGCGCGGGATGCTGGTTTTTGGTGAAACGCGACATCCGCTCGGACGGTCAGCCGTTTAATTTTCCGGGCATGAAAATCGTTCCCGCTCTGGCCATTGTCGCGATTGTTTGGATTCTCTCGCACGCGACTGTGCGGGAGTTTGCCGTGAATGGAATCTTGCTGGCGCTCGCGTCAGTTGTGTATTTGATCCGCGGCCAGTTTCGTCGGAAGTCATAGGCAAAAAGCGAAAAACTGATTACGTTTCGGCCATGCGCGACAATTATCTTGAGGAGTATTATTCCTTCCTGCGATTTCCAAGCGTTTCGACCGACGCAAAATTTGCCGATAAAGTTCGTGATTGCGCAGCCTGGGTTTCGCAAAAGCTGGAAAAGATTGGATTGGAATCGAAAGTTGTTTCGACGCCGGGTCACCCGGTCGTTTGGGCGCGCAACAAACATCGCGCCGGCAGACCGACGGTTCTGATCTACGGCCATTACGATGTTCAACCGCCGGACCCCCTTGAGTTGTGGGACTCGCCACCGTTCGAGCCCGTTTTGAAGAACGGTTACGTTTTCGCGCGCGGCGCGACCGACAACAAAGGCCAAATCTTTTCGCACATCCTTGGTTTGCAGGAGACGATCGAGAAAAATGGCGACCTGCCGGTGAATCTCGATCTTGTGATTGAAGGCGAAGAGGAAGTCGGCAGCCAGAACCTGGGAAAATTTTTAACTGACAATCGGGACGCTTTAAAATGCGAGGTCGTTTTGGTTTCCGACACCGGAATGATCGCGCCGCGTACGCCGACCTTAAGTTACGGACTGCGCGGAGTTGCTGCACTGGAAGTCAAGGTCACTGGCCCGAAAATGGATTTGCATTCGGGAATTTTCGGCGGCGCAGTGGCCAATCCGGCGGCAGCGCTCGCCAGATTGCTCGCCACGCTCCATGATCAGAATGGTCGCATCGCGGTCGAAGGTTTCTACGAGGACGTCGCGCCGTTACAGGGTTGGGAACGGGACAGTTGGAAAAAATTGCCGCTCGATCCGGATTCCGAAATGCTCAAGGAAACGGGCGCGCCCGCTCTTTTTGGCGAGGCAGGGTTCAGCACTCTCGAACGGGTTTGGGCGCGTCCGACCGCCGAAATCAACGGTATCGGCGGTGGTTATCAGGGACCTGGAACGAAAACGGTTTTGCCGAGTCACGCGATGGCGAAGTTGACCTTTCGCTTGGTCCCAAATCAGAAGGCAGACGTGATTGTCGCTCTCGTGAAGAAACATCTCCAAAAGAATCTGCCCCCGGGAGTGAGTCTGGAAACGACGAGCGGTCATCATGGCCCGTGGTATTTGACCGATCCGCACAGTAAATTCGGCCAGGCCGCGCAGCGAGCGCTAAAGAAAGTGTTCAGCAAGGATGCGGCCCTCATTCGCGAAGGCGGGAGCATTCCAATCGTCTCCGACTTTCGAAATATTCTTGGTGTCGAAACGTTGTTGATCGGTCTCGCGTTGCAAGATTGCCGGGCGCATTCGCCGAATGAAAATTTTCCACTGGAAAATCTCGAGGCTGGCATTCGAATGAACCAAGCCGTACTCCAGGCACTGGCTGGCTGAAGCGGCCGCTATCGCGTGAAAAGTAACCTGCGCTACGTGCTCGTGATCGCGATGACGGTTGCGATGAGCACTGCTCTCGTGCGCGGGACGCAAGAGCAGGGGGAATCATTCGGTGAGAAATTGAAGAACTTTTTCGTCCGACCGAAGCCAACCCCAAAACATCGGAAGAGAAAGAAAGCTTCTCCCACGCCGACCATCTCACCGTCGCCGGCGATGACATCGACTCCGGTAAAAACGCCGGTATCGCGACCAACCCCGAGTCGGCCGGCGATGATCAAGCCACCGCCATCACCGGTTGGAAAAAAGGGCGCCATTCCAAATGCAACGATTTCCACAGTCGAAATCTCGGGTTCCGAAAGTTATTCGCCGGAAGTCCAGAAAGTAATCGACCTGGGTCTTAACCTGACGACGCAAAATCTCGGCTACAAAATCAACTCCGCTGATCCGGCAGGCCGTGGAATGGATTCCTCGGGTTTTGTTTATCATGTGCTCTCGCGGTGCGGAATCAAGGACGTGCCGCGCGATGCGCGTGAGCAATATGTCTGGGTGCGCAAAGCCGGAACCTTCGAAGCTGTGCTCGCGCAGCGCGACGACAGTTTCGAGCTCGATGCGCTCAAGCCGGGCGACCTGCTTTTTTGGGCGACGCCATACAGTGTCAGTCGTGAGCCTGACGTGATTCAAACCATGATTTATATCGGCCGCGACAAAGCAACGAACCAGCGGCTCATGGTCGGCGCGAGTGAAGGCCGCACCTATAAAGGGCAGATGCGGAAAGGTGTCGGCGCGTTCGATTTCAAAATTGGGCGGACCTCATCAAAAGCGAGCAAAGAGCCGGCGGCGGTATTCGTTGGCTACGGACACATCCCCGGTTTAGATCGGAAGTAATTCAGCGCGAATCGTCCGGCTCGGGTCGTTCTTCCTCAGCGTGAATCGTTGGAAAAGGTGTTGGCGTGGATGCCGACCCGGCCGCCGTAGCCGCTTTGGCGGAGGAGGCTCTGGCGGGCGGCAGCTGCGCTCGGTTCTCCCAAAAATGTTTCGCCAGCGCGGCCGTAACCAGCGCGGCGACGATCATAATGACGAGACGTTGCTCGCGCTTCGTCAGATCGAAGATATTTTTCATCAGTCCTTTCGCTAGGAGCTACGGGCCTGACTGGTCTCGCGCGTACTTAATAGGATCGGGAAAGCCGGCTTCGCGGAAACCTTTCAAGCGCAGCTTGCAGGAATCGCATTCCCCGCAGGCGCGGCCGTCCGGTAGCGGATCGTAACAGGTGTGAGTGAGTGTAAGATCGACCTGCAGCTCAACGGCTTCGCGAATGATCTCCGCTTTGGAGAGCTTGATCAGCGGGGCGTGAATCTGAATGCGAGCACCCTCGACCCCGGCTTTGGTGCCGATGTTGGCGAGCGTTTCGAAAAGCGCGATGAACTCCGGCCGGCAATCGGGATAACCGCTGTAATCGATCGCGTTTGCGCCGATGAAAATGTGTCCGGCCGGAATCGTTTCCGCCCAGGCGAGCGCGTGCGCGAGAAAAACTGTGTTCCGCGCCGGAACATAGGTCGCAGGAATTCCGGTTCCGATTTCTTCTTCCGAACGTGATTTCGGAACATGGACATCATTCGTCAGCGCGGAGCCCCCGAAGATCTGATTGTCGATCTTGACGATGCGATGCTCTTTTGAGCCTAACGATTTTGCGATCTTTCGCGCCGCTTCGAGTTCGTGTTGGTGACGTTGGCCGTAATCGAAAGAGAGGGCGTAGGTTTCGTAATCTTGCGAGCGCGCGATCGCCAGGGTCGTCGCAGAATCAAGACCGCCGCTGAGAAGAACAACCGCGTGTTTCATCGGCCATCGCGGCCAATCCTTTTGTCGGGATATTCCGCACGAACGGTAAGCGCAATTCCGCCGCGCGCGGAAAATTGCGCGGTCACGATTGCTTCGCGCGGCGAACAAGCTTTCACGAAATCATCGAGGACGCGGTTGGTGACCGCTTCATTGAAAGCGCGCTCGTTTCGATACGACGCTAGATAGAATTTGAGCGACTTGCTTTCCACGCAGAGATGATCGGGCACATAGTCGATGTCGATCCTGGCGAAATCGGGCTGCCCGGTTACGGGACAGAGACAGGTGAAATCGTCCGTCTCGAAATGGATATGGTAATTGCGGCGCGTTGGGTTTGGAAACGTTTCCAGTCGCGCCTCGGACGGTGAAGCGGGCAATTTGGTTTCGCTTCGACCGAGCAGCGTCAGAGAAGTGGCCTTTGACTTCACGCGCTTCATCGCTTGAACGTTCAACGCTCACCAGCCAACGTTCAACTTTCAAATCCAATGGCCGGACCAGACAGCAAGCATCAAACCAATGAAGACCGCGTCGGCGTCATCGACTTGATTGCCCATGACCCGAAGACAGATGAGGCCGTGCTGGTGATGAACGAGCCCGAACCGTGGGACGGCTCCGAGAAACGCTTACTTGAATTACAAGAGCGGTTCAACGCTTACGTTTCGTTCTTGCTCGACGGGGAATTTGCGGAGTGGGATCCGAAGCTCGCGCAAAAACGTGCCCGAATCGAAGTGCGTTGCGAGCATATTCCGGACACGCGCGCGCTCGATTTGTTAGGCAACATTCACGACCAGCTCGCGCATCAGGACATCAAGGTCGAAGTCGTTGTTCGCGACAGAAAAAACAGACAGGATTAACAGGATTAACAGAATTCAATCCGATCAATCCTGTGAAATCTCGTCTGGTTCTTAATATTTCAGAAACGAAGTGACCGGCGTCGGCTCAAGTTTTTGCCGGCCGTGCAGAAATTGCAGCTCGATCAGGAAAATCGCTTCCACCAAGTGGCCGCCTATTTTCTTGATCAGCGTCGCCGCGGAAGCTGAGGTTCCGCCAGTCGCAAGCAGGTCGTCGATCAGAATGATTTGTTCGCCCCGCGTGATGGCGTCGATGTGCAATTCCATTTCCGCTTCGCCGTACTCGAGGGAGTATTTCGCACTCTCGGTTTTGTAGGGCAGCCGCCCTTTTTTTCTCAGTGGCACAAAACCGATCCCGAGCTCGTAGGCCACAGCTGACCCGAAAAGGAATCCGCGCGCGTCGATTCCTACAATCTTGTCGATTTTTTTTCCTTGAAACCGTTCCAAAAAAAGATCGATCGACGCCCGAAAAAGTGCGCCGTCCTTCAAAATCGGCGTGATGTCTTTGAAGACGATGCCTTTCTTCGGAAAATCCGGCACGTCGCGGACGCCGGCGCGCAACTTCTCGATGACGTCGGGATTCACAGAGCGATGCTAGCGGACGTGCGTTTGAGGTCAACGGTGACGAGGTGATGAAATTATCCACGCTCCATAGTGACTATCGGGTAGTGGTACAGTTTCAGGCCAAACGGTACCACTACCGACTATCGACGTAGGAGGTAATCCTGCGTTATTGTTTCGCCACAGTGTTCACATCCAGCTCCAGATTAATGCTGATCGCGGCGCATCCGGACGATGAGTCGCTCGCCTGCAGCGTCGTTCTCCAGCATGCGGTTTGCGCTGGTGCCGCCATTCGCGTGATATATGCGACCGATGGCGAGAATAACCCGTGGCCGCAGCGCGTGCTAGAGTGCAAGTGGCGTTTGAACGGGACTGATCGCGAACGCTGGGGGAAATTGCGGCGCGCGGAAGCCCTCGCCGCGTTGGATGTTCTCGGAATCGGTGCATCGAGGGCTTCTTTTCTGGCGTTGGCCGATCAAAAACTGACCGAGCTGTTGATGTCTGGTTGTCGAGTCACGCTTAAGCTATTGGCCGCAATTGTTGCGGACTGGGCGCCGACGGATCTTCTCGTTCCGTCGATCTCTGATACGCATCCGGACCACAGCGCGCTGGCGGTGATGCTTCGGCTCGTCTGGAGCGAGTATCTTTCGGCCAAAGGGGCGATGTCGGCATGGAGTTACGTCGTGCACGGGAGAAGCTCGGCATTTTTTGATCGCGCAGAGACAATTCGACAAACGACAGTCGAAATAGCGGCCAAACTGCGCGCGATCAGTTGTCACAAGACGCAACTTAAGTTGTCGCGGAAACGATTCTTCGATCACGCCGGGCGGTCCGAGCGCCTGATCAAGCTGAATGCACGGGAAACGATTGATGCCGACGGATCGATCTCATCGATTTCAAGGCGGCCACGTTCGCTCTCGATCATTCTCCAGCGTTCACTGAGACCGATGTGTCCGAGGAAGCCGGCGCTCTTTATTTTGGGGCATGATGAAGTTGGAGCGTTGCGTTGCGCGCGAATGCAGGTTCCGCTTCGCTCCTCGCGCGTTGAAATTTTTGACCAAGCCAACGACGAACAGTTCGCGGTCGGGCGATACTCTGGTGATGCTTTCGCAGGCGAGCTTGCGATTCCAGTCGGTATCTTTTCGCCGGTCCATGCCCTGTTTGTTAAACTGGAGCGACGTGGATGGTTCTTTGATGAAGCGGGCTGGCTCGAGCTCCCGGCGGCGGTGCATCCTGGGCCACTCCCTGGCGAAGCGTTCACCGCGGAACAGCCCTGGGTTCCTGCGGACAAGATCGAGAACGTAGTGGCGTTGCGGTAAACAAGCTAATCAGGTCCGCCATTTCCACTTCAGGCAAGATCGGTGTCGCCCAATGAGAGAAACCATTGATCTGCCTGGCGAAGCAAAGCGCCGTCGCGCCTGTCGAGATCGGGGCGGAGACCGTCAATAGTGATAAAGTCGGCGACAAAATGAAAGCGTCGCAAACCTTTGAGTTGCGGAGCCTTAAAAAATCCGGTCTTGCGGAAAAGTTTTTGATAGGTCTGCGGAGCAGCAAATAGACCCCACAGAACATCCGCTCCGCTAGCGCGAAGCTGCTTCTCCGCGTGACAGAGGAGGAGTTGTCCCGCAGGCGCACAATCGGGATCAAAAAACAGATCGACCAACGTGCCGAGTCGGAGACCCCATTTTTCCAGCAGCCTGACTACGATATAGCCTTGCCATTGGCCGCCGGACGAAATCGAGAAGACGCTATAAGGAGAGCCAGGGCGTTCAAAATAACGCCAGTTCAAGAGACTGGATTCTCTTTTGGGGCAAATCCCAAACCGCGGGCCGACCCGATCCGAAAGTTCATCAAGACTGCTTTCAAAGCGCTGGACTTCCTGAAGTGCAAACTCCGTGCGCTTGTCAGGTGCTTGACCTTGTTGAAATGGTCGACCCAGGACGCCTGCAATCTGCGCAAGAAAGTTCGAGCGCAGTTTAGCGCGTACCACCCGGCGCCAGTCGAGCACCTTGAAAAAGACGGGGATGGTGAGGAGATGGGTGCCTCCCATCTTGAGACATGGAAGATAGGCCTGCTGGTTGGGCAAACCTATAGGAAATCCAGCTGCCAATTCGCCGGACTTCTTAGCTATCGCCATTGAAAGGGCTGCATGAATGCCGCGCCCTTTCTGTAGAGGATCGACAACGGAATCTATAATAAAGAAGGCCTTTCGAGAGATTCGCCCTACTGCGAGATCGACCGAAACACCCGCCATATGTCCGATGAGCCGTCCGTCATCCTTTTGGAAGGCGACGAGACTAAGTGTTTTTCCAGCGGGATTGCCAAAGGTTCTCCAATTCCATTCTTCCAGGGTCAAACTAGCGGCGAATACCCTTTGGCATAAGCGAAGAATCTCACGCTCGTCTCCAGGCACGGAGTCGCGAATGGTGAAATTAGCCCTTTTAAGGATGGAATTGTAAACGCGATCGCGGCCTTCGACAGTCTGCCAGCGCGTTTCTCTCACCAATTATCGGCGGGTCGCAATCATGCGCAGCCCGTATTTAGGGCGCAGGGTGAAGAGTGGGGCTGGAACTACAGGATGACCGGTTGCAAGTGTGAGTTTCCATTTTCGGGCAATGGTGGCAACGACCAGAACGGCTTCCAGAAACCCGAAGCGGTCACCGATGCACTGGCGACTTCCTCCGCCGAACGGAAAATATGCAAACTTGGGCATGTGCTCTTTGAATTCTTCGGTCCAGCGGTCAGGATTGAACCGAAGGGGCTCCGGAAAATAGCGCTTATCGCGGTGGGTCACGTGCTGGCACATAAGAACAAGAGAACCGGCGGGCGCGACGTAGCCATTAATAGGATAATCTTCCAGCGTTCGTCTCCAAATTATCCAGAGGGGCGGATACAATCGAAGCGATTCGCGGATCACGTTTTGAGTAAGCCGAAGCGCTTCAAAGTCTGCCATGGTAGGCGACCGGTCGCCCACAACTCGATCCAGCTCCTGGTGTAGGCAATCTTCAACTTTCGGATGTTGCGAGATGAGATACCACGCCCAACTCATCGCGTTTGCCGTGGTTTCATAACCAGCGATGAGCAGGTTCATCACTTCATCGTGCAACTGTCGATCGGACGCGTCGTTGATCTGATCGTCGGCGACCAACAAACTCGAAAGTAGGTCGTCGGTTTGGCCAGCCGACGGCCTGCGTTCGCGTATTACCTGATCAACAACCGCGTGCATTACTGCCCGGCCTGCTTTCGCAGCGCGAACACCCTTTAACGGCAATTTCTCGATCCATTTCAGCATCGGAACCATCATATTGGACGGAGAACCAATCGCCCTGGTCATTGCCCGACTGACGGCCTCGGCATGTGATTCCAGATTTACGCCAAACAACGTCTCGCCCACTACACGAAGCGCGATCCGCTCCATTTCGCGCTTGATATCAAGCGTTGCGTTTTCCCCCCATCGGTTTTGCGCGCGAGCGGCGCACTGCACCATTACTTCGGCAAATTTCGCGATTCGATCGCGGTAAAACCCAGGCTGAATACTTTGCCTCTGTCGCCGATGAAGCTCGCCACTGCTGACCGTCAAGCCCAGTCCGAGCAATGATCGAGCGGCTTCCAGTTGCTTATCGAACTTTTTGTCCTGCGTAATCAGAACATCGCGAATCAAGTTGGCATCATTAATAAGAAAAACGTTTTGGCCTCCCATTTTCCAGTGGACGATGTCGCCAAACTCGCGGGCCATCCGTTCCAAGAAGCCCATTGGATCTTTGCGAAACCGCAAGAATCCGCTGCCTGGATAGCTGGATTTGGGGCCGGGCGGAAAACGGGTCATACGAGCGGCGGTGCGAGTCTTAACACAGCCAGCACCAGAGCGCTAGAGTCGTCTATAAATACAGATTCGCTCTCCGGGGACACTTTGGAGCAACGAGAAACCATGCAACTCGGCGTCTGGCCAGATGTCTGGCAGCACAACGTAGCGGCAACCGATCTGGCGAAGCTCGGAGTCTCCCGGCGATAGATAGAGAATGTAGTAATCGGCCGCGACGAACCTGAATGCGACTTCGCCCGGGGACTCTGGCAATTCACAAACCAGATGCCCATATCGATTGTAAAGGAAGTTGGCCTGCTCGGCCGGATCGAAGCGACGAAGGAAATCTAAATCGGGGACGATTTTGAATCCGTTGAGAACACGCGCGCCGGTTGCCTTAACTAATTCCGGAAGGATCAAGTCGTGGTAGACGATCCATTTCGAACCTGGATCAGCCCGATGGATCTGGTCCACAACCCGAAAACCTTCGGAATCCAGCAGCGGTGAAAGTCCGCGCATTACCGGATTGACGGCACCGACGCTTAAAACCAGGAGCGCGATAAGAGCAATTGGAAACCATAGGCGGCGTTTCTCGGAAAAGAAAAGTGCGAGCAGCGCTACGCTCGCCGCGAACGAAAGACCAATTTGGCGTCGATCCGGAAAGAAACCCGGTTTGTAAAAGCCGGCGGTCCAAAAGAGAAGCGCAACAGCCAACGCGAAAGCGACCACCGCGATCACGGCGCCGCGTTTCGTAAACAATGGAACTCGGTACCGATCGAGAAAAAGACAGGTCAAAAAGATGTTAGCCAACCCGAGCGCGGCACGTGCACTGTGCTCTGTCGAAAAACTCAAAAGTGTTGGGCGGAGGAGCCACGTCGGAAATGGCACGACACAAAAAAGGCTCAGCAGCACGAGGAAAATGGTTAGCACAATGAAAAGAGGCGTGACCCTGACTTGCCGACGAGCGCGCGCGACGAGCACGCCCGCGACGACAGCAGGCCAGAGCGGGTAAGAATGGCTGGGTTCCGTAACGTTGCTGTAAGCAGCAGACACCGAGTGCTTTGTCTGGAAAAAGCTGTCCAGACCGGAAAAGAGTTTAAAGATTGAAAACCCACCACCGGCGGTTCGCCGCGCACCGGGATAAGCCGTGTGGGAGACAAGATCGAGCGTTGGTCGAATGTCGATCAAACAAGGCACGAGCACGATGGCGACGGCGGCTATACCCAAGCCAACCAGAACTATTCCGCGCTTTGCGCAGTAGAATTCGTCAGCCTGTCGGCGCTCGAGAACAAATCCAAGAACAATCGCCGCCATTAGATACAAGAGTGGAATTTGCGCTGGTGGGTAAAAACAGAGCACGAAGTTAACGCCGCAGTACACGAATGCGGCAAGGGCGATCGCGAGACGCCAACCGCTCGTTTGCGTAAAGAACTGGATCGCGCAGCCCGTGCAGATCGCCCAAGTGGCAATCATTTCGGGCAGCATTGTAGGCGACGACAACCACCACTGCAGGGTAAGAAAAATCCAAGTTCCGCCGAATAAAGCGAGGCCGCGACTGCGCACCGCCAGTTGGCGCAGGAACCAGGCTGTTGCGAGCACAGGGCCGAAAATCTTCGCCATCCAGCCGAAAGAAAACCCACGCTCGAAATCAAAAATGAAAAATCCCCAAAGCTGCGGGCGAAACCAGGTCGTGTAGTAGGCCACCGGAAGATTGAGAAGTAACGGCGCGCGACCGGCACCAAGGTTCGGATTCTCGACTGGGAACCGCGGCATCTGGCGCGCCTGAGAAAGCGCGGCCGGTGTCCAAACCAGCCACTCGTCAGTGCGGATGGGTTGCGGCTCAAAGAGGAGCAGACCCTTTGAAGCTTTCCGCTCCGATAGTTCCTGCTCCCACATTCCGACGGACGACCCGTTGAGCTTCAGCGCGACACATAGGCAAAAGAACAGCAATGCGATGAGCCAAGAGCGCTGTCGAAATCGGTGGAGTATTTCCATGCGAGCTTTCAAGCCGCCACCATAGCAAAAAAGGAAACGAAATGGGCGTCATTCAGCATCTCCAATCACATTGCCAATATTGGGATGCGATTTTAAAGTGAGCGCTCACAGTGGATCGATATCTTCTCATTGTCTCAACGCTCTGTTTTCTGGTGGCGATCGCGCACACGGTCCTCCAAATGCGAGGTGGAATTTTTCGGCCGATGCGGTTCAACTTCTTCGCCGTCGGGCTGGGCTTTATTTTCCAGACAGCCTTTTTGTCGATCCGCGGTCACCTGCTCGGTCGTTGTCCAATAACGAACCTATTTGAGGTGATTATTTTCGTCGCGTGGTCGGTCGCGCTTTTCTACCTGATCGTTGGGCCAGCATACCGGCTTTCGCTGATGGGCGCATTCACTGCGCCGCTGGTGGTTTTTCTGCAACTGTTTGCGCTATTCGCGCCGATCGACACACCGCACCGCGGAAGATTGCCGGCCAATCCGTGGTTGGAATTTCACGCGTCCATCTCGCTTGTTGCTTACGGCGCGTTCGCTCTCGCCTGCATCGCGGGTGTGATGTACCTCGTTCAGGAGCGCCAACTCAAGACGCGCCATTTGCATTCGATTTTTTACCATCTTCCGCCCCTACCGGATCTTTTCGCCGCGATCATCCGATTGCTTTGGTGGGGATTCGCGCTTTATACGCTCGGATTGGTCAGTGGATTTTTTGTCGGCGAACCTTTGCCGTGGACGCAAATCATATGCGCGATCGGCGTTTGGTTTCTTTACGGATTGATTTTACAGGGCCGATACCTGCGCTGGTTCGCGCCGAAACGGGTGGCTGCGCTTTGCATCATTGGTTTTAGCGCAGCATTGACGCTTCTCTGGGGAATCACCTTCACCACCCAAACGCACACGCCATGAATTTGTTTTGCGTCGGTCTCAGTCATCACAATGCGAATGTCGAGACGCGCGAGCGTTTCGCCGGAAACCCTGAAACCGGTTGCGCATTGCGAAGTTCCGGTTGTGCCGAGGCGCTATTGCTCAGCACCTGCAACCGCGTCGAAATTTACGCCGCATCCGAGAAACGAGTATCGACGGATGAGATCGTGCGTTGTCTCGTGCGCGAGAGCGACCCTCATCATTTCGCACCGCCATTTTATCGCTACGAAAACGAGAAATGTGCGCAGCATCTCTTTCGCGTGACTTCAGGGCTCGATTCCATGGTGGTCGGCGAAACCGAGATTCTTGGGCAGGCCAAACGCGCTTACGAAGCTGCGCGCGCATCCGGCGCTGCCGGCCGATATTTGCATCGATTGTTTCAGCGCGCGTTTCGAGTGGCCAAACAAGTCCGGACGCGCACCGAGATTACGCGCGGCGCTGTCTCGGTTGGCTCGGTCGCGGTCGATCTTGCGCAGAAAATTTTCAGTGACCTTCGGAATTGCAAAGTCCTCGTCCTTGGCGCGGGTGAAACAAGCGAACGCACTGTTCGGGCGCTGGTGTCGCGCGGCGTCGCCGATTTGCGCGTGAGCAATCGCTCGCGCGAGCGCGCGGAAGCCCTCGCTTTCGCCGTCAATGGCCGCGCTGTTGCCTTCGAACAATGGGCGAAACAGTGCGGCGAAATCGATATCCTGATTACATCGACATCTTCTGACCTCCCGTTGCTCTCGCGGGAGAAACTTGCTCCGATGCTGCGCGACCGAATCGATCGACCGCTCTTCATTATCGACATCGCTGTGCCGCGCGATGTCGCTCCGGATGTGAATGCGCTCGATGGCGTCTATCTTTACGACATCGATTCATTGCAATCGATTGCCGAACAATCGCTGGCCACTCGCCGGGAACAGATTGCCGCAGCCGAGCAGATCATTTCGGAACATGTGGCTGAGTTTGGTGAATTGATGGCGCGCGGGTCAAATTGTTCGGCGCAAGCGTCGGAGCATCCGACTGTGGCAGAAGGCTCATTGCGTCCCTCGGAGTTGTAGAATCAACGCGGTCATTTGCGACGGTCGCAGACCGCCGCTACAGAAACAGCAGCCATGAAGCGCTCACGCCGAATCAAAATCGTCGTCGGCACACGCGGCAGCGAACTCGCGCTGAGGCAGACTGGATTGGTGGTCGACAGATTGCGGGCGCGTTGGGCCGATCTGAACTTCGAAATCAAAGTCATTAAGACGCGTGGGGACGATGCCAAAACAGCAATTCGCGATGTGCGCGCCGGCCGGAAAGGATTGTTCACCGGCGCAATTGAACGCGCCCTTTTAAGAAAAAAAATCGATCTTGCGGTGCATAGCGCAAAGGATTTGCCGAGCAGATTGGCGCTTGGGACAGAGATTGCGGCCGTCCTGCCGCGCGCTGCTGTTGGCGATGTCTTAGTGGCGACGACGCCGTGTGATTTAAATTCACTGGCCACGGACGGAATTGTCGCGACTGGAAGTGTTCGGCGAAAACATCAACTGCGCTGGAAACGACCGGATTTGGAGATTATCGATCTTCGCGGCAATGTGCCGACACGGTTGCGCCAACTCGCCACCGATCAATGGCACGCGATCATTCTCGCGCATGCGGGGTTGGAGCGACTTGGGCTGCGGCCAAGCGATGGGCAGATCAATTTTGAAGGCAGCGAATTTTTCACTGCTCTTCTTCCGCGCGAGATTTTTCTGCCCGCTGGCGGACAGGGGGTTATCGCCATGCAAATACGCTCGGGCGACGAACCGCTCAGGGAACTTGTCGATGCGATCACTGATTTTGACACCCGGCTTGCGCTGCGCGCGGAGCGCGAATTTCTGCGGCTGTTGGATGCGGATTGCAACCAACCCGTCGGAGTGCTGGCAGTTATTGATGGGCCAACGATGAAAATTCGCGCGCAGATTTTCGATCTTGGCGCAACCGCACCTCGCGAAGGTTTTGCTGAAGGACGAAGCGAAGATGCGGAAAAATTAGCGGCTCGATTGTTGGAGCAGATTCGATCGCGAACATGAGCAAGAGCAGGAGTAAGGGCGGAAAGGTTTACCTTGTTGGCGCTGGTCCGGGAGATCTCGGACTCGTGACGCTGCGCGCGAAGGAGCGCATCGAGCGAGCTGACGTCATTGTTTACGATCATTTGGCGAACCCGGAAATGCTGGGCTGGGCGCGCGATGACGCAGAAATTGTTTACGCCGGAAAAAAGGCGGGCCAGCACGCGTTGACTCAGGATGAAATCAACGAGCTGCTCGTTGAAAAAGCGCGCGCCGGAAAACAAGTCGTGCGTCTAAAAGGCGGCGATCCATTTGTTTTCGGTCGCGGCGCAGAGGAGGCCAAGGCGATTGTCGATGCCGGTATCGCGCTCGAAATTGTTCCCGGAATTACATCGGCCATTGCCGGTCCCGCTTATGCCGGAATTCCGGTGACACATCGCGCCGAGAATTCACACGTTACTTTCTTCACCGGGCATGAAGATCCATCGAAAACAAAAAGCGCGATTGATTATGCAGCGTTAGCGAAGCTCGGCGGCACGCAAGTGATGTTGATGGGGGTCGACAGAATCGACGCAATCGCCCGAGAGATGATGGCGAACGGGGTGCGCCGCGATCTTCCGGTCGCGCTCGTTCGATGGGCGACGACGGAACGCCAGGAAACATTGATCGGCACACTCGAAAATATCGCCCAGCGGGTTGCGGAAGCTGAATTTGAAGCGCCGGCGGTGGCGGTTTTTGGCGACGTGGTCGCCCTGCGCAAAGATTTGAATTGGTACGAACGCCGACCCCTTTCGGGAAAGCGAATCGTGGTGACGCGGACGCGAAAGCAGGCGGGCGCTCTCACGAGTCAACTTCGTGCGCTCGGCGCCGACGTCTTTGAATTGCCGACGATTCGAATCGAGCCGCCAACCGACTTGCGCGAATTCGCCGAACTCGTGCAGGACGCGCACCAGTATGACTGGATCGTGTTTACCAGTCCCAACGGCGTCGACGCGTTTTTCCAAATATTTTACAAGCTTTATGACGACGCGCGCGAAATCGGAGCGGCGAAAATCGCGGCCATTGGTCCGGCAACCGCGCAACGCGTCCGCGATTTCCGTCTCCATGTCGATCTTCAGCCGGACGAATTCGTGGCCGAATCAATTGTCCGTGAATTTCAAAAGCAAGGCGGCGTAGAAAATTTGCGAATCCTGCTGGCCCGCGCGGAAAAGGCGCGGGACGTGCTTCCGAGGGAATTGTCCAAGCTGGGAGCGATTGTCGATGAAGCTTATGCCTATCGTACCGTTCCGGAGACGCGCGACGTTACCGGCGCGCGCCGCCGGCTTTTGGAGGAGGGAGCGGATCTGATCACGTTTACGAGTTCTTCCACAGTGGAAAATTTTCTAGCTCTCGGTCTGCCCTGGCCAAAAGGAATGCAGATCGCGAGCATCGGACCGATTACATCGAAAACGGCCACCGATCATGGTCTCAAGATCGACATCGAGGCGCGGCGCCATGACATCGAAGGTCTAGTCGAAGCGATCCGGAAATTTTTTGTGAGGGGAAATGTCGAATAAGTCCACCCAGCAAGAGCAGGATTTCGCCATCGTGATGCAGAAGCTGAGCGCCGAGGCAGAGAAAATATCGCCGGGCGATCAAAGCAACTCCTTGCCTGAAGTGCGAGATCCAACTGAACCGGGGCAACAGCCTCACGCGTTCTTTGAGCGTCTGCACGGTCTGGAGAACTCGGTGTTGAATCGTTTGGAACAAATCGCCGCTCAAATGGAAGCTTCCCGAGCCGCTGCCTTCGCCGAACAATTTCGCAGGATCGACGAACAACTGGCTTCGATTCGCAATACGGAAAGCGTGAATCAGCAGCTGTTCGACTCACTTCATGCCGAATTGCTCAAGTATCGCGACAATTTTTTGCACGAATCGCTCCAAAAGCCGTTCATCCACGACCTGGTTTACCTCTACGACCATCTCAACGGATTGTACGAACAGCTCTCCACTGCCGCCCAGGAAAAAGGAAAACGCAGCCGCGTCGCTCAGTGGCGGGATAATTTGGAAAACGCCATTCATTCGCTTGTCGAAATCCTGCATCGCTTTGATGTGAAGGAAATCGAGCCACGGGAACGGGTCGATCGCGCGTTTCATCGCGTAATCAACTATGAGCCAGCGGATTTTCCGGAAGAGGACGGTACTATCGTGATGCGGGTGAAGCGCGGATTCGTCTGGCGCGAGAAACTGATTCGGCCCGAGGAAGTCATCGCCAAGCGGTTCGGTTGATCGACTTCGGCTTCGTCGATTTAAACTCCGCAGTTTGCGCAAATTCTTCCCCTTCTGGGGCACGAAAACTGCACTAACCAGCCCGCGCCGAACGAAGGCATTCGTCCAACTTTTTTGAGCATGAGCACACGCAAAGTAGTCGGAATCGATCTGGGCACGACCTTTTCTGCTATCGCGCACATCGATACCTACGGAAAACCGCAAATCATCCCGAACTCAGAAACCGAGCGCATCACGCCATCGGTGATTTTCTTTGACGGAAGCAACGTGATTGTGGGCACGGTGGCCAAGAACAACGCCGTCGCCGAGCCGGAGAAGATTGTCGATTTCGTGAAGCGCGAAATGGGCAAGCCGAAGGACCAATTTCATCGCGAATTCGACGGTAAGGTTTATTCGGCCGAAGAACTTTCGGCTTTGATCATCAAAAAACTGAAAGCCGACGCTGAGAAATATCTTGATCAGCCGGTTACAGACGCGGTCATCACCGTGCCCGCTTACTTCAACGACGCCGAGCGCACCGCCACGATTACGGCCGGCCAGCTCGCCGGTTTGAATGTTCTCCAAATCATCAACGAGCCAACCGCGGCGGCGCTGGCTTACGGGCTCGACAAACTGGACGAGAACCACACCGTTTTCGTCTTCGACCTCGGCGGCGGCACCTTCGACGTCACCATCATGCGCATTGTCGATCTCAAGATCGAGATGCTCGCAACCAATGGCGATCATCGGCTTGGCGGAAAAGACTGGGACGACGTCATCGTTAATCTGATCGCAGAGGAATTCGACCGGCTGCATGGTGAGAACCCGTTACTTGATTTGCATAGCTATCAGGATCTGCATAACCGCGCGTTGGCGGCGAAGATTCAGCTCTCCAGCCGCGATAGCACCACGATCGTTTACCACCACGGTGGCAAAAGTGTGAAGTTAACTTTGACCCGCAAGGAATTCGAGAAACGCACCCGGCACCTGGTCGAAAAATGCAAAACCATCTGCGAAATGGTGATGCAAGAAGCGAAA
>Ga0209804_1001226_pt1 | contig 17087 bp, 19 predicted proteins | sample GraSoiAngelo_139_FD_185896 | JGI IMG/M metagenome (GOLD analysis project Ga0209804, IMG submission 185896) | Grasslands soil microbial communities from the Angelo Coastal Reserve, California, USA - 14_0929_12_20cm (SPAdes) (version 2) | ecosystem: Environmental > Terrestrial > Soil > Grasslands ... | reverse complement strand
TGCCCGTGATCGTGCTGGTGTTCAGCGCACTGGCATCCATCAGGTAGAAACTGATGCCGTCGGCACCGTCACCACCCGCACCACCGGAGTCCCCGAGATAGGTCACGGTCTTGAAGGTGACCGAGATGCCCTGACCGGTCGGGAAGGGCGTCGTCGAGACGATGGCCCCGTTCTGGGAATGACCGCCCGGGCGGCCGTTGGTGAAGCGCAGCGCACCCCGGCCGGCGGGGTCGGGAAAGGTGCCGTTATAGCCCCCCACCAGGCTTTCATTGTTGTAGTAACTGCTCGTGATGCTCGTGCAACCGGGCATGCGGCCTGAGGCAGCGCCGCTCGGCTCTACTCCGGCAGAGGTTCCGGCGGTCAGGCACGCGCCGTTGAAGAAGTACCAGCTGTTCGTGGTGCTCGCGCCGGTGAAGTCTTCACTGACTCCTGCCTGCGCCTCGACGGTCAACGGCGCGCCGAAGGCCAGCGCGGCCAACACCGTAATGAAGCTGTTGCGCTTGATCACAGACCACCTCGGTTCACGACGCCCTGCGCGACCTCATAAGTGCTCTCGACGACTGCGACCGTGCCGGCCGTGCTGCCATAGCCGTAGGCATCAATCTGGTACGCCTCGCCGGCGCCGTCGCCCGCAGGGCCCAGATCCGTAACGTAGAAGGCCGGCGCGCCGAAGTAGGGCGGATCACCGTTCGAGCCGGCCACACCGGGCACGCCCATGGTGGGGGGCACGTAGGTGACACCGAGGGTCCAGGGCAACGGCGCCTGCGTGACGGGCGAGCCCGCAGCCAGACCTAGGGCATTGGGCAGGGTCTGCTTGCAGATCTGCCCCTGGCCGAGATTGGCGTTGAGCGTGCCCGCGCAGGTCACCGCGCCGATGGCGGCGTTGTTGCCCTGAGTTAGCCACCACTCGCCGTACTGCTGTGCACTCGCCGCGGCATGCAACGCGCGGTCCTTCTCGCGCAGGTTGCCCGCGATCTTCTCCTGGGTGCCGAAGCTGCGGAACATGCTGAGCGCCAGGATGGTGATGATGATGAGCAGCAGCAGGCTGGAAATGAGCGCCACGCCGCGCTGTGCCGAAGCCCGGAGTGAGGGATGCGCGTTCATGTATGCACTCCCGCGCGCGCCATGACTTCGATCACGCGCTCAAAGACGATGGGTTGCTGCCCGGGTTGCCCAGCCAATGGGTTGGTGAAGGTGAGAATCACCCTCACCGAGCTTATGTTGCCCCAGTCATTGCCGTTGGGTCCGGCGAGCAGCATCTGGTCGGCTGTGAGGTACGTGTCGACGTTGTAGTCGGTGACGCCGGGATTGCGCTTGACCCCGTAATAGATCGAGAGCCCCTGCACGCCGCTGACGAGCGCCACCGGGGTAGGGTTGTCGTTCAGCGTGCACAGCAGCTTTCCGGGCACGCCGGCCGCCGGGGGCACGACGGTGAACACATTGGTGTAGGCCTGGGACGTGCCCGCCGGGCCGGGGTTGGTGCTGCCGTCGCACAGGATCACGCCGTCGCCGCCGGCGGTCACGTAGCGCACGCCGATGCTGTCGGGCCCACCGGCGCCCTGGGTGCCCGTGAACGCCTGTCCCGCCTGATAGGCGCCGGCGGCCGGCAGGGCGCTGGTTATCGTCATCTTGACAGGGTCCGGGAAGTATCCACCGGCCTGAATGACATCGGTGAGAACCGTCATGGCGAAGCGCTGTTGGTCCTGCAGCTGCGCCAGCGCCTGCTGGTTGCCGTAGGTGGCGCGCACGTTCTGCAGGATGGTCAGCAGACCGCCCAGCAGGAACAGCGCGATGGCCACGGTGACCATGAGCTCGATCAGGGTGAAGCCGCACTGCCTGCGCGCTTGGCGCCTCATCGTGGTTGAGGGCCGCGAGCTCATGGTTCCACGTACAGCGTGTACTGAGGGAACTGGAAGGCTGCGTTCGCCGCGGCGGTCGTTTCCTGCTGGTTGATCGCTACGGCCTTCTCGCTCCAGCTGATGGTGATGGTGCAGCTGGGCGGGATGCCCGCGCTGGCCGGACAGGCGATGGCAGCCCTCGCATTCGGGAGCAGACCGGTGACGTTCGTGCTCCACCGGGCGACGTCAAAGGCCGCCAGCGGCAGTGCCGCGCACGGAGCTCCGAAGCACACGTTGTCCGGGACCGTCGCCATGTCAATCGTTGCCTGCGTCGCAAGTGCCGGATCTCTGGTGGAGGTGATGACACCCGCGTTCAACGCGAGGTCGAAGGGAAGAGCGGTCTTGGCCCAATACTGTCGATTGGAGTGCATCGCCGCAGCGAGGCTGGCCGCCTCGATGGCGGCCAGCGAGCGAAGACGGGCCGTGGTCGTGTTGGACACGGACAGAGCCGCCATCTTGGCGATTCCCAACATGCCTACGCAGATCACGATGACGGCCACCATGACCTCGACGAGACTGAAGCCGCGCGAGTGGGCGCCGGCTGCTGCGCGTTTCATCAGCATATCCCCGGGTTCATAGTGTGCGTCTGGGTGCTGAGCGGTGTGGCGGGTGCGATGACCAGGCAGCGCGTCCAGGCCCCGTTAAGCGTCGAATCCTGCAGGGTGATGGTGGTGGTCACAAACCCCGCCGCGGTGCTGGCAAAACCTTCGCGGTTGTACGTGATCGCGGTGACATTGTTGGTGGCGTTGAAGGTGTCGGGGACCTGGCCCCGGAACGCGCCCTGTATGCGCAGCACCGTCTCACCGCCGTCGACCGTCGCATTTGCGTTCGGATCGGAGAACACGATCCAGCCGTTCGCCCAGGCGGTACCGCCGGTGCAGCCTGTGCCGTCGGCCGAAACGCACGTGGTGACCGTCTGGCCTTCCTTGATGGCTTCCGAGCGCGCGTACTGCAGGTCGCCGAGAAGTCCGTTGACCTCCGCGGACATCCGGTACGCGTTGGTGATGTAGCGATAGGAGGGCACCCCGATGCCCAGCAGGATGGCGACGATGGCCACGACCACCATCAGCTCCGTGACGGTAAACCCCGTTTGCCGTGTCATGGGCGGCAATGTACTCGCGTACCGGCCCCGGCAAATCGTATTACGTTACATGGGTCGGTCGATCCGACGAATGGCCCGTGGGGACCTCTGAGCGGTCGGCCGGGGCCACATAACGCCCCCCATGGTCGCCGAACGGCGGCGGCAGCAGGGTGGAGTTGGAAGATGACCCTACGCCTTGGTGACGTACAGCGAGACCACCTGCGGGACGCTCTTGCGCAGCACCCGCGCGCCGCCCGAGCCGTTGGTGAGCGCGGCGTCTGGCACCTCGGCCGTGGCGAGGGCGGCCTCGGCGATTGCCTGGCGCGCCATGGCGGCAAACAGGCGCACCACGCAGCAGGCCACTTCGTCGGCTTGCTGGCTCGACATCTTGCGCACCGTGGCGCGCACGGCGTCCTCGCCGCGCAGCGGGCGCTCGCGCGTGAGCGCATCGTGACAGGCGCGAAATTCCGCACGCAGCGCCGCGGGCAGCTCTTCAGGATTCACGAGCGCGAGATGAGTGCGATAGGCGTCCGCGAGACGCTCCTTGATAGGCGCCGAGCGCGCGAGCGCCAGCGCGGCGCCCTCAAGCTGTTCCAAAGCGGTGCCCATCACTACCTCGGTGTGAGACGCCTCCTCTGCGTGGTTCGTCGGCACGGGGCTTGCGGGCCTGCGCGCGGGCGGCGTCGGTTAGTTCTTGTTGTGCCGGTGACTGTTGGAATCCAAGCTCGCTCAAGCGGCTACACGGGAAATATAGCTCAGACTCTAGCAAAAACAAGGATTAAGTAACATGGCGCCGCGCGTTCTGTGAATTGCATCACCATTATCTCATAAGGCATTGATAGCCAAAGAGTAGTCGTCAGCCATGAAGGGGCGAGGGCGCGGATCCTGGTTCGAAGGGGCCTGAGCGGGACGGGTAGGGCCGGTGGTCGTGCCGGGCAGCGAGGCAGCCGAGGAGCCGTCTCGAGGAGCGCCGGCGATCTCCCGGCACCGGGATCGCTGCCCGCTGCCGCAGGCGCGAGGCGATCTCGCAGCGGGCACTCACCGCCAACACTCAGTCGTGGAAGGCGCGGAGTTGCGCTGACCTTGGTCGTTGATGGTCAAGGTCAGGCACGACGTATCTGCCGTCTGCGTGCTGGTGGCGGTGGCGGTCGCCTGGAAGGAGGTCGCTATGGCCGGAGCTCCCGCGACGGAAAGGTTATAGAAGCCTTTCGGAGTGGGGGAGGCGACGCCGAGACCGGCCGGCGGGAGATCGGTCACGTCTGTCGTGTACGCGTTGTTCTGCAGGAAATATTTCTCCTCAGCGACCTGGATGCGCAACAGTGCTGAGGTAGCCTCAGTGCGGTTGGCACGCAGCACATACCGCCCATAGCTCCCAACGGCGATCGTGGCCAGGATGGCGACGATGGCGAGAACCACCATCAGCTCGATCAGCGTCATGCCCCGCATGCGCTTCCAGTCACCCGGCGCGCGTTGCTGCGCGCTCGCCTGCTGCGGCGACAAGCCTGTCGCAACTTCAGCTCTAGTTGGCATCCTGTTCGCTCCACACGGTCTTGAGGCGGCTGTTGAAATTGTGGCAGACGCCCAGCACCTCGGCGCCCGACATGCAGACCACGGGCTGCTGGTTGGGCGGGGGCGGACTGCCGTTGGCGCCCGGCTGCGGCGCAGGAAACAGGAAGGTCACTCCAGGTGCTATGCCTCCCTGCTGCGCCAGTACGGTCGATCGGTCGGTGATCGAGAGATTGCTCTGATTGTTCAGATTGGCAACCGGGCTGCCGTCGAAGACGCTGACCGCGTACAGGCGGTTGTTTCCGGATCCGGGCGTGCACGGGTTCGATGACGCGCTCGCATTCGGGGTGTAGGTCGTGAACAGGACCTGGTTGTTGAAGGTGCTCGAGGCGGCAAGCACCTTCTCGCCCACCCAGCTGCTTCCCGGCTGATTGAGCCACAGCTTCCAGCCGAGCGCGCCCGCCGGAATCGTCGGCGTTACGCTGTTGGTGATATCGATGAGATTGGCGTCGGAATCGTGAGTGACCGTGAGCGCGTTATATTGAGCCTGGGTTAGCTTGTCGAACGGATGGTAGTCCCGAATCGCATAGAAGCGGTCGTGGATCGTCGAGTCCTGGATCGTCGCAGCCGGGGAAACGACGGTCGTCCCATTCAGCGGATGTCCCCGGTAACCCGAGCCGATCGCGATGTTGAAGTAGGGGGCGGTGCCTCGCCTGGTGACCGCCGCGATATCGGGTGCGTTATAGAAGCGGCGTGCGTCTGCCACGGTGTGCGTGGCGTCGTCATGAGTCCCGAGGGAGGCGATCGCACCGCCGGCGACGAGGTTGGCGGCGGTGCTGCCATTAGAGATGTCGAAACGCCACAGCTGGCCCGCCATGTCCCCGACGTACATGCGATCTGCATAGCCGTCGCCATCGATATCCAGAACGGCGACGTCGCTCGGGATCGCATGATCCATGTGCGCCAACGCCAGTTTCGGCTGATTCGCCACGGGGTTCACGCCGGTGGGCCCGGCGGACCAGAGTATTGTTCCGTGCAGCGCGTCGGCCATGTAGATCCAGTTCCCGGAACTGTCCGAGGTCTGGTACGAGGTGCCTTCCTCGGCGCTGTCATAGCCGCCACCGAAGACCAGCACGAACTTCTGTGAGTTCTGGGTCGCTCCGCTGACGTTCACGCGGGTGATCGCGGGGGTCGACCAGGTCTGGCCGATGCCCGACAGCCCGGCCGTGGAGGGGCCGATTGCCCACAGGAACTTCGGGGTGGTTTTGTAGGTCACGTCGACCGCGTAGTACATGCTACCGCCGCGTCCGTTGCCGAAGTACGCAAGCACGCGATCGCCCGCCGCGGGATCGACGATGCCATCCCCATTGATGTCGTATTTGAGGATACGGATACTCCCGTCGAGCTCGTAGTGCTTCGGCGAGGTCGGGCTGTTCGTGTAGATGGCGTTCAAGTCTCCGAGCAGCTCCTGCGGGATGAAGGCCCACAACTCTTGCCCGTTGGTGACGTCGAAGGCGTGCAGATACCCGTCGTTGGTGGCTGCCAGGATCGCGGCGTCGTTGATGTTCGGGCTCGCCGTGGTTCCACCGTAGATGACGACCGCGGGCTGTGAATGCAGCGGGTCGCCCATCGCGTAACGCGGCTCAGTCTTGATGGTGTTGCCGTTTTCGTCCTTCAGGTCCTCGCCGCGAGCGTAGTTGATGGTGTTGTCGTGCGCTGTCGCGGTGGCGACGCCCAGTATGGCGTTGGTGATGAGGGGGTTCGTGGTCGTCACCGCATAGGAGCTGCTCGAGGTGAGATCAACGGGGTTCGCAAGCCCCGTATTGGTTCCGATATAGGTGTAGAGCTTGCGCGCGCCGGCGTTGGCAGGATTCCAGTCCGGTATCTGGTTCGCGGCCCCGCCTGCGGTCACCTTGGATCCGTCGGCGGACGCTGACCAGAAGCTTTGCGCGCTGCTCTTGAAGAAGCCGGTGGTGGGATCCACGGCCGCGACGCTGTTCTGATCCACGATGACGCCGTTCTGCACGCCGTATCTCTTGACGTTGCCGGGCCAGTGATACGTGAGGCTCGACTGGAAGACCGAGACGTAGAGATCGTTCAGCGTTTGCGTGCGATTGAAGGCGTTCACCGATACCGTAGGCGCGGTGAAGGTGCTGCTGGTCTGCAGGATGTTGCCCACGATCTTCGTGAGCGCCGTCTGCAGCGCATTCTGATCGGTGGTCTGGTAGAACTGCCCGCCGCCCGCCGTTGCAGCCTTGGCCAGCCAGTCGCTCGCCGCAGCCAGCGCCGGGTCGTCGCCGAAGCCGATGGTGTAAAGCTGCACGTTCTGCTGCCCGGCCATGCTCGAGGACAGGTCGGTGTTGAACATGTACTTCGCGAGCGCGGTCATGCATTTGCCGGCGGTCGCATACGGCCCCCAGCCGCCTGGAATGGCGTTGCCGTTGGCGTCCTTTCCATCGTAGGGCGATTTGGTGGTGTTATCGCACGCGCCGCCCACTGTCGCCTCGCTCGGCAGAGCGGTAATCAGCGAATCGGCCTGATTATCCATGGTGGGCAGTCCGTCGGTCAGATAGACGATGAAGTTCTTCTGACATTGAGACGTTATGGGCGTCCGGTACTGATTCGAGCCGACGGCGACCCGCGAGGTGTCGACGCTATGGAACGGCTGTGACGTATTTCCGAAGAAGACATTTCCTCCGGAATAGTACTGATACGCCTCGTACAGCGTTTCCGACAACGGCGTGAAGCCGCCTGGCTGGTAGCTGCCCCCCGGGCCCGGGCTCAGGGCGCTCAGGAGCGCCGCCTTGTTGGCGGCAACACCAATCGGCAACACGGGGACGGCGACCATGCCGCCGGCGGCAATGCCGTCGAGCGGATTCGCCGGGATCACGGGGCCCACCATGCCGCCGCTGCTATTGTCGCTGTAACGCATCAGGCCGATATTGACGTTCGACAGCGAGTTGATGAGATTGGTCGCGGCCGCCTTCACCACCGAGATGCGCGTGCCGCTCACGGTGGGCGGATTCGACGCCAGGTAGTTGAGATAGTTGCCGCTGTAGAGCGTGTCTGCGGCGCCCGAGCCACCGGCCCAATAGGAACTGGCCGCGGTGTTGGTCCATTCGTTGGCGGCCGTGTTCGTCTGGCCGTTGTAAGTGGTCGGATAAGGCGCCGTGTGATTCGAATAGTCGCCCTGACACGTGACCTCGTAGCGCCCGGCGTTGCCGGAGAGAGTGTTATCCCAGAAATATTTGTTGTTCTTGTTGCGCCACTGGACGAACTGGTCGGTGTAGAAGCCTGGATCGACGAGTGCGTTGACCGCCGCCTGACACTTCTGGTAGGTGGTGCTGAAGGAGCTCAGGCCGCTGCAGCCGCTCGGAGTGTTGCCGCCGCTCGCCTGAAAGTACACCAGCGTCGAGCTGCAGGCGCCCGCATAGGTCGTGTTCGGATTGAAGGGCGTCTGCATCGTGACGGTTGAAGCCATGCTGCCCGAGGTGTCCAGGATGAGCAGGATGTTGGGCTGGACGCCGGAACTGGAGCTTCCGGTGAAGATCTCGCTGTCATCGGCCAAGGCACTGCGGCCGGAAACGGTCACGAGCAGCGTAGCAGCGATGAGGCGCGGCCAGCGGGGCTTGAGTATCAGGCTCATGGGGGAGTCCTTGGGATATATCGGATGTGCAGGGCGCGCTGGGCGGTTTGCGGGTGAGGGACCTAATTCGCCGCCACGATGCGCGTGACCGCTGATTCGTCCGGCTTCACGAATATCGTCAGGAAGCGCGTGCTGCTCGCGCTGACGAAAGCATTCAGCTGAACGAGCGTGACGCTCTTCGCTCCGATGAAGTAAGTCGTCTGCGGCGTCACCGGGTACGAACGGGGCTTGCATGTTGCGCAAGTCAGCACGACCGTACCCGTGTTGGTCGCGGGCAGGGTGGCGGTGGCGGTGCTGGCCTCGATGCCGAGCTCGGTCGAAACGACTGGGGTCGTCGCGGGGGCGGCTGCGGTCAGCGCACAACCGGTCAGCGCGGCGAACACGATCAGTAGCTTGCGCATATTCATATTCATGGCCTCACATGCGGTAATACACGAGTCGCGCGCGTCAATTAAATACAGTCGGAGCGCCAGGCGGAGGGGAGGTCTGGGCACTCGCCGGCGCCAGCACGGCGATGCCCTGCGCGTGCGTGGATTGCGCGCCGCGCACCGAGTTCCCGAGGAAGCTCCCTTGGCTCGTGATCGTGAAATCGTAGGTCGAGAAACTGTTCCAGCTGTTGCCCCAGACCGCCGGCTGTGCAGCGCCGCCGAGGTCCGAGTGCAGGATCGTGTTGTACGTGTCGGTGGCCGAGGTGGCCACGGCGACATTGTTGTGAACCTCATCCGCCGCTGCCGGGATGAAACCGCCGGTCACAATGGTCTGCTCGATTCCGGTCTCGGCGGCCTGGAATGCGTTCTGCCGGTGCTGCTCGTTGCCAGCCATGATGAATTCGACCGCGGCCGAGTTCATGCCGGCGACCGCCAGCAGTGTGATCACCAGCAACAGCAGCAGGGCGACCACCAGCGCCGCGCCACGCTGCCTGCGACAGCCCTTAGTCTTGAAATGCGCCTTCGTAGCCACGGGGATCCTCTGGTTCATCTTCCCAACGCGTTGCGGATCTGAATGGTCTTCGAGACCAGCAAGTGCCGGTAGTGTTTTACGCCTGTAAAGCTGTTGTCGGCGCTCAGCGAGGGCTGATAGGCCTTCGTGCTATCGGCGACGCTGGTCAGGTCGCCCGTCGTGCCGGGCAGCAGGCGGTCTCCGTACTCGTAAGTGTGATCGTCGGTGAAGCCCGCCTCGGGCGCGTCGGAGCGCACCAGGAGCCAGATCCGCACCGCGACGATCTGGGCGGGAGCCGCAGCGTTGGTCAACAGGTTCGTCAGCGTCGCGCCCGCATTGAGATATTCGGTCGCAGCCCCGCTCGCGGCGCCGGCGCCGCCGCTCAGATCGACCCCGTACTGCACCTGCAGGTCCTCGACCCCGGGCACGATCTCGTCGTCCTGAAAGAGGGGCGCAAAGCCGGGGCCGGGGCCGAAATTCAGGGCCTTGCGCCGCAGCGAAGGCACGCCGGCCTGGCTCGAGCTCTGATCGACGTAATACAGGTTGACGATCAGATTGTTGATCTGAGCGTTCACGTCCTGACAGAAGGTGCTGGTGCTGATGACGGTCACGAGGACGCCCGAAGTGCGGGTCGAGCAGATGCGCAGAGGGCCGTCGGCGGACGTTGCCGGTACCGTAACCCCAGATGCCCGGCGCACGGTGATCGTGTCCGCGTTGGGCATGGCTGCGCTGGTGACATCGCCGCCGTTGCCGGCTGCGCAGGTCGCAGCATAGGAAGCGTTCGTGCCTTGCACGGGGAACCCGAGAAGCAGCGGAAGGTTGACCCCGCAGGTGGCGGCGCCGGCGCCGCCCAATGCCAATTGCGGGTCTGTCGGCAGCGCTTTTCCGCCGATGCCGTCGGAGACGTTCGTGAGCCCCCAGTAGCCGGACATGCGAATGTCGGGCTCGAGCACGCTCAGCGCATAACGGGCGTTCTCCTGCAGACGAGCGGTCGTTTCGTTTACTGCGTACGCGGCGTGGCTGTCGACGTACACTTGAGTCGCACCGATGATCAGCACCAGTCCAATCGTCATCGCAACGAGGAGCTCAACGAGCGTCAGGCCGGCGGCCCGGCCGGGAACAATGGGAGAGCGGTGATTGCTACGCAGCTGGCTCATGGCATCAACTCGTGGGCACCTGGACCTGCATCTGGTATTGCTGTGGCCCGGTCTTTTCGGTCCAGCCGACCGTTATGGTGTACGTCGGAGGCGTTCCATTCACGAAGATCACCGTGCCGGTCGCCGTGCCGCCCACGATTGCGCGCGAGAGCTGGCGCTGCCACCAGTACAGGTCGTCGGCAGCCATCTGCGCCTCACTGCAACTGACGGCTGCCGCTCCCGTGCAGTGGTTATTCGCCGCCGCCCCGCCATAGGCACCCGCTGCGCGCCGGTTCGCCCGGATACGGTCGGCGATATCGGCGGCCAGGTTCACCGCCTGCATGCGGGTAATCGCGCTGCTGCCGGAATGCAGGGAGATGCCAAACAGGCTTGCCACTCCCAACATACCCACGGCCAGCACGACCAACGCAACCAGCATCTCGATCAGCGTGAATCCACGCGGCCCGGCAGGGCGCTGTGGCATGCGTCGTGGTTGGAAGCTGGAATTCACTTGCGGTTTCCTACGGGCAGGTGCCTGCGGCGAGCACATCCGCACTGGTCGCGCTCACGCGAGCGCGTCCGCTGGCCGGGATCAGCACCGCGCGCTCGACGGAATTCGTGCCGACCATCTGATTCCCTCTGCTATCGCACAGCAGGATGTTGCGCGTCGGGTTCTTGAGCCCGGCGGGGCTTGCGAATCCGGTCGCAAGGTACATCTCGATGCCGTTATTGTCGGTTTTGACCGTTATCGAGCTGTCGAGAAGCACGTGCCGCTCGAAGATGGGCTCGCCGTTATCAAATTGCCAGGGGTTGGCGCCGGGCCAGGGGGGGGGACCGCTATCCTGGAAGACGATCCATCCGTTGAAGGGGCCGTAGCTGCACGTGGGAACCGCTGCCATGGGGGCGGCCGAAGCGCACACGACCACGTTCGCCTGGTGCTTGATCGCCTCCGTGCGTGCCAGGTTGAACGATCGCAGAAGATCGTTCGAGGCCGAGCTCAAGCGATTGTTCTGCAGGAACGTGTGCATGTTCGGCACGGCTATCATCGCCAGAACACCGGCGACTGCCAGCGTGACCATGAGCTCCGTGAGCGTAAAGCCCCGTTGCGTTCTCACGCTCGCCGGGCCGTCGCTCGATCGGTCGGTTACCAACATGTTTTCCTCAAGCATCATGCGCAGGGCTCACTCGCAAAGTGGTCGCTCGCCAACTCATTGGCGGTGCAATCTACTGGACGGACCCCGAAACGGGTGAGTATCAGTTCACGCTCGCGGGACCGGTCCGACGAGCGGTTTCATTCGAGTCCCAGGCGGTCGCGGGCACGGACATAAGCACGCGCGTTTCTGCCGTCCCGTGATCTAGCGCACGGTACGGTTCAAGTGCGCGCACCGGGCCGGAGATCCGGCCCGGGCGGGGGAGGGGGCGGGAGCCTACTACTCGCCGAGCGGCGGTGTCAGGCCGGTGAAATCCCCGACCACCTTCGCGTCGTAGGGGCCATTGAGGCGGTTGAAGCCGTTGCCCGGCGTGCTGAGCAGCCCCTGCGTGAACATGATCTCCTTGGCGGGCGTGACCTCGATGACGCGCTGGTTGAACTGATCGCTGATGAGGGTGTTGCCGTTGGCCAGGCGGACCGCGCGCGTCGGCAGCGGAGCGGAGTTGCTGCCGGATTCGGTGTTGGTGAGATATTCCCACACGGGTGCGTCCGCGGCATTGACCTCGACGATGCGATTGTTATTCGCATCCGTGATCAGGGTATTGCCGTTGCGCAGCCGGCTGGCGAACGCCGCACCGCTGACCGTGCCTCCCGCGGTGAACTGCCGCACGAGCTGCCTGGCCGTCGTCACTTCGATGACGCGGTTGTTGTTCTCGTCGGCGATCAGGACGTGACCGTTCTCGAGCAGTTCGGCGCTGTTCGGATTGTTGAGCTGATTAGCTCCCGCCCCGGGCACCAGTTTCATGCCGTACTGCCAGACGATCTGGCGCCTGAGATTCACCAGAATGACGCGTGAGTTGGCCTGATCGGTGATGAGCACGTGCGGCCCCCGATGGCCGGGGAATGCGGTCGTGACGAGGGCGTGGACGGGCGTGTTCAGCTCGTTGGGGCCGAAGCCGGCAACGCCGGCCTGGCCGTACTGCCACACGATGCGGCCGGCGGGGGTGACGATGATCACCCGGTTGTCCGGACAGCCATTGACCGCATCGGAGCAGCCCGGCAGGGGCGGGCTGGCCGGCGGGATGCCGGTTCCCGAGATCAGCGTGAGGGGTCCGAATCGCTCGGCGTCGTTTGTTCCGACGATGCTGTGGGGACCGGGTCTGTCCGAACCGTTCCCGAACTGCCACACGATGGCGTGCGTGTGCGGATCGATCTCGATGACGCGGTTGTTGAACTGATCCGCGATGACGATGTTGCCCCGGTCGTTGAAATCCGCCGCTGCCGCTCCGGCCGCACAGAGCAGAGCGGCCAGGAACGCACACATCAAGACCCCGCGGCGCAAGCCCCGCACCAGTACGTTGCTCATGATTGCCATCTCCCGAATTGATTATTCCAGCGCTTGAGCCTGAACGCCGCCGCGTGCGCGGCGGCATCCCCTGCTTGTGAGTAGCGGCGACTCGCGCGGCGGTTCCCGCACCCGACGTTCCCGGCCTATGCCATGCCCGTTCCACATCCGGCCCCGCGCAGATAGAGTTCAGGCATTGCGATTTGCAGCCTTAAGCGCCAAGGTTGACCTGTGGGTTTCAGGTCACCGCGCTCACCGTCGCGAGGAGGCGAACCATGAGCAAGGGTATGGACAGGAAGAAGGAAGCGAAGAAGAAGCCGGCCAAGTCTCTGCAGGAGAAGCGCGCCGCGAAGAGGGAGAAGAAACAGAGCCGGGGATTTCAGGTCTGAAGAGGTCTGCGGCGCAGGCTCGCGACCCGCAGCGGGTCGAAGTGCGTATCTAGATTGCAAATGATGTATCGCGTGTAAGCTGCTGAGTGCGTTGTGATCTCTAGGTGCGCGCATGGGCGCAACACCCCCTGCGCTTGAACGCGCCGCCAGAGTGGAATGGGGCTGACTGCGTATTGACGCAACCCTCGGACACCGAGATCTTGGGGGTGCTTGACCGCTATCGCACGTGCTCCGGAACGTGAATCCTGTCACGCGCCGGTGGGACCGTGCGCCAGGACACAGCGGGCCTGCTTCACAGGCTCTCCTGGGGCTTTCACCGACCAGGTCACACGCCATGAGACAGCCAGGGCGGCCTCTCGCATGACCCGTCCAGCCTGCGCAGTCCGTCCACATCCTGGCGGTCCATGCTGTGAAATGCATCCCCCGCCACGGCGCCGGGAAAGCGCCAACATGAGCCCGTGAACGCACCGCATTACATCGACCTCCAAATGGTGTGGGAGTGCCGCCGATGATCCCGATCATCCTCGTCATCTTCGGGGACATGGACTCAGCCGCTAACGCCGCGCTGACCGTCGCGCTCGACTGCCCGCGGCAGTATGAATGCGGCGGGGTGATCTATGAGGACTCGGGGCACCATTACCACGTGAGCGCCCCGCTGACGTCCCACAAGCACTTCGGGCTGGTCATTCCGCAATACACTGAAGGTGTACCCGAGAGCGGCTGGCGGATCGTGGCGGACTATCACACGCACATCTGCTCTCAGCACAACCGCCTGTTCGCCAACTTCTTCTCTCCCGCTGACGCGATTGTGAACGGGGCCTTCCACACGGTGGGCTATATGCTCAGCCTCTGCGACGGCAATGTGAGACGCTATGACCCCTCGCAGGACGACCGGGATGATGAGGTCGTGCACTTCACCAGCGGGCGGGAGATCTACCTCACCTGCGGGCACATCTCGGGGTGGATAGAAGAGGCTCGAGCGCCCGCTCTCGATGCGTGGGCCTTAGCGGCTCACGCCGCGCGACATCCTGCGGATACGCCAGAACTCGCCGATGGACCTCTCGGCCTCTGGCATGCTAGTTCGCAAAATGAATACAACGGTCACGACGTTGACGTCGCTGACCACGACGGTGACGGCGAATAACAGGGCGCAAGCGCTGCACCGGTAGAACTCCCTACCTGGGTACTTTTCAGTTCAATTGAGAGTTTGGCGCTGCCGCCGACACCGCACGGCCATACCTATCTAGTTCGCATAATGTATATTATGTTTAATTGATGATCTCACCCGGTTGTTACCAACGCGTGACACGCTAACCGCTTGCACCGCAACCCTCCACCCGGCGCGCACCCGAGAGCTGTTGGCCTGTGTGAGCCTGACGGTTCACCGTTTTGGCAACTCGCGTCGCCGCGACTGAGACAGCTCGATCAGCGTTTCGATGCGAATCAAACGTCGCTCGTGATCCTCGAACCGGAGTGTAGCCTCCTTCCGATGCACCATGAGCGCATCCACGCGCTCGCCGAGGAGCACAATGTCCTTGCCGTATTTGATGACTTCGCTAAGCAGGCTCATGCGGCCGGCTCCGGCGCGAAGAGTTCAGCGATGGCTCGAGCCTGGTGCGGATGCGCTTCGAACCAGGCTTGCGTCTCCTTGCGGACCTGGGCGCGGAAGGTTCCATCGGCAAGGGCGCGCTCCCGCACGCGGACCTCGATGAGGCTCGCATCGATTCTTTTGAGTGTGGCGCGCACCTGGCCGTGAACGTCCTCGAGCAGTGCTCGCGCGGCCGCTTCCTCTTCAGACTCGGTGAGCACTTGGCCCGAGGTATACGCCGCGATGGCTCGTCGGGCGAGCTCACCGGCGGAGACGCCCTGGCGACGGCTCATCTCGCGAAGCTTCTTCACGCTCTTGCGCGGCACCAGGTACTGCTGGCGCTGCAGATCTTCGGCCTTCGCAGACATCGGACTCCTCCACCCAAGTCGTGTACTCCGGACACTATAATCCGGACGCCCGCACATACACAACTAGATACACAAGACAGTGGATGACAGTGGATGGGAATTGAATCTCGCCCCAGGCGGACTTTTTACCCGCAAAGCTGATCCACCGCCCACCTGCGCGGACGAGTCTCAGAGAGGGGTTATCTTGATAATCGCCTTCAGGGCGTCAAAGTCGGAAGGATTCCGAGTGTAAAGAGGCAGACTGTTGCCTGCGGCCGTGGATGCAATGAGCAGGTCCGCCAGCCGTGAACGGCTTGGCCGTCCCGCTGCACGCGCAGCCGCAAACATCTGCCCGTATATGCGCGCGGCTTCCGCATCGAACGGCAATGGGTCCCATGTGGCGGTGGCCCAGTTCGGCGCCGTACTGGAACGGGTTACTCGTTACTATTCCACTATTAGGGAAGTACCCAACCCGCCAGCTTGCCAGGGCGTTAGCGCAATTCTGGATCAGGGTTTAGCCCGCCGTTGTTGACGCTGCGCGTAGGCGCGCCGCCGCTCGGTGATGAGTGTCAGAATCTGCGGCCAGCGTCGCCTACGAAACTCCTCACTCGGAACACGGTCTGCCGGTACCACGGTGAGAAGATCAAGTCCGTAGCCGTAAAACACACTCTCCAGGCTCTTCTCCTGGGCCATGCGAGCCACACGGTCGATGGCATTGAGAAGCCGTCGCGGAGGCCCTTCGCGCAGCAGTTGCTCCAGGAAACACCCTACGACATCGATCGCCAAGTGCGCCTGTGCGATCCCCTGGGGAGCGCGTTTGGAGGGTAGCTCGGCCAGATTTTTCAGGCGGCTCTCGAGCACATCCAGAGGATGCAACACGCGGATGCGCATGCCGTCGGCGAGACTGAGCACGGTCGCACGCTGCTGGATGCCTTCGGTCTTGAGCCCAACGATCCCGCCAAGAAAGTCGATCTGCTTGATGCCCTGCCCCTCGATGCGCTTGGTGAGCTTCGCCGTTTGGGATGTCGTATCGTCAGCGGAGGGCTGCCAGTACCTCCAGCCCATGGGTTTCAAGGACCGCGAGAGGTCGCGCGCCACCTGTGCGGGACCGACGAAGTCGACGTCGCTGGTGACGTTGACCGCGAGCACTCCTGGGGGCTTGACCTGGTAGTGCTGCGCCCAGAAGGCCAGAGCCTGTCCGCCAACGAGCAATGCCCGTCCATCGCAGCTGCGCAGAATCTGATCGATCTCCTCCTCCGTGAGAGCGATCTCGGGCAGTGGCTCAGGCATCGATCAGAGGTGCATCCGGCCACTCGATGCGTGCACCTTGCAGACGCCGGGGCCGCAGCAACAGCATCGCCTCTGGTAGCACCTCACCGCGTGCGGCAAGCGCATGATCGCGCGCCTGCGCCTTGCGCTTCATCGCCCACATCTGCTTTCCCGAGACCACCCGCACACCGGGGTCGCGTACCGCAAAAGGCAGACCACCGTGGCGCACGACCTGCCGCAGAAAGAGCCGGATGGCATCGCTGAGCTCGAGGCCATTGGCCTTTAGCACCGCCGCGGCCTGCCCCTTGAGCTCTACATCAATTCGAGCGCGAACAACCGCTTCTTTCATGATACCCCATTGTAGCTACACAACGGCTCAATATTCAAATTCCAGCCGGCCCGGAGAGCGGGTATCGCTATGCGGGCCCCCTTCAGCGGTTGGGAGGCGATACGGGATGCCGCCACGCGGCCCGCACGGGCAATGTGAACGCGTTCGCGTCGCGCACGCTCGGACGACCTGATGCCCGGAGGTGCGACCTGGTTCGCTGTTCCCGGGAACTTCCGGTGGTGGAATCCCCATCGCACTTGTCCAAAGGCCCCCCGCGCCAGCGTTCGGCCGCCAGGGAGATGCGCGCCAGAGACTCTCTCCTATGACCAAGGTCTCATACCCGACATTCCCCGGTCCGAGGCATCGGGCGCTGCGATGAAGCTCGCAAGCGCCGAGACCGCTCTGCTTCCCGCTCTCACGGAGCCGCTGGAGGCACCCGCGCACTTCAGGCAGGTGGACGCGCTG
>Ga0209804_1001214_pt1 | contig 17164 bp, 12 predicted proteins | sample GraSoiAngelo_139_FD_185896 | JGI IMG/M metagenome (GOLD analysis project Ga0209804, IMG submission 185896) | Grasslands soil microbial communities from the Angelo Coastal Reserve, California, USA - 14_0929_12_20cm (SPAdes) (version 2) | ecosystem: Environmental > Terrestrial > Soil > Grasslands ... | reverse complement strand
TGTGGGCTAGGCCAGTGCGGGGCGTGTACGGTGATCATGGATGGAAACGCCGTGCGCTCCTGCAGCATTCCGGTCAGCGGGGCGCAGAACCGTAGCATCACCACGCTCGAAGGCCTGGGCACCGTGGAGCATCCTCATGCACTGCAAACGGCGTTCATCGAGGAGCAGGCCGCGCAGTGCGGCTACTGCATGAATGGTATGATCATGGTCTCGAAAGTACTACTCGATAAGAATCCCCATCCCACAGACGATCAGATCAAGCAGGCCCTCAACGGAAATCTCTGCCGCTGCGGCAGCCACGTGCGCGTGATTCGCGCAGTGAAGCGCGCTGCCGGCGTGAAGGCGTGAGGAGGACGAACATGAAAGCGAAAATCTCCCGCAGAGAAGTTCTCAAGGGCACGGGCGCTCTGGTCGTAAGCTTCAACCTTTTCGGCCCGGTTTCTCAGGTCCTGGCGCAATTGAGCGCCGGGCCGGACCTCGCCGGAGACCTTAAGGCGACGTCGCTCGATTCATGGATCGCCATCGGCCGCGACGGCATGGTCACGGTGTTCTCCAGCAAAGTGGATCTCGGCACCGGCGTCGAAACCGCCCTGGCCCAGATAGTCGCCGACGAACTCGATGTGCAGTTCAAGCAAATCAAGATGATCACCGGAGACACTACCAAGGCCGTCGATCAGGGCATTACCGCCGGCAGCAGAACCATCGAACTGGCCGGCCCGCAATTGCGTCAGGCCGCTGCCGCAGCACGCCAGGAGCTGCTGAAGCTGGCCTCCCAGCGTCTCGGCGCGCCCATCTCGAAGCTCACCGTCACCGATGGCGTGGTCAGCGTCCTGGGCAATGGCCATAAGGTCTCCTACGCCAATCTGCTTGGCGGCAAGCACTTCAACGTGCAGATTCCCGCCACGGGCAACGGCTGGGGTCTGAAACTGGCGCCCGATGTTCCGGCCAAGAATTACATGGACTATAAGACCGTGGGCAAATCCGTTCCGCGCGTTGACCTGCCCCCGAAGTTCACGGCGCAATTCACCTACGTGCAAGATGTCCGGGTTCCGGGAATGCTGCACGGCCGCGTGGTTCGCCCGCCCACGGTTGCCGCAAAGCCGGCCAGCATCGATGAGGACTCGATCAAGAATATTCCCGGCATAGTTAAAGTTGTACATGAAGGCAGCTTCGTGGGCGTTGTGGCGCAGACAGAGTGGGCCGCGATCCAGGCCGCCAAGGCTCTCAAGGTCACCTGGTCGACTCCGGAAACCAAAATGCCCGCCAATCCGGACGCCGTTTACGATTATCTGAAAAACACCAAGGGCTTCGCGGAGCGGCCGGGGATGCCGCCTCGCGGAAACGTGGAGCAAGCTCTCGCGCAAGCCAGTAAGACCATGGAAGCCACCTACCGCTGGCCCTTCCAGATGCACGGCATGCTCGCGCCTTCCTGCGCGATTGCGGACGTGCAAGGCGATAAAGTGACCATCTGGGCTCCCTCGCAGGGAATCTTCGACACGCGCAAGCGGGTCTCCGATCTGCTGGGACTGCCGGAGAGTAAGATCCAGGTCCTTTACCGCGAAGCCTCTGGCTGCTACGGCCGCCTAGGCACCGACGACGCTGCCGAAGACGCCGTGGTTATGTCTCGCGCCGTCAGCAAGCCGGTACGCGTGCAGTGGATGCGGGCGGATGAACATGGCTGGGAGCCCAAGGGTCCGGCGCAATTGCTCACCGTGCGCGCGGCTATGGATGCCAGCGGCAAAGTCACCGCCTGGGATTTCCTCGACCGCAGTTTTCCGTGGACCGAGGCAAACGGTATCCCCCTTGTGACTTCGCGGCAAGTCGGGCTGAAGGCCCCGGGGCAAGGCTTCCCGAATGGCACAGGAGGCGGGGGCGACACTTACACCTTCGACAATCAAAGGATCGTCGCGTCGGCCATACCCTGGGTGCAGCCCGATCCCACTCCGTTGCGCACCTCACCGCTGCGCGCTCCGGGTGATTTAGCCCGCATGTTCGCCAGCGAATGCTTCATGGATGAGCTGGCCGCGGCGCAGGGCGTAGACGGCGTGCAGTTCCGCATGCGCTACGCCGCGTCCAACAAGCGCGCCACCGACGCTCTTACCGCTGTGGCCAAGCTCGCGAATTGGCAGGAACGCCCGGCGCCCGCGCCGACCTCCAGCGGCAACATTGCCGCCGGACGAGGCGTCGCCGTAAGCGCCCGCTCCAACTCCGTGGTCGCGGTTGTCGCCGAAGTCGAAGTCGACAAGTCGAGCGGCGAAGTCACGGTCAAGAAAGTCGCGGTCGCTCACGACTGCGGCTTGATTATCAATCCTGACGGTTTAAAGAACCAGATCGAGGGCAATGTCATTCAGGGCACCAGCCGCGCGCTCATGGAAGAAGTGCTCTACGACTCGTCCGGCATCAAGAACCTCGACTGGTCGAGCTACCCGATTCTGCGGTACGAAAAGATTCCGCAGATCGACATCAGGCTGATCGACCGGCGGGAGATGCCCGCACTTGGCGGCGGCGAGCCTTCGATTGGTCCCGTTCCCGCGGCCATCGCCAACGCCATCTTCGACGCGACGGGAGCACGCCTGCGCGAAGCGCCGTTCACCCCGGAGCGCGTGCTAAGGGCCATGCACGCCGGAGTCACCTCCACCCAGCGCGCCTGACTAGCGCGTCCTCGGTAATTAGCCCAGGGCGCTCGCGCGGTGCGAAGGCGCCGCGAAATTTCGCGCGAGACCCTGGGGCTTTTCTGGCGGACGCCCCGGTTTCATGACTACGCCAAGACTCATGCCGTCATCCCCAGGGCCGTTTTTGTGGCCGAGGGATCTGCTTTTGGGAATCGCGATCCCTGCAAGCGCAGAACGAGAGGTGGAAGCTGATGAGGACGGTCGCCGTCATCACATTGGGCATTCTGATCGGTGGGCTTACCTATGCGGCAGGGAATGTGAACGCGCCGCCTGCGGTGCACGCGGTGGACGCTTCCGCGTGCACGCGCCTCTCCTTGCTCAAACTGCCAGACGCGACCGTCACTTCAGCGCGAGTGGTCCCCGCCGGCCACTTCCAACCGACGGCGGGCGCGGCAGACGCGTTCGCCGATCTCCCCGCATTCTGCCGCGTGGAGTTGACGATCAAGCCGTCAGAAGACTCCGACATCAAATCTGAAACCTGGCTGCCGCTTTCCGGCTGGAACGGCAAATTCCAGGAGGTCGGCAACGGCGGCTGGAACGGCTTTATCCAATACGCGGCGCTGGCGGCCACGCTGCGGCTAGGATACGTAAGCGCATCGACCGATACCGGGCACGCGGGAGACACCGCGAGTTTTGCGCCCGGCCATCCTGAAAAGCTGATTGACTTCGGCTATCGCGCCGTGCACGAGACGGCCCTGAGGGGCAAAACCGTTGTTGCCGCGCTCTACAGCGTAGCGCCGCAATTCTCCTATTTCACCGGCTGCTCGGGCGGCGGCCGGCAGGCGTTCATGGAAGCGCAGCGCTATCCCGAGGATTTCGCAGGCATCATCGCCGGCGATCCCGGTTATGACCGCGCCGCCGAGAGCCTTCAGCTCATAGCCGCCGCGCAGGCCACGCACAAAGATACGGCCAGCTTCATTCCGAAAGAAAAATTTGCCGTGCTCCATCAGGCGGCGCTCGATGCCTGCGACGCGCAGGACGGTATCAAGGACGGCATTATCAATAATCCGCTGCGATGCAAATTCGATCCCACGGTAACGCTGTGTAAAGGTGAGGATGGCCCGAACTGCCTGACGGCGCCTCAAGTGGAGGCCGCCAAAAAACTCTACGCGCCGATCGTTGACCCCCGGAGCGGCAAGGAAATTTTCCCCGGCTTCGAGCCCGGCACGGAGCTGCGCTTCCCGAATACGACCGGGGCGCCTAGGCCGATGGGAATGGCCGACGAGACTTTCAAGTACACCGTGATTGGCGACCCGAACTGGGATTTCCGCACTCTCAACATCGGCAAAGACATAGTGCGCGCGAGAAAAATGGACAACGGCGTCGTTAGCGCCACGTCAACCAATCTGAAGCCCTATGTCGGACGCGGCAGCAAGCTGATCATCTACCACGGCTGGGCCGATCAGAATGTCGCGCCGCTCTCCTCGGTGAACTATTACAACGGGTTGATCGAAGTGCTAGGGAAGAAGGCCGTCGAGGATTCTGTCCGCCTCTACATGGCGCCGGGCATGGGTCATTGTGCCGGCGGCGAAGGTCCCAGCGTCTTCGATACGCTCACCCCGCTCGAGCAATGGCGGGAGCACGGCGTCGCGCCAAAAGAGATCATCGCGTCACAGATGACCAACGGCAGCGTCATCCGCACCCGCCCGCTCTGCCCATATCCGCAGGAGGCTCACTACAAGGGAACCGGCAGCACCGACCAGGCCGAAAACTTCGTCTGCCGCCTGCCCTAGCCGCAGACCGGCAGCGGGTGCTCAACGCGATGCCGGACGTGGCGAAACAGAGACTGTTGTCGATTGGCGGATGGGTTGTCGCGATCGGCTGCGTTTGGTTTGTCTTCGATTTGTCTGGTCGCCGCTTGTAGTGGTTTTCAGTTGGTTTAATTTAACCCACCTGTGGGGCCTTACAAACTAATCATTCGGGCCGAATTTGTGACCTCAGCTGCACTGTTAGCTGTCGGGTATGCTCCTCCGACGAAGAGCAGTGCGAAGGCCATTCGTTTGTGGACTACATCCTCGTCTACGTCCATCCCAGTTCTCGCGGTTTTCACTCTCTACGGCTGGATACGCCTATCAAGCTGAGCCAATAGCTTCGCAAGCCAGCATTTGCGGGCACCGCAGCGATTCGATAGAATGATTGCTCCGCAACTAACTAATGACGGCCTCCCACACTCCTATCCTGGCCTACGATAGCAGCGACGAATACCGCCCCGAACCGGCGCCTGAGCCGCAGGCCCCCGCCTGGCGCGACGGTAGGGTACGCATCGGCATCCACACGTCGATCGCCCAGGGCTTCGCCAGCTCGCTCGAGAGCGCACGCAAACTCGGCTGCAACGCGCTGCAGATTTTTTCCGCCAGCCCGCGCATGTGGCCGCGCGTCGGCGCGCGCATCCCGGAGATGGATGCCGCCGACTTTCGCGCCAAGCGCGCCGAACTCGGCCTTGGCCCGCTGGTCATCCACGCGAATTACCTGATCAATCTGGCGACTGCCGACCCGGTGATGCGCGTCCGCTCGATACAGGCCTTTCACGATGAGATCGTGCGCGCGGTCGCTCTGGGCGCCGATTACCTGGTCGTGCATCCTGGTTCCTCCCGCGCCAAGACTCCGGAGCAAGCCATTCGTGACGTCGCCCAGGCTATTCGCCAGGCGGCGCGCGGCGTACGTCTGTGTGCAAAATTCGGTGATCTGCGCGATTGCCGCCTGCGCGTGCTGCTCGAAAATACTTCCGGCATGGGCGCGACGATCGGTTCCCGTTTCGAAGAACTAAAGGCGATCATCGAAGCGGCGCGAGAACTTCCGCTCGGCGTTTGCCTCGATACGGCGCATGCCTTTCACGCTGGCTACGACATTCGCAGCGAGGCGGGCCTTGCGCAAAGTATCGCCGCCCTGGACCGCACCGTGGGCCTCTCGCGCGTGGCTGTGCTGCACGTGAACGACTCCAAGACGCCCTTCGCTTCGCGCGTTGACCGCCACGAGCACATCGGCCGCGGCAAGATCGGTCTGGAAGCATTCCGCCGCATCCTGAATCATCCCAGCCTGTCCGCCAGCTCTTCCGCAGGCTGCCCGGGCCGCGCGTTTATCCTGGAAACGCCCATCGACGCGCCCGGCGACGATCGCCGCAACGTGCGCCGCCTGTGGGAGCTCGTCGGAATCGCCGTGAAGCAAGCCCCCCGCGCGCAAAACGGGTTCAGTATGTTTTCCCGAAACCGGCGCGGCGCTCGCGCATCTCAGCGCAACGAAAAAAGCGCCAAGCCGAGCCGCAATCCAGAGCGCGCATCCAAAGGCTGAAGCAACGTGGCTGAATACAATCCCCAAGCCGTCGAAGCCAAGTGGCGGGATACATGGGACTCGCTTGGCGTGTTCAACGCCGACGCCGATCCCAGCCGCCCGAAATATTATTTGCTGGAGATGCTGCCGTATCCCTCCGGCACGCTGCACATGGGTCACATGCGCAATTACACCATCGGCGACGCCGTGGCGCGCTATCGCCGCATGCGCGGCTTCAATGTGCTGCATCCCATCGGCTGGGACGCTTTCGGCCTGCCCGCCGAAAACGCGGCCATCAAGCGCGGTACTCCTCCGCGCGATTGGACGAACGCCAATATCGCGCAGATGAAATCGGTCTGCCGCCGCTTCGGATTCAGTTACGACTGGCGGCGCGAAATTTCCACCTGCGAGCCCGAATACTATCGCTGGAATCAGTGGTTTTTTCTGCGCATGTTGGAGCGCGGTCTGGCCTATCGCAAGCGTAGCCTGGTGAACTGGTGCCCCAAATGCCAGACGGTGCTTGCCAATGAGCAAGTCGTGGACGGCTGCTGCTGGCAGCACGACGATACGCCTGTCGAAGCCAAGGAGATCGAGCAGTGGTTTCTGCGCATCACGCAGTACGCCGACGCCTTGCTCGACGATATGGTCGAGCTCGAAGGAGGCTGGCCCGAGCGCGTCCTGGTGATGCAGCGCAACTGGATCGGCAAATCCCGCGGCACTCGCGTGCGCTTTCCTGCCGAGGGGGCGCGAGACTCCAAAGTCCAAATCGAAGTCTTCACCACGCGCGTGGACACCATCTTCGGCGCGGCCGCTGTGATCCTTTCGCCCGCCCATGCGCTGCTGCAGACTCTCTTCGCCGGGCAGCCCAATCACGCCAAGCTCGAAGAGGAAGCCGCGCGCCTGCGCGCGCGCATCATTCGCGGCGCCGATCTGGCCACCGCCGAAAAAGAAGGCTTCTTCACCGGGCGCTTTGCCACCAATCCTTTTTCCGGCCAAAAAGTACCTATCTGGGTGGGGAACTTCGTGCTCGCCGAATACGGCACCGGCGCCGTTATGGCCGTACCGGCGCACGACCAGCGCGATTTTGAATTCGCGCAGAAATATAAGATTGCGTTTCCGGTCGTCATTCAGCCCGTGGAGAGCTCGCCGCTCCGCGTCCCACTGAAAGCTGACGAAATGAAGGAAGCCTTCACCGATTACGGCCGTCTCGTCAATTCAGGCGCCTATAGCGGCCTCACCAGCGAAGCGGCCATCGAGAAGATGACCGCCGACGCGCAGACCCAAGGCATCGGCGAAGCAGAGACGACCTATCGCCTGAAGGATTGGGGCATTTCGCGCCAGCGTTACTGGGGCACGCCCATTCCGGTCATCTATTGCGTGCAATGCGGGATCGTTCCCGTACCGGATAAAGAACTGCCGGTGCGTCTGCCGGAAAACGTGCTGCTCACCGGGCAAGGCCAGTCGCCGCTCGCCAATGTGCCAGCGTTCGTGAACGTGAAGTGCCCCAAATGCGGCGCCCCGGGCCGCCGGGAGACCGACACGATGGATACATTCATCGATTCGTCTTGGTATTTCTTCCGCTACACCGATCCGCACAACGACCGCGCGCCGTTCGATTCCGCCCTTGTGCGTTACTGGTTTCCTATCGACCAATATATCGGCGGCATCGAACACGCCATCCTGCACCTGATTTATTCGCGATTTTTCTGCAAAGTCATGCGCGACCTGGGTCTGGTGGAAATCCGCGAGCCGGTGCGCCGCCTTTTTTCCCAGGGCATGGTGCTGAAGGACAGCGCCAAAATGTCCAAATCCAAAGGTAACGTGGTGGGCGCCATCGACATGGCCGAAAAATACGGCTGCGACACTGCGCGCATGTATACGCTTTTCGCCGCGCCGCCGGAAAAAGATTTGGAGTGGAGCGAGCAGGGAATCGAGGGCTGCGCGCGCTTTCTGCATCGCGTCTTTCGCCTGATCGATCGCTACGCACAGCTGCTGCGCGACATTTCGCCGCGCGATTCGCGGCCGACAAAAATCAGCGCTGCATCAGAAAAGGAAAAGATCCTGCTGCGCAAGGCGCATCAGACTCTGCGGCGCGTCACCGCCGATTTCGAGGCGCGCTGGCACTTCAATACCAGCGTGGCTCTCATTATGGAATTGGTCAATACGCTCCAAGACCGTGAGCCGCTCGATAAGCACGCGCGGCCCGAAGTACTCAAGCAGGTCTTAGAATTGCTCACCGTCATGCTCACGCCCATCGCACCCCATCTGGCCGAAGAGCTTTGGGAAATGCTCGGACATAAAGAGAGCCTGCACGCGGAGGAATGGCCGCAATATTCCGCGGAATTGGCTCAGGAGGAGCAGGTCGAAGTGGTGATCCAGATCAACGGGCGCGTCCGCGGCAGAATCTGCGTGGATGTGGGCCTCCCAGAAGAGGAATTGGCCGAGCGCGCTTTCGCCGATCCCAAGATCGAACAATTGCTGCGCGGCGCGCGCGTGGTGAAGCGCGTGGTGATCCCCGACAAACTGGTCAACGTGGTGGTGGCGCAGTGAGCACGCCGGCCAGTTCAGCGGCGAGTTCGGAAGGAAATTCGGGAGTGCATGCCGCCAAGGCCGCCGAAAAACGCCAGCCCATGAGCAAGAGTGAACTGGGCGGCATCATCGTCCTCGATTTCGGTGGGCAGTATACGCAGTTGATCGCGCGGCGCATTCGCGAACAACAAGTCTTCTCCGCCATTCTTCCTTGCACCGCGAGCATCTTGGAAATTCGCGCTTACCAGCCCGTAGGCATCGTTCTCTCCGGCAGCCCGTGTTCGGTCTACGACCCCGCCGCGCCGATTTGCGATCCCGGCGTGCTGTCGCTGGGCGTGCCCGTTCTCGGCATCTGCTATGGCCTGCAGTGGATTTCACACACGCTGGGCGGCAAGGTGGAACGCGCCGAACGACGCGAATACGGCCCCGCAGAAGTGGATTTGCGCGATGGGTCGGCGCTTTTTGCCGGCTTGCCGCGGCGTCTGAAAATCTGGATGAGCCATGGCGATCATGTGCGTGCCCTGCCGCCCGGTTTTCAGGTCACCGGCGTGACCAGCAGCGGTCTTTCCGCCGCGGAAGATCCCGCGCGACGCATTTTTGCCGTGCAGTTTCATCCCGAGGTGCGGCACACCGAGCGTGGCAGCGAGATTCTGCGCAATTTCGTTTTTTCCGTATGCGGCGCGCGTCCCAATTGGAGCGGCGCTTCGTTTATCTCCGAAACCGTGGAAGCCATTCGCAAGCAGGTAGGCCGCGGGCGCGCCATCTGCGCGCTCAGCGGCGGCGTGGATTCCGCGGTGGCCGCGGCCCTAGTGCATCAAGCGATCGGCAATCGCCTGGTAAACATTTTTGTAGATACAGGGTTGCTGCGCAAGGACGAATTTCAAAACACCCTCGATTTGCTGGAAAATCGCGTGGGCCTGCGCGTCGTGGGAATCAACGCAGCCAATCGCTTCCTGGCGCGCCTGCAAGGCGTCACCGATCCCGAAGTCAAGCGCAAGCGCGTGGGGGCCGAGTTCATCAATGTATTCGCCGAACAGGCCCGGCAGCTCGGTGAAATCCGCTTTCTCGTGCAGGGCACGCTCTATCCCGACGTGATCGAATCGGTTCCGGTGCGCGGCCCTTCCGCCACGATAAAAACACACCACAACGTCGGCGGCCTCCCCGCCGATCTGCCGTTCGAGTTGATCGAGCCTCTGCGCGAGCTTTTCAAAGACGAAGTGCGCCGCATCGGCCGCGAATTGGGATTGCCCGAGGAAATTCTCACCAAACAGCCTTTTCCAGGTCCGGGTCTCGCCGTGCGCCTCCTGGGCGAGGTTGTTCCCGAACGCCTGCAAACCCTGCGTGAGGCGGACGCCATCGTAGTGGAGGAAATTCGCCTCGCCGGACTCTATGAGAAAACCTGGCAGGCTTTCGCCGTTCTTTTGCCGGTGCGCAGTGTGGGCGTGATGGGCGACGAGCGCAGTTACGGCGATACCGTGGCCGTTCGCGTGGTAACTTCCGAAGATGCCATGACCGCGGATTGGGCTCGGTTGCCCTGTGACGCGCTGGAGCGCATCTCCGCGCGCATCGTAAATGAGGTAGCCGGTGTCAACCGTGTTGTGTACGATATCAGCTCGAAGCCGCCCAGCACGATCGAGTGGGAATGACTATCCGACCAGGATAGTCATCCCGAGCGACGAACCGGAGCGAGGGATCTCTCCGGCACATGAATAGCTAGCGGGCCCGCGCATCCGATCTTGTGCGCACCTCGTAGGTTTGTCCCGAGGGCTAGCGGCGACGTTTGATTCAAATGGAGGAGAATGCGGCGGGGGGGAGGTGCCGCAGTCGCTGTTACCGGTTTGCCATCTTCTGAGCCATATACAGCAGCAAGCGCCGGTCGCCTTCGTCGATGCGGCCCAGCAGCCGGCGAAACATGGTCAGAAAACGGGCTTCTTTTCCCGTACTACCCCAGGCGATTTCTTCTGCAGTGCGGCGTTTTGGCAGATTGGGTAGCTCAGGCGCTTCTTCGCCGTCGTAGAACAACTGGTAAAGAGGCACCTCCAGAGCTCGGGCCATTTTCTCGAGCGTCTCTATGGCCGGAACGGTGTGGCCATTTTCCACGCGCGAAATATAGCAACGGAGCAGTCCAGTACGCTTCTCGATATCGCCCTGAGAGAGCCTCTTTTCTTCGCGCAGAGCGCGCAAACGATCGCCGATAATCATTTGCGTATTGTTTCATAGGGATATGGTGGGTGCAAGCGGAATGTCTTCGGCTCCTCGGCTCCCCTGTGTAAAAGACGGGCCGAACAGGAGCGTCGTACCGAGCGACGAACACGCGGGGCTCCCCGGCACGCTTGCCTACCCTGGGGCGGGCGAGCGACGGATCGCTCCGAATAGTAACACCATTTGGCAAAACTTGCCGAGTGGAGCCGGAACCCGTAGGTGCCGGATCCCCGTGAGTTTTCGCCGCCGTAAAGAATGTGTAAAGGATGTGCTACAGGCCGTGGAAGAGGCATACTTCTATTACACTGGGATACCTCTTTGTCTCCAGAAGAAGGCGCTTGCGTGGTAAAAAGGTCCACGCGCAAAGGAACCGAGAGAACGAAGTCGGTGTAACCGAATTTTCATGCCAAACGTCCCAAAGATGACTGTGGGAACCCCACCGGCTCGCCGCGCATCCGGCAATGCCGACGTGGAGCGCGAATTGGTGAGGCGTGCCCAGGCGGGCGACCAGTTCGCCTATGAGGAGTTGGTACGCATCCACCAGCCGCGGCTGCTTGCCGTGATCGGCGGTATCATGCGCCGGGGTGAAGATGTTGAGGACGTGGCGCAGCAAGCGCTTTTGAAGGCGTATCTCTCCCTGAAGCGCTTTGACCTGCGCTCGGCATTCGGAACGTGGCTCTATAAGATCGCCGTAAACGAATGCTGGGACTATTTCCGGAAGAAGAAGGTTCGCCCGCTGGTCTATGAGTCAAGCTTAAGTGATGAGCAGATTCGTCACATGGAGGGGCTTCCGGAAGACCGCGAAGGCACCTTCAGTCATAGTGGCGTCGACGCCGCGCGCCGAGCCGAGCAGCGTGACTTGCTCGATCGGCTCCTTGTCGAACTCGACGAGCAGGACCGCGCCATGCTGGTGATGAAGGAAGTTGCTGGATTCACCGTAGAAGAGATCGGCGATGTTTTGGAGCTGAACATAAACACAGTGAAGGTGCGGCTATTTCGCGCTCGCGGGCGGCTCGTGGAAGTCTATCGCCGAAGGCTCAAAACTCATCCCGCGAAACCATGGGCGAGACGCAAGTTGGGAGATTAGAATTAGAATAGAAAGGGGCGCTGGCTATGTTCTCACGGACAGATGCGCGGTTCGGGTGCCCGGAATATCAGGCAAGCCTCGAGGACGTCTTGCGCGAAGGCGAAGCCTGTATCGAGCCGAACTCTGCGCTCGACCGCCATCTCCAAAGTTGCGAAGATTGCCGTCAGGCATTGCATGACTCCCTCATCGCGAGTAGGCTGATGCGCCACGCGCGCTACCCCGAGAACGAGTTTTCGGCGGCTTTCGTTACTTGCGTGATGGCGTCCATTCGCGAAGCCACTCAGACAGCGCCGAATGCGTTTTGGCGGCCGCTTGAACTGCTGGCGTCGCGCATGGCCTTGGTTGCCGCCGTGGCTCTGCTGGCCTTGTCGGTATACTTGGGGGAGTTCGCGCCTGCACGCGGCACGGTAGCAGTTAATGGTCCGGTGGAACTAGGCGCGGGCTTACCGGAACCGCCCGCGCAGCCCGCCAATGCCGATGAGGTTCTGATGTCCCTGGCTGATACGGAGGATGCAATCTAATGACGTTCAGTTCCAATAATCGCAAGGCCCTGGCGCTGATCGTCCTGGTACTCTTGCTGGGAGTCGCCCTCGGCGCCGTGGGCCATTCGGTCTTCGACCGGCGTGTCCTCGGTGCTCGCACGCAGGCGCAAACGCTACCGCAACCGCGGCCGAACCCGCCGCGAGCAGTCGCCCGCCTGACCACGGAACTCAATCTCACGCCCGATCAGCAGAAGCACATAGGTGAAATCCTGGCGGACATGCAGCACCGTTTCGATGCTGTCCACGACCAAATAAATCCGCAGCTTTATCAGATTCGCGAACAGGGACACGACCAGATCCGCCAGGTTCTCACTCCCGAGCAGCGGCCCAAGTTCGAGGAGTTTCTGAATCGCGTCGCCGAAGAACGCCGCCGCCGCGCTGCCAACCCCAAATCCAACCGCTAATCGTCGCCGGCATCACGGGACCCGTTTTGATTAGACTGCTCCTGGTCATCGACGTGCCATGGTGGGTTCCCCGTGTCCGCTCGATCACGAACGAACACGGAGCAGCGACCGAAAATCAACGGATCTGGTGCACGCCGACACGGCCGTTCGTCTCTCCCGGCCAGAGCTCTCGCAGGGATTATTTATGACCCGCTGACCAAGCGTGTTTTCAGCGCCGATCGTGGCAGCCAGCGGCTCACTGCAATCGACGCCAAGATCGGAAGGATCGCCGGCGACGTCGACTATTTTGGGCGGCAGGACGGAACAGTGGTTACAAGTTGTGCGTAAGGAAATCTAGCAACTGCGAAGCGATAAAGTCGTTGGGCGTGGCCCCGCTGCAAACGAAACGCGCTGGCGGCGCTGCCTCCTGGCACGAGGGTACTCCCAGCTTACCGGTAAGCGCGCTGGACGTGAACCAGAAGTGGTCCATATTCGGAACCGGTACCGCGGTGACCGTGGCGCCAGCGTCCCGAAGAGCCTGAACAAAAGCCATGGACTGGCCTTCGGGGGGAACGACGTGATCGACCATTCCCCAGGCCAGAAACCACGCCGTCCGCGTGGCCGCATTGGGCATTGCCGTTTCTCCCAAGCTCTTTGCCGCCTCACGGATGTAGCTGATGGGAGAGGCCTCGAAGTAGAGGCCCGGTAACTGGTCCGGCAGTCCGCCGAAGAACTGTTCGAGCGAACCGCGATTTGCCGAGCCGCTGGTGTATCTCTGCCAGGCGATCATGTCATGCACGCCGTAAATGGGCACGGCGACTTTGACCTTTGTGCTCGCAGAGGAATAGGTATCCTTCGGATATTTGTTTGCGAACGCTGGCGCATCCTGGGTGACACCCAGCAGGGAGGCCAGTGAACCTCCCGCGGAATCACCTCCGACTCCAATCCGGTCGGGCGCCACGCCTAGCATCGCCGCATTCCCTCTCAGGTATTGCAATGCCGCCTTACAATCCAGTAGAGCTTGTGGCCAAGCCGTTTGGTTGGGCATTGACAACCGATAGTCGATGGCGAACACCACGTATCCCCGCTCTGCCAAATACGGACCCCAAGTCGTTCCGTAGCCTGCTTTCGACCCCGCGCGAAAGCCTCCGCCGTGAATAAAAAGCATCGCCGCATGTGGTCCCGCGCTGCTGGGGAGATACAAGTCTCCGTACAAAGAGACACCGTCATGAACCGCGTAGACGACGTTGCTCTGCGTCTGAATACTGCTCGGTGACTGCCCCGACGCGGTCGTGACAGCAGCGATCAGGAAAACACCTGCGGCCAAAGCGCGTTTCACGTTCTAGCTAGCTCCAGAAGCATGCATGTGCAGCCTTCGGTTCCGTATCCCCCTGGATCCTGCGCCTGAGGGCAACGAGCAACTCGGTTTGCCTCCTCGCCGTACTCCATGCGCACATGGCCTTCGTCCGAATGCGCCACGGCGATTCCAGCTTTTAGAACGGAATGTCTTCGTCGGAAATTTCTGTGGAGGGCATCTCCTCCGCGCCCGCCGCCGCGGCCTGCGGCTCAGCTTCCCCGGCGCCGGCACCCGCGCCCGCCGCCGCGGCTGCGGCCTGCGGCTCGGCTTCACCGGCGCCGGCACCCGCGCCCATCGCCATGGCGCCTTCGCCGCGCCCTCCGAGCATACGAAAGTTGTTGGCAACAATCTCGACCGTCGTACGCTTTTGGCCTTCGCGGTCGTCCCACTGTCGCGTCTGAATGCGACCTTCGACGAAAATCAGCGAGCCCTTGCGCAGATATTGCTGTGCGATCTCCGCCTGCTTGCCCCACACGACGATGCGATGCCATTCGGTGCGCTTTTGCCGTTCGCCGTTGCGGTCCCGGTAAGTCTCATCGGTGGCCAGCGTGAAGTTGCAGACCGCCTGGCCGCCAGACGTATAGCGTGTTTCGGGGTCGCGCCCCAGCCTGCCCACCAGAATGGCCCTGTTCACCGACATGCCTCACCTCCGATCGCGGCCAGAAAACAGGCCCTGAACCAACGGACGATAGCACGCCGCCTTCGTGTGTGCAAACCGGACCTCCAGATGCCGGATGGCCGTGCTCGCAGACTATCTCCCAAGCCTTGATTCGGCTCTCCTCCACTGCTGGACTTCGTACAGTCAAGTGGGTTGCACAAAACCGATATTGTCTCTCCTACCAGCGCTGCCTTGATTTCCTCGAGCCGGCCGGGAGGATCCAGGATTTGAACGAGCCTGCTTGCCGGGTGCCGTTAACCGAAAAAATATACCGTGCAGTTATAACTCCTGAGAGCCTTCATCCGTTGGGCCCACGTTAAAGCAAGAATCAATACCCAGCTGCGCGGCTAAAGGCTCGCAAGCATCGCTGGGCGGAGAAAGTAATGGCTTCGGTAGGCCGCGCCTAACTATTTTGATAGGCGACCAAATACAGGCAAATGAAGACACTCAGGATCGCAATGGCGATGACTAGGTTTCGCATGCAGATCCGACTTCAGCCGAGGTTTGCGGTCAGGAAAATTCGCGGGCGCGTATTGCCCAAGTGCCCGATAAGTCGGCTGGCTACGACGCCAGGCCCAGTTCCTGCAGCTTGGCCTTGGCGCGGCGTTCCTCATCGGTGCCCGGGTAGGTTTTTACCACCATGCGCAATTCGCTTACGCCGGAAGCTTTCTCTCCCAGACTGATCAGGGCTAAGGCGCGCTTCAGGTGTGCCGGTGCAAGTTTGAAGCTCTTGGGGTAATTGTCGATCACTTTGCTGTAGGCGTCGATGGCGTGATCGTATTGCTGCTGCGCAAAGAAAATTTCGCCCAGATAGAACTGCGCATTCGAGGCCAGATCCGTCGTGGCGTAAAATTTCATGTAATCCGTGAACTCCTGCGTCGCCAGGTCGTATTTCTTGCCGTTCAGGTCGCGCAAGCCGTTCGAGTAGAGCAGGTCCGCCGAAGGCGGCACGCCCGCCGCGCTCACGGGTGCTCCCGGTATGGGAGGCAGTCCGCTCGGAGCGGTAGCCGCCACAGGTGCGCCGGGCGTCGCAGCACCGGGCACCGCGGCCGTAGGCGGAGGTGCGCTGCTGGCGAGCTTCGCATCAATGCCCTGAATCGCGTTCTGGGTGTCGGTGAGCTGCTGATTGAGCTTGCCCATGCGCGCCAGCGTTTCCTGCAAATTATCGGAGATGCCCTGGATCTGCGTGGACATGGTATCCAAGCGCGCGCCCGAATTGGCCTGCATATCCTGCACCGTCTTTTGCAGCGCCATCATCGTGCCGGTCAGCTTATTGACCGTGTCCATGGATTGCTCCATGAGCGTTTTGTCCACGGCGGCGTTCTGCGCCAGGGTCGTCTGAATGTCTTTCTGGCCCTGGATGAGCTGATTCACGCTTTGCTGCAGCTCCACGATTTCCCGCGCCACCGCTCCCACCGGCGCCGGTCCCAGCAATGTGCCTCCCAACGCGCCGGCCATCATCGCGGCCGCCAGGTAAACGATCCACCGTTTACGCATGCCATTCCTCCTTGCGAAGATCCGATCAGGATCGTCGTCCTGAGCGAATCCGCCTCCGGCGGATGAGCGAAGGACCTTTCCGATCTCGCTCTTGCTCAGAAGTAACCCATTAAACTGCCCTTAGTATGCCGAAATCCGCCAGGCTGAGCTACCGCCTTGCTTCACCGGTGAACTCACAACGCAAACGTTAGGCTCTTGCCCCGGGCGCCAATCATGAGGTAGGCGCCTCGGTGCCAGATTTGGATTGGGCAAACGCCGCCTCCAAGAGCGCGGCCTATTTGGCCATCAGGAAATGGCCCCGGCGGTTCTGCTGCCAGCAATCTTCCACGTGCTCGTTGCAGAACGGCCGTTCCTTCCCGTAGCTCACCGTCTGCATGCGATCGGAAGCCACTCCCAGCGAGACCAAAAAGTCCTTGGCCGCTTGCGCCCGACGGTCGCCCAGCGCCAGGTTGTATTCGGTCGACCCGCGCTCGTCGCAATGGCCCTCGATCATCACTTTGACTTGCGGGTACGACTTGAGAAATCCCGCCGTCTCGGCCAAAGCGGAACGCGCGTCGGGACGAATATCCGCCTTATCGAAATCGAAATAAGCATCCTTCACTTCTTTGGCGAAGAGTTCTTCCAACGATGGTGCCGGTGCGACGGCCACCGGCGGCGGTGGAGGCACGGTCACAGTCACTCGTGCGGTGGCCGAAGCGGAACCGCCCGGGCCAGTGGCCGAGATTGTGTACGTCACCGAATCGGTCGGCGTGACGCTGGTGTTGCCTTCGGGTGACACGTTGCCTACACCCGGCGCAAGTGTCAAGGACGTAGCATTCGTGGATGACCATCGCAGAGTAGTCGCTTGCCCACGCTGCACGTTTGCCGGCGTGGCCTGCAGGGTCACCGTGGGTTGGGGTGGAGGCGGTGGTGGCGGAGCGGGCGCCACGGCGGGAGTAACCGGCGCGGGGTGTTTGCAACCGACGCCCAC
>Ga0209804_1001213_pt1 | contig 17164 bp, 19 predicted proteins | sample GraSoiAngelo_139_FD_185896 | JGI IMG/M metagenome (GOLD analysis project Ga0209804, IMG submission 185896) | Grasslands soil microbial communities from the Angelo Coastal Reserve, California, USA - 14_0929_12_20cm (SPAdes) (version 2) | ecosystem: Environmental > Terrestrial > Soil > Grasslands ... | reverse complement strand
TTGATTTCTCGGCGAACGCGTATTTCGACCACCTGCAAATTCTGACAGATGTCTTACTTCTCCCTGTCCCTTTTCGTGCGAAGCGTCGTTGGTGTCTGCGACGGCCTTTTGTGACCGGCGTCAACAGGGGAGGTGACACCGCGTCGCTAATCGCTGCCTGCACACCCATCCGCAAATGCGAGACGAAACCCGGGACCCATCATGATGCGACCGTTCGTTGCGTGTCAGCTCCTGGAATGGGAGTTGTTGTCGTCGGGCATGGTGCTCCGTGGCTGGAGCGCGAGAGTCTAATCGCATACTTCCGAGAGTTCTTGCCTGGAATTCCCATTGTCGCTCTCCTTCGCAGGACCGATGCCCCTTTCATTTCAGCGGTGCGGATTTCAATTGCCCGGCAAACAGCCCGCCACTGTGGGAGAGAACCTTAGCTCAAGCATTCGGGAAACCCGGGAAGCTACTCCGTTCACATCGTCGCATCGCCGACTAATCGGGCGTATTGGGCGGAGGTTATTTAGCTGTTGTACGAAATATCTGTTGACAGACATTTAGCCTAATGGCTAAATATAATTGCAATGGTGCAGCGAGATTCGAGGCCGCGCGTCGACGCATATGAGGCGGTGTTTGGCGCATTAGCACACGCTGCCAGGCGGCGCGTGCTGCTCACGATTTATTTCAACGGTGGCTCCATGACGGCCGGGGAGATCGCGGCGACCTTCGAGCGCGCTTGGCCAACGACAACGCGGCACCTCCAGGTCCTTGAGGCGGCAGGCCTGCTCACTCACGAGAAGCAGGGCCGGATGCGTATTTACCGAATTCAGCGAAAACGGCTCCAACTGGTAAAGGACTGGCTCGCTCACTTTTCAAGAAACGGCAAGTAATGAGGAGAAACAACCATGTCAGCGAAAGAACATGATAAAGAGAAGAGGAAGGCGAACAAACGCACCGCATCAAACGACGTTCCGCAATTTTTCAGGCTCAATATCGAAGTGCGTGATCTTGCATCAGCGATCTCGTTCTATACGAAGCTACTCGGCGTCGAAGGACGCAAGCAGGCTGGCTCGCGGTGTTACTTCGAGTGCGGCCCCGTGACTCTGCAAGTGCTCGACGTATCGTCCTTAGGTCAGCCGCACCCCGCGGCAAAAGCACTCTACTTCACGGTAAAAGACTTAGAGGCGGCATACGAGCGAGCTAAGGCTCTACGGTGTCTCTCGCGTGAGGAAGTCCATGACGCGCCGGGCGGCGGCATCGTGGTTCGCCCCTGGGGCGAGCGGTCCTTCTACGCGGAGGACCCTTGGAAGAACCCATTGTGCTTTGCCGAGTTGGGAACGGTCTATACAGGTTAGCTTTGTCCATGGACGCGGGTCGAAGACTCTGAGAACAAGCTGCCGTGCCGGCCTGTTTGTGGGCGAATCACGGGCTTAACCGGAAGTAATGCCGGGCCTGTGTGCGGTGACTGTTTCAACGAGCCCGACCGTCTATGGGCAGCCGGCGACGTTTGTCGCCTCGGTGCAATCGGCCAGCTATGTGGGCGACAACAACGCGAACGGCAGCGCTTCGACCGCCGTCACGCAAACGGTAAATCCAACGCCCACGAGCGTGACGGTCACTTCGAACGCAAATCCCTCGACTTACGGGCAAAGTGTGACCTTCGCGGCAGCCGTACAAGCCGCATTTGGAACAGCGCCACCGAGCACTATTTCCTTTTATGACGGCACAACCCTTCTCGGGACTGTTAATACAGCAACATCAGCGCCACAAATCACAATTTTCTATTTGACGGGAGGCACACACTCCATCACAGCGCAATACGCCGGCAACTCCAATTTTGCGAGCAGCACCTCAGCGGCTTTGAAGCAAACCGTAAATCCGGCCAGCACGACCACGACCGTTTCCTCGAATTTGAATCCATCTTCGTTCGGCCAGCCGGTGACGCTGACAGCCGCAGTGGATTCTACCTACCATGTGAATTCAAACGGCGGCGCCGTCACGTTCTATGACAATGGCCTAGCAATCGGGTCCAGCGTCATAGCGGGCAATGGAGTGAACCTGACCATTTCGTCGCTGGGAACAGGGACGCATTCGATCACCGCGAATTACGTGGGCGATTCGAATCTCGCGGCGAGCACGTCGGCGGTATTTACCCAGACAGTGAGCCAGGCGTCTGTTTCACCGACGGTGGCGCTGAGTTCCTATGCTATTACGTACGGACAGACCCTCACGATGACGTCGAACGTAAAACCAGCTTATGGACGGCGAATCTCGATCTACCTAGCGATAGTGATGTCTCTGTTACTTCTTTTTCTTCACCTTCCTGACTGCCAATTCCAACGGCAGTTCATCACCCTCGATAGGAGGATTTCCCTTTCCCACGCGAGCTAGAATCAGGCTGACCTTTGCCGGATCAGCGCGTCGCGCGCGGTCCTCAAAGTATTCTTCCGTGCGCATAGCGGAAACCTTTTCTGCGAGCGCGAGGGTGATCAGCTGATTGAGAGCTACTCCTTCCGATTCGGCGGCTTTGCGCGCTTCAGCCAATAGGGTGGGTGGCACCCGCAGAGCAAAATTGCTTCGTCTCATGAATTCACTCCTTCCCTTGGCATTACTCGGTTTCCTTTGCTAACGCACGAAGGATTTCCCCGGGCCGCACCACGGAACAACGAAAACGCGCCGCTACAGGCTTAAAATCCCGATCCTTGAAAGTGACGATGGCATCGGCGCGACCGTTGGATGCAGACCATTTCTAACCTGCGGCGACCCGTTCCAATCGCTCGAGTGTGTCCGGATACTTGCGAACCAAGAGAACGAGAGCCGCCGCTTGGGGATTCGGCTTGGCGCGGCCCTGTTCCCACTTCTCGAGGGTGCGTTCGTTAATCCGCAGCTTGCGAGCGAAAACGGCTCGTGAACACCGTAGTCTCTTACGAGTGTCCCGAATCAACTTGGAGTCTACTTTGGGGAGTGGTGCCGCTTCCACTTTATAAGTGCGCAGTGTGATTTTGCCCTCGCGATGACTCTTCATCGCTGCGATGCCGTCCATCACTTCGCCGAAAATCTTTCTCTTCCTCATCACCTTCACCTCCGCGGTTTCCTTTGCTTCGCAAGCTTCGCGCCCTGACGAGCCCGGAGCTCGGTTTCAATCGCGCTCTTCAATCCCTGTTTTTCTTTGGGTGTAAGGTCTGAAGCCTCGTCCTTGTCGTAGAGCGTCATCAGCCAGATCTGTTGTTCACCTGGGAAGTAGTAGTAGATTACGCGCAGACCACCTCTTCGTCCTTTGCCGCGTCTTGGGTCCGTCCAACGAAGCTTTCCAAATCCTCCCGTTCCCGAGATCATGTCGCCAAGCAGCGGTGCAGCTGTGATCCGGTTTTGCAATTCCCGATACTCGTCATCCGTCAGATACCTGGAGACGTGGCGAGTGAAGGCCGGGGCTTCGAGGAATTCCATCCTGTTCGTGGTACGCCGCTAGCGTATAGTCATAAGTATACGCCATTAGCGTATAAAGTCAATTGTGAGAGAGGGAGCGTGAGGGAGCGTTGCCAGCTTGACAAGCTCCTAGCCGGGGGGCACAATTCCGGCCGTCCCCGCAGGCGAAGAAACTCCCTGGCAAGCCGAGAGCATCGCAAAAGACCAACCGACGCGAGGGCGTCCCGTCTCGCGTGGCCCTCCCTAGACACCGGAGCAACAGAATTTCGCCTCGTTAAAAACTTAGCAAGGAGCAAGAACATGAAGATCGCAACGAAATGGATTTTGGTGACTGCCATTGTGACTTTAGCAGGGTTGTTAGCGATTCCAGTTTGGCTCCCGGTCGCGCGAGCAGCAGCTGACCATGTGCGCTGGGATATCATCCACATGAACCCAGCAACAACCCCTAATACACTTAGCCCGGGTGGGGTCGCTTTCGCTTCGGCCAGGAATCCCAGCAGTTTGTCGATCAAGCTCACGGGTTCCGGGACCTTCAGGCCAGATGACCCTGAAGAGGTGACCGGTGGCGGAACTTGGGAGACGTTCAGCGGTACCATGTCGACCGGAAGCGGCACTTACGAGGTCAGGAAACTTGTGAGTTGGCAGTTCGCTAGGCTTGGGTTAGGGAGCTTCATCGAATCAGGTTTCGATGACGGCACCAGCGCCAATGGCAACGCGGTTTTGCGAATCCGCTATTCCGACGGCGGCGAGGGCGTTCTCGGGATTGGATGCGAGGGACCCGGTCCAGGTATCGGTATCCTGGAGGGTGTAATCGCCACGAAAGACCATGTGACCTACTGGGACGCTCAGGCGCCCGTCGGTGGGGTGGACGCGAACCGGACGTTATTCCACGTCTCGAACTCAACTGAGGAGTAAGACATGCTAGAGCGATTCAAGCTTTCCCACCGCTGGGTTGTCGGCCTGCTCGGGCTGATCGTTGGGCTTGTATTAGGTGCCACGTTCTTAACTCGGTCGGTTCTAGGCCTGGACTCCCATTCCAGCGCGATCGCTCGCGGCGCCGGAACAACCATCATCCAAGGAGGAACTGGAAGTCCAGGCTTTGTCCCTGTTCTCACTACGTTAGCGTTTCACGCAGAACGGGAAGCTGGAACGGTGACAGGCGCATTTGAGTGTCTAGCTCGTGCTCCTGAGAAGAGCACCGGGAGCGGGAGCGCGCAGTTCACAGTGAATGCCATGTATGTGACCGGCCAGATCACGGAAGCGACGGTCAGCGGGGACACAGCAACTCTCAGTGGTATTTCCATGATCACCGGGCTGGGCGCAGGCAGCAACGTACCCTTTCATATTGTGGTGCGAGGGGGAGGGCCCGGAACGACCGCTGTCCTCACCACCGAGGGCTCGCCCCGGCTTGCATTCAGCGAGGTTCTATTGGAAGGCTCGTTCGAGATCTTTCATAGTGGGCACGAGTAAGTGAACTGCGACGAAGAGACTGAAGCTGGGGCACCCCGCGCAACCCTGAAGTACAACCCGGGAGAAGAACCACGCGTGATGTGAAAGGCAGCGAAGGTGAAGTGAACCACGCAGGGAACTTCTCTCGGAGCAAACGCCCGCGGGTTTCTCCGTGGGATAGACAGTTGGCGTCTCGCGCCACCACATAGGACATGACCCCGTAAAGGTCAATGATTGCGAGAAGCGAGGTGAGGACGCCGAAGACGGCTCTATTCTATAACAACCCTTACCACATATTGTAACTGGAAGCTCAACCGCCTCAACCGCCACAAGAGATAAGAGGGTGGAACACCCCAAATGGCAAACGGGGGTGTCACACGATCTACCTTGGGATGCCGCACCGCGCCGGCCACAGCCCCCGCAAGGACAAAGCGGAAAGGGCACGTGGGGCTTTACAGGCGGCAGTGGCAAACTCAAGGGCATCAAGGGGAAAGGCACTTATACCTGTGCGCCGTCGGGTGACGGTTCTTCCTGCAATGTCGAGGGAGAATATCAGCTCGCGAAATAGCGCCCGGGTCTTTGTCCTCGCAGGGTTCTAGGCCAAGACTATTCCAAACAACGCCGTAGCGGAATCACACCGGACCTTTCTGACGGAGGAGAGCCGCAACCTGGCTCTACCTGTGCGCTTGCAGGACCTCAGCACATCGCCCGAGCAGCGCTTCTTCGAGTGTTTAGAGATTTAGGGGCATCCTGGTTCGCGCACCCGGGGCGAACCGAGGGACAGCGTCGAGAGGAATTTTCGCCCGGGTCACTTGGGACTGGATGTTGGCAGGAAGTTGTGATAGGTTACATGTAACCACTCGCGGAGGCGGAAAGATGGAGAAATTGGAAGACGCCACCGCAGGCGAGCTAAAGATCGAGGCCCATACTCCCTGCCGGGAATTCTGCATCTCCTCATCGTGGCGTTTTGTTTATTGCTCTGTCTCTGCTTTGAGCCTGCGCTTGAACTCTCGTTGAATAGCTTTAGTTCTTTGGATATCCCGTCGCCACTGACCAGCCAAGTTCGCGATGATCTCGTTACTGAGTGATCGGAGCCACTTTTCGAACGTCAGTTTTGAGCGGTTCTTTTGTTTCGGATGCTTCCTTCTCATCAGTTCACCCTTTCCAGCTATACTGCCTCACCGATGAGATGGAAAGAGAATCGCGGAACCCAGGCATGAAGACGTGGCAAAAATTCACGGTTTTCAACGTCGCGGTCCTGGTCGGTATCTTCATGATCACCCCATGCATTGATCCATTGACGGCCATCCTGGAGGCTGGGATTCTCGGTGAAGGCATTAATGGCGCCGATCGCTCCGGCCTTTACTAGCGCCCACTTGAAGCCCGCGGGGTTTTGACCCACGAGAACCAGCTTGCCCTTGAGATCCAGTTGGGCAATCTTCGACGGGTCCGCGTCGCTAAGGTTCACGATCTCCGCCGTGACCCCTTCTGGAGGCGTTGCCCCACTCCACATTCCAAGCGATGCCGGAATTCTCTGATAGTCTGCCAGTGTAGCGATGTCCCTAGGCAGCGGTGGATCAACAATCTCTAGACGCGCAGCTTTCACGTCCCAGGCCAGTGGCATGGTCCAGAAACCGGACTGGCTTGAACCGTCCGCTGGCGCTCCCGACAGCTCGACCTCTTCCAGACCAATTCCTTTCATGGATTGTTTCACGTATTCCGCGGTCTCATGAAATTTTGGAAAAGTGAACCAGCGGTCAGTCGAATACACTTGCCGCATGAAGTTCATTGCCTCTTCGGCTTTCACCTCAGAGCGGATCGTTTGAATTAGTTGCCCGAGGGGTGTCGGCGCCGGTGTAACATCCGGCGTGAACAAAACCAGGAAGGAAAAAACAATGCATGCCGTTGACGCGCGGCCGATAGGAGTGTGCACCGGTCTGATCATTTCGCTCCCTTCATACGCACTTGTGCAGATTCAAGCCACCGCTGCAGTTACAAGTGTGACAAGCTCTATAACAAGTCCGAGCCGGGATCAAGGCTCCGCTGCTGGATATACTTTCCAAAACCGGCTGGCGCCTGGCGTGATAGGATACGAGCCTCGTCATCAAACAATGGGGCTTGAGTCCACGCCGGTTGTCAGCAAGAAATCTCTTTGCCGCGGTTTTGTCCTTCTCACAAGCGCCTTCCTGTTCACGGGGGCGCCCGTCCTCAGTCAAAGCTCATCTCCGCTCATATCTAAAGGTTATTCCGTTCTGCCTGTTCCGCAAAAGGTGACATTGACCGGTAAGGACTTTGCATTGGACGGCCGCTGGAAGCTGGAACTCGAAGGTGAGGTGAAAGAGAACGACGTGGCCGTCGAGAGTCTGAAGACCAGTTTGGCATCGGGCTTCCATCTGAGCCTTGCTGAGACTGGCTCCAGCCGATTGCGGGCCGGAGTAATCCAGATGGATTTAAGGCCGAAATCGGTGTCAATCGGTCAGGCCATTGATAGCAACAAGCCGGCCCTAGTTGAACAGGCGTACCGCCTGACCCTGGGCCCGAGGAGTTTGAAAATCGCGGCCAACGCTCCTCCCGGGCTCTTTTACGGTGTGCAAACACTTATCCAACTCATTCGTCCTCGAGACGGTCGTCTCTGGTTCCCTGAAGGCGAGATAGTAGATTGGCCCGATGTTGGACTGCGCGTCATATACTGGGACGACGCCCATCATCTCGAGCATCTCGAAGTACTGAAGGGCGCTGTACAGCAGGCGGCATTTTTCAAGATCAATGGATTCGCCATCAAGCTCGAGGGGCACTTTCAGTACAAGAGCGCCCCGGCCATCATTGAACCTTATGCGCTGGCGCCCTCCGAGCTGCAAGAACTCACTGACTTTGCGCTGCGCTTTCACGTGCAGCTTATCCCCTACCTGGACGCGCCCGGGCACGTCGCCTTCATTCTGAAGCACCCGCAATATGCACCGCTTCGTGCCTTCCCTAGCAGCAACTATGAATTCTGTGTGACAAATCCCGAAACCTACAAACTCCTGTTTGGTATGTATGACGACCTCCTCGAAGCCACGAAGGGAAGCAAGTATTTCGTGCTATCAACCGACGAGCCCTATTACGTTGGCTTAGCCAGTAACTCCCAATGTGACGAAGTGACGCGTGCGCACACCCTCGGGTCGGTCGGAAGGCTATTGGCGGAATTCATCACCAAGGCTGCCAACTATCTGCATGACCGCGGCCGCACGGTCTCGTTCTGGGGGGAATATCCGCTCAAATCCGAGGAGATCACCGAGCTTCCTAGTCATCTCGTCAACGGTGAGGTCTATGGTCCCGAGTTTGATTCCGCCTATAAGAAACACGGAATCCGTCAGCTCGTGTATACCTCGACTCAGGGCGAGGAGCCGCTGTTCCCTCAGTATTACATCCTGCCTTCGACTCGCCGTCTGCGCGCGAAGTCCGCTAGCAATGGGCGTGTTACCGATATGTTTAACCTCATATCGTTCACCCCGGCGCGCCAAAACGCAGACTTAATGGGAGCTTTCGTGGCCGGATGGGCCGACGCTGGCCTGCACCCTGAAACGTTTTGGTTGGGATACGCGACAGGTCCCGCCACTGCCTGGCACCCTGCATCGGCCAGCCCCGCGGAGCTCATGAATTCATTCTACGATTTGTTCTATGGAGCTGGTACTCAAAACATGGGCCGCCTCTGTCAGCTCATGAGCGAGCAGGCGCAGATCTGGGACGACAGTTGGGAAGCCTCGCCTTCGAATGCCCGAACCCCCATCTGGGGCAACTCGGACAGAATCTTCGATCCGCCAAAACCGGCAAATGACCAGACACTTCCGCCTTTGCCCATTCCGTCCGCAACAAACCTGACCATCACCCGCGATTGGATGCAAGAGAATGCGAGACGTCTTGAGATCGCGGCGACTGCACTCACGGAAAACGATGAGTTGCTCGACCTGCTGTACGCCAACCTTAAGAGGGTCAGCAAAAATCAGTACAATCTCGAGGTGTTTCTGTCCATCACTGGTCTGTGTCGGCAAAACCTTGAGATGATTCTTGAGCTAGGTCAAATGAGCGAGCTGCTGAAGGCAGCTCAGACAGCTGCCAGGCAAGGAAGAGCCGACGAGGCACTAGCCTCTCTTGATGAAGCGCTGGACACTGCGGCAGGAATTCAGCGGCGACGCAACCGGGCTCTTCAGAATGCGACGACCACCTGGTATCGGACATGGTTTCCGCGGGTCGCAGAAGCCAACGGGCGGCGCTATCTCAACCAGGTGGACGACGTGAAGGACCACAGGCCAGTCCGCACTGTCGACATGAGCTACCTGGTGTATCGTGAACTCCTTTATCCTCTGGGTGACTGGGCAGCCGGGACGCTTGCGGCAAGGAACGAATACGCGCGCGCGCACCAATTGCCTGAGCGTGCTGCTGAGCTGAACTGGAAGGACACAACAATTTCGGCCAATTAACAGCGATTCGGGCCATGCATGAATTTCTTCAGTTGCCGCACGCTGCAATTCTTCTTGGGAGGAAAGAGATGATCACAGATTCAACAATCACGAGACGCTCTTTCATTTCTGGCGGCGCAGCCCTGGCCCTTACGGCTAGTTCTGTTGTTAGCGCTCCGCGGGCCGCCGAGCGACGGCTGCGGATGGCCCTCGTCGGTACCGGTGCTCGCGGCTCCTTTACTTGGGGGCAGGAGGTCGTGGAAGGCTATGGCGACGTCGTGGAAATCGTAGGGCTTTGCGATATCAACCGCAAGCGAGTGGAGGCGGCTAAGAAGCTGATTGGGACCAACGCACCTTCTTTTGTGGATTTCGACCGGATGATCAAAGAGACTCGCCCCGACACGGTGGTGGTAACTACCGTAGATGCTACTCACGCGCATTATATTGTTCGTGCGCTGGAGTTAGGCTGCGATGTGATGACCGAAAAGCCGCTGTGTACCGACGAGGAACAGTGCCTATCGATTCTGGATGCCCAGAGGAAGTCGGGCAAGAAAGTTACTGTAACTTTCAATGCTCGGCACGATCCGGAGGCAAAAAAAGTAAAGGAACTTCTAATGGAGAAGGCCGTTGGCGACGTCATCTCTGTGGACTTTCACGAATATCTGGACACGAGTCACGGCGCTGACTACTTCCGCCGCTGGCACCGGTTGAAGGAAAACTCGGGCACGTTGTTGGTCCACAAAGCCTCTCACCATTTTGATTTGGCCAACTGGTGGCTGGATTCCACGCCGGTGGAAGTGACGGCCTTCGGAGACTTGAAATTCTACGGGCGTAACAACTCCTTCCGTAACACGCACTGCCGTGTTTGCCCCTTCAAACAACAGTGTAAATTCTATTGGGACGTTACCCAGAACCAGAGCTACGTAAAGCTCTACGTCGATTGTGAATCTGAAGACGGCTACTTGCGCGATGGCTGCGTCTGGCGCGAAGACATCAACATCTATGACACCATGTCGGTGGTGGTCAAGTACGAAAACGGCGTCTTCCTGAACTATACGGCCAATACATATTTGCCTTTTGAAGGCCAGGCCATTTCGATCAACGGCCGCCGCGGACGGCTCGACTACAACGAATTCGGTGGCGGAGGATTCGGGAACAAAGGACTGCGCCTGACACGCAGCTTCGGCAAATCCGAAGTGATACAGGATCTGGAAGCGCGCCGCGCAGGTGGGCACGGAGGAGCCGACACCTCGTTGCACGATCTGATCTTCCGAGGATCACAAGGTTCTGATCCGCTAGGTTTGCGAGCAGATCTCCGGGCCGGCGCTCGCTCAAGTTTGATTGGGATTGCGGCGTATCGGAGCATCGAACGCGGTGGTCAGACGGTCAGGATCAAGGATCTGGTCAAACTGTAATCGCTTGGAGCCAACGGTTCGTCGAATCTCTGTACATTTACATGATCGCGGGCGGCTCACTTCAAGATTCTATGACCGCCGTACAGATTCCGCCTGGACTGCGGGAAGTTTTGGCTGGCTTGTGAATCGGTTCCGACCGAAAGGAGCACAAGAATGCCACGCGTATACATAGCTGGCTGCCTTGCTTGCCTGTTTTCAGTACCCGCAATGGCGCAGCAATCCGATGATCTGAATTTCGCCTCCGGACTGGAGCAGTTCCACAATATCCGCCGGATGTTGCCGTCGTACTTGAACAACATCGGACTCCGGATGCTCGGGGAGCGGAAGCATCGAGTCGAGCAGTTGGCCACAATCGAAGATGTGGATAAACGAAGATCCTACGTCCGCGAACAGATGCTGAAGGATCTCGGGGGCTTCCCTGACAGAGCGCACCTGAACGCACGCGTGGTCGGGGTCTTGGAACGAACTGGTTACAGAATCGAGAAAGTTATCTTCGAGAGTCAACCCCACTTCTATGTGACCGCGAACCTTTATCTGCCGACAACCGGGCATCCGCCCTACCCAGCGATCCTGTATCCCTTGGGGCATGAGCGTGGAGGCAAGACCAACCCGACCTGGCAACAGATGCTTGGTTCCCTCGCCACAAAGGGCTTTGTCGCACTGACCTGGGACCCGATCGGGCAAGGTGAAAGGCTGCAGATTTTTGACGAGGACCTGCGGGAGTCCAAAGTCGGTAATTCAACCACTGAGCATACGGTCGTCGGCACACAGTGCATGCTGGTGGGCGATCACTTGGCCCGCTATACCATTTGGGACGGCATGCGTGCTCTCGATTATCTTCTCTCGCGCAAGGAAGTAGATCCCGCGCGCATTGGCTTGACGGGTAATTCGGGAGGCGGCACCCACACGGCCTACATCGCGGCGTTGGATGATCGCATCCAGGTTGCGGCGCCCTCGTGCTATATCACATCCTGGCACTTAATGCTCGACACGATTGGTCCACAGGACGCAGAGCAAACGTTCCCCCTCTGGCTGCAGGAGGGGTTCGACTATCCGGATTATCTTTACGCATTTGCCCCCAAACCCTACCTCCTCCTTTCAGCCATCCGCGACTTCTTCCCAATCGCCGGGGCTCGAGAGACTTTTGCAGAAGCCGAGAAAGTCTATTCGGCGATCGGCGCAAGAGAAAAAGTGGGAATGTTTGAAGCGGATGATGGCCATGGATACAACAAGACGCGTCGCCTAGCCGCATACGATTGGTTTGGCCGATGGCTCAAGGGAGCCCGAGATACGGATCCAGAGCCGAAGATCGAAATGGCCACACCGGAGGAACTGCGATGTACTCCCACGGGCCAGGTATCCACTTCGCTTGGCGGCGAGAGCGTATTCACTTTGAACCAAAAGCGGCTGGAGCAGTTGAAAGCACATCGCTTGACTCGGTTGGGAGACCTGCCTGGCAAAGTACGGGAAGCGATCCGCTACGAACCACCAAGCGGCCCATTACAGGTCGCACATTACGGTACGATCACCCGCTCAGGCTACCGCATCGAAAAATTGATCTACGAAAGCGAGCCCGGCATCGTCATTCCAGCGCTGCTATATGTTCCTGATGCAGGCGCTAGCAAGAAAGCTGCGCTGCTTATGGTCACCGGAGACGGCAAAGCAGCTTCAACGGCGGAGGCAGAGCAGTTCGCGACGTCAGGGACGGTTGTACTTTCCATCGACATGAGGGGAACGGGAGAAACCAGAGTCGACACGGATATGAACAGCAGAGAATCCGACCACTATTTCGGGGATTTTAGCGACATTATGACGGCGCTTCTCGTCGGTAAGACCATGGCCGGAATGCGTGCTTTAGATGTGGCACGCGGCATAGATCTTCTGCTTTCGCGCAATGAGGTCGATCCAAATCAGGTTTATGGATATGGTAAGGATGAAGGTGGCTTGCCGCTGCTGTACGCTTCGGTGCTTGACAGCAGGATTCGAAGAGTAGTGTTGGCCGGCATGCTGGTTTCGTACGAATTGGTTGTGAACAGCAGGGTCCACCGGCACGTCTTAGAGGGCGTCGCTCCCGGTATGTTGAAGTCCTACGATTTACAAGATCTGGTAGCTGCTTTAGCGCCCCGCGACGTCTGGATTGTGAGTGGCAAGGACCCCCTGGGACATGAGCTGCCCGCCAGTGAGGTCAGGAAGGAATACCAGCGTGCGCTGGAGGCGTTCCGCCACGAGGGGGCAGGCCAAGCCATTCACATAATGGATCGCACGCGGGATCAGGATGTCACCGCGCCTCTACCATGAATTAATTTCGCCTGCCAACTAAGTGTCGTGCGTTGGAAATTGGAACGTAAAAAAGGAGCAGAACTTCAGGGGCTAAAGCTTTCGCCTTTCCGTGTGTTGTAAGTTGCTGGACCTAAAAGAAATGGTCGGCCCTAGCAGACGATTGTCGAACTTTTGTCCAGTCCGAAGCGGCACCGACCGCTTCACTATGACGGGGAAATTTATTGCAGTAGGACAAGAGAAATAAGGATTAAGGACAGCCCCCCGTAGCCTGACGAATTGAGTTGAGAAGCGGCACCGGCTAGGATGAACTGAAATCTTACCCGAGAGAAAAGCAGAGCCGAGCAGATTTCGAGTATCCGTCAGGAACTCAGCTGGGCAACCCGCCGGCCCAATCGGTTCTGAGAAACGGTGACCGGTTTGGATCGCCTTAGGGCCAAACCGCCGATCGCATTGTTCGGCGAACTCCACAAATACAGGAAGTGGAAGTCGCTGCTCAAGGGCTTTTTCGACACCTACGGTGACCGAGTTCATCTGATCGTGACGGGAAGCTCGCGACTCGACATATTTCGTCAGGGAAGCGACAGTCTGATGGGACGGTATCTCGTCTACCGCATGCATCCGTGGAGCGTGGGCGAAAGCTTGCATACGAAGTTGCCCCTGGCAAAAATCGCAACTGGAGAAAGTCGCTTAACTGATTGAGGGATTGGAAATTAGCTTGGCTCCCCGGGCTAGATTCGAACTAGCAACCCTTCGGTTAACAGCCGATCAGGTGAAAAATGTAAGTGCCCTATCTGGTGTCGCTTGCAACAAATCGGGAGCCATTTTTCGTTCTTTAGCTGCACCCACTGTCGCACCCAAACCCTATTTGCGAAACCTTCGTTCGCGAATGGTGTTTAGTAGCTTAAGCGCGGAGGCATCCTAGTTGTAATACCACCCCCAGCCAACTCCGACGCGCAAAGTGGGCACCGGGAATACGCCCATTCTTGAACTAGCGATCTTTGGGAGAGAAGATCATGAAAAAGCTCCTGCCATTTTTGGCTCTTGCTGCGTCCGTATTTGCCTTCCCGCCTGCTGTCTCGGCCCGCCCCCAAGACGACGACCACGGCAAACACAAGGGCCGGTACAAGCACGGCGACGACGATGATGACGACGGCTACCGCCACGACAACGGCAAGCACAAGGGCTGGTACAAGCATCACGACCGTGATTACGACGATTGGGATTACGATGGCGAGCGCATTCGCCCCGGCTCCCACTATCCATTCGGCCGTTACCCGCACGTTCGTCACGTCATTGTCGTCCGCGGCTTCGATCCGCGCTCGCGGCATATCATTCTCTACGACCAGTCAAATTGGGTCGTCGCGCCGTACGACGTTCCTCGTTGCCGCGACTGGGAATGGGACCGTGACCGCGTCTACGTCTATAACGACTACGACCATCCCGGCTGGTACGTGCTCTTCAATTCGCGCCTCGGCCGCTCTGTTCACGTCGAGTTCTTCGGCATGTAGCGGCGCGCTCACAAGTCCGCGCAAATAGTGGGGGGCACAATACTTTCGTGCCCCTTTTTGATGCTCTATCGCAACAAAACGCTGTCACGAAGATGCTCTTCTTGTCGAACGCCGCCTTTTGTGGCCCGCTACTTCGCCTCGAACCAACAAGATAAAAACCACGACTCGTCTGGTTAGATTCAGAATCCAGTTGAAATTCATCTACAGTATCTGCCAGACGCTGTACTCTTGGCCCGAGCGTGGCATCACAACCGGCCTTTCGGATGGAGGAGAACCGCAAGCTGGCTCTACCTGTGCCCTTACAGGACTTCAGCACATCGCCCGAGCAGCGCTTCTTCGAGTGTTTAGAGATTTAGGGGCATCCCGGTTCGCGCACCCGGGGCGAACCGAGGGACAGCGTCGAGAGGAATTTTCGCCCGGGTCACTTGGGACTGGTGTTGGCAGGAAGTTGTGATAGGTTACATGTAACCAGTCGCGGAGGCGGAAAGTGGGAACACGCACTCGATCCAAGTCCTCTCGGGATAAGGTCAGGGCGCATCGCAAGAGACTGCGCCAACAGGGATTGCGGCCCATTCAGATTTGGGTACCTGACATGCGATCACCGGCTTTTGCGGCAGAAGCGCACCGCCAGTCCCTCGCCGTCTCTAAGAGCCCCCACGCGGAGGAGGATCAGGACTTTATCGACGCTGTCTCTGACCGGGGCACGAGTTGAAGCGCGGGGAAATTTGGACGGTTGCAGGTGGCAAAGACTACGCGGGAAGGCCCCGTCCCGCTGTGATCCTCCAAGACGACCGTTTCGACATGACGAATTCCGTCACGGTGTGTGCATTCACGACTGACCCAACCGTTGCTTCTCTGTTTCGACTGCCGATCGAGCCGAGTCAAGCCAACGGTCTGCGCGCCGTCTGCCGATTGATGGTGGATAAGATCACGACCGTTCCAAAAACGAAAATCGGCGCACGTGTCGGCCGCGTCACCGACGAGGATATGGTGCGCTTGAATCGTGCGGTTTTAGTCTTCTTGGGTATCGCCGCTCCGGCCAGCGGCGAGCAACGGAAATAGTCGTACGGCGACGTCAACCAACCAGCTTCTCGCTCATCTGTGTGCTCCGCCAACTCGTCACGCTTTTGCCGTTAGGTTAGGGATTACGACACCCTTCGAACGCTGCATGAGCATGGATGCGGTCGCCGAACTATTGGGTTCGAGGGCCACTGTGCTTTGTGGTCGGGCGCCCGGATTTGAACCGGAGACCTCCTGCGCACGAGAAAGCGTCTAATTAGATTTACAATTCAGCTGAAATTCATCTACAGTATCGGCCAGACGCTGCAACTCTTGGCCCCGGGCATGGCATCTCGCCCGGCCTTTCGGACGGAGGAGAGTTGCAAGCCGGCTTTACCTGTGCGCTTGCAGGACTTCAGCACATCGCCCGCGCATCACTGGAAGTAGGCCAAGGTTAGTTGTACAACAAAATTGCCAACATCAGAAAGGATTTTGTACACAAGTCGTCGAACGACCTTAGCAAAAACCAGCCGTCGTGTTCGTCGAGACTTGTCCATCAGGAATATGTCGAAGTCAGGGAGGGGCAGCCAGGAAAACCACGGCAAGAACGTCAAGCAGAAATCAGGCTTGAAGCGTGAGACCCGTAGGAATTCTCTCCCTTCAGGGAAAGGATATCAAGAGATGGCGGAGACGCCGGCCGTGCTCTTCAATGCATCTCCCGGCTTATCTCCCCCGGTGGATCGTTCTCGTCGCTACCCACGAATTCTGCTGATCCTTTTCCTGTGCACGCTTCCGCTGGTAAATCCCATCGTCCACGGCGACGGCGTCGGTTACTACGCGTACGTCCGCGCTCCGCTCATTCAGCACAATCTGCGTTTCGAAGAAGACTGGCGTCACGCCAATCTCAATTTTTCGCAATCCCGCACCATGCCCAGCGGCCAGCTGCTTCCGAGCCAATACACGGAAACCGGATACATCAGCAACCAGTTTACGGTCGGTCCGGCGCTCCTCTGGGCGCCATTCCTGGTCGCGGCCCACGGTTTTGTGCTTCTCTCGGACGCTCGTGGCGCGCACATTCCTGCCGACGGCTTCTCGTTTCCGTACCTTCTGGCAATGGCCCTGGGCACCGCTTTTTATGGGTTTCTGGGCCTGCTTCTCTCTTACTCTCTCGCGCGAAAATATGTCGCGGCACATTGGGCCTTTCTCGCCACAGTTGGAATTTGGGGCGCGAGCTCGCTCCCCGTGTACATGTATTTCAATCCGGCGTGGTCCCACGCGCAATCCGCCTTCGCCGTCGCCCTTTTTCTCTGGTATTGGGACCACACGTGGGGATGGCGCACGCTCTGGGAATGGACCCTTCTAGGTTTCCTGGCGGGCCTGATGATGGATGTCTATTTCCCGAACGGAGTTCTTCTGACTCTGGTCCTCATCGAATTCTTATATGACTATTGGAGCGTGGCCCGAGCGAAAGATTTTCACGCAGTGCGTCGCCTTTTCGCGGCAAACCTTTTGTTCCTCGCCGCAACAGTGCTCGCGTTTGTGCCCACCTTGATCACCCGCGCGATCGTTTTCGGTGGCTTTTTCCGCTTCGGTTCCTACAGCGGGATTCCCTGGGACTGGACCGCGCGCAACTGGCGCTCCGTGCTCCTTTCTTCGGAACACG
>Ga0209804_1001212_pt1 | contig 17173 bp, 14 predicted proteins | sample GraSoiAngelo_139_FD_185896 | JGI IMG/M metagenome (GOLD analysis project Ga0209804, IMG submission 185896) | Grasslands soil microbial communities from the Angelo Coastal Reserve, California, USA - 14_0929_12_20cm (SPAdes) (version 2) | ecosystem: Environmental > Terrestrial > Soil > Grasslands ... | reverse complement strand
CTTCGCTATGGGTTGGGAACACTTAATTCGGTATCATCGGGCAGACCGAAAAGCCTGCCCGAAAAAGCTGGACGACAGGTGGACGGGTTCCAGGAGGATTGACGTGAGGAAAATTTTTATGATTGCAATGCCTGTCACAGGATTGGCGCTGTTGCTATCCGTGCAGTCGCGCGCTCAGCAGCAGGCGCACTCCGTATCGGCGAAGCAAGCGACGAGGGATATCAGGGTCATCTCGAGCGCCGGCGCACGCGCCTTGGCGGACGCCTGTACCGCTTGGGCTGAACAGAACAAGCAAGTCGTGGCGATGGCGATTCTAGATTGGGGTGGTAACCTCATCGAGTCCCACGCCATGGAGGGTGCGCCGATGAACGCGATCGACACCGCGCTGCTAAAGGCCAAGTCGGCTTTGCGCTGGCGGCGGCCGACTTCGGAGACCAATAAGATGGTCCGGAGCGGTCAAAATTTGGCCCCGACCTTCATGCGCGACTTCCCACAACCAGGCGCGCTTCCCATCGTGGTCGATGGTCAGGTCGTAGGAGCAATGGGCGTCTCCGGCGCCGACGGAGAGAAATGCGCCCAGGCGGCAATCGACGCGGTCTTCAAGGGACAAGCGACCTCTTCGTCACAGTAGACGCACAGCGCAGGACGCGCTCGCTAAGAGAAAACGATCGCGGGCCCGCGGGGGTTGCCGCGCAGCTGACTGCCCAAAGCTTGCCAAGTAAAATCGCGTTTGAGGTGGATCAGCCGCGGGACTGCTGGGACCATTAGCCAGGAGCGTCAGGCGGGGTCGGAACCTAATTGTTGCCGGTAATGTCACGCAAAGCCTGGAAGATCCGGAACTCTCTTTAGAATGTGTATATTCGAAGATACCACAGGAAGTCGGGTAGATAGGGAAGTCCGGCGCGATGTTCCCGAGGCGCAGAACTGGCGCAGAACGCGCTCGTTTGACCCCGAGGTTAGCGTCTCCTAGAATGAAGCGAGGCGAGGACCTCAGCGCTGCGGCGAGTTCCTAAATCATGTTTGAAAATCTGACGGAGAAATTTCAACGCGTTTTCAAGAACCTGCGCGGCCAGGGGAAGCTCACCGAAGAACACCTGGACGCGGCGTTGGGCGGCATTCGCGAAGCGCTGCTGGATGGCGACGTCAACGTAGACGTTGCCGACGAGCTTCTCGCCCGCATTCGCGCCAAGGCCTTGGGCTCGGAAGTCCTGCTGCAGCTTTCCCCAGATCAGCAAGTACTGAAAATCGTACGCGATGAGTTGCTGGAACTGCTCGGCAAGCATGCGAAGCCTGTCTTTGCGGCGCGGCCCCCTTCGGTGTGGCTAATTGTCGGCTTGCAAGGCTCCGGCAAAACCACCACCACGGGAAAACTTGGCAAGTGGCTTACCCAGGGTCACCGGCCGCTGGTCGTCTCGACGGACGTTTATCGGCCTGCGGCGCGGGAACAGCTCGCCCAAGTGGCGAAAGCGGTAGGCGTGAGTTGTTGGCCGGGCGCGGGCACAGATAAACCTCTGGAGATCGCAAAAGGGGCGATTCGCGAAGCCAAGCTTTCCGCTTCTGACGTGATCCTCGTCGACACGGCCGGACGCTTGCATATCGACGATGAACTGATGGCCGAACTCGGCAATCTCAAGCGCGAGCTACAGCCAAGCGAAATCTTGTTTATCGCCGATGCCATGGTCGGGCAGGACGCAGTGCGCTCGGCCGGCGACTTCCACCGCCGGCTGGGACTGACCGGCGTGATTCTGACCAAGCTTGATGGGGACGCGCGCGGTGGCGCGGCGCTTTCCATTGGGAGAGTGACAGGGGCCCCGGTGAAGTTTGTGGGCGTGGGCGAGAAATATGACGCGCTCGAAGCTTTTTATCCGGAGCGCATTGTTTCTCGCGTGCTGGGAATGGGCGACATGCTCACGCTGATTGAACGCGCGGAACAGGCTATCGATCAGAAAAAGGCCGCAGAGCTGGAGCGCAAACTTCGACACAGCGAATTCACGCTCGCTGATTTTGGCGATCAGTTGAAACAGGTGCGCAAGATGGGCCCGCTCGAGCAGGTGCTTGGCATGCTGCCAAAGGTAGGCCCATTTGCCAATCTTCCACGCGACGCGCAGGTCGATGAATCGCGATTGAAGCACGTGGAAGCAATCATCAATTCCATGACTGCCGCAGAGCGCGAGGACCACGACTTGATTGACGGCAAGCGGCGCAAGCGCATCGCGCGCGGGAGCGGCACTTCCGTGCAGGAGGTGAACCAGGTGCTGAAGCAATACATGCAGATGCGCAAGATGATGAAGCAATACGGGGCCCTGGCGGCGCAAGGTCGGCTTCGCGGGTTGAACAAAGTGCGCGGGGCCCTTCAGCAGATGCGGCAAGGCGAGGAGGCCACCGAGGAATGAGCGCAGCAGCGAAACGCGCGGCCGCAGGCGGGCGGCCACGGTGTGCATGGCCTTCGAGCGATATCTCTATTGCCTATCACGATCGCGAATGGGGCGTGCCGCTCAAGGATGACCGCAAACTTTTCGAGTTTCTGGTCCTGGACGCCGCGCAGGCGGGCCTCAGCTGGGAGATCATCCTTCGTAAGCGCGAAGGATTTCGCGCCGCCTTCGACGATTTCGATCCGGAAAAAATCGCACGCTACGACGAACAGAAGATCAAAGAGTTGCTGGCCGATGCGCGGATCATCCGCAATCGCCTGAAAATCGAATCTGCGATCAGCAACGCCCGCGCCTTCCGAACCGTCCAGAAGGAGTGCGGCAGCTTCGCAAGCTATATATGGCAATTTGTTGGCGGCAAGCCGAAGATTAACGCCTGCCGGTCTCTGAAGGATATCCCCGCAACAAGCGCGGAATCGGACGCCATGAGCCGGGCCCTGAAAAAGCGCGGATTTCGCTTTGTCGGATCGACCATCTGCTACGCCTTCATGCAGGCGGCGGGGATGGTCAACGATCATGTCATCAATTGCTTTCGTCATGCGGAACTTACGCGTCGAACGCAGCGTTGGCGAATCCGCTGTTCCGAGATACAATAAATCAAAGGAGGAGATTTCGAGTGCTCGCTATCCGCCTGGCTAGATATGGCAAGAAGAAGATGCCGAGTTATCGCATCGTGGTGATCGATAAAAGGCGTCCCCGCAACGGCCGGTTCACCGAAATTGTGGGAACTTACGACCCACGCAAGAACCCGGCAGCAATTAAGCTCAATGCCGAACGGATCCGGTACTGGCTTGCTCGCGGTGCACAGCCCAGCGACACCGTCCGCAGCTTCCTGGTAAACCGGAAGCCCGCCTAAGCGCTGCACTCTCACGTCCGGTCTCTCATCTCATATTCAGAAGATTCCCGCTGCGGATCTTTCGTGCAGATGCGACGAGACCCGTGCAAGTGAAAGCTCCTGCTGACTGCTGGTAGCTGCGAATGGCGGAGGGCCCATGAAGGAATTGGTTGAAGCCATCGCGAAGGCGCTCGTGGATAATCCTGAACAAGTGCAAGTTCGAGCTGTAGAGGGTGAACAAGTTACGGTGCTGGAACTCCGCGTTCATCCTACCGATCTCGGAAAAGTGATCGGAAGACAAGGCCGAACGGCAAAATCCATCCGCACCATCCTCGGCGCGGCTGGAATGAAGCTGAAGAAGCGCCTGACGCTCGAAATTCTCGAGTAAGTGCGCGCAGAACCGTTTTCCACGCTAACCCTTGCGCGTATCCTGCGTCCCTGGGGCAGACGGGGTGAGGTAGCCGCTGAAATCCTGACGGATTTCCCCCAACGGCTTGCCAAGATGCGAGAGGCCTGGCTGGCCGGGGAGCATAGTGCCCCTCGCCCTGCCAAGATCATTTCCTGCCGCATGCACCTGGGACAGGCGATTTTTCACTTCGAGGGCGTTCAAACGATCTCCCAGGCAGAAGCTCTGCGTGGGCTCGAAGTGCAGGTTCCGCTCGAGGACCGCGCACCCGTCGGTTTAGGCCGTTACTACATAACGGACTTAATCGGCTGCGAAGTCTGGGAAGAAACTGCTGCGGCCGCGCTGGGCAGAGTTCAAGATGTACAGCGAGCCGCGGAAGACAAACGCAGAGCCCTGCCGGAAGCCTGGTTCCTCGTCGTGGGCACGGCCGCAGGCGAGCTACTCGTCCCATTAGCGGCCGAGATCTGTACACGCATCGACACCGCAGCACGGCGAATCGAGGTGCGGCTGCCGGAGGGTCTGCGGGAATTGAACACCGATTGAGGGCAGCAAATCGGTGTAATCTCATGCCGAGCTGAGAATAAAATCGCCGAGCCCATGAAGTTCCATGTCGTTACCATCTTCCCCGAGTTTTTCGGCGGGCCTTTGCACTACGGAATTGTGCGTCGTGCGCGAGAGTCAGGCCTGATCGATATCCGCGTGCACGATCTGCGGCAGTTCACTCACGACCGGCACAAAACGGTCGACGACCGGCCCTTCGGCGGCGGCGAAGGGATGGTGCTGAAACCGGAGCCAATCTTCAGAGCAGTGGAAACCATCTTGAGCGAGCCCGTGCCGCAGCAACTGGAACCAGACGATGCGCGGAACCGGCCCAACAGTACGGCCGTCGTGCTCCTATCGGCCTCCGGCAAAATATTTGTACAGGAAATGGCACACCGATTTGCCGGGCTCGACCGCATGGTCTTACTGTGCGGCCGCTACGAGGGTGTCGATGAACGAGTGGCAGAGTATCTGGCCACGGATGAGATCTCCATCGGCGATTTCGTGCTTTCGGGCGGAGAACTCCCCGCCGTGCTGGTGATCGAAGCCGTTACGCGGCTTTTGCCGGGTGCCTTGGGGAACGAGGCCTCTTCAGTACACGAATCGTTCTCTCCAGGACTGAAGGCGGTGCTAGCCGATGAGCGACGCCAAAGACAAACGGCTGTAAATCAGCTCGTCGAGGAAATATCCCGCGTGCCCGCAATACTCGATTACCCGCATTACACGCGGCCTGCGGACTTTCGGGGTTGGAGGGTACCCGACGTGCTGCTAAGCGGCGACCATGAAGAAATTCGGCGCTGGCGCGAGCGACTCGCTTTAGAAAAGACCCTGCGCAACCGGCCCGACCTCCTCTCTCGAACAAATCAGTAGTGCAGACGATTTAGTCACAATTTTACGCATCGGGAATTTGGCCTGTGCAGATTAGGCCGATTTCGTTATAATTTAACGTCTTCTGTGGCGCTGGCCCCACCGTAGCGGGTCTGCCCGGGTGAATCCATATGAGTCGCATACTTGAGAAGGTCCGTAAGGACCAGGCTCGCCAAGATATCCCCGCGTTCCGCCCGGGTGATACCGTGCGTGTGCACGTTCGCCTAAAGGAAGGGGAAGGGGAAAAAGAGCGCGTGCAACCGTTTGAAGGCGTTGTGGTCAGCAGACGTGGCCATCTTTCCGGCGCGACATTTACGGTCCGGCGGGTCAGTTTTGGAATCGGGGTCGAACGAATCTTTCCCGTTAATTCCCCCATGATCAGCTCGATCGAAATTCTGCAGCCTGGGCGTGTTCGCCGTTCGAAGCTCTACTATTTGCGCCAGCTCAGAGGCAAGGCGGCCGCATTCGTCGCGCGGAGCAGCCGACCGAAACGGCCGCGGAAGTTGTCGAGAAGAGCTGAACGGATAAGACACCTCGGCATGTCTTCTCGCTGCAAGGACGCATGTTGTGTCGGCGGGCACTATGCTACAATCCGCGCTCGATGCGGCGGCTCTGTTCCTCGCGATTCGAGCGCACAGCCCGACACAACGGCTGGCAGCGCATCGCCGGCCTGGACGAAGCAGGCCGCGGCTCACTCTTCGGCCCGGTGTTTGCTGCCGCGGTGATCCTCAACCCGCGGCGCCGCATCGTCGGGCTCGATGACTCCAAGAAGCTCCCTTCCGAACGCCGCGAAGTCTTGGCCCAACGCATTCGCGAGCATGCCTTGGCTTGGTGCGTAGCACAAGTGGATGCCAGCCGCATTGATGCCTGGAATATCTACCAGGCCAGCCGGCAGGCGATGGCAGACGCCGTCGTGCAGCTGTCCGTACAACCAGATTTTCTCCTGATCGATGCCATGCATCTCGACCTTCTCGTCGAACAGAAGCCGCTCATCAAGGGAGATACTCGCTCGGTCTCCATTGCCGCAGCCTCGATCTTAGCTAAGGTTGCGCGCGACGAGGTCATGAGGCAATTCGACCAGATTTATCCCGTATATGGCTTGGCCTCGAACAAAGGGTACGCTACACGTACTCATTTGGCGGCGCTGCGCACCTACGGTCCTTCGCCGCTGCACCGATTCTCGTTCGCCCCAGTACGTAATGCGGTCTGCTGGGCGGCGGCCGCGATACAAGAAAGTCTGCCGCTCCCTTCCCAAAGCCAACGACAAAGTGGCTGTCCATAGCTTGGATTCGCCCCTGTGACTAGCGCGAACGTGTAAACGTGCGTTTCGTTGACGCGTATGGGGTCGCATGCTAGCGTACATTCCGGCTGATACTCCGGTAGTTGTGCGTCCATTTTCGGCAGTTTGCGCGAGCCTGCGGTAAACCGGTCAGGCGTGCGGTACTTCGGGATTCGGCCCAACTCAGGCACCCTTGCCCGCGGGGAGAGGTCCGGTCAGGGCGGCGCGGAAGGCACGCAGAAATCGCAGATGGCCTACAACAAGACCAAGCTCGTAGTAAACGCACAGAAACTGCTCCATCAAGGCAAGGTTTCCCAAGCCATCCAGGAATACGTGCAGATTCTCAAGCAGGAGCCGAAGGACCAGGCAACGCTGATGACCATCGGCGATTTGTATGTCCGACAGGGTGAGACCTTTCAGGCTCTGGAATACTTTGAGCGGCTCGCACAGATTTATCTGGCCGATGGGTTCGTTACCAAGGCGATTGCCATTTATAAAAAGATCGCCAAACTAGCCCCGGAGGAGACGCGCCCGGTGGAGAAGCTCGCTGAGCTGTATGTCCAGCAAGGAATCCTCAGCGAGGCGCGGCCTATCTATTTGCAATTATCTGAGCTGCACCTGCGCGCAGGCCGCCAGCCACAGGCGGCAGCCCTGCTTCGCAAACTGCTCGAGGCGGAGCCAGATAACCTTCGCGTGCTCACGCGGGTGGCGGAATTGGCGATGGCCATGAATCAGCCCGGCGAAGCGGCGGCGGCGTTTCGGAGCGCGGCTGAGCAACTGCATAATCATGGTAACCATGCCGAAGCGATCAAATATGCCGATCGCGTCATCAAGATCGACGCGAAGGATGGGCATGTACTCATCATCAAAGCGCGAGCCCTGGCCGCAATGGGGCAAAATTCCACGGCCGTTTCGCTTCTCGCCTCCCTGATAGAATCGGAACACCACGACGATGCTGCCGCGCTACTCATCGATCTGTACTTGCGGGAAGAGCAATCGGCGCCGGCCATCGAACTCGCCTCGAAAATCTTCGCTCGTAATTCCGGTAATTTCGCGCCCTTACGCCAGGTCGTTACAAAGATTCTTGACGGAAAACAACCTGACACCGCTCTTCCGCTCATCGATCTGATTCGGGCCGTGATGATCGAGAAAGGCGAGCATGAGGCAGTGGCGCAAATGCTCAGCTCTGCTGCCGGGCGCCTCCCGGATAAGGTTGAGCCCCGCGAGTGGCTGGTGGAAGTCTACAAACAGACCAGCGATTCATTTCGTTTGCCGGAGGCTCTTGCCGAACTGGCCGCCATCTATAAAACCGTTGGCGACCGAAAACGGGCAGCGCAGGTTTATGAGGAAATTCTCGAACGGGATCCTGAGAATGAAAGGATCCGCCACGAATATGAAAAGCTGAAGGGCAAATCGACGGGTGAACCACATGGCAAGCCGGCAGAGACAGTGCCGCCGGCGGAGAGGCTTCCGGCAGCTCCCCAACGATCCGCCGCTCGGACCCAGCCTTTGGATTCCCATCTCGATGAAGAAACGCAGCGGTTCGTAACCCAAGCGCTCACCGATATCGACCTGTTCTCGAGCTACGGTCTAACTCAAAAGGCTATCGATCTCCTCGAGATCGTGTTGCAGCGAGTTCCAGGTCACGCACAAACGCTCGAGCGTTTGCTGGACCATTATCTCGGAGCAGGCGACGAAAACCGAACCGCGGAACTGGCCGCACAGCTCGAACAGATTCACACGGAACGCGGGAACTTAGCCGCCGCCGAACGTTTCGCCGATTTGCGCGAGCGCTTCGAACAGGCCGCGCGTGCGACGAAACCAACACCCCCTGCCAGGAAAGTGCAGTCGGCTCGAGAGTTCCCAGTCCTGCCGGATGTCGAGGAAACTAGTCAAACTGAATCGATACCAGCAGAAGTGGAGGAACTAGTGGAGCCTGCCGAGCAGGCGAGTGAAAAGACTCCCAGCCACCAGTCCGCCGTCCACGAGTTGGATCTTTCCGAAGAGTGGGCCGCACTTGCAAGCGAGGTTGATGCCACTCGAAGCGAAACGGAAGATGTGCCGACGGCGGCCGCCGGACCAAAAAGCTCTGCTGAACTACCTGGTAAACCGGCGCGGGAATTTGATGTTCCAGCGACTGGACTCCCTGGTTTGGACGGAATGACGGAGATGCGAGAGGTTCTCCGATCGGATGGTCCAGGTGCCGGACCGAAAAGTCCCTCGAAGGAAGATTACGTCCTGGAGTTGGACACTTCGCAAACTGCTAATGAAGGATCTGGCGGTGGGGCGACCGCAAAGGATTTCTTGGAGGCGCTTTCCAGCGACCTGGAGGCCGCACTGCCGTCGCTCACGGCTGATCAAAATGCGCGGCACCATAACAGCTCGCGCGATGCCAACGAAAATGTGCAATCCGTGGGAGGGACCTCATTCCCGACGTCTGATAGGCAGGCGAGCCCGCTCAGCGAAATTTTCGATCAATTTCGGTCCGAGGTTGGCGAACTGGGAGCCGAAGATGAGGATTTGGAGACTCACTATAACCTTGGAATTGCGTATCGAGAGATGGGTCTCATTGAAGAGGCCATCAGTGAATTTCAGAAAGTGGCAAAGGGCAGCAGTAAGGGACAGGCCTTCCGCTACGCGATGCAGTGCTGCACACTCCTGGGGTTGGCCTTCATGGAAAAGGGCGAGCCGGCCATCGCTGCCACGTGGTACGAGCGCGCCTTAGCCATGCCCGGGCTGGACCAAGAAACTACCCTTGCTCTGCGGTATGATCTAGGAGTAGCGCAAGAGCTCGCGGGCGATATGGCCGCCGCCCGAAAGAGCTTCTCGCAAGTCTACGGCATGAACATTGACTACCGCGACGTTGCCGAACGGCTCTCCTCACTCGGAAACGAGCGTTAACGTTCGCTCCTTCCCTGCACGACTGATTCGCGTCCTCTGCACGCTCTTTCTATTTGAAGTGGGGGTTATCCTTTTGTTCATACCGTGGGTCAGCTTGTCGTCGAGCCAATACTCTGGCTTGTGGGATCGAAACTACTTCCTGAGCCACTATCCCAGCGTTCGGCCTTTCGTCCTGCACCCATCTGTGCGCGGCGTCGTCAGTGGGCTTGGCGCGCTCGATATCATCGTCGCCGCGGGAATGTTGCGGCGGCAGTCGCATGCCGGAGAGAATGCGGGCTCCTAATCTTTGCAAACGCCTGACAAATTTATTCTTTGCTACGTAACCGACCGCCACTCGTTGGATGTTGCGGCCGGCGCGGACCGCGAAGCGACCCTGGCGCAGCGCATCCAGAATGCTGCGTGCTCAGGGGTCCTGTGGGTTCAGATCCGGGAGAAAGATTTGCCGGCGCGGAACCTGATGGAGCTTACGCGCACGGCGATTCGTGCTTGCAATAACGGCACGATGCAGATCCTGGTCAATGATCGATGCGATGTGGCTTGGGCCGCGGGCGCTGCAGGCGTGCACGTCGGGGAAAAGTCGCTGCCGGTTGCGGTGCTGATCGATGCGCGGCGTGCCTCTGGACGGACAAACTCTCTCGTGGGGACTTCCTGTCACTCGGTGAGCGGCGCTATCACCGCGGCGGAAGAAGGCGCAGATTATCTTTTCTTCGGGCCTGTTTTTGCAACACCTTCGAAAGCAGCCCTTGGCGCTCCGCAAGGGTTGGCGAAATTGGCTCAAGTGTGCAGCGCCGTATGCATCCCGGTGATTGCCATTGGAGGAATTACCGTCCAGAATGCGCGAGCGTGCCGCGAAGCAGGTGCCGCGGGAATCGCCGCCATTCGCCTTTTTCAACAGCATCGCGATCTTGCAGAAATCGTTGCGAGCCTAACTGCGTAGGGACTCAGGACTCAAGCGCCCAGCCAGCGGCCCCATGGTTGCCAATCGGGCACGTGATCGCAAATCACTTTCAGCGTCGCCGTGACGGGATTAATCCGAAGGCGCCCCACAGCCAACCCCAAAACAAAAGTGAGATGGTGACTGCGAGCGGGTTCAGGTGAACGCTGCGGCCCACGATCGCGGGCATAAGCACATTGGCCGCGAGTATGTGAAATACGCTCAGTACACCCGCCACAATCAAAAAGGGTCCAATGCTATGCCATTTATCAAGCCCGATCAAAAATGGCGGAATCCAACTCAGAATAACCCCTATATACGGAATCATGTTGACCAGCCCCGACACGAGAGCAGCCAGAAACGCGTAATCCAAATGCATGATGGCAAAGAAAATCCAGCAGGCCCCGGCGAGAATCCCGGCCACCAGGCTGCTGCCCGCCACGTAGCTGCGCAAGACCACGTTCACATCGTCGAGCGCGCTCCTCACGTCTGCACGCGAAGTATCCGAGAAGAGCTCGATCGTGGCGCGCCAAAGCCGGGGTTTCGCAGCGAGCATGAAGAAGACGAGAAACGGGAGAAATGCCCAAAGCAACAGACCCGAGGTGATGGAGCCAATTCCATGCAGCAGCCAGTCTCGGATTTGCTGTATTTCGTTAGCGCTCACGCTGGGTTGCTGCGGAGCTTGCGCTGGGACCACAATGGAGAATTCACGTTCGATCGCGGCGACCCTGCGATCCATGGATTCGGCCGCTCGCCTTAGAACGGCGCTATAACGCGGCCAAGCGTCTGCGAAACTCTGTGTCCGGTTCACCAAGAGATAGGCCACTGCGCCGACCGCAGCTATGGCCACAAAGAGCACGACCAGAGCTCCGAGCGCGCGTGGAACGTGAATACGTTCCAGCAGGACGACACCCGGATCGAGAAAATAGGCCAGAAGCACCGCCAGTATCACCGTCATGACGATACTCGAGGCCAAGTAGAGAAACGCGAAGAGCACGCCCAGCGCGATAATGCGCTGGGCCAGACTCGATCGCGTAGGGGCGATTTGGACGTTCGTTGTAGCCATGGCTAATATTTTACTCGGGCGAGGTTAGGAAGCGTGATCACCCCGACCCCCTCTTGGCGGAAGCCTTGGTTATAACTCTAATTCCATTTTGATCGTTTGCTCTCTTGGCTTTGTAGAAATGAGCAGGCGGCTTGCTCCCTAAGACCTGCTGCGCTACCGTAAGCCTACGCAGATGATCGCCGCAATTATTTCCAATCCACTCTCGCGGCTCAGCGTGCGCGCGGCGCTGGATATCCTGATCATCGCGATGTTGATTTACTACATGTTGAAGCTGCTGCGCGGAACGCGCGCCATGCAGATGCTGATCGCCATCCTGCTCCTGGTTATCTTGTATGAAGGCGCCCGCAGAGCGCAATTCGAAATGGTGGAGTGGCTTCTGGACACCTTGCTGCCATATGTTGCGATCGCGCTCATCGTGCTTTTTCAGCCGGAAATCCGCCGCGCCCTTGACCGCTTCGGGCGGAATCTTTCATTGGCCCGATTCTCTTCGAACAGCCCCGCCTCCTCTTTCGATGACGTCGTACTGGCGGCGGGCTACTTTGCCCAGAATCGCATTGGCGCCTTGATCGCCTTTGAGCGCGACGTCGGCCTGCGCACCTATATCGAGAGCGGCCTCCCGTTGGATGCCAACCTGAGCTATGACTTGCTGCTGGCCATATTCCGCCCGGGCTCCCCGCTGCACGACGGCGCTGTGATCGTGCAAGGCACACGCATGGCTGCCGCTGCATGCTTCTTGCCCCTCACACTCAACCCCTTGACCTCCAATCAGCTCGGTACCCGTCATCGCGCAGCCATCGGCGTCACGGAAGAAAGCGATGCGGTAGCCGTAGTCGTCTCTGAGCAAACCGGGGCCATTTCGCTCGCGGTTGGCGGCACCATCGAACTTGGGTTGAACGTGGAGCAGTTAACCGAAAGGCTTGTCGATCTCTTCCGGCGGTTCCGCACAACCTTGGCCTTGCCGACACCTCTTCCAGGCGCGCGCGTGACGGGGAAAGCCGACTGATGCGCCCCATCCGCCGACTCTTCCTGCACAATCTGCGCCTAAAGCTCATTGCTTTGGGCATCTCGTTTTTCCTATGGGTCACCTATACCGCAGAACCGTTCGAGCAGATTGTCTATAACGTCTCTGTGGCTTATGTGAACGTGCCTGACGGGCTGGCTGTAGGCGGAGCACCCCCAAATGCGGTGCGGGTGGTGCTCCGCGGGCGGTCGGGGCTGCTCCGTCGCCTTACGCCTGCCGACCTAACTATTGCTGTAGATCTCGCTAACGTTCCGTCGGGTGACGTTCCCATTCGCCTTTCTCCGACCATGGTTGGCGCCCCTTACGGAACCGAGGTTATACGCTTGGCCCCCGCGGAATTCCGCGTCTCCCTTGTACCCACAAAGATACCCCCAGGGGCATCGGAATAATCCAATCATCGTGCTAGGATGACTTCAGGGTAGACCCCTAGCCCGGACCGAATTTTCGCAATGTCCAAAGAACTCTTCGGAACCGATGGCATCCGCGGCATACCCGGCGAATATCCCCTGGACGACCAAACCCTTTACTGGGTCGGCCGCAGCGTCGGAGGCTATCTCCGCTTAGGCAATAACCATCCTCGGGTACTCATCGGCACCGACACTCGGGAATCTGGCACGCATATCGCCTCCGAAATTGCCGCCGGACTCGCCGAGGAAGGTATTCGGAACTCATTCGCAGGAGTGATCACGACGCCAGGTGTAGCGTGCCTAGTACGCAAAGAAGGATTTGCAGCCGGTGTGGTGATTTCAGCTTCCCATAATCCATACCATGACAACGGCATAAAGCTTTTTGCCGGGTCGGGGATGAAGTTCCCCGACGGGATCGAGGAACAGATCGAGAATGAAATCTTGGGCCATCGCAGTGGTCAGCCGCCCGTGCCGACTGCGCGGCTTACACCAGACAGACAACTGGATGAGGACTACCTCGAATTTCTCCGCGGCTGCATCATCCCTGGAGCTAACCTTTCCCGCCTTAAACTCGTGCTCGATTGCGCCAATGGGGCAGCCAGTTCGCTTGCTCCTGCCCTATTCCGCTCGCTTGGGGCGAAAGTGATCGCCATTCACGACACGCCTGACGGACGCAATATCAATGCAAACTGCGGGTCGCTGTATCCACGCGACCTACAGAAAAGAGTCCCGCGCGTAGGCGCCAGCCTGGGTGTGGCCTTCGACGGAGATGCCGACCGCGCCATGTTTGTCACAGCTTCGGGGCGCGTCGTAGATGGGGACGGCGTGCTACTTACCGCAGCCCGTTATCTGCGCTCCATGGGCAAACTGAAAGGTACGGCAGTCGTGGGAACTGCGATGACAAATCTGGGCCTGGAGCGGGCGTTGGCGGCTGGGGGTCTCAGTCTTGTGCGGGTGCCCGTCGGCGACCGCTATGTGCTCGAGGAGATGCTACGCAGAGGTGCGAATCTCGGGGGCGAGCAATCCGGACATGTAATCTTCCTCGACGACGCGACCACAGGAGATGGTCTGCTTACCGCTCTCAAGATCGCCTGTCTAGTTGTGCTGCAGGGGCCTTTGGACGAACTCGTGAAAGATCTTAAGACTTATCCTCAAGCCATTCTGAATGTGAACGTTCGGGCGAAGCCACCGCTCGAATCCCTTCCGGAAGTCTCACGCACGCTTGATGATGCCACGCGGGCCTTGGGGGAATCAGGCCGAGTGGTGCTGCGCTATTCGGGCACGGAGCCTAAAGCCAGGGTGATGGTGGAAGCCGAGCACGCGGAGGACGTACAACGATGGGCGGAGCGCCTAGCGAGCGCGGTTAGATCTGCCCTTGGTGCGTGACAAAGCGTGCTCGTGCTTCCCAAAGGCCGTATTGTGGCGGATCAAGGGCTGTGAAAAATCATATTTAAAGGCGTGTTTGGCGCTCCCATCGCATTGCAAGCTAATCCTTAAGTCACGGATATTAAACTGGTTATCGTTGCTTACAAATTGCAGCCTGGCGCTGGCACGGAGCGTGCAGTTACATGAAGCACTGTTTCCCGGGGGAATGCTTCCCGCACGGAGAGCGGGAATGGCGGGTGAGGTCGTTGCTACTACAGTATGGGGTGGAACACAAGGGGCCCGGCGCGGGCCCCTTTTATTTTTTATTTCAGTAGCCTACCGAATTCGGATCAGATCAAGACGTTCTCCAACTGAAGACATGGGCTCGAATTGTTAGAAATTCGTTAGTTAAGTTAGCTACAGCCGGAGGTGCTGCCGCAATTTTCGCACTTATAGCACCCACCGTTTGGCGTCATCAGCATCCCGCACTCGGCGCAGGTCGGCGCGCCGTCAAAGGCAACCTGGGAGGATACGGACTCCTCCGAAAGTGATACCTTCAAAGCGGGAGAGCTGGCTACGACCGCCGTAATACCGGCAGGCGGTGCGGCCTCGCTGCTCGGCGTCAGATAATCGGCAGAGATGAACCGTCCCCCAAGCCATCGGCCGATATAATCCAGCACGGATTTTGCATAGGGGATGGACCTATGCCCGGTATAACCAGACGGTTCGAAACGGGTGTTGATGAATTTATCGACCAGCGCTTTGAGAGGCACGCCATACTGCAGGCCAATAGAGACGGATAGCGCAAATCCATCCATGAACCCGGAGAGCGTCGAGCCTTCCTTGGACATCTTGATGAAGATCTCACCGGGCGTTCCTTCCTCGTACATTCCGACAATGATGTAACCCTCATGCCCCCCGACCGAAAACTTATGGGTGATCGATTGGCGTTCGCTGGGCAGCTTATGCCGTTTGGGCACTTGGAGGAAGAGCTCCTGTTGCTGAGCAACGGGAGAATCCACAGAAGTTGTTGCCGCGGCAGGTTCCTTCTTGGCGCCGGCAGCAGAAAGCGGCTGGGTGCGTTTCGAATTGTCCCTATAGATGGCCACGGCTTTCAGGCCCAGCTTCCAGGATTCGATGTAGGCCTGCATGATGTCTTCGACCGTGGATTCCTCAGGCATGTTGATCGTCTTACTGATTGCTCCAGAGAGGAAGGGCTGCACGGCAGCCATCATCTTCAGGTGACCGCGCCAGGCAATCGAGCGCCCGCCACCGGCAGGTGCCAGCGAACAATCAAAGACGCGCAAGTGCTCAAGCTTAAGGCCGGGCGCGCCTTCGATCGTCCCCTCAAGATCAATGTGAGAAACGATCTGTGAAGTTTGTTCGGGCGAATATCCGAGACGTATCAGCGCCTGCGGAACCGTGTTGTTGACGATCTTGATCAGGCCGCCCCCGACCAGCTTCTTATATTTCACCAGGGCCAGATCCGGCTCAATACCCGTCGTATCGCAATCCATCATGAAGCCGATGGTCCCGGTGGGTGCGAGGACGGTGACTTGCGAATTCTTGTAGCCGTAACGCTCTCCGAATGCGAGGGCATCGTCCCAGGCTTGGCGTGCTCCGGCGAGCAGAGGGGCCTGGACGTTTTCAGACTTAATGGGCCGCAAAGAATCGCGATGCATCCGAACGACTTCCAGCATAGCTTCGCGATTGACCGCAAATCCCGGGAAAGGCCCCAGCCGCTCGGCAATACGGGCCGACTGAGCGTAGGCTTCGCCGCACATCAAGGCGGTGATGGCGCCGGCCATGTCCCGGCCGCCCTCGGAATCGTAAGGCAGGGCCAGGGACATCAGCAGCGCGCCCAGATTGGCATATCCCAGGCCGAGTGGGCGGAAGTTATGAGAATTTTCGGTAATCTTGGGCGTCGGATAACTGGCGTTGTCGACCAGAATTTCCTGCGCCGTAATGGTGATATCGACGGCGTGGCGGAAAGCCTCCACATCAAACGCACCGTTCGGCCCCAAAAATTTCATCAGATTGAGCGAGGCCAGATTACATGCCGTATCGTCCAGAAACATGTACTCAGAGCAAGGATTGGAGGCATTAATGCGGGCGATCGCCTTGCAAGTGTGCCAGCGGTTGACGGTCGAGTCGTACTGCATGCCGGGATCACCGCAATGCCAAGCAGATTCGGAAATTCTCTTCAATAGATCGCGAGCACGGAGCTTCTCCGCCGGAGAGCCATCGGTGACGTTGCGCGTCCACCAGTCGAGGTCTGCTTCGACGGCTTGCATGAATTCGTCGGTCACGCGCACGGAATGATTGGCATTCTGGAAGAAAACGGAGCTGTAGGCTTCGCCGTCGATCGAGCTGTCGTAGCCTTGCTCGATCAGCACGTGCGCCTTGTGTTCCTCGCGCATCTTGCTATCCACGAAATCTACGATGTCGGGATGGTCGGCGTTCAGGATGACCATCTTGGCGGCGCGTCGCGTCTTTCCACCGCTCTTGATCACGCCGGCAAAGGCATCAAAGCCCTTCATGAAACTCACCGGCCCGGAAGCGATGCCGCCGCCGGAAAGGGCCTCATGGCTTCCGCGTAGCGCGGAGAAATTCGTGCCCGTACCCGAACCCCACTTGAAAAGCATGCCTTCGGTTTTCACCAGATCCATGATCGATTTCATGTCGTCTTGGACGGAGTTGATGAAGCAGGCCGAGCATTGAGGTTTCGCTTGCACGCCCACGTTGAACCACACCGGCGAATTGAAGCTCATTTTCTGCTGCACAAGCAGGTGCGTGAGGTCATCACTGAAGGCATCGCGGGCAGCGGGCGAGGCGAAATATCTGCCGAGCTCGCCCCAGTGGACGATCGTGTCCACAACGCGGGCGATCAACTGGCGCACGGAGTTCTCGCGCTCCGGAGTGTCCAGCTTCCCATGGAAATACTTCGAAGCCACGATATTGGTGGCCGTCTGGGACCAGGATTTGGGCACTTCCACATTTTCCTGGCGGAAAATAACCTGTCCCTTTTCGTTACTAATCTGGGCCACGCGCCTCTCCCATTCCAGAGCATCATAGGGAGACGAGTGCCCGTCGGTAAAATAGCGCTTAAAGTCCAGGCCAGTT
>Ga0209804_1001209_pt1 | contig 17202 bp, 8 predicted proteins | sample GraSoiAngelo_139_FD_185896 | JGI IMG/M metagenome (GOLD analysis project Ga0209804, IMG submission 185896) | Grasslands soil microbial communities from the Angelo Coastal Reserve, California, USA - 14_0929_12_20cm (SPAdes) (version 2) | ecosystem: Environmental > Terrestrial > Soil > Grasslands ... | reverse complement strand
CTTTCATCAACCCAAGAATCGTTTCATACTCCTTCTGCCACCCTTCGCTCTTGAGGTCTTCCACGATGTTCACCGCGTTCAAACCGGTAATCAGGCCAAACCGCTTGTAAGGTCCCGTGGTAAACCACTTTCTACAGGTTTCATAACAGAGTCGAAGATAGTCCAGCGCGGTACGATGCGATAGAACGTCATATTCGCGGCCGATGCGGTACATGCCGTGATAAATATTAGTGACGAAGGCGTAGTTGTAGGTTCGCCAGGTTGCCTCGCTTCGTTTCTTCGACCAGCTTCCCCAGGGACTCGACGGTGTCCTCACTTTCCAGTACAAAGACGCCCGTATTTCGTAAGTCTCGGGGTTCTGGATGTACTTGAACAGGCAATCGGACACGAACATTTCCAACTTCTCGACCTCATCGCGGGAGGGAAGGAACGAATTCTTCAACGCCAGGAATACGGGATCACCGAAGCCGGGGTCGTCGGTCCCTCCCACTTCCCAAACGTCATCATTGTCATCAAGGCGGGTGGCGCGCCGGTAATCGAATGGCAGAAACATGTGATGGCGATGGTAGGGATCGCCGGGACTCACCACGAATTGCCGCTCCGCCATGAAGCGGGCTCGCGCCTTCAGCAACTGTTCAGCATCTTCGACGCAGAAAAAATGCAGGTTGGTCCAGCGCCCTCCGTTGTACAGCAAGCGAAGACTCTTCTGCCCTCTGCCGTGAAATGACAACGTCAGGAGTGTGGATTTATCCGTACGCTTTCGTTCTTTGACGGTAATTCCGTCCGAGTGAATTTCGAGAGCCTCAGGGTCAATGGCGGAATCGAGCTCGACGCAAGCATCCGTGTCCTCTTGCACGACCATCGAGGGCACGATGCGAATTCCCAGGTTGCCCGCCGCCATCAATTCCTTTGTCATTTGGGAATACTCATCCAGAAACACGAATCGCATTTGATACGACTTTTTTTGACCAGGCTCCAATACCAGGGACGAATGCCCGTTCACCCAGGGATTCCAGCCCCAGTTCCGCAGATCTTTGGTCGCGTTGGAGTGTACCGCGAACAGATCGGTCCCGATCCAGTCGCCGCCCTGGGCGGGCGTCTTGTAGATGCATTCGAAAGAAGTGTCTTGCAGACAATGAAACAGAAGAAACGGCGCGTCTCCGCGCGGACGCTGCAGTAATGCGTAGGAACTGTGGCCGGCCACAAAGGAATGGCAAAGGACTTTCTGTTCGTGAACAGTCTTTTGCATCGCCTCCAGCGTCCCGCTGGCGTTCGCCAAGGTCGTTGTAGCGCCGGCATAGGGCGCGGCATAATCATCGTTGGCGCGCAACGGGAATGCAAGTTCGCCGAATTCCAGAGTGCGGCCAGTCGTATTCTCAAACTCCACGTCCCACAGCAGGGAACCGTCGTCCGCGAAGCGGTAGCTCAAACCAAGGATGTAACTCTGGATGCCACCTTCGCCTTGCGAGCGCCCTCGATACTTGACCGCGAACACCTTGCCATCGAACCCAACGTTGCGGACATCCGGTGAAGCCAGGGTCGACTCGCGTTTCCATTTTCCCGAAATCCGGTATTGAACAAAGCTCTCCTGCTCGCGAATCCATTCCGGCGTGTTCAGTTCCCAAATCGTGGTGACTACGTCGCCGGTCCAATGCGTGTCTGCGCTCTTGATACCGAGCGTGTTGTCGGAGTTTCCGAGGAAGTTCGTTCCCAGCGCATCGCGTGCGTCACTGATCGAGTAGAGAGTGCCGTTTCGCCGGTCAAACCTCACGATCATCCGGCCCGAAGAAAGCCGCACCAGATCGGACTTGTTCGTGGCGCGCGATGCCGGAGGAATCGAGTGAGAAAGCGCAGGTGTCTCAGCGGCGGCGACGTCGGCAACCAAGGAAGCAACACCGGCTGTTCCGATTGATTTGAGCAGGTGACGACGGGAAAGTTTGCGGTTCACGGGAGCTCTGACGGCCCTTTCGCGGGGGCTTGGATTTTTCGAGCCCCATTAAATCTGCTCAGGCACGCATTTGCAACGGGATCCTAATTTGGTTCTGTGGAGAAGAGAGCCGCGCCGGGTGGCGCGCGGATCTCTCAGCAGAATCGCCGCCGCCCGCGACCGAGGACAGCAAGCACTGGACGGGCGGCATTGAGGGCCTCTGGCGAGCCTCTGACCAGAAAAATCAGTTCTCCAAATGCCGCATGAGGCTTGGTGCCGGTTACGGTCGCATTCAGGAGACCTCAGCTGTGCTCAGACGCTTTCGACGCAAGTTCATCAATCGAGTCCCTGTTTAGTGTGCTGGACTCGATCAAGATTGAATCCGGAGATGCGCCCTGGAAGGCTCCGTTCTCTCCCAGCCAAATCGGTCGGGAAGCTCGGTCGTTTCCGAACCATGGCTAGCATGGAAGTGGAAGAGTCGATTCGTGGCAACCCGATCGATGAAGTTGTTTTGCTGATGGCTTGTGACGATACGACTCCTTCTATTTTGATTGGGGCGGCCTCCTGCGATCTTCAAACTAGTGCAGGTGGAGGGTTGGGATCGGGAATGGCGTGTACGTCCGCCACACCTGGAGTTGGTGGGAAATGGAATCGAGCAAACCAGGAAGATTATCCGTGACGCGCTACGTTGCCGGCCGCAGGCTGTGGGATAGCTAGGGTTACCGAACGGAAGGTAAAGGCTAGTCTCCGACGTCGGTTGCTGATGGGGTTTTCGGGAAAAGCGCGGGTTGGCTGCCTAGTGGATTCAAGTCTTCGAGCACAGTGATTAGCGCCCCCCTTTGCAATTGGGCAACCGGAATGAGCCGATCCTGGTCCGGTAGCCGGTGTCCCCCGCCTTCAGATAATCGCCTACATACCAGAACGTACAGTCATCACTCGGATCCAACGCCGTCGTCGTGTAATCTTCCCAGCGTAGCGTGTTCGGCTGTGACGCTTCCCCTGTCGCAAGCACGGACTCGTGCAACGTCAAGACGCCCTTAGGATCGCCGGCCCGGCGCGCAGCGAAGCGCAGCCCCGGAAAATTCGGTAACCCGCCGAACGAGTATCCGACACCGATGTCGCCTTTCTTGTCCATCGCGATACTGGGCATCCAGCGGTAGAAGCCTTCCGGCGTATACGTGCCCTGCTGATATAGCTCTGGGTCGCCCTTCTTATCGAGGCGGAACTCGTACCAGCGCACACCTCCGCCGCCCTGCGAAGCGACGGAGTGCGCTGCAACGATCGACTCCTGGCCCCCAATTTTGCGGTAGACGAGTCGTTGCATGATCTTGTCGCCCTGCACGTCGAGCCGGCGTTCCGTATTGGGTTGGCGTACGCAGCTCGACAACTGCCCGTTGCAAAGGTAGTGATACGGCGCAACCTTGATCTTCACGGGACCATCCGCCTTCGTGTTGGCTGGGTTATTCCAGTCGACGTGCACTTTCCAGAAGTAGATGCCGTCATCATCGAAGATATTCTTAAGCTGCGTGCCACCAGCCGCCATCATGATGTTTGGTGTTCCCGTTGGCGGCGCTGCCGGGCCATCGATGTCGGCGTTGTTCAGAAAGTTTACGCCGTCGATGACGATGCACTGTTCAGTGGCGGGCTGTCCCGCGAGCATCTTCGCGCGATCTGCAATGCATGTATGCTTCTGAATTACATCGTCGCCGGTGCTGGTTGCCACGTAGTAGCCATCCGTCCAGACGGCCGGCCGCGGGTAGTCCGGGAACAAGAGCCGCTCAAAGGAGTAACGATAGTATGTGCCGAGCGGGTCCGGCCCGGTGCTAACCGCATAGCACATAGCCCAAACTCCTTCCTTCGCCTCCGGCGGTCTTTGGCCGTCGTCCGGCGGAGCGGGCGGCTGCGCCGGATTCGGGGGAAGCGCTCGAGCGACTCCGGGTGAAGACCGATCGCCGGACTTCGCAAGCTGCCCTGGCGGGGCTCGTTCGCCGCGAGCCCGGCCGGGCTCTTCCGGAAAGTCGCCGGCCGCAATTCGAGAAAACATCGGCATCACGATCAGCCATCGACCGGCAAGCTGGTCATAGCGAACCACCGCATCACCATTGTTGCGCGCCTCACACACGCCGCCGAAACCGGCCCATACGGATTTCGTGGCCACCGCTCCGTACAATACGTTGCCGCTTTTGTCGTATTTCTTCCCCCTCTTCGAATAAACTGCGATTCTGGAATTGACAGTCTGCACGATATGATCTGGGCCGACGGCCATGCTGTTGTCCGACGGATTGTGGAAGCTGGTTGTGCCTTGCGGCCCCTCGAATCCAGCGCCTAGTCCGTCGAAGCTTTCGAGCACAGACGCCGCTGGCCGAGTGCCCTGGTAACGTTGCTCAACCGCGATGCCTGCAGGAGTCAAGGTTGGCGCCGGTGTCGGTGGAGGGATGGCTTCGTCGGGCCTTTTTTCTTGCTCAGCATTTGGATCGTCCCGTAAGAAACCGGGTGACGTGCCGCACCCCGCCCCTTCGCAATCAGCCGGCGCGGTTCCATCGGCTGACTCTCCCTCGAGCGCAAGCGGCCGCGAAACATCGTATCTTGCGGCCTTGTGTACGAATACGCCGCCTACTCGGGGCCTTCCTTCTTGGGTATCGCTAGCTCGCGATTCGAGTTCGGCCCCGCTCGCAAAGACAAGAAATGCGACCCCAATTCCGATAATGGTAGTGGTGCTGGATCGTCGGATAAGGCCGACGACATCCGGGGACTGGGCTTCAGCACTATGGGTCGCGATTCCGAGCGATAAGACCATAGCTGACTCACACCTCCGGCTTTGTAATGCCCGGAATCCAAAAGCTGACTTCAATTCTGTCAACCATCGGAGTCCTCCAGGTTTCGCTCCATTTTCATGCTTTCTGCATCTGGCGTCTGAGGGGAGTAAGCCTGCCCGGTCCGTGTCCGTGCTGCTCCGCGGATTACCAGGTAGACGGGAATCCCGAGGACGACCATCAGCAATCCCGGCCACGTAGTTGAGGGGCGATACACGAAAAGCACAACCAGGATGACGGTGGCGGCAAGGATATAGAAACCCGGCACAAAGGGATATCCAAGCGTGCGATAAGGGCGTGGCGCATCCGGCCGCTTGAAACGTAGCCGGAACACTCCCACCACAGTCAGCACATAAAAGATCAAGGCCGCGGAAATGACGTATTCGAGCAGGTTGCTGTAGAGGTTTCCCCAAGATTGAGTTGCAGGCTCATAAATACGCGGCAGCACCAGGATGGCGGCCCATAATCCTTGGAGGATGAGAGAAAGCGCAGGGACATTCGCAGCGTTGAGTTTGCCTGCGAAAGGGAAGAACAGTTTCTGGCGGGCCATTGTGTAGTAGACGCGCGCTCCGGTCAGGGTCAGGGCATTAATAGTGCCAAAAGTCGAGATCATGATGGCGACTGCCATCACTATCGATCCGGCGGTGGGAAAGATGGCCCGCAAGGTTGCGGTTCCCACGCGGTCCGCCGGCGCGTGCTGGATCGCCGGCAGGGGAAGTGTGAACAGATATGCCACGTTGGCGAGGATGTACAGGGTGATAACCAGAGTCGCGCCGATCACCATGGCGAGGGTGACATTGCGTTCCGCTTTTTTCACCTCGGCTGCGGCGAAAGCAATGTTGTGCCACGAGTCAGCCGAAAATAGCGATCCAGTTTGACTGAGGCAGATGGCGACGAACATTCCCCACGTTGTGGTCGCGTCGAGCTCTCGGCCCAGAGAAACAATTCCATTCGGATGCCAGGGCGCGCTGAAGTTTGCCGAAACCACCGAGACTGTGCGCCCATGGAAAATACCCAAAACAATCAGGCCGCCCAGTGCTAGGGTCTTGGCGATCGTAAATACATTCTGGATGACCTTCCCGTAACGGAGTCCCAAAGTATTGCTGAAGGTGAGGAAAAAGATGACCGAAATTGCCAGCAACTGGGCCGTTGACAGGGAGATGTGGTAATGAGTAGAGAGGCGGACCGGAGGGAACAGGTATCTGTCCTCGGCCACGAGTGGCCACAGCACACCTGAGAATCGTGCGAACGCAACGGCGACGGCGGCAATCGTGCCGGTTTCGATGACAGCAAATAATGTCCAGCCGTACAGAAATCCCGAAAGCGGCGAGTACGCCTCGCGAAGGTAGACGTACATGCCCCCGGCATGCGGCATCATGGCCGAGAGTTCTCCATAGCACAAGGCGCCTGCAATCGTGAGCACTCCTGCCAGTCCCCATGCCACTAGGAGCCACCCTGCGCTTCCGAGGTGACGGGCCATGTCGGCGGGAACAATAAAGATCCCCGAGCCGATCATCGCTCCCACTACAAACATCGTCGAATCGAATAGGTTCAATCCGCGCGCGAACTTGCGGGGGTTTTGGTGCGTAGTTTCTGAGCCTGATGAGTCGGCTTCTCCTGTCATGTGTCCGATCTCGGGCGGTTGGTGGAGTAGGAGTAGGTTTGACGATTGCATATTGTATCCATAAAATACCCCCTTTGCCTACTCCATTGCAGAAGACTTATCCACGCAAACTCTACCTGTGCTTAACGGCGCTGGTCTGGGTGGCGGTCCACGCCAGCGTGCTGCCAGCAGAGACTCTCTCCAACTACGACTTCCAGATTTCCTCATCTTCAACCGGGTTGATTGACATTCACCGGGTTCATGACGCATACGACACGAATTACGTTGCGCCGGGACAAACATTGGGGGATGTGACGATCCGCTATAGGCAGGTTGGCACAACCCGGTGGAAGATTGTGTCGAGTGCGTACGACGGCACAACAGCGGACCAGCAGGTTGCATATCGGATCGGCCGCGTCGTTCCCACCATTGCAAGCTCGAGCCGCGCGAAGTCGTCGGCTGCTCCCTGGAGCCTTTACGCACTCAACGATCAGGTTCAGCCGCAGAATTCCACAGATCTCGACACTCCGTTTTACGCCTGGTATGGCCAGAAAGCCTCGGAGCAATGGGTGGAATACGACTTCGATAAACCCCGCCAAGTCTCTTCTGCGGAGGTGTATTGGGTCGAAGGAAAACAGGAGGACAATCTCTTCCGCGTTCCCGTCGCGTGGAAATTGCAATATCAAGTCGGTCCGGCGTGGAAGGATGTCGAAGCTTCTGGTGCGTACGGAATTTCACGAGGTCGCTTCAACCATATCGATTTCCAGACTGTCACAACGGCGGCCTTACGTCTGGTCCTGCAACTTCCCGCAGATGCAACCAGTGGCATCTTTGAGTGGCGTGTTAACAGTTCCGAGGGAAAGCAGGTCCAAGCGGTGCCGGAGATCGAGCCAACCGAGACTTTCCGACTCCAAGCGAATGCGCTCGTCTGGACGATCAAACTTCGCAATCAGAGTTCCAGCCGCATGGAAGTCGGAGATCTGGCAATTCCGCTGCCGTTCAACACGAATTACGTGTGGGATAAGACCGTGACCTACACGAAGCGGCTGATCCGGCACAGTTTTGTCGGCGGGAACGGCTCGTACATATTCTGGATGCGGCCGAACGCCGAAGGACCTTATCTCGTCATGGTGCCACAGAACAACACCGCGCTCGAATACTTTGACCAGATCCCAAATCAGCCTTTTACCGCATACATTCATTCTTCGGCGAGCCAGGCGGAACTGGCTGCCCAAAAGGGGAACTGGCGGCTTCCCGGCACAAAGCAAATCCTGGCGCCGAAGGGTCAACCAGGTGATTCCGCCACCTGCCAATTCAAGTTTTCCTGGGCGGCTGACTACAACGGTGTTCGCGACACCCTTTATGCAAGTAGCGGATTTGACGTGAATGTCGTCCCCGGTATGACGATTCCAACGGACCTGACCGCGATGTTCTCGCTGCGTACTCGCAACCGGATTACCGCCGTGGATGCGGAATTCCCGGCAGAGACCGGAATCCGCTACATGGGCGAACGCGGCAAAGATGTTCACGTCTATGCAGCACAATTCGCGCACCTTGGCGAAAACATGGTGAAAGTTCGCTATGGCAACCATCAATATCTCTCTCTGGAGTTTTTCGTCACCCAACCGCTTGAGACGTTGATCAAGATCCGTGCCCGCTTCCTGGTTACCCATGAGCAATGGAACGATGCGCACCGCTGGTACAACGGCCTCTATTCCCAGTGGGACATGAAGCACCAAGTTCTGCGCAGCCCGGATGATCTGGACGGCCTGCAGTCGTACGCTGTGGCTTCGGACGATCCTGCGCTTGGCAAGGCTCCCTATCTTGCTGCCAAGAACGCTTCCTATCCAGACGCACAGGAAATCGCCTCAGTGGAGAACTACATTCGTCATTATGTCTGGGGAGGACTGCAACAGACTGGCAAGGAACCGTACCCTTATGCCATTTACGGCATTCCCAATTGGAAGGTCAATCGAGAAAGCGCCAACGATGACCAGCGCGGCAGGAAGCATATCTGGCGCATCTATGATTACCCGCATGTGGTCCTGCTCTACTACAGCATGTACCAGATTGCGGACCGATATCCCACGCTCGTGCACTATCTCGACAAGGCTGAATATCTGGAGCGTGCGTATGGAACGGCAATCGCTTTCTTCACAGTCCCGATGGAGATCGTGAAGTGGTCCGCCTATGAGACCGGCACATACAACGAACTGATTATTCCCGATCTGATCCGAGCGCTCGATGAGAACAACAAACACGAGCAAGCTGCCATCCTCCGCGCTCACTGGGAGAAGAAAGCGAAGTACTTCATCAATGATCACCCATACTTGTTCGGTTCGGAGTATCCGTTCGATTCAACCGGGTTCGAGTCCACGCACGCTCTGGCGAAGTATGCGATCAAGCGGCTGAGCGACCCCGAGGCTACGGACTTTCGTGCATCGGTGAAGCGGGAGGACGCGGAAGGCTTTCTCGATCAGCAGATGAAGTTGAATCTCGCCTGCCGTGGCCTGGAACCGGCGTATTACTGGCTAGGCAGCGACTACCGGGCGAGTGGCAATGCCAGTTACACGCTGAGCTACATGTCTCAGATGGGTGGGTGGGCAGTGGAAGATTACGCCGTCAACTACGCTGATGATCCAACGCCGTATTTGCGCCTGGGCTACGCCTCCTACTTAAGTTCCTGGGCGCTGGTGAACTCCGGCACTCGACAATCGAATTACGGTTACTGGTTTCCTGGGAAGGAAAATAATGGCGGGGCGGGCGGCGGATTCGAACCGCGCCCCTGGGGTCGCGCCTGGCTGGGCAACAAACAGATGGGGCGAGGTTCGTGGTGGTACTCGGGTGAGATTGATCTCGGTTTCAGCGGCGCGTTGCGTACGGCCGCTACGGTGGTCGCCGACGATCCGATCTTTGGGTTGATTGCGTACGGGGGTGACTTGACGCACGACCAGTCGGCTACGCGAGTTATCCCCAAAGACGGGCTCCGCCAGCGTTTCTATATTGTGCGCGGAAAAACTCGGCTACAAATGCGACTTGACCGCGACGGCTTTGCCGCTGGCGCTCCTATCACTTTTGATGACGAGCTTTCCAGTGTCAAATTTGTTCTTGAGAACCGTTTCGCGGATTCGCACTCGACCGTTTTGCACGTTCAGGGTTTGCCCCCAGGGACGTACACGATCTCCGTAGACGGCAACAAGGTTGGCTCGGAACCGCTCCATGAAGGCCAGAGTGCGGACCTACGTCTGCCCGTGAGCTCCGCAGCCACTTCTCAGGTATCCATTACGCGGTGACCCAAGCTCGGCTTTGGTTAGGAAGCTCCCTGCTTCGTGTTCCAATAGACCGCATAGCGTTCGTGGATCACCTTGTAGAGGGCACACCGATAGGAAAGGACCCGCTTTGACCCACGGCGCGGACGGTCAGCGGCTCTTTGGGATCCGGCTCGAGCCATGCGGTTGGCCGATTGTCATCGGTCGCGATGGCGGGTACCTTGCGCTGATCGGTCGCGTTCGGTTCGGAGGCGCCATACGTCATTTCTTTACTCACCGGTTCGAAACGTGCCACCAACACCCGGGGGACCGTACATGACGCCTTGGATCGTCTGATCATCCGGCATCGGATCGATGTGCAGGTCCATCGGAAGGCTTAGTTCAACTGTGTCCCCGGATCGCCAAACTCGATTCAGGCTCAAGTAGCTGCTCGGGCTGGAGAACACGGGCAGGACCCCTCCGCTCACTTTCACGCTGCCCCCGCGAGCCCAATAAGGATCCCGGCTTATGCCGTCGCGCCTGACACCGCCCGCTCGTTCCTCGAGTAGTGAGCTGCCGTCGTCGCGAGTCCTACCGTATCGCATCGCCGCGGACTGTGCGGACCGCGAATACCCCGGGGATTCCATAGCCGTCTTTCGCTTGGAATCGCACCGTCACCTTCTGTTTGCCTTTCAGTAGTTCACTCGGCAAGACATACTGCACATCGAAGAAACGAACATCCTGCTCGGGCGTTCTACGCTCGATCATCTGTTCGCCAATCTTGGTGCCATCAGCGAGAATGTCGAAGCCACCCTTCCGGCCTCGCGCATCATTGCTATAAGTCACGATCAAGACCATGGGATGAGCAGCATCCACGGGCAAGTCGAACGAGAACCACTTGGCTGCCTCGCGCCCGTATTGGCCCATGAGCTCGACGGGCGAGCTCTCTTCGCCCTGTTCGTCAAAGTCCCGCTCCGACTGCATCTGGCCGGGCTGCGCCAACGCTACCGTGGCCGCCTCCAGTCTCCTCTTCCTCTGCTCCTCGGCTGCGTACAGCGCCGACTGCTTAGCCCATTCGGCAGGTGTGAAGACGTCCCAGTAGATCGCATAGCGGCGGCGCGGCAGTTCGTAGAACGGTAGAAACTCAATGTCGTTGGACAAACCGACCTTAGCCGTGCGGAAGAACCCTGGCTTCCCTGCAAGCGGTTTTAGCCATCCGTCCACCCGCTGTTCCGCGGTCACCAGGGCAGGCGCAGGCGGGGGAGGGGTTCCATCCTGCCGGAACCTGCCCTCCTCGATTTCTGGTCCGAGATCTCCGGCCAGTACCAGCGGCCCCCACATGATAGCCATGCGATTCGGGTTGTCAGGCAATGGTTCCTTACGCAGCGTCTTCGGCAACACCAGCGCCAGCGTGTCACCCGGTTTCCACCTTCGCGTAATCTCGACGTACGAGTCCGGGCGTGAAAGCTTGGTTAGTGTTTTGCCGTTCACTTTCACGGTGAAACCGGTTTCTGCCCAGTAGGGACGACGCAGCGCAATCGTGAACATCTTGGGCTCGGTAGCCACGATCTTTAGGGTGGCGGCGTCGCCGATCGGTAAATCAGTCGTCATTTCCAGCTTCACGCCGGCCGTTTTCCAGTCCACGGTTGTGGGGGCGTAGAGACTCACCCAAAGCTTATTGGGAGATTCGTAGTAAATGCCGTAGGCGTGGAACGCGTGTGTCTCCATCTGTGATCCGACGCAGCAGGTGAAAGTGTCGAACTTGGTCTGATACTCGTGTTGCACACCGCGACCGACCGGCACCATGTAGCTGACACGCCCATCTTTCGGGTCTTGTCCCCCGAGGATTGCATTGAAGTCGGCACGCTCGACAAAATCGGCGTAGCGCACTTCCGGATCCACGGAAAACAAGGCCCGCGCCATTTTGATCATGTTGTACGTGCCGCAGCTCTCGGCCGTACGCCCGTTCACCATCTCATTGAGCTCGTCCGGCTGCCCGAAGTATTCGTTCTTGCCGTGGCCGCCGGTCGCAAAAGTGTGATGTTCGGCCACTTCGTCCCAGAAGAACTTCGCGGCTTGGCCGTCGGTTTCATTGCCGGAATAGATGTATCGCTCCAATTCGCCCAGCATTTTGGGAACGTTCGTATTGGCGTGCTTGCCGGAAAGAATGTCTTGTCCGTTTGCAAGTGGATCCACTATGGCGCGGTGCTCGAACTTGTCAGAGAGCTTCAACCAGCGCCGATCGCCGGTATCGGCGTATAGATCAGCCAGGACCTCGTTCATGCCGCCGAACTCGGTCGCCAGCATGTGCTGGATCTGTTCGTCATTCAGAGGCGAGAGGATCTTCTCAACCCACCCGGCAAACCTTATTTCCACGTCGAGCGCAGTGCGATTGCCAGTAAGCCGATAGGCGTCGCGCAGGCCGGCAAAGATCTTGTGCTCAACGTACCAGGGCGACCACAAGCCGTTCAGATCGAAGCCGCCCGAGCGGATCATACCCTTGCTCAACTCTTCGAAGCGCTGTTTGCCATTAATCCCGTTGTCATCGAGGAGCGCCCCGATATACCCATCACCTTGGGCGTTCTGGATGTTCTCAAGTTCCGTAACCATGTCATCGGCGCGCTGCTTGAAGCGTCGATCCCAGGTGGCGGCATACATCAGGCTAACCGCCGACAGGTAATGTCCCGCGATATGACCAGTGAGTTGTCGTCCGGCGCCGTCCCAACCGCCGTATCCTGGTGCTTTCGGATTTAAGCCGGCGCGCTCGCGCAGATAGGCGAGCATGCGCTCGGGTTGCAGTTCGAGGAGGTACTCGGCATCGAGGTCCTGTGCGCGCTTGAGCGGGCCACCGGTCAGGCGCACGCTCGTCAACGGCAAGGGTACCGCCTTGATCTGCACCTTTCCCGGGGCAGGCGTGGGAGCCGCGGTCTCTGAATATGTAACCGCCTGCAGAACTACGCAGGAAAGCACAAGGAGTATGGCAGTGGGCCTACACATGACAGTCTCCGAAACACAACCTCCGAAGATAAAGCTTACTAAAAGCTAGATTCGCCACGTCCGGCTGCGCGACAAACGAGACCGGCAGACTAGCCGAGAACTCGGGCTGTTACTCGAACACTGTTCGCTGGAAGATACTTGCGAATACTTCGCCAGATGACTCACGCGCTCTCCGGTGTCCCCTGTCGAAGTACTCCAATCAAGAGCACGTCAGAAAGTTGCCCGTGCCGGTGTACCGTTGAACACAATCTCTCGCGAAACCTGACCTAACTTAATCACGAGAGGCCGGGACCCGGGCTCCACCATTCGTGATCCTGAAGCAAGACCGAGTGTCAGTGAACGCTGGCGCTCGTCCCACTTCATTTCAATACCCATCCACTCGCCCTTGCGATAAGCGAACGATGTTCCATCATCCTCATAAAGCAAGAACTTCGCATCGGCCCCCGGGTAGACGGATACCGACATGGGCTGATCGACCTTTTCGCTCACATATTGCTTCACCGGCCCTAAGGGCAATATCGATCCCGCACGCACATAGAGAGGCATAGTCTCCAAATCAACCGTTCGTGTGATTTGACTGCCTCCTTCTTTGCGCTCGCCCGTCCAGAAGTCGTACCATGCACCTCGCGGGAGATACACTCGCCGCGTTGTGGCTCCCTTTTCGACCACAGGCGCGACCAGCACACTTGGTCCCCACAAGTATTGGTCGCCACAGGCCAGGGCTGCGGGATCGTCCGGATGATGCAGCCACAGTGCGCGCATTATGGGCATGCCGGTGATTGTCGACTCGCGGGCCGTACTGTACAGGTAAGGCAGCAACCGATAACGGAGCTCTAGATAGTTCCGACAGATCGGCTCGACCGCGTGATTGTGCAATTGACCGTTGTCAGGAATCGCAGCCCCGCCATAATTCTTGATTTCGACTGGCCCGGGATCGCCGGTATTCCATCCCCAGGGCAGGCGGAGCTTCCAGGTGCGGCCGTGGGCGCGAAACAGGGGGCAAAACGCGCCAAATTGAAACCACCGCACGTACAGTTCTGCGGTAAATTCCGGCGTTGGAACGAAACCGCCGATGTCAGTGCCCCAGTATGGAATCCCGCTCAGTCCAGTATTGATACCCACAGCAATCTGCGTTCTTAGGGTCTCCCAGGTTGAATACACATCGCCGGACCATAGAAAGGACGCGTAACGCTGCATGCCGGCGTAGCCGTTGCGGTGCAATGCATAAGGTCGCTCATTCGGCCGGTCTAACAGGGGCCCTTCCCAATACATCCGATTACGCGTCAAGCGTGAGGCGATGTCCAAGGGATCGCCCTCATCTGGCCACCAACCATCGACGCCCATGGCAAAGTCCTTACGATGCGCTTGCCAATAGCAACTAGCCTCCTGTTCGTCAAAGCGATCTAATTCACATTTGTCGTGAACGGTTCCGCGAAGTCTGTCAGTGAGAATCACCGCGTGAAGCGCGACGCGGAAGTTCTTTTCGTGCAGCGCGTCAAGAATTGCCTTGGGATCTGGAAACACATGGGAATTCCATGCGAATGATCCGTTTTCGGTATTCCAGCCCGACGGACAGAAACCGGTGCCGAGATAGATCAGGACATCACACGGTAACTTCTTTTGCCGAAAGGTGTCCGCCTCATCGATGACTTCCCGGGAGCTGGCCAGGGTGCGGTGTGACTGCTGATATCCAAAGCTCCACAGCGGCGGGAGTTCAGGGTAGCCGGTCAGCCGCGCATACTCGGTCATGATCGTGCCCGGCTCCGACGCGGTGATGAAGAAGAGGTCAAGCGGCAGACCATCTTCCGGCCTGGCTGCTTGAAATCTGCTGCGCGATTGTCGGAAGTCGAATGTGCCGAACGGCTGATGAAAGAGCATGGCCCATCCCGTGGTTGAAATTAGCCAAGGAATCGGAACGCGTCCGCCATGCGTCCTGAGTTCATATCCGCCTTGACCGTTAATCATTGGATCGAAGGACCCGCGCCGATCAAATTGTGCACCGCCTTCTCCTAAGCCGACGAGAGGTGCGTTCCCGGTGTCAAACTCCACAGCCCCGCTGCTTGGATCAATCGCAAGATGCTGTACGGCGCGGCCTTGAGCAGTCTCGATGGTGATGGCAAGCGGAGCAGGCGAAACCTGTAGCCGTACTCCACCCGCCTGCAACGTGTGAGACTGCCAGTCATCTTCGAGCACGAGAATGGGCCGCCCCACAGATGGCGAGACTAACGGCCCGGTCACGGGAATCGTACCCAGTTGACCATGCGGGCCTGGGAAAATGCTCAGGCGAAAGGTGTGAGGGCTAACCGAACTGATGTGGACGGAGCGGGTTGGCACTGAAGAGGCAGGCGCACGCGTGCCACGGAGCGGCATAACGATCGCACCCGCCGCGGCGAACAACTGTTTCAGAACTCTCCGGCGATCCCAGCCATGGTTCATGATCCCGCTAATAGACGGACAGAAGTGTTTGTAGGATACTTTATCCAATCACAACAAGCTAGTTTCTGGGGGAAGGGAATCATTAATGACCAGAACCGCTACGGCTGGGGTCTCTAGGGAAACTGCCCTCGTCTGCTTAATCCTTTTTATTCACCTGGGCGCTGTGGGCGAAACGAAAATGCCGGCCGGACATTCCGTCGGAAAGGTGTCGACGCTTGGCGACTTAATTGTTCTTGAGCTGGATGAAGGCGTGCGTGGGAAGGAGAATCTCTTTGATCTAGGCGGCCGTACCCTGCGCTTTACGCCTGACGGCTCGCAATTTCGAGTGGACAGCGGTTCGCTAACGTGGGACCCGGATTTCGGTCAGGAAATATCAAACGAGGAAGTTAGTTTGCACAACTTTCGGTTGCCATTCTCGCAGAAGAACTGGACTTCGCTGCAGGTAGGAAGGGCCGGGTGGGTTAGCTTTGGTAGCAGTAATGCCAATCAGGGGAATAAACCTTACAGCGGAGGCAGCGTATCGATCGGACGGTTCGATCCACTCACAGAAGCGGCCGGCAAGTTGGTCAACACGGTTCCAGCGATCTGTGTGTTCTTCAAACCGCGCATGTCAGGGCACGTGTACGCAAAGGAACTCGCCGATGCCCTGGTTATTACCTGGGATCTTACCGAGCCCTTCGGCAACATTCAGGACTTCACGTGGTTCAGGACCGAGAACCTGTTTCAGACAGTACTCCATCGGGATGGCACAATCGAAATGGCGTATAAGGAACTCACGGCGAAGGACGCGATCGTGGGTGTTTACCCAGAGTTGCCGGGGAAGCAAACCGTGGTGGCAACACTCGAGGGCAGATTGCATCCCGCGCTTCCTCCGTACTTAGATGTCCAGGCGGTGAAGGCTTCGATTATCGACGGTGCGCTGCTGAGAGTTGCCTTTGAGACCCGCGGGGCGATACCGCCAGAAGGGGATCCGGCGGCGAAGGGCATCGCGTACAGGTTGAACTTTGCTCCCGCTGGCGTGAAGTGGATCGTGGAAGGCATGGCTTCGGAAGAGGGGCCAACCGGACGGGCAAGATATTTCGTCTTCGGTCCAGGAGCATCGCACAAGCCGAAGATCGCTGGCAACAGCATCACAATCGAAGGAATACTGCCTGCCGCGTTGCGTGGCGCTCGGGAGTTCGAGATCTCCGCCGATGTCTTAACCGAGGCAACGACCAGCGGACCAGTGGGGCACATTGGCCCACGAACGATTCAAATTTCAGGTCTGCAAAATCCGGAAGCGCACTTCAGTGCTGTGACCAGCAAGGATGGTCCTTTCTCCACCGTATACGAAGCTTTTCATTATGGAGCTTCGCCCAGCCCGACCGATCTTGCTTGCACGGTCATCAACGCTCTGGGCGACAAATTCGATTTCCTAGCCTACTACTCGGATTTCCGCATTGACAACCAGGAGGCGGGAACCCCTAGCGATGGTCCAGTCGGCGGTAATGTAACCGGTATCGGTCAAACTCAGAACGACCTTGACGCCTACTGCAGCCAAGGCAGGTTCCAGTGGGAGTATGTACAACCCGTGTCCGTCGGCGCCAACCAGATGCAGGAGTATCCACCCGATGGAGCACCGGCTGGCACGGATCGTGATATCACTTTCTATCGCGATCAACTGCGGGAGAGTTCGCCGGAGGGAAAAATGCTGCCCTACAACTACGCCATGTCGCAGTTGGGGCACGAAATGGGGCATCGCTGGGCAGCTTTTGTTTCGGCCAAAGTGAATGGGGAAAGGATTTCCCTCGGGCCGGTCCACTGGGCACGCGGACTGCAGGCACCAGCAGCATTTCCGTATCAGCGACCCATGGAAGCCTCAGCCATGGGTGGCGGCGTTTGGCAGGACAACTTTGATGGTACCTACACTCAATTGGATGATGACTACTACGTGCCGGCCAACGGCTATTCGCATCTCGATCTCTATCTCATGGGCCTGATTTCGCCCGCCGAGGTGCCGGACTTCTTTCTACTCAAGAATCTCGCTCCGCTTGGCAAAGATGGCAACGGCCGCACGGTGTTCAAGGCGGAGCGAACCAAGATCACTGTCCAGGATGTGATCGCGCAAGAAGGGCCACGACAGCCGGATGTGAACCACTCGCAAAGGAAGTTCAATACCGGCATGGTTCTGAACTTCCT
>Ga0209804_1001203_pt1 | contig 17238 bp, 11 predicted proteins | sample GraSoiAngelo_139_FD_185896 | JGI IMG/M metagenome (GOLD analysis project Ga0209804, IMG submission 185896) | Grasslands soil microbial communities from the Angelo Coastal Reserve, California, USA - 14_0929_12_20cm (SPAdes) (version 2) | ecosystem: Environmental > Terrestrial > Soil > Grasslands ... | reverse complement strand
AATGCGGATCCTTCATCTGCTTGAAGGCCTCCTCGATGTGATATTGGGAGCGGTAGGCCAGCACGATTTCCTCGTCGGACCAATCGGCGTTGTCTGTGAACAAGATGGTCTTGCCCAGTTGCCTGCGGCAGAGACGGTCCAGCGCCGCTTGGTCGGTCGAGAAGGTAAGTTCCAAGCCGCGGCGGACTTCTCGAACTGCGGTCTTTAACAGGGACTTGAGGTGCTGGGCCGAGCCGATCGAGCGGACCTGGTTTTGCACCCCCGCGAGCGTGGGCTTCTTGCCTCTTAGTTTCCCTTCTCGCCAGCGACGGAGCTGCTGCTGCAGTTCCCGGAGTTTGCCGCGTGCCTTGTTCAGGTTCACCGTCAGCCCTTGTATCTGGCCGTCGAACAGATTCGGATTGAAGGTGACCAACACCGTGTGCGTCCGGCCGAATACTTTCTTCTGGGTGCGGAAGACCTCCACGCCCTCCAAGCGCGGATTGCTTAAGGCCTGGAAGCGACGCCGGGGCACAGCCAGCAGGTCCTTGTGTTGGCTGGGAACCAGCGAACCGACAAAGTGGAACGGGCTGTGGGCCAGAGTCTCGAAGCTGTCCTCGCTGTTGTTGCCCTTGTCGAAGATCAGCGTGATGTGCTGGCAGGTCTGGGCCAGTTCCTTGTAATGAGCCGACAGCTCCTCGGTAACGGAGCGGAACTGGACACTGTCAGCGACATTGCCCGCATAAACCCAGTGCAAGAGGGGAATGTGGAAATCCGTGCTGACCAGCAGGCCCAGGCTCACTTGCCGGAGGTCGCCGCGTTTTTGTTTGTTGTGGCCGCGTTGGGGGAGTTCGGCCGGGGTGCGGGTGTTGATGTAGGTGAAGAAATTCGTACCGTCGTAGACCAGGGCCCGCAGGTCGAGGTGCAGGCGTTCGATCAGCCGTTGACTCATCTGCTTCTCAAAAGCGGCAATGTGCTCGGTCGTGACCCGGTCCATATGGTTCCAGAAGTTTTGCGAGGAGAGCCAGGCCGGGTCGGCGGGGAGCAGGCGGGTGAGGGCCGTCTGGCGATACCAGTCGGCGAAGTGCAACTTGCTGGTGGGGGCGACGACGCGGTTGATGGCCGCCAAAAGCATGTACTGGCCGCAAGAGAGGCCCTGATGGCGCTTGGCGGGGAGGGTGGAATCGAGCAGGGGGAGCACCTGCAGGTGCGCGGCGATATGCCAGAGGGCCGCCACATCGCCGAAGGCGGCCACCACGGTCTGCTGGGGCTGCGGGGGCTGGCGGCCGGCCTCGGTGGCGACGACCAAGTCCTCGATGCGGCCGAGATAGACGGTGCGGACGATTTTGGGTTTGCCGTCGACGCGTTGACAGTAGCGGGCGTAGTAATAGGTGTGGCCGTCGATGAGTTTGGGGGTGAGACTTGGCATGACCTAGGTCATACAACACGCCGATGCCGGATGTCAAGTCTAAAGAGCAAGAGGTACACAAAATATGGTAGTGGTGCAATAAACTTGCACAATAGAGGAAATCCAGCAAGAGCTTGGGCGGTTCGGGGGACCTGCGCGGAGCGTCCCGCTCGCCAAATATCTAGGTCATACAAATGTCTGCGGCAATTAAAGGAAAAAGGCAATCGGCCAACTTCTTAAACTGCAAGCGGATACGGCTGGATAGGCGGACTAAAAGACGAAGCTAATCCCAAAAGTCAGCTACATCTTGTAAACTCCCGCTAGTGCTCCTGGTTGTTTCCTATTTGACCCGCCCGGACAGCCGCCAATGGCAACCTAGAGCCGCGCAAGCCGAGTCCAGCCAGAAACCTTAGCTCAGAAGTGAAAGACGATGCCGGCGGACACGCGCGGCTGGTTTTGCGACGTGCCGTGCAGCTGGGTGTGGACGTTATCGATTTGCAAAACTCGAACGGCGACGAAAGGAGCCACATGCCAGTCGAGGCCGCCGCCGAGCGCGCTGGCCCACGAGGTATCCGAGCCAAGGCTGAAAAACGCAGACGGCGCGATGGTGTCCTGCGATTCTCTGGCGAAGCCAACCAAAGCATGCACAAAGGGAGAGTATTTGAAAGGCAGCGAGACTTGCGGGCCGACAAGGTAGGTGTGTTCGCGTGTACTTGCGCCATGAAGTTTGCCGTAGGTGCCATGGAAATCCACGACTCCGCCAAAGAAGGGGAGAAACTTATATTGGCCGGAAAACTCCCAGCCGTTGAGATTGGCGTTCTCCGCAATGTGCGGCGGATTCCCACAATTGGGCGGGCACGGAGTACCAGGGCCTAGCGGTCCGAACTGGCCTTCTTTGATGGAAGCGCGGACATAGGAGTAGCCGCCGAAAAGCTCGACCTTGGCTTGGGCTTGGGAACTGTCGGCTACGCACAAGACGAGCCCGAAGAGAACGAAGAACCTGAGCCTCAGCAGGAGCGGGAAGCGAAGAGCACTGGAAGATGGACAGGAGCAAGGAGACATTTCGCTCGCCTCGGGATTTGCATGGTCTTGTGCCGTGCAGAAATTGTGATGCTAAATGCTTAGAACAAGTTGTCAACTCGAGAAGAAATTTACAGATTCCGCCCCACCTTTTCGCCCTGCTCGTTTGGTCGTGAAGGCTGCGGGTTCTGTGCAGCTATGCTTGCGTTGACACGCTTCGGGGCGTCCGATACGCTCTGAAGTTTGCATTGCACGGCAAATTTTGACTGATAGGAACGGACGAACTTCTTCATGGCCGACGAAAAGCTCCCTACGCGCGCGCAGGATTTTTCCGAGTGGTACAACCAACTGGTGCTGAAGGCGCAGTTGGCGGACTACGCGCCGGTGCGCGGCTGCATGATCGTGCGGCCCTACGGCTGGGCGCTGTGGGAAAACATGCAGCAGGCTCTCGACCGCCGATTCAAGGCCACCGGGCATCAGAACGTTGCGTTTCCGCTGTTGATTCCTCGCAGCTTTATTGAAAAAGAAAGGCATCACGTCGAAGGTTTTTCGCCTGAACTGGCTGTGGTGACCATCGGCGGCGGGGAAGAGCTGGCCGAGCCGTTGGTGATTCGTCCCACTTCGGAAACGATTATCGGGCATATGTGGTCGAAATGGATTCAGTCTTATCGCGACCTGCCCGTGCTGATGAACCAGTGGAACAGCGTAGTGCGCTGGGAGTTGCGCACGAAACTTTTTCTGCGCACGCTCGAGTTTTATTGGCAAGAAGGCCACACCGCGCACGCCACGCGCGAAGAAGCAGAAGCCGAAACGATTCAGATGTTGAACACCTACGCGGATTTCGCAATTACCGACGCGGCGATCCCGGTTATTCCAGGAAAAAAATCCGATGCCGAGAAATTTGCCGGCGCGGACGTCACTTATTCCATCGAAGCGATGATGGGTGACGGGAAAGCGCTGCAAGCGGGCACGTCGCATTTTCTCGGACAAAATTTCTCTCAGGCATTCGAGGTAAAGTATCTCGACCAGAACGGCCAGCTGCAGCATTGCTGGACGACCTCCTGGGGACTTTCGACGCGCGTCGTGGGCGCCATCATCATGGTGCACGGCGACGATCAGGGATTGGTGATGCCACCGAAACTTGCGCCCTACCAGGTCGTGATTGTTCCAATCTTCAGGACCGACGAAGAAAAGAAAACAGTTTTCGAGGCGGCGCGCAAGCTGAAAACGGAGCTCGCGAAAGCCGATGTTCGGGTGACGCTCGATGAGCGCGAAGGACAGAGCCCCGGCTGGAAATTCAACGATTGGGAGATGCGCGGCGTACCCTTGCGCGTCGAGCTCGGTCCCAAGGATGTAGCAAAGCAATCCGCGATCTTGGCGCGGCGCGACCGTCCGGGAAAAGAAGGAAAAATCAGCGCGGCGCTTGCGGATTTGCCGTCGACGATCCACACATTGCTGGTGGAAATACAACAATCGCTGCACGACAAAGCGCTGGCCTTCCGCAAGAGCCATACCCACGACGCGAAAAATTACGAAGAGCTAAAAAGAGCCGTCGAAGACGGTTTCGCGTATTCGTTTTGGTGCGGAAACGCGGAGTGCGAGGCGAAAATCAAGGAGGAAACGCGCGCCACGATGCGGTGCATTCCTTTGGACCAGGACGGCGGCAACGGGAAGTGTGTATATTGCACCCAGCCCGCCAAAAGCCGCGCGATTTTTGCGCGCGCCTACTGATACTGGAAGATAAAAAGGACAGGCAAAGTCTGTCTTGCCGGCACCCGTTTCCTTTCCCGAAACATCCCTTTGCCATTTTCTCGACACCTTCCCGGCACGGTGCTAGCTTGGTTTTACGGGCGAAAATATCTAACCGCCTTGGGGCGGCAATCGAGGCGAAGAAGGCGGAGGAGAAGATTTGGACGTGGATAGGAATGGCATGCACGCGCGACGCAAACCTCAGCAGCGCCGGTTCGAGCGTGGCGAAGGCCGGCTGAAGGGCATGCTCATTGTCGTCGTCTTGGTGCTGGGGATTTATACGGCGTGGAAAATGGTGCCCCCCTACGTGAACGACTATCAGCTGGCCGACAAGATGCAGGAACAGTCGCGGTACGCGATGGTGAACCACTTCACGGAAGAACAGATTCGCGACAATATTTTCAAAGTTGTACAGGACCTCGACATCCCGGCGAAGCGGGAAGACATCAAAATCGTGGCCAACGGCAATGTCGTCAGGATTTCCTTGGACTACACCATTCCAGTGGATGTGTTGGTGTACCACGCGGATTTGCATTTTTCTCCGAACAGCGAAACGAAGTCGCTGCTCTGAAGTTCGAATGCCCAGCATGGTATTTGGGGATACGCGGCTGGCAACCCCGCGGCGTGTAACTCCGTCTTTTCTAGCAGATGGCGTTGGGAGACAATAGAGTTCCAGCCCAGGGAGACACTCTTTGCAAATCCGGGTCCAGCGAGGTTTTTTTACTTCCACCATCGGCCTGACGATTCTCGGGATTTTCTTCGGAATTTTCGTCATCGCAGGCGGAATTTTCACTTACTACTACATGAAGTATTCGCGCATGATTGATGCGCGCCTGTCCGGAAACATCCTGCAAAACACCACACAGATTTTCTCCGCGCCCGAGCACATTTCCGGGGCGCAAGCGTGGGGACCCGATGACTTAGTGGATTATTTGACGCGCGTGGGCTACCGGCCGCAAGCCGATCCCCACGCCCTCGGCCAGTACACCGTACAAGGGAATACGGTGGACATTCGGCCCTCGAAGCTGTCTTATTTTGCGGGAAAGAACGCGCTGGCCGTGCAGTTCCGCGGAGGGAGCATTCGCAGCATCCGGCCGCTCGAGGGCGGCCCGGAAATAGACACCGCCGAAATTGAGCCAGAGCTGATCACCAACCTGTTTGATAGCGCGCGCGAAAAGCGGCGTCCGGTACGGTACGAAGACTTGCCAGTCATGCTGGTGGACGCGATTCTTTCGGCGGAAGACAAGCGCTTTTTCGAGCACGGCGGATTCGATTTCATTCGAATCGTCGGCGCGGCCTGGGCCGACATCCGGCACACCAGCCAGCATTACCAGGGCGCGAGCACCATCACCATGCAGGTCGCGCGGACCTTCTTCCTTTCCACCGATCGCAACTGGCGTCGAAAACTTGCCGAAGCCCTCATTTCTCTGGAGGTGGAGCAGCGCTTCACCAAGCAGCAAATTTTCGAAATGTACGCAAACGAAGTGTACCTGGGCAATCGCGGCAGCTTCGGAATTCGCGGATTCTCCGAGGCCAGCGTGGCGTACTTCGGAAAAGACATGCGCGAATTGAGTCTGCCGGAGTATGCCTATCTGGCCGGAATTATCCGTGCGCCCAATTACTATTCGTCCGCGGACCGCCATCCCGAGCGCGGCATTCAGGCGCGCGATCGCGTGCTGACGCAAATGCTGGAGAACAAATACATCACCGCGCAGGATTTGGAAGAAGCGAAGAAAGAGCCCTTAAACATTGTGCACGCGACGTCCTCGGGGCGAGAAGCGCCGTACTTTGTCGACATGGTGAAGGACCACTTGCTGGACAAGTACTCCGAAAGCCAGCTGTTGAGCGAGAACTTCCGCGTGTACACGACGCTGGATCCGGCATTGGAGCGCGCGGCGGTCACTGCCGTCGAAGCCGGCATGAAGAATGTGGACACGCTCCTGGCCAAAAAGTACGAAAAATGGAAAAAGGAACTGGCGAAGAAGGGAAGTGACGAGCCCGTTCCTCAGGCGCAGGTGGCGCTCGTGGCGCTCGACCCCAGGAACGGGGAGATCAAGGCGGTGGTCGGCGGGCGGGATTACGGGCAGAGCCAGCTCAATCACGCACTGGCGCACCGCCAGCCGGGATCGGTCTTTAAGCCATTTGTTTATGCCGCGGCGTTCGACAACGCCGTGGACAACGTGCAACCGATTATCACTCCGGCGACCACTGTTGATGATGAGCCCACGACGTTCGAATTCGACGGCAAGCCATACACACCCAACAATTACAGCGAAAGGTTCATGGGTCACGTGACGGTGCGCGACGCGCTGACGAATTCGCTCAACGTCGCTACGGTCAAAGTGGCCGAGCTCATCGGCTACGGCCGGGTCGTCCAAGTGGCGCGCCAGATGGGGTTGGGAACGAACATTCAGCCAACTCCGGCGGTCGCGCTCGGCGCCTACGAGATGACTTCTATCGAAGTGGCCGCGGGCTACACGACATTTGCGACCCTGGGAATGCGGTCCGAGCCGCAATTTATAAGAAGTGTGGTGAACTCCGACGGCGAAGTGCTGGAAAAGTTCACGCCGCAAACGCACATGGCGCTGGACCCGCGCGTGGCGTTTTTGGTGGACAGCCTTTTGAAAGACGTGCTGAACCGCGGCACCGGCGCCGGCGTGCGAGCGCGCGGATTCACCCTGCCTGCCGCGGGAAAAACAGGCACTTCGCGAGACGGCTGGTTCGCGGGATTCACGTCGAACCTGCTGTGCGTCGTCTGGATTGGGTTTGACGACAATCGGGACTTGGGGCTTACCGGTGGTGCGGCGGACGCGCCGATTTGGGCCGACTTCATGACGAAGGCGACGTCCATGTCGCCCTACCGCGACGTGAAGGATTTCGCGATGCCGGACGGCGTACAGTCTGTGGTCATCGATCCGGAGTCCTTGCAACTTGCAACCGCGAATTGCCCGACCACGCGCGAGGAAGTTTACGTGGCAGGTTCCGCTCCGACAGAGTTTTGTGAACTGCATGGCGGGCATGGCCTGGCGACGTCAACCGGGTCCGTACTCTCGCAAATCTTCGGCGGACAAACCAAGACGCCGCAAACGAACACCGATGGACAGGTGGTGATGAAGTCCGACCCCAATCGGCCGCCGGACGCCACCGGGCAGCCGGGCCAGCCTGCCGATCTCTCCGCCCCGGACGCGGACAAAAAAAAGAATCCACTGAAGAAAATCTTTGGTATCTTTGGAGCTACGAAGAAGGAACCCGACAAGGCTAAGCCCAAGCCGGAGAAGGGAGATTCGCCATGACTCGCATTTTTATGGCGTTTCCAGCAGCAATTCTCCTCCTCAGTTTTTCTGTTTCCGCAAAGGCACAATCCCTTGTAGACGGTCCCGGCTCGCCACAAGTGGCGCCACACTTGCCCCAAGCGAAGCCGGCTTCGTCCGCGCAGGCCGCGGCGATTGTAGTCCGCCCGAGCCTTACCGACGAGCAAATGGCGGACCTCTATATGGCGCGCAAGGAATATCGGGAGGCGTCGCAGCTCTACAAGCGGTTGGCCGATCAGGATCCGAAGAATGCCGTGTATCTCAACAAACTGGGAATCTCCTTGCATCAACAGACGGCGCTCTCGCAGGCCCTGAAGTATTACGAGCGCGCGGTCAAAGTGGACCCCACCTATGCCGACGCGCAAAACAACATCGGCACGATCTTCTACCAAAGGAAGAAATACGGGAAGGCCATTAAGGCGTACCAGAAGGCGATTGCCATCCGCGACGACATGCCCATTCTATACAGCAACCTGGCCTTTGCCTATTTTGAGGACAAGAAATACGAGCAGGCCATGGCATCTTTCCGGCAGGCGCTGGCCATGGATCCGCACTTGTTCGAGCATAACAGTTCGAGGACAGGGTCTATTCTTCAAGACCGCACCGTGGGTGACCGCGGACGATTTTATTTCCTGCTGGCGAAATCGTTTGCCGAGGCCGGGAATCTGGAGCGATGCTTGATCTACCTGCGCAAAGCCAAAGACGAAGGCTACAAGGAACTTGCCGCGATTAAAATGGACCCCTCCTTCGCGGCGGTTTTGAAGGATCCGGCGGTTCAAGAGATTCTGGCTCCCAAGCCAGCCGATGGCCCACAACTCTGACGCCTGGCGTTCTCGCCGGGACTGTCCGAAATCGCGACAGGTCTTTCCCCCTGCCGGACAGAACCTCCTATTGTTTCGGCGTAGAAGCACTGTTAAGTAATTTCGTTTGTTCACCTTATGAGACTTTCTTAGCGGCCTGCAAGTTGCTCTCCTTGGCGCGGGTAGGTGTTGTCCAGGCTTGCGAGAAGGCAAGGAGGCGTCCGTGAAAAAGATTGACCGCATTCGGGAGAAAGTCACCATTCCCCCGACCTCGCTTTACTTGTCCAAGATGCTCGATGCGGGCTGGCGGCTCGTGGCCCTGGAGTGGGAGCGCGAGATGGAAGTCTCTGGTGAGCCTGAAGTCCCGGTCACAGAAACCGGTTCCGAAGAGATCCCCTTCGGCCTTCGCATCGCCTACGATTGCCGCCACTTGGAGGACGACCCCCTCGAAATGCAGACCCTCAAGTTCCTCGCAGAAATGATCGTCCAGGACATTTCTTTCCGTAGCATGGCCGACGCCCTCAACGCGCGTGAGTACCGGACCCGGGACGGGCACCCTTGGACCGCTGCCAGCGTCTTCAAGCTCACTCCTCGGCTGATTGACGTCGCGCCGCGCGTTCTTTCCGGCGCCGAATGGGAGTCGCGCAAGAAGCAACTCACCAAAGTCGCCTGGAACTCCTAATCCAGTAGGCCATCGAACTGTCCAGCATAGACGTCTAAAAGTCTATCAGTCATTCCAGACTGTTCTCTTAGGGTTGGGCCTTAAGCAGGGGGTGGAAAATGAAAGATTTCTGGCAAGACGTCCGGCATGGCGCACGTGTGCTGCGAAACAGCCCCGGCTTCAGCGCCGTCGCAATTTTGTCGCTGGCGCTCGGAATCGGCGCGAACACGACCATCTTTACCGTTGTCAACGCCATTTTGCTGCACCCGCTCGCAGTAAAAGATATTTCCCAGGTCGTCGAACTGGACACGATTGACACGAAGACGCATGTGGGCTTTGCAAATGCCACGAAGCTTGGTTTGTCATTTCGGAATTTCCAGGATTATCAGCAGCAGAATCAGGTGCTCAGCGGCGTGACTTGCTTGATGCCGATTCCGCTGACTTGGAGCGGGGCCGCCGAGGCGCGCGAGGTCAACGGGCAGATGGTCAGCGCGAACTATTTTGACGTGCTGGGGTTGCAGCCGGCCGCCGGGCGCTTCTTTCTTCCCGATGAAGACACCAAGCTGAGCGGAAATAACGTTGCGGTCATCAGCTACAGCTTTTGGGCGAACAAGTTGGGGGCGGATAAGAATGAGATTGGCAAGAGTTTGACGCTGAACGCCATGCCTTACACGGTCATCGGCGTGGCCCCCAAAGGCTTCAAGGGGACATTCACCTTCGGCAGCGCCGAGCAAATCTGGATTCCTACCAGCATGTACCCGCAGGTTCTCACCGGATTTAATAGAGAGTTTTTTAACGACAGGCGCTTCTTGAATGCGCTTGCGGTTGGCCGGCTCAAGCAAGGGATAGCGAGGAACCAGGCTGAAGCATCGTTAAAAACCATCGCTTCCCAGTTGGAGAAAGACTTTCCGAAAGACAATGGCGGACGAAGCATCGCCCTCACTCCGCTGACAGAAGCAGCGGTAGGCGTAAACCTGCACGATCAGATTTCTCTCGCGGGTACGATGCTGATGACCGTCGTCGGACTCGTGCTCCTGATCGCCTGCGCGAACCTGGCGAACTTACTTCTTGCTCGGGCGGCGCGCCGCGAAAAAGAGATGGGCTTGCGGGCAGCACTCGGCGCCAGCAGGCCGCGCTTGATTCGCCAGATGCTGACCGAGTGCATCCTGCTCTCGCTTCTCGGTGGTGGCTCGGGCCTGGCCATCGCTTATGTGGGACGTACCGTCTTGTGGTCCTTCCGCCCGCCGTTTATTCAGCAGAATGACATCGATTTATCGCTGGATTCGCACGTCTTGCTGTTCACGCTGGGAATCTCGTTGTTGACCGGACTGTTGTTTGGCGTTGCGCCAGCTTTCCGCGCGTCCGTGCCGGACTTGGCAGAAACTCTGAAATTGGGTGGCCGTGGCGGATCGGTCGGCTGGGGAAGAAACACGTTGCGGAGTCTGCTCGTCGTTTCAGAAATTGCTCTTTCTCTGGTGGCGCTCGTTGGCGCTGGCCTGTTTATCCGCAGCATGCGAGACGCTCAGAAGATGGATCCCGGGTTCGAGTCCAAGAATCTTTTCCTGCTGGCCTTTGACCTGGGCGCGCTGCACTACGACGAAGCGCATGGCCAGCAATTCCTGCGCTCCGCCATCGAGCGCGCCAACGCGACTCCTGGCGTGAAGGCCGCGGCCGTGGCTTCCAATTTTCCGCTGGGCGGCGGATTCGCGCGAACCGTTTTTCCGGAAGGGGAAGACGAATCGACCGGCTACCGCGGAACGCTGACGCAGTTGGACGACATCAGCGTCGGATATTTCGATGCATTGAGAATTCCGCTGGTGCGGGGCCGCCTTTTCACCGACGCGGACCGCAAAGATACGGCGAGCGTCGCCCTGATCAACGAAGCCATGGCCAAGAAGTTCTGGCCGGATCAGGACGCCATAGGCAAGCGGTTCCATTTCTTCGGCGACACCATGTTGCGCGAAGTGGTCGGAATAGCGCGGAACAGCGTGGTAAATGCCATTGGCGAGGTGCCACCTCCTCTGGTCTATCTGCCTTTGGCGCAGGATTATGCCTCCGCCGCCACGCTTCAGGTACAAACCACAGGCACGCCGGAAGCCGTGATTGCCGGCGTGCGCGCACAAATTCAGTCCTTGGAGCCGAATCTGGCCATCACCAACGTGCAGACCATCGGCCAAGTCATCGATCAAGGGCTTTGGGCGCCGGAGATGGGCGCATCGCTGCTCACCTTGTTTGGCGGATTAGCGCTCGTGCTGGCTGCGGTAGGAGTGTACGGGGTCCTTGCGTATTCGGTGACCCAGCAAACCCGCGAAATCGGCATCCGCATGGCCATGGGCGCGGAGCGATCCGACATCCTGGGGCTAGTAGTGGGGCAGGGGCTGAAGTTGACCGGGGCGGGCCTAGCACTGGGAATAATTTTCGCTCTGGCTTTGACGCGCCAGCTCTCCAGCTTGCTTTTCGGCGTCAGCGCCTATGACCCGCCGACCTACGTAGGTGTAACCTTGGTCCTTGTAGTTGTGGCCCTTTTGGCCTGCTACATCCCCGCCCGCCGCGCCACGCGCGTGGATCCGCTGGTGGCGCTGCGCTATGAATAGGTCATGGCTCTTTCGAGCCACAAGCGAACCAAGCGCTCCGCGATCTCCTGCTCGATCCGCCGCATCACGCATGGCTGCCTCTGCTACAATGCAAGCAAGATGCCGCGCTCTCTTGTCAGGCCGCGTTTTGGTGAACTCCTCGTCAAAAGCGTCTTCGTTTCGCTGGTGGCAGCCGCGATCTGCTCGGCGCAGCAAGCGGCGCCAGCAGCCAAGCCCGCGCCTGCGCCCAACTCCGCGGCGGCAGCGACAACTCCACAAAAAATCTACGTCGTTCTGCCGTTCGAGAATGCTGGCGCACCTTCCAAGCTCGATTGGCTCAGTGAAGGCCTCGAAGAGCTCACCAACGAGCGCCTCGCGGCCGCCGGAGAACAGGTCTATTCGCATGCCGGTCGCGCTGCCGAACTCGAGCGCTATGGTCTCCCGAGCGGTTCCACCTTCAGCCGCGCCACGATGCTCCGCGTCGCCGAAGACCTCGACGCCGATTATGTCATCTACGGAAAATACGCCTACAAGGGGACGACGCTGACCATCGCAATGCGCGCGCTCAGCATGAATCCTTTGGCTCTGCGGCCTCCGGTGCAGGAAAGCGGTCCACTCGAGTCGCTGATGGATTTGCACACGCGCCTTCTTTGGCGAACGCTATCTTCGCGCGACGGCCATTACGTACTGAGCCTGGCGGACTTCACCAGACGGCAGCGTCCGCTGCGGCTTGATGCTTTCGAGCAATACGCGCGCGGCCTGCAAGCCAGCGACCCGGAAGCGAAACTCCGTCAGCTCCACGAAGCGGCGCGCCTCGAACCGGATTGGTGGGATCCAATCTTCGCGCTCGGAGAAGCCTATTTTGCAAAGAAGGACTACAACGCCGCGCTGGCGTGGTTCTTCAAGGTTCCCAAAACCTACGACCGCCATGCCGAAGCGCTATTCTTCAGCGGAGTCTGCCGCCTGCAATTGAATCAGGCAGACCGTGCCGAGGAAGACTTCCGCACTCTTCAGGAAACCTTGAAGAGCGCTGGCGCCAATGGCGCCGGCTCGCCGGAAATCCTGAATGATCTTGCCATTGCGCAAGCCCGGCAGGGCAAAGTGGTTGCCGCGCAAGCCATTCTTCGCCGCGCGGCCGAACTGGCTCCGGGTGAGGACGACTATTCGTTTAATCTTGGCTTGCTGGCATTGCAAAACGACGATGCCACAGCCGCAGCGGCCTTTTTCCGCCAGGCCGCCGAGCGCGAGCCAGATAGCGCGCAAGATCGCGCCCTCCTGATTCTGTCGCTGGAAAAAGCCGAAAAAACAGGCGAAGCCGACCAGGAGCGAGAAGCCGCAAAAGAAGCTTTCGGACCGAGCGGTTTGCCAGTGATTCAGCTCGATGGCCCGCCAGACAAAAGGAACGAAACCCTGGCGCGTCTAACGCGCATCAAGACCGAACTCGACGTCAGCGCGCTTCGTGCGGAGCCAGCGGAGGCTCCCGCCAATGCGGATTCCGCCGCCCTCGCCGGCGACACGCCCGCTGCGCGCATTCGCAGGGGCAGGCAGGAGCTTGCCTCCGGGAATATGGACGCGGCCGAAAAAGAATTCCGCGCCGTGCTTGCTGTCGAAGCTTCCAACGCCGCGGCGCACCGCGGCTTGGCGGAAATCGCGCGCCATAAAGGCAAAATGGATGATGCCGTAAAGGAGTTGCAGGCTTCGCTGGCCGCGCGGGACTCCGCGGAAGTGCGCACCATGCTGGCGAAAATTTATTTGGAGCAGAAGAAACCGGAGTTGGCGCGGGCGGAGGCGGAAAAAGCCGTGAAACTTGCGCCGAATTACGCGGAGGCGAAGCAATTGCTCGAGCATTTGCAGAATTCCAAGCCAGCCGAAAAGAAGCCGGGTGGGGGCGCGCCATGAGGGCGCCGCGATTGCCGAGAGGAAAGTTCGGTTTTGCACGGAGATTGTCCGCCGCGATTTCTTTTGCCTCTTGCGTATTGCCTGCGATAGCGAGCCTGTTGCTGCTGCCCTCGTCCAGCGCCGACGAGCGGGCAGGCGCCCCGCTGGTTCTCGAATTGAAACTCGATGGCGAAGTGGAGCCGATTCTGGCAACGTACATTGACGAAGGGCTACAGGACGCAGCAAATCGGCACGCGTCACTGGTGCTAATCACCATGGATACCCCGGGTGGCCTGAGCGACTCGATGAAGGACATCGTGCAGCACATTCTGATGTCGCCCGTGCCGGTAGCCGTTTACGTCTCGCCAACCGGTGCGCGTGGCGCGTCCGCGGGCTTTTACATTCTTCTGTCTGCGGACATTGCCGCCATGGCTCCGGGCACGCACACAGGTTCGGCCACGCCGGTTATCGCCATCGGTGGTGCGTTTCCCATGCAGATCGACGAAGCCTTTCGAAAGAAAATCAATCAGGATGCCACCGCGTTTCTCCGAAGTTTCACTGAGAGACGCGGCCGCAACTCCGAACTCGCGGAAAAGGCCATCACGGAAGGCAAAGCGTTCACCGAAAAGGAATCGCTGGACGGGAAGATGATCGATTTGATCGCCAATTCGCGTGAGGACTTGATTCGGAAACTCGACGGGCGTGCGATGGCGCGATTTGACGGCACGAAGATGACGCTGGCGTTGAAGAACCCCGCGCTGGCGCCGTTCGAACTCTCCGCGCGTCAGAAATTTCTGTCACGTATCGTCGAGCCGGATATTTTCTTTCTCCTGCTGATTCTCGGTGCGCTCGGTTTGTACACGGAGTTCACGCATCCCGGAGTTATTGCGCCCGGCGTAATCGGAGGAATCTGCCTGATCCTGGCGCTGTACGACATGCATTTTCTCCCGGTGAATCTCGCCGGGCTGTTCCTCATCGCGCTGGCGCTGGCGTTTTTCATTTTGGAAGCCAAGGCCCCGAGTCACGGCGTGCTGGCGCTCGGCGGCGTCGTTTCGATGTTTTTGGGCGCACTGTTCCTGATTCGCTCGCCGCTGACAGCGGGCGGAGTGAGCATCGGTGTAGCGCTGTCGGCAACCGTGCCCTTCGCAGTTTTTGCCGTGGTTTTGACGCGGTTGGTCTTGCGCTCGCGAAAATGGAAGACGGCGACGGGGATGGAAGAAATGATTGGATCCGATGGCATTGTGACCGCAGAACTGAAAACGGGCGCGGAAGGAATGGTGCGCGTTCATGGCGAGCTTTGGCGCGCGCAGTCCTCGCAACCGGTTCCAGAAGGAAAAATGGTTCGCGTAACCAAAGTCGAGGGGTTGAAGCTGTACGTCGAGCCGGCCGAAGTGGCCAGCCCGACGGCGAAGTAAGACGGTGTTCTGGAGGAGGGGAGCATGGAAATCGGATTCGTGGGGATGGCGGTCATCGTCGGAATCGTGCTGATCTGGTTCTGGAATTCGATTTACATCATTAAAGAGTGGGAGCGCGGCGTGGTGTTGCGGTTGGGCCGACTGCTGCCGGAAGCCAAGGGAGCGGGCATACGGCTGGTGATGTGGCCGATCGAAACGCTGTACCGCATCAGCCTTCGGCTTGAAACGCTCGACGTTCCGCCGCAGGATATCATCACCCGCGACAACGTCTCCGTCAAAGTGAACGCCGTGTGTTATTTCCGCGTCGTCGACGCCAACTCGGCGCTCTCGCAAGTGCAGAACTATCAGTACGCCACCTCGCAGCTCGCGCAGACCACGCTGCGCAGCGTCGTCGGCCAATTTGAATTGGACGAAATCCTCTCACAGCGCGAAAAAGTGAACGCCAAGCTCCAAGTAATCTTGGACCAGGACACCGAACCCTGGGGCATCAAAGTCACCAAAGTAGAAGTCAAGCAAGTCGACATTCCCGAACAGATGCAGCGCGCCATCGCCAGGCAAGCGGAAGCCGAGCGCGAGCGCCGCGCGAAAATCATTCACGCCGACGGCGAATTTGAAGCTTCCGCGAAGCTGGCCGACGCCGCCAAAGTGCTGGAGACGCAGCCATCGGCCATTCAATTGAGATATTTGCAAACGCTCACGGAGATAGGTGTCGAGAAGAACACAACGATTGTGTTTCCCCTGCCCATCGATATTATTAACAAGTGGACCCAGGCGTTGGGAGGAACGCAAAAATAGGAAATGAGTTATGGAGGACATCGGGGCGTCGGTGAGCGCGTACTCGAAGGCCGTCACGTCATTGGGTTGTTCCTGGGAGTGATTCTGCTTTCGGGTCTGTTTTTCACGCTGGGGTACGTCATGGGACTGCACCAGTCGGAAGCCCGGGCGAGCTCGGACGATTTGCCCGCGAAACCGGAGCCGCGTAATTCTTCCAGAACGGAGGCCGTTTCGAAGCCCGGGAACAAGACGACTGCCGCAGAACCCCCGTCCGAAACAAAGGCGCCCGAGAGCTCGGAATGGGAGTTTTATCATGCTGGCGAAAAAGAAAAGAGCGAAGATCGGCTGAAGCCTGCGCCCTCTGCCTCCGCACCACAATTGCAAAGTACGCCTGGGCTGATCCATTCACCGGCGTCGCCTCGCAGCGCAGGCAACTCCGGTTCCAAAGGTTCCAATAGTCCCGCGATGCCCGCCAATGCCTATTCCTTGCAGGTCGCCGCTATGAGCCGGGAAGTTGACGCGCTTGATCTTGCGAAGCTATTGCGACAGAAAAAGTTTCCCGCCTACGTGCTTGGCCCGCACGGAGACAAATATTACCGTGTTCAGGTCGGTCCTTACGCCGATCTAAGAGCGGCGGACGCCGCGCGGAAAGGGCTTGAGGGCGCCGGCTTCAAAGCCTTCGTGAAGCGCTGATGCTCACGGACGCCGGGGCCACGCTGGTCGCTTCGGAAGCCGGGGCGAAGATACCGGACTCGCTGCGCCTGATCGTCGGCGCGATTTCTGGCGCGGCGCTTTCTCTTTCCTTCACGGGGCTCTACCTCAGCGTCTATTCCTGGATTTGTGTGGGCGTGCTGCTGCTCGCGATGATGGGCTCCTCGGCTCGCGTCGCTTTCGCTTGCGGATTTCTGCATGCGCTCCTCTTCGTGTTGACCTCCGTGCCCTGGATCGCCACGGTACTGACCGTTCATGGAGGTTTGTCCGTCGCCGGTGGCTGGGGCGTGCTGGTGCTGATTGCCGCCACATGGGGCGTTTTGGCTGGTGGGTTCACGTTGGTAGTGCACCGCATATCGCGGCGAAGCATCGAACTGGGCTGCATTGCTGCGCCGTTTGCCTGGGTCACGTTTGAATTTGTTCGCGCGCATTTGCCCGAAATCAGCTTTCCGTGGAATCTGTTGGGTTACCCGGCGTCCGCAAATCTCGGCTTGCTGCAGATCGCCACGCTCACGGGAATTTACGGATTGTCGTTCCTCGCCGCGGGATGCAACGCATTGCTCGCTTGGACGGTGGCGTCGAAAAGGATGGCGCTGAAGCGGCGAATCGGAATCGCGGGAGGAGCGGCCGCGATTCTTCTAATCGCAATGTTGGCTGGACCGCAGTTCGTTCCGCAGGCAAGAGCCCAGCATTATGCGCGTGCCGTGCAGCTTAATTTCCCGGAAGTGCCGGAATATCCCCAGGACTGGTTCGCGAAAAATGCTGGGCAACTCGACGAAATCGCCAAAATGAGCCTTGCGCCGAGCGGGGAGAAACCCGACCTTCTGATTTGGCCGGAAGCGCCGGCGCCGTTTTCCTGGGAAGATGCGCAATTCGCAAAACTGGCTTCGAATCTGGCGATTCATTTTGGCCATCCGTTTCTCGCCGGAACCATCGAATGGAAACCGCCCGTGGATACGTCA
>Ga0209804_1001202_pt1 | contig 17241 bp, 13 predicted proteins | sample GraSoiAngelo_139_FD_185896 | JGI IMG/M metagenome (GOLD analysis project Ga0209804, IMG submission 185896) | Grasslands soil microbial communities from the Angelo Coastal Reserve, California, USA - 14_0929_12_20cm (SPAdes) (version 2) | ecosystem: Environmental > Terrestrial > Soil > Grasslands ... | reverse complement strand
TGCAGCAGTTCAGTGTGGGCAGCCCGCGACCGTTCGCGGGCTACAGCAACAGCGAGTTCGCCTACATCGGGTTCGGCGCGTCGCAGGACATTCCCTATCCGGGCAAACGGCAATTGCGCGCGCGCGTGGCCGAACACGAAGCGGACTCCATGGAAGCGCAGAGCGATTCAGTCCGCCGGATGGTGGTAGGAAATCTCAAGATGGTCTATTTCAAGCTGGCTTACATTCAACAAACTCTCGGCGTTCTGCAGAAAAGCAATGATCTGCTGAATCAGGTACAAGGCGCGGCCGAGGCACGCTACCGCGTGGGCCAAGGCAATCAGCAGGACGTGCTGAAAGCACAGCTGCAACACACGAAGATTCTGCAAGAGATCGCCCATCACCACCAGGAAGAAGGACTGCTGGAAGCGCAGATCAAGCAGCTCTTGGGCCGTCCCCAGGATTCTCCTGACATCGTTGCCGACACTCTCTCGGCGAGATCTCTTGCGTTTAGCGCACCGGAACTCCTACAAAAGGCTAGTGAACAGAATCCAGACGTGCGCTCAAAGCAGGCGTTGATCCGGCAGCAGGAAACCCAGGTGGAGCTGGCCCACAAGAATTTTCGCCCGGACTTCAATGTCCAGTACGCGTACCAGCACACCAACGGAGATACCCGCGATTACTACATGGCGACATTTGGCTTCCGCCTGCCCAACCGCGGACGGCAGAAGGCCGAACTCACCGAGGCGGAGCAGAACCAGGAGCGCGCAAGACGAGAGGCGGACTCGGAATCGCAGCGTGTACTCTCTGAAGTGCAGCAGCAATATGTGCGCGCCAAGACTTCAGAAGACAGGCTCAAGATCTACAGCGATGGCCTAGTACCGCAATCGGAAGCTACCTTTCGCGCCGCCCTGTCCGCCTATCAATCGAACCGGCAAGACTTCGAGAGTCTGCTTTCGTCTTTCCTCGATGTGTTGAACCTTGATCTGGAATATCGGAGCGAGATGGTGGAGCACGAATCGGTGCTGGCTGAACTGGAGCGCCTCACCGGAGTAGATATGCCATGAACGAGCGCGACTCTAGAACGAATGTAAACGAGGGATCACACATGCCGAGTGCAGAAAGCAACAATAATCGTCGCGCTTTTTGGATTGCGCTAGTAGCCACGGCAGTGCTCGCCGCTGTGGCTTCCGTTTTGTGGTGGCGTTTGAGCCATGGCGTGGCGGTGAAGCAGGCGAGCACCGCCTCAACAAGCGATTCTATGCAGGGGATGGCACAAACTCCATCCGCAAACGCCTCAGATTCCGAACCAGCAACGGCAGGCGAGACACAGAGTGGAAATATGCAAGAGATCCCCCTTGCGCCGATTCAGCTTACGCCGCAGCGCATGCAGAGCATCGGCATTGTTCTGGGGAAAGTTGAATCCAAGTCCGTCAATTCGGAGCTGCGATGCTACGGCAACGTACAAGTGGATGAGCGCCGGCAAGCCTACGTGCAGACACGCTTCGCTGGCTGGATTCGTAAAGTCTACGCGGACGCTACCGGGAATTTTATTGGCAAAGGCCAGCCGCTATTCACAATCTACAGTCCTGATCTTGTCGCGACGGAGCAGGAATATTTGCTGGCGAAGAAGAACTCGGAGTCTTTGCAACAAAGCACGGTGAACGGGGTGGCTTCAGGTGCGTCTTCACTTTTCAATGCCGCTAAAGAAAGGCTGCTGCAATGGGAGGTTTCTCCTGGCGAAATCGAGAAGCTGGACCAGGGCGGCAAACCGATCACTGATCTCACCATTTATTCTCCCGTTTCCGGATACATCACCGACAAAAAGGCGCTGCCCAACATGTATGTGCAGCCCGAAACCATGCTGTACACCGTAGCCGACCTTTCGGATGTTTGGGTACTCGCCCAGGTATTCCAAAGCGATGCTGGAAAGATCAAACCGGGTGATGCCGCAGAGGTCACAGTCGACGCGTACCCCGGTCGGGTCTTCAACGGGCGGGTGCAATACGTCCTCCCGCAGCTGGACATTAACACACGCACGCTGCCGGTACGGCTGGTGTTTCCGAATCCAGGCCTGAAGTTGCGGCCAGGGATGTACGTGAATGTTCGCGTTAAGCTGCCGATGGGCCGCCAATTCGTCGTCCCGGCTTCGGCGGCATTTCATTCGGGAACCAGGAATCTGATCTTCGTTTATCAAGGCGAAGGCAATATCGAGCCGCGGGAAGTTGAGTTTGGCCCTCAGGTAGGTGACGAGATCGTAGTCAGCAAAGGCCTCAAGGCCGAAGAACAGATTGTCACATCCGCAAACTTCCTGATCGATTCCGAGGCGCAATTGCAGGCGGCGGCTGGCGCATTCGTTCCTCCGCCTCCCGGTGCCGGGCAAGCTGCTTCCATGAATGCCCCGGCGCAACAGCAAGCCAATGTGGAACTGACGACTGATCCGAACCCTCCGCACAAAGGCAGCAACACCGTCCGCGTAAAGCTCACCGGACAGGATGGACAGCCAATCGCAGGCGCGAATGTGACTGTGACCTTCTATATGGCGGCGATGCCGGCGATGGGAATGGCGGCGATGAAGACTGCGATCAACGCCAGCGATAAGGGCGGCGGAATGTACGAAGGCAAGGGTGACCTCGGCTCTGGTGGCACGTGGCAGGTAACGATAAGGGCGCAACAAAACGGACAAACGATTGCCAACAAGCAGCTCACCCTCAATGCAACAGGAGGTATGTAACCGTGATCTCCGGAATCATCGAATGGTGTGCACACAATCGTTTTCTGGTCTTTACAGGAGTGCTTCTACTCACCCTCGCAGGACTCTGGTCCATGGGCCATATTCCGCTGGACGCACTGCCGGACATTTCCGACGTGCAGGTAATCATCCACACCAATTGGGAAGGCGAGCCACCCAACATCATCGAAGACCAGGTCACCTACCCGATCGTGACCGCGCTCTTGGCTGCGCCGCTGGTGAAAGCGGTACGCGCCCAGACCATGTTCAACGATTCCTATGTCTTCGTTGTGTTCGAAGACGGAACGGATATTTATTGGGCCCGTTCCCGGGTTGTGGAGTATCTGCAGACGATTGCCGGCCGGCTTCCTGCCAATGTGCATCCTGCCATCGGCCCGGACGCGACCGGTGCGGGTTGGGTCTATGAGTATGTGCTCGTCGATCGTAGCCACAAGCATAGTCTTGCCGATCTGCGAAGCATTCAGGATTGGCACTTGCGCTATCAACTCGCAACCGTGCCTGGCGTGGCCGAAGTGGCGAGTATCGGCGGGTTCGTGCGCCAATACCAGGTCAACCTTGATCCCAACAAATTGTTGGCGTACGGCATTCCTCTGTCCACCGTGATTGACCGGGTGAAGTCCAGCACGAACGAAGTTGGTGGAAGAGTGCTCGAACTGAGTGGCACACGATACATGGTTCGTGGACTCGGTTATCTGAAATCACTGGATGACTTGGCGAATGTGCCCGTCATGGCGAAGAACGGAACACCTGTATTGATCAGGGATCTGGGCACGGTTTCCTTCGGCCCGGACATCCGTGAAGGCGTCGCCGAGTGGAACGGTGAAGGCGAGACCGTGGGCGGCATTGTGGTCATGCGCTATGGCCTGAATGCCCTCAACGTCATCGATGGGGTCAAGAAGAAGCTGGCCGAGATCAAAGGATCGCTGCCGCCTGGAGTGGAGGTGGTGTCCGGCTATGACCGCAGCGGTCTGATCAGGGAATCGATCAATACGTTGAAGCACAGCCTGACCGAGGAGGCCATCATCGTTTCCCTGGTCATCATTGTGTTCTTGTTCCACTTCCGCTCTGCGCTCATCCCGATTCTCACCCTGCCCATCGCCCTCGCGATCTCTTTCGTTCCGATGTACTACCTGAACGTCAGCTCCAACATCATGTCGCTCGGCGGCTTGGCACTGGCCATCGGTGTGTTGGTGGATGCCGCCATCGTCATGGTGGAAAACGGATACCGGCATCTTTCCGAACGACCGGCATGGGGAGGAGAAGCAGTGGGGGAGACGAATTACTCGAATGGGCCAGTCCTTCACAAAGAGGCAGATGCGAGTGCAATTAAACCCACGAAGAAGGCGGCTGAACGGGAGCGGGTGCACATTCTGATCGACGCCGCTAAACAGGTCGGGCCCGCCCTGTTCTTTTCCCTCCTTATTATTGTGGTTTCCTTCCTGCCGGTGTTCCTACTGGAAGCGCAGGAAGGGCGCATGTTCCGTCCTCTGGCATGGACAAAAACGCTAGCCGTGGGCTTTTCGTCGTTGCTGGCAATCACGCTAGTTCCAATCTTGATGGTCATTTTCATTCGCGGGAAGCTGCGTCCAGAGTCCCAAAACCCGATTTCAAGAATCACACAGGCGCTCTATTTGCCAGTTCTCCGCCTCTGCCTGAAATATCGCAAAACCACGTTGCTGCTGAATCTGGCATTCCTGTTGGTGACGTTCCCCTTGATGTTCAAGCTGGGCAGCCAGTTCATGCCGCCTTTGTTTGAAGGTTCTTCACTGTACATGCCCACCGCACTTCCGGGCATTTCCATCACCCAGGCATCTCAGCTCTTGCAGGAGCAGGATCGGGTACTTCGATCCTTTCCAGAGGTTGAGACCGTCTTCGGTGCGGTCGGCCGATCTGACAGTGCGACCGATAACGCTCCGCTCGATATGTATGACACGACCGTGATGCTCAAGCCGCGCGAGAGGTGGCGGCCAGGAATGACGTACGAAAAGCTCATTGGGGAAATGGACGCCAAGCTCCAGTTCCCAGGTCTCACTAATACCTGGACCATGCCGGTACAAAACCGGCTCGACATGGCGCTGACCGGAATCAAGACGCCCGTGGGGATGAAGCTGCAAGGTACGAATCTGGAGCAAATCCAGCAGCTCGGGGCACAAGTGCAGCAGATTCTTTCCGGGCTGCCGCCGGTGCGCTCGGTCTTCGCCGAGCGGGTTTCGCAGGGCTTTTACGTCAATGCTGAGGTGAATCGTCCTGAGGCGGCGAGATATGGGCTGACTATCGCCGACGTGCAACTAGCTGTTGAATCCGGCATTGGGGGGATGAACGTTGCCGAGAACATTGAAGGACGCCGGCGGTATCCGATCAACGTTCGCTACCAGCGCGACTTCCGCGACAACATTCAGGAGCTGAGCAGAGTCCTGATCGCTACACCTTCTGGTGCCCAAATTCCAATTTCTGAGGTGGCCAAGGTTTCTTTCTCCCGGGGTCCGGCGATGATCCGCGACGAAGATGGCCAGCTGACCGGCTACATCTACATTGATCTCAACACGACTGACTACGGTGGTTTCGTAGAGCAGGCGAGCCAAATGCTTCGGCAGAAGTTGCAATTGCCGGCGGGCTACACCTATCAGTGGTCGGGCGAATACGAGTTCCAGCTACGAGCGAAGGAGCGCCTCAAGCTCATTTTGCCGGTGGTGTTCTTCGTGATCTTCATGCTTCTATACATGGTCTTTCACTCCGTGACCGAAGCCATGGTTCTGATCTTTCCCACTTTCTATGCCATGACGGGTGGGCTGATTCTGCAGTGGCTGCTTGGATATAACTTCAGCGTCGCCGTGTGGGTCGGTTATATCGCGCTGTTTGGCATTGCCGTTGAAACAGGCGTGGTGATGGTGGTGTATCTACACGAATCGCTCGATAAGCGTATTGCTTCAGATCGTCCGCTTACCGAAGCCGATATTCACGAAGCGGCCATTGAGGGAGCTGTACAACGGCTTCGGCCAAAGCTGATGACGGTCTGTGCGGTTCTCGCCAGCCTGATTCCAATCCTTTGGGCGAGTGGTATCGGTTCTGACGTGATGAAACCAATTGCCGCTCCCATGGTTGGCGGAATGATCACTTCCACGATTCACGTACTGATTTTGGTTCCGGTCTTCTTCGTGTTGATGAAGGAACGCGCTCTGCGGCGCGGCACACTGCGGCGGGAACCGGCGGAGTAGGGGAGGTAAAGGACAGGATATCGGAGGCTCAATACTGTTGGCGGATTTTGCCCTCATCGAACAATGGGTTGTGCGTTCCCGAAGTTGGCTCCGGGGCGCAGTGCTTGGAGGTAGATATGCGCCGCAAGCGTAAATCGGAAAGCTCCGGGCTACTAATACAGTGGGCCGATCATAGTATTCGGCGTTGCCGCTATCGCCCTCATTTCAGCCATTGCGTATGTGGGGTTTCACACAATGCCGCCGAAAGCAGGCACGAATATCGCCGAAGTGCCTGTAGTACTAATCCGGGAAATGTTTGCGGCCTGCGAAGATTTTTGAGGTGCATGGCTCTAAGCAGCAACGGCTGTGAGTTGAGCTGTGGCAGGGGTGAGTTGGGCAAGCGTGGATCGTCTTGCGGGCGATGGCTTCTTTATCCATGTGGCTGGAGTTCAGATACTGCACGGGGCGCGTCCGGAAGCTTTCGCTTCAGCCACAGAAATTCGGCCCGCTTGCGTAAACGGGATCTTTCGGCACCGATTTCCTCATCCAGGTAGGATCGAGGCAAGATGGCAGCGGCTTGGACTACAATACTGCCGAGCTAGCAGTTGTCTGCCAGCCCCTCCCCCTTTGATTTTTCACCTACCTTATTTGGAGACGGCCAATGAAGGCGGCGACGAGTGTTCTGCTCCTCGTGATGGCAGTCGGGATGCCGATGGATGTTGCGTCAAGCCAGACTGATTCTCTACAGCAGCCTCACGCTTCGACCGCTCACAGAGCCTCTTCCTGGGAGGGATTGGCCATTGTCGTCAACCACAAGAACCCGACCGACAATGTCGCATTCTGGCAGTTGCACCAAATCTTCTCGGAGGAGAAGAAGTGGTGGTCGAGCAGGCGGCGCGTCACGCTAGTCGCCATGCCACGCGGAACTCCGGAAAGGCAAACTGTGCTTCGGGTGATCTACCGGATGAATGACGGTGACCTAGACAAGTACTTTTTTTGGAGTGTGTATCGGGGCGAGTTCCCCTCGTATCCGACGACTCTAGCAACCCCAGTAGAAGTGAGGAAATTCGTGTCCAAAATGCCCGGAGCGATTGGTTATCTACGGGCCTCGGACGTGGACAACTCGGTGAAGGTAGTGCGCGTGAATGGGCTCCTTCCGGGAGACGATGGTTATCCGTTGCGTTTGCGAGCTCGCCCGGCAAAGTAGCTTCGGATAGCTGCGGTGCGCAAAAAGTCTCTCGGTTGTGAATGTCACATTGGCACGGCGAAGGGTGAGACGATCAATGTGAGTTCCATCTCGGGTGCAAAGAAATAACCGTGTCCACTTCGGCGTTAAGCATTGAAGAACGAGCGGCGCTGGTTCATAGGGGCAAGCGCCTTCAATACTTCACGATTGTTTGGAACAGTCTGGAAGCGCTCGTTGCGGTAGTTTCGGGACTGATGGCCGGAAGTATTTCGTTGGTCGGCTTCGGGTTTGACAGCCTCATCGAAGTCACGTCGGGTGCGGTCGTCCTTTGGCGCATGCATCTTGACCACCCCGAGCGGCGAGAACGAGCAGAACGAGTATCGCTTCGGATCGTCGGCGGCTGTTTCGTCTCGCTTGCAGTCTACATCGCGGTGGATGCTATAAAGTCGCTGTATGAACACGAACAACCCACTCGTTCAATTCCAGGAATCGTACTGGCCATCGTCTCGCTGATTGTGATGCCACTTCTTTCACGATCCAAACGGCGAGTTGGGAAAGAACTCAACAGCGGTGCCATGCAGGCTGATGCCACGCAAACAGAATTTTGTACATATTTATCTGCAATTCTGCTGTTTGGTCTCGCGACGAATTCGTTGCTGGGCTGGTGGTGGGCGGACTCGGCAGCAGCGTTGATCATGGTTCCGTTCATCGCGAGAGAAGGTATGGACGGTCTTCGCGCCAAAGCGTGTTGCTAAGTCATTGGATCAGCGACTACTTCTCGCGCCTAGTCCGGCATCATGACGAAGGAAGACTCTGATGTTTACCTCTTGTCTCGTTCCAACCCGCGAGCTGTAAGGCTACGATTATTGCTGATGTGCCCCAGACTACAACCTCGAATCTCGGTCGCCGTTTTTCGATATGCTGGTTATCTTGGATCACCTTTACGTGATTCCGCCGTCAACCAGAAGGCAATCGATACGGAACAGGCTCGGAGACAAAAGGGACTGCCGTGAGTTACCGCAGCACCCGTCTTCAATATCAGCAGCGATGCTGTCCGGCTCTGACGAGGAACCACGGGTGCTGGGGAATCGAATCAGAGCTGGCACGCGTACGGCAAACGCCATCCCTACGCGTGCCAGCATCGAGCTGCGTTGCTGCGGACCAAGCCCAGAGGCATCCGGAGGATTGGCAGCTCGACATTGGGCAGCGCTCTGGGTTGCTGCGGTTGACTGCGTGCACTAGGAGCGTGTCCGAATAATGGAAAATCGCGGCTCGCAACCACAAGCAGTTGTGGTCCAACGCGCCGAGTACCGCAACATATGAACGCAAAACTGATTACTCGGGCACACTCCTAGCTTTGCGGTCTATGTCGGCTACTGTTCGTGGCACTCCGCGTACTTATCCCTGGTCAGCGCCTAATCTGAATGGATTTTTGTGCGCTTGGTCAGTTAAAGAACAACCTTTCCGGCTTATAACATTCGCCCCTGGAGGGGTGCATTGAAGGGCGTCGGTCGGGAGCTCAGGATTTCGCTTCGGTCCATTCGAACTGGACACCAGGACTGGCGAGCTGCTTAACGCGGGACATTCGACCAAGCTCGCACCCCAGCCAGCCAAGCTCTTGCTGCTGCTGGTCTCGCAGGCCGGGCAACTCGTCAGTCGCGAAGAGATCAAAAGCGAGGTTTGGGGCAATGACACGTTCGTTAATTTTGAGCACAGCCTGAACACATGCATCCGGCAGATCCGGGCTGCTCTGAATGACAATAGCGACGCACCGCGCACCGCGCTACATTGAGACGCTGCCCAGGCGTGGCTACCGTTTCATCATGGCAGTCGAAGAGGCAAGCCAGGCTCCGGTTCAGGCTGAGCCGCATGCAGGGACGGGCGCGCCTCCTGTATCCATTTCGTCCCCAACGGGGCACACGGCGATTCGGCGCAACCTCCGCTTCCGGGTGTGGTCGTTGGTGCTGTTGGGAGCCCTGGCGATGGGGGTTCACGTTGTGGCTCGGCCTCCGTCGCAGCACAAGCAGAGAAAGGCGGGTGATGATCGCCGTCCTCCCTCTTCAGGATTTGAGTGCTCCCGCCACAGGCGGTTATCTAAGCTCGGGTTTGACTGAGGAAATAATTACCCGTTTAGCGCAACTAGAACCGGATCACTTGGGCGTTATCGCTCGCACTTCGTCAATGCGATACGCCGGGAGCAGCAAGTCGGTGGCACAAATCGGCCGGGAGCTGGGCGTCGATTACCTGCTGGAAGGCAGCTTGCAGCATAGCGGGCAATCGGGTCCGGGTACACGCTCAGCTCATCCGCGCAGGTGATCAGAGCCATATCTGGGCTGGTTCGTATGACGAAGACCTCGGTGACATCCTGAACTTGGAACGAGACGTCGCTGGATTAGTGACGCGCGAAGTGGCGCGCCGACTCACTGACGCGCGCTCAATTCATGCGGCTGCAGCGCACGTTATTAATCCGCAGGCTCGCCAAGCTTACCTGCGGGGGCGTTTCCACTTGCAGAAGTTAACCCGTGAGGCAGACGAGAAAGCGGTCGAGTATTTCAACGAAGCCATTGCTGCCTGCTCGACGATTCACTGGCTGAGGCCCATGCCACGATGGGTAGGATCAAGCTTATGTACGACTGGGATTGGCGGGGAGGCAGAACAGGAATTTCGTCGTGCCGTCATGCTGGACCCAAACTCGGCCGATGCGCACAGGGGATACTCGCAGTATTTCGCCGTCACGGGACAGACCGAGGCGGCGGCGCGCGAGTCGCGCATTGCGAACACGCTGGATCCCTCTGAACGAAACGGCAGCATGGAATTACTATGTTACTCACCGCTATGACGATGCCATTCGCCAGGTGCGCAGCCTGCTCGAGTTGCAGCCCAACTACGGCTGGGCATATTCGATCATGGCAATGTCCTATTCAGGTCTCGCGCGGCACGAGGAAGCGATCAACGCCGCTGAGCGTGGACGACAACTATTGGATACCCCAATGGTGCAGATTGCCCAGGCTGTGGTTTACGCCAATGCCGGTCGTCGTCAGGCTGCCCAGAGGTTGCTGGCCCAGCTTACCACTGAGTCTGACAAGCAGTACGTCTGTGGTGTACAGCTTGCCACGGTTTACGCTGTTCTTGGCCGCACGGACGAGGCTTTCGAGTCGCTGGAAAGAGCCTACCTGCAACGATCGGATTGACTGCGATGGCTCGGGGTGGATCCCCGACTCGATTCGCTGAGACGCGACCCTCGTTATCACGAGCTAATCAAGCGAATGCGCCTCCCGAACTGAGCGCCGGTTCACAGAATGTCGGGCACGCATAGGGATTCGTAAGTATCACCCGCTCCCAAGTACCACGTGCCCTTCACTACTGTTCAGATGACCGCTGCCTTCTTCTGGCATCTTCTGCGGCCAGGCGGTCCTTCAAAGGCAAAATCTGTGCGACTGAAGATCCCAAGGGTCGGCGACGCACCGCATTATTAATTGTATTGTCGACTCTTGAAGGCACCCGCTATCTGGAAGCCCACCACAATTCCAAATACGAGGTAAAGAACCACCTGGAAAGGCGGGATGCGCTTCTCAATTTGCTGATATGCGATTGAGTGGGCTGCGGTAAGCACGACTCCCGCATACGCCCACCGCTGAAGCGATTTCCAGCGTTCGACTCCGAGCTTGCGAAGTGAAATATCGTTGGACAGCGCCAAGAGCAGAGAGAACACCAGCGCTGCAACACCACCCGTGTAGTTTCCGAAACCGAATGCGTCCAGCCGTGGGTGGTGGCAAGTATCGACGAAATACAGCCACATCCTGCCGCGCAGATGAACATTCAGGCCGACCGCAGTGTGTGCCAGTGCTGAGATTCCTGCCCAAATCCCCAAGTCACGCCGCAGGTCGAAGCTTACCGGATTAGATTTCCGCCGCAGCACATTGAAGGGGCCCAACAGGAGCGCGGCCGCGGTGAGAAACAGCGCAGGGTAGGCTGTCCCGATGCTTACTCGAGAGAGGAAATCACGCTTCGGAAACAAATGCATGAAGATGACGGTTAGCCCGACACTCCCAACACCGATGAGGATGTGGTGAAGCAGACGACGCCGCGGACGATTCTTAAGCATTCGTAATGGCGTGGCCAATATAACGGGAATTTCCCTTGACTTTCTGGCCGACCGACAACTTACACTTAAGAGGCTCAGTATGCAATTTTGCCGGCAGGGCCTCTTCAGTGCGTTAGATTCGGATAAGTACTGGTGAGAAAAGGACGAAGGTTTGTTGAAAAAGTTCATCTCGGAAATGCGGGCTTGACGGCAAGCCTCGGCGAGGAAGTACGATCGCAGGTTAGGTTACTGTCATGGTGCTTTCGATGTTCGTGTTGAAGAGCCGGTTGGTGCTTGCTGGAGATTCTGGCGACAGAAGTCAGCCGTGTGGCATCATAAGAAGGGTGGTTATGCGCAACGCAGGACCCGCATCAATCCTCGCGCTCATACTCATGCTGGCATTTTTCCCCGCAACGATGTCAATGCCGATGAATTCTGGCACCACGCCGGGTGGCTGCCACGGCCATCATGGACCTATGCCGCCGCCGACACATAGCTGTTGTGACTCGCATCAAGTACCGGCTGCAGTTCAGATCGCGCGCGCGGCTGTTGGATTAAACTTCGTGGCTGGTTGGCTCGGCACGGCCGACATCATTAGGCCTCGGACTTGCGCCGTCCGAACAATGGACACCCCCGACTTGTGTCTTCCTCTTTCTACCGTTCTTCGCATCTGATCCGTTCCATTCTCCTCAGGATTGATTCGCGGGCTCAGCTCTGTCCGCACCATTCGGCCATCACCTACTTCTAGCTAGCCGCAGTTCGGAGAATCGAACGCCTGTGCGAAAGAATGCTTACGTTTGCAGTCTAATTCTTAGTTCCGTCCTAGCAGCTGTTCTGAGCGCCTTGGCCCAGCAGCAGTCTAGCCTCGCTGACGAGCAGACCTCGAAGGGCCAGAGCTCACAGCAACTGCAGTCCACATCCCGCCAAGAAATGGTGCCAATACAACACCAGCGCAGTGGGCAAGGCTATATGCAAGGCATGGATCACCAGCAAATGCCGGACATGGAACATCACAGTATGAACATGACTGAAAACGCGAAGATGTTCTTAGAGGACATCGAGCATCACGGTACATCCGGCACCAGCGCCGAGCCGAACTCAACCCCAATCCCAATGCTCATGACCATGAAAGGGAAATGGATGTTGATGTTTCATGGCGAGGCGTTTCTAAACGTGCTGCAACAGAGTGGCGCGCGCGAGTCTGACAGGGTATTCTCCACAAACTGGTTGATGCCGATGGCGCAGCGGCAGCTTGCCGCGGGCACACTGACATTACGAACCATGGTGAGCCTGGAGCCCGGCACAATATCGAAACGTTATTACCCCGAGCTCTTCCAGCAAGGAGAGACCGCGTTCGGCAGGCCGATTGTGGACGGTCAACACCCGCACGATTTCATCATGGAATTGGCGGCGCTCTATGACTTGAAGCTCGGAAAAGAGACTCTGCTCTCGTTCTACTTCGCGCCAATGGGCGATCCCGCGATGGGACCAACTGCGTATCCGCATCGCGCATCAGCTTCGGAAGATCCCATCGCGCCGCTTGGACACCACCTACAAGACTCAACACACATCGCCGATGATGTGATAACTGCAGGGCTGACATACAAACTGGCGCGACTTGAGGCGTCCGGTTTTCACGGTCGCGAGCCTGACGAATTTCGTTGGGACATTGACTCCGGCAAGATTGACTCCTGGTCCACGCGTGTGACGGTGCAGGCTGGCCAGAACTGGAGCACACAATATTCGTTCGCGCACCTGACCAGTCCCGAAGCACTTCATCCCGAGGAGGACCTCCAGAGGATGACCGCTTCCGTGATGTACAACCGCCCTCTCACGCGCGGAAATTGGTCAAGTACTCTGCTTTGGGGTCGCAACCGGAGCTTGGAAACGGGCCTGGTGTTGAACGGTTACTTGGCAGAATCCACGCTGCGTTGCGCTGAACGCAATTACGTTTGGAGCCGAATTGAAAACGCGGATCGCACGAACGAATTGCTGCTCCGCAACCAGCCTGAACCGCCGAATTTCCGGGAAAACATCATAGGGCGTGTGCAAGCTTATACTGTGGGCTACGAGCGCGATCTGGATTTGATCCCGCACCTCGCTACCGGCATTGGTGCGCAGCTCACTACGTACTCCAGTCCCGACACGCTGAAGATGCAATACGGAAGTCATCCTGTAGGCGCTGTAGTGTTCCTGCGGGTTCGACCATTTGGGAAGGAGCGATAGGTGGGAAATATGCAGGTTTCGGTGCGTTCGTTTGACGTCTTGGGCGCTACTGCCTCGCCCATCATCCGTGCCACCTCCCAAGTATGCCACCTCCCAAGTATTGACGAAACGCTCGAAACTGGAGTAAAAGCTGCGCAGACGGGACGCCCATGTGCACGGTTCAGTCGGCAATATCCTCTGCATTTTTGTCATCTTGGGCTTCGACAACTCTCAACCTACCGATGAAGTCGTCCCAAACAGGAGGCGAGCCATGAATATTTTTCCAAGCGTTCGTGCAAAGCTGGTCCTCAGCTTCTGCCTTCCCTTGTCCGCATGGTTGTTCATGAGCTTACCCTCGGCTGATGCCCAGGTGACCTCCGGCACCATCGGAGGAACCGTCACTGATTCCTCAGGTGCGCCCTTGCCCGGTGTGAGAATCACCATCATGGACCTTCAGAAAGGTACATCCCAGGAATACACCACAGACGAAGGTGGCGGCTACAACGCGCCTTTCCTCATTCCTGGAACGTACCGCGTGACCGCAGAGAAGCCCGGTTTCAAACGCGCTCTTTCCGCCGATGTAATTCTCAATGTAGACGAAAAAGCCCGCGTCGATTTGACCCTTCGTGTAGGCGATGTAAAGGAAGTCGTCGCAGTCGTCGCTATATCGCCACTCGTGCGCGTAGAAAGTTCTGAGCTTGGCGAAGTCGTTGGCGAACGGGCCGTCCGCGAGTTGCCGCTAAATGGCCGCAACTTTGCGCAGCTTGTTTATCTCGTTCCCGGTGTAACTCCCGGTCAGGCAGGCGAGAATCTGTCTGGCGCGAGCACGTTCAACCCCCGGGCAGCCTCAAACTTCAACGCCCTCGGCAGTCAGGCCAACACCAACGCCTGGCTCGTCGATGGTATCGATGACAACGAGTACACCTTTAACACCGTGATGGTGCAGCCCTCCGTCGAGTCCATCGGCGAATTCAAGGTGCTTACGGGAACCTTTTCCGCGGAGTTCGGCCGCGGTGCGGGCGTGGTATCCGTGTCCACGAAATCAGGCACAAATACGCTTCACGGCAGCGCATTTGAGTTTCACCGCAACAGTTACTTTGACGCCCGCAGCTATTTCAACGCCACCACCCAGCCGCAGCCGCCGTTTCGTCGCAACCAGTTTGGATCATCCTTGGGTGGCCCCGTGATATTCCCGAAGCTCTACAACGGCCACAACCGCACTTTCTTTTTTGCTGACTATTACGGGTTACGCGAGCTGAAGGGCCTGACCTTTGTGAACTCCGTGCCCACCGCGGGCCAGCGAACCGGAGACTTCAGCGACCTCACAAACGCTAGCGGTGCACTGATACCGATTTACAATCCCTTCAGCACGGTCGTTAGCGGCACAACGGTCACCCGCAGCCGCTTCATGTGCAATGGAAACCTCCCGGTCGTTCCCAACCCGGACGGGACGCAGACGGGCGGAACTCCCTGCAACATTATTCCAGCGCTGCTCATCAACGCCGTTGGCACAAACGTCGCCAGTATCTATCCTCTGCCTAACCTGGCCGGCAGCTTTAACAATTATGTAAGTGCCGCAAATCGCGTTGTGGGTGATAACGGCGGAAACATACGCGTCGATCACAAAATCGGCACGAACGATTCCCTCTTCGTGCGCTACAGTTACGAGAAGTATTCGCTCAACGCTCCGCAAGGCCAGTCGCAATGCTGCTTGCCGACTCCGGTCTCGGCCGCGCAGCACTTCGATTTAGGCCCCTTTGTCGCCGGCATTCAGAATACCAACTTGACCGCTCAGGGACTTGCCATCAATGAAGCGCATGTCTTCAGCACAAATCTGGTGAGCGAATTCATTGGCGGCTATTCCCGCACGATTCCCTTCACGGTCCAATCCGATTTTGGTCACAATTCCGCCGCTTCCCTGGGCATTCAGGGCATCAACGTCTCGCAATTTACGACCGGCCTGCCCAATCTCAACATTCAGGACTTCACCGGTTTGAGCGGAGGGCCAGCCTTTCTTCCCGCCAACCCGCGCCAGACAAATTATCAGTTGAGCGACACCGTTTCTTGGACTCTCGGCCGTCACCGCGCCAAATCCGGCTTTCGCTGGGTGCACCAGCAGATGTCGCCATTCACCAACACCAACACGCGCAGTTCGCTTAATTTCAACGACAATTTCACCAATAACCCGGCCACGAACATGGGCGGTAACGGCCTGGCAACCTTGCTCCTCGGATTTTCCACCGGAGGCACGCGCGGCTTTCTCTTGCAGCCATACTATCTGCGCAACAACGAGTACGCCGCATTTTTTCAGGATGACTGGAAGTTCGGCAATCGCCTCACTCTGAATCTCGGCCTCCGCTATGACGTTTTCACCGCGGACACCGAAATCCAAAATAGAATTGCCAACTTCGACTTCCAGAATTTGCGCTTGATCTACGCGGGAGTGAGCGGCGCGTCGCGCACCGCCGGCAAATCCACACAGTTCGGCAACGTCGCGCCGCGCGTAGGTTTTGCCTACGATCTTGCCGGCAATGGCCACACCGTCGTTCGTGGCGGTTACGGTATTTCCTATTTTCCCGAGCAGCAGTCGGCGTCTAACTTGCTCGGTCAAAACGTGCCCTTTACCATTTCGCAAAATTTTTCGCCGGCGGTAAATCCTCCCGGCAGCCAGATGCGCAGCATTCCCAGCATCAACAACCCTTTTCCTCCGATTTCCCCGGTGATGCCGATTACCACGGCGGACCTCAATGCCGCGAATCCCAGCGTCATCGGCCACGCCTTCAACAACCTGACCCCTTACATGGAGTCGTGGAACCTTGACGTGGAACGCCAGCTTGGCGCCAGCACCGTCGCGGAGGTCGCCTACGCCGGAAGCCGCGGCATTCACCTGATGTTCTGCTATAACGCCAACGAGATTCAGCCCGGTACGGGCTCGCAGGCCTCGCGCCGCTTGATTCAGCCTCTCTCGAAGGTCAACACCATCTTGGAATGTGATCCCCGCAACATGTCTACCTTTCACAGCCTGCAAGGCAAGGTAACCAAGCGCATCTCCCATGGACTCCAGTTCCTCGCGAGTTATACCTTCGGCAAATCGCTCGACTACGGTGGTTCCGCTGCCAGCGGCGGCGGCGCGGTAGTCAATCCGCAGACGGTCACCAATCTCCGAGCGGGTTACGGTCCTTCGGGCTTCGACGTCAAGCATCGCTTTGTTGGCAGCTGGATCTACGAGCTTCCGTTCGGTTCCGGCAAGCGGTGGCTGAGTGTGTCACCCGTTTCGCGCATAGTCGGCGGATGGCAATTGGCCGGAATCACAACGTTATCCACCGGACGGCCGTTTAGCGTCACTCTCAACCAGGGCGTCAACAATGGCGCGCCGAGCTGGCCCAACCGGGTCTGCGGTGGCACTCTGCCCAATCCCGATCCTGCCCTGTGGTTCAACACGCAGTGCTTTGTCGCGCCGCCCCCCAACACCTACGGGAACGTCTCGCGCGGCGTCCTGTACGGACCGGGCACGCTGGATTGGGATCTTGCGCTCGTGAAGAGCACCATTCTGCGCGAACAGCTGCGCATGCAGATTCGCCTGGATGCGTTCAACGCCTTTAATACCCCAAACTTTGGTTTCCCGAACACGGCCATCGGATCGCCTACCGCTGGAAAAATCACCAGCATTATCAACGACAACCGCGACTTGCAATTGGCCCTCCGGCTGGAATTTTGACCCAAGCACCGGAGTTGAAAATTTCGCCACTCTGTGAACTCTGTGCCTGTTGACCGCAGGCGAGCCTCAGCGTCTTGTCGAGGATCGTCCCTACGCCCACGCGGCAGCGCCGTGGCGCCAAAC
>Ga0209804_1001200_pt1 | contig 17262 bp, 16 predicted proteins | sample GraSoiAngelo_139_FD_185896 | JGI IMG/M metagenome (GOLD analysis project Ga0209804, IMG submission 185896) | Grasslands soil microbial communities from the Angelo Coastal Reserve, California, USA - 14_0929_12_20cm (SPAdes) (version 2) | ecosystem: Environmental > Terrestrial > Soil > Grasslands ... | reverse complement strand
ACGCCGGACGGCCCGTGGTCGCCGAGGTGCAACTGGGCACCAATCAGCACTTCGTCCTTATCACGGGCTGGACAACTGAAGAGGGACTCTTCATGAACGATCCATGGTTTGCCGACGGCGGCCGCTTCGACAGTCGCTATGGCGACCCGAACACGGGCATCGTCTCGATCCGCACCTTCATGCCGGTCGACCCGGGCGCCGCGACCGGCCACGGCCGGCTGAGCTGGCTCGCCAATGCCGTAGCCGCTGTACATCTGTCGCAATAACCAGCGCGTCCGAAGGTAACGGCACGGTCGTCCGGTATTGCGGGTATTTCTTTCTCAGCGCGACGATCGCCCGTCGTTGCTCGGGGCCGGCGTCGACGATGCGCGCCCTCCCTCGAAAGAGTACGTACCAGAGCCGGCGCCAGTCCTCGACGTAGTGGTCGATAAGCAGCGCGGCATTGGGATTGGCGCGCACGTTCCTGATGCGGCGCAATTGTGCGGGATTGACTGACTTGGGCTTGCCATCGATGGCCTGGTAGAGAGTCGTCCCCAGCAGGACGAAGCACACCGGGACGACCGAGGGCACCTTGCCGTCCGACGTCGCGAAATGCCCGACGCGCGCCCGCGCGACGCGCCGTCGTAACCCAGCATCGATCACGCCGATGTCAAGATTAGCCGTGCCGCTTTTTCTGCGCGAGACCGACGTCAAGGCGCTGCTGACCATGGACGTCACGCTCGCGGTGCTCGAGGTCGCCTTCCGCGAATGGGCGGCGGACCGCGCGGCGAACGAACCCCGACGTCGAGTTGCCGCTGGCGCCGTCCTCGCGACGATGTCGGCGGCCCTCCCGTCCAAAGGACTGATGGGCTTCAAGGCGTACACCCACAGCAAGGCCGGTGCCCGGTTCTGGGTGTGCCTCTTCGATGCGGACGACGGCCGGCCCCGCGCCGTCATCGAGGCCGACTGGCTCGGCCGTATGCGAACTGGCGGCGCCTCGGGGCTGGCGACGAAGTATTTGGCTCGACCGGAGGCATCGGTCTTCACCGTGATTGGCGCCGGCAGTCAGGCGCTGACCCAGGTGCTCGCCGTGGCCGCTGTCCGCCGGCTGGGGGAGGTGCGTGTCGCGAGCCGTGACCCGGCCCATCGCGATGCATTCGTGGAGGACCTCAGAAGGGTGCTGCCGCCCACGATCGCCATCGAGCCGGCCGTCAGCATGCGCGAGGCCGTCAACGGGGCCGACATTCTCACCACCATCACGACCACTGGGCATCCCATCTTTCCCGGAGAGTGGCTGCAGGCGGGCCAGCATCTGAACGTCTGCGGCTCGAACTACCCGGATCGTCGGGAGATCGACAGTCGGGTCGTGTCCCGCGCCGACCTCGTCGTCGCCGATGATGTCGAAGCCGCTCGCCTCGAGGCCGGCGACCTGCTGCTGGCGGAGCGCGAAGGGCATCTGAATTGGGGCCGCGTCCATTCATTGCGGGACGTGGTCGCCGGGTCGGCCGGGGGCGGCCGCCAGCCCTCCGATGTGACCCTCTTCAAGTCGGTCGGACTCGCGATCGAGGACGTGGCCGTCGGCGCCGCGGTGCTCGAGCTCGCGCAGACGCGCGGAGCCGGCCTGCAGCTGCCCGACTAGCATTTGACTTCTGTTGACAACTACGCTATACCATTTGTTGCAGCGATGACTGTCAACGCGTGGTTGAAAGCTCGAGCCGTGGAGTTGGGCGCCGCCCTCTGCACCAGCGCCATCCTGATCGGCGGGCTCGCCGTCGGTGTGCCCTTCCTGCTGGAGCGCATTCCGGAGGTCTTTCTCTATAGCTTCTGCTGTGTGTCGGCCGTGCTCTTGCGGGCAGCGATCGACCTGGCCGTGCGCGCGAGCGTGCTCGCCGTCCTGAGCATTCGGCCCGCGCCGAGGGCGGTCGGTCTCGAGCCGTCGAGCGCCTGACCCGCTCGGCGATTCGATCTTGATATCGCCGCTATAACGAAACCGCTTGGGAGTGATAAGATGGACACCCGGGTCATCCGCGGGCGCGTGCCCGCCACCAAGGAGGAAGCGATGGGGTATTTGCGAGGCGTCGTGCATGGAGCGATCATCGGCGGGGCGGTGGCCTTGCTCTACGCGCCAAAGCCGGGACGGCAGATGCGCGCGGAACTTTCGGACCGCCTCGATCAGGTGCGCGGCCAGATGCAGCCCGTGCTGGACCAGGCCCAGGGCGTCGTGGATTCCGCGCGGCCCCAGGTTGAGCGCGGCATTTCCAAGGCCCAGCGGATCACCCGCATGGGGAGCGGCAGCAGCAGCGCTCCTGGTCCGGCGTCGAATTAGAATCGTCTCGTGACGCGGAACGGCGGAGAGGGAATCGTCGTCGCGGGGGGCGTGCGCACTGCCATCGGCAAATTTGCGGGCGCCTTCAAGGACACGCCGTCGTCCGATCTGGGCGCGAACGCGATCCGCGCTGCCGTCGAGCGCGCGGGCATCTCCCCCGAGGTTGTCGACGAGGTCATCCTGGGCTGCGTCGGCCAGGTGGGCGAAGACGCCTTCAACGCTCGGCTCGCGACACTGAAGGCCGGTCTGCCCGAGAAGACGACCGCGTTCAACGTCAACCGCTTGTGCGGTTCGGGGCTGCAGGCGATCAACAGCGCCGTCCAGGAGCTGCGCACCGGTGAGGCCCAGGTCGTGGTCGCCGGCGGCAACGAGAACATGTCGATCCAGCCGTACCTGCTGCCGCGTTCGCAGGTAGGGTGGCGCCTTGGCGAGGCGACCCTCATCGACGGCACGATATCGCTGGTCACCGATCCGTTCGGCCGCTACCAGATGGGCTCGACGGCGGAGAAAGTCGCCGACCGCTACGGCGTCTCCCGCGAGGCCCAGGACAAGTTCGCAGCGGAAAGCCAGCGTCGGGCGGCCGCGGCCATCGCCGACGGTCGGTTCGACGACCAGATCGTGCCGGTCGCGATTCCGCAGAAAAAAGGCGATCCCGTGATCGCCAGGGTCGACGAGCATCCTCGTCCCGCAACCACGATGGAATCCCTCGGGCGCCTCAAGCCGGCGTTTCGCGAGGGCGGGAGCGTCACCGCCGGCAACTCATCGGGCATCAACGATGCCGGCGCCGCCGTCGTCGTCATGACCAAGGCGACCGCGGAGCAGCTCGGCGTGACGCCTCAGCTCGAATGGGTCGCCGACGCCGTCGCCGGCATCGCCCCGGAGATCATGGGGGTGGCCCCGATCTTCGCGGTGCAGAACTTGCTGAAGAAGGTCGGAATGACGATCAACGACATCGATCTCATGGAGTTGAACGAGGCCTTCGCCGCGCAGGCCGTGGCGGTGATCCGCGAGCTGGAAATTGATCCGGAGAAGGTCAACCCGAACGGCGGCGCCATCGCGCTCGGCCATCCGGTGGGCGCCACCGGCGCCATCCTGACCGTCAAGCTGGCCTACGAGCTCAAGCGTCGCCAGGCCGAGTGGGGCATCGTGACGATGTGCATCGGCGGCGGACAGGGCATCGCCACGCTTTTCCGCAATCTGAACTAAGCCCCCCGGCTGCACGGGTTCGGCTCCCGGCACGTTGTATCGAAGGCATGTCCCGGCTGCCTCGCCGCCCGATCGTACTCGCCCTGACGCTCGCACTGAGCCTGATCGCGCTGCTGCGCTACGGCGTGCTGGCCACGATCCTGGTCTTGGCCGTTGGCGTGACCACGGCCGTCCTGGCCGGCCAGCACCAGGCCGGCAAGTTCGCCACCCGTCGGAAGCGTTCCGGGGGGCCGCGGTGGCGTCCCAAAGTCCATCACCAGGAGCTCCCGGCGCCGGCTGAGGACCCGGTGATCGGCTTCGGGGAGCCGATCGTCGACCACTTCGCGTCGCGGACGCCTCCACTATCCCACCTCGGCTCAGCGCCAGCCTTCGGAGCCAGCTCGATGGCTTTGCCCTCGGCCGGACGCGCCGGATCATCGAGGCACCCGACCTCCTCAACCACGCCGCCGCCGATGCGGAGACGTGGCCAGTGGTCGAGACGGCGGTCCAGAAGACGATGGGGCTGGCACGCTCACGCGGCGTCGAGGTCCGCGCCGAGGGTCAGGCCCGCCTGATGCAGGCGCTCGCCCTGAGCGCCGTGCAAGGCGTCCTCCTCGCGGAGTGGCGGCAACTGGAAGACGGGGCGACCGTCTGGGACGGCGCCGCGGCGCGGATCCGCGCCTCGGATGCTTTTTCTATCCAGCACATCACGGACGAAATGGAACGTCGCCAGCTACCGGAGCTCTTCGCCGGGATCGCGCGACGGCCGCCGGATTTCGAAGTCCGGCTCCTGCTGCCGTATGTTCTGGCGACCGCGTTCTACCTGCGGCTGCACGGGAAGGCACCAGAAGCCTTCGCCGCCTAACCGGAGGCGGCGCGCGATTCGATCTCCTGGTGCCGCTGCGCGCTAAAGCGGACATACGACCGGTCCCCGATCCATTGCGTCGGCGGCGCGGCAAACCATTTCGCCATGCTGTTGAGCTGGCTCGCATACTGGACGCGCAGGCGCGAGAACGCCAGCCACGACTCCTCCGCTCCGATCAGGCGCCAGCCTGCGGTTGACAACCGCTCGCGGGCCTCGTCGAACTCGTAGCGTTCGACCCCCACGTCGTGGTCGCCGGGCATGTGGAAAAAGCGGCCAAGGTCCTCGACCAGGTGAGTGCCCATCGCAAACATCATCTTGGCCGGACCGCGGGGCCCGTCGACCACGGTGGTCAACAGCAGGGTCGAGGCGTCGAGCACGGCCCCCAGCGCGCTGATCCACGATTCGCTGTCGTGCGACGAGCGGAAATACGCGAGAAGCGGATAGGCGAGATGGCTGTCGAGCACCTCGGCACCCCACTTCTCCCAATCGGCGAAGAGGCGCGGCAGGTCGTCGGTCATGTCGTATTTCGCCATCGTTTCCAGCAGGCTGACGCCGGACGGCGGGGCGCCGGCCCTCGCGTCGAGCGTCACGATCAGGATCTCCCGGCGCTGGAACGAGGCGTACAAGGAGAACAGAAAACTGATCGCGAGCGCAATCGTGCCGAGACCGGTCCCGCCCGCGACCAGCGCCAGAAGACGCGTCAGTCCCGATGTCGCCACGATGTCGCCGAAACCGATGGTGAGGACCGAGGTCCCGGCAAAGTACAGGGCTGTCTGGAATCCGTCGATGGGGGGATGGACGTAATCGCGCAGGCCGTAGAAGACGAAGCCAAATCCGAGGACGAGTCCGCTGAGCCAGACGACCAGCAAGATGACAACGACCAACGGGGCAAACGTCCCCAGGAACCGTTCTCGCGAGTCGGCGGAGTGGGCCCGAAGGCCCATCGCCCGCCACGCCCGCCAGCCAGCGCGAATGACCAAGCGGGTCGGCCGGTACCGCGCCGGCGTCGGCCGCGGCACGACGACGCTTTGAAAAAGGTCGTTGAGGACGTAGGCGACGATCGCAATCCCGATCAGGACCTCGGGCAACCTGAGCATGAAGGCCATAGTACGACCAGCGAAACGCCGCGGCGGTCTGGCCGTTCAATGATCGCGATGCCGGGACAGGGACTCGAACCCTGACGCCCTTACGGGCAGGCGATTTTAAGTCGCCAACGTCTACCTATTCCGTCATCCCGGCGCGAGCAACATTGTAGGGCGGGTGCTCTTGTTTTTTTGAGCGGTCTGCGATAGGCTCCCTGACCTGCATGGGACGGTCAACGGTGCGGCTGACAGCGGTCGCCATCATCATCAGCGCCACGAGCACCCTGGGCTCGGCGGCAGAAGCACAACCGCCGAGACCGCTCGGCGCCACGTCACTGGCGGCCATGGCGATGCCGGTGGACCAGATCGATCCTCGCCCGGAACGCATCCCAGCCGCCACCGCCTCCCCCGTCGCATCGCCGACCACATCGCTGCCGACGGTGGTTGGCCGGCCGGCGGCGACGCTACAGCCGATCGCGGCGCCCGTGATCGACGCGCAGGCACTGGTACTCGTCAATCTGGACACGGGGCGCTTTCTCTGGCAGACCAACGGCCGGGCCTCCCGGGCACCGGCCAGCCTGACCAAGATTTTCACGGCGATGGTCGCGGTCGACCTGATGGGCTTGGACGCCTTGGTCACCGTGCCAGACTCCATTCGGCAATTGCCCGCCGACTCGACGTTCATGGGGCTGACCCCGGGCGAACGGGTCACCGTGCGCGAGCTCCTCTACGGCGTCTTCCTCAACTCTGGTAACGACGCGGCTGAAACGCTCGCGTCGGCGACCACCTCTCGCTCCACGTTCATCGCCGACATGAATGCCAAGGCTGCGCGGCTTGGCCTGCGAGCCACACACTTCGTGAACCCCACCGGCCTGGACGGGGCGGGCCACTATTCCTCCGCCGCTGACCTGGCGGTTGGTGGCGTCTACCTCGAGTCGCATTACCCGGCACTGGTCGGCATCGCCGCGACGCCCGCCATCACGCTTCCGGCGACGGCCCTGCACAAGACCTATGCGCTGGTCAACCTCGACAAGCTGCTGCACACGTACCCCGGAACCTACGGATTGAAAACCGGGTGGACCGAGCAGGCCCTCGGCTGTTTGATCACGACGTCGAGCCGCGGCGGCCACCGCCTGCTGGCGGTATTGCTGGGCGCTCCGAACGGCACCGCCTACGCGCAGATGCCGAAAGTGCTCGACTATGGATTCGAGCTGCTCGGCGTCCTGCCTCGACCCGTCGCCCCGTAGCGCCGCAGTTCGAGCGGCCCATCGGGCCACTCATATTTCATGCCGCGCAGATGAGGTGCGGTGATGACCCTCGCGCAGTAGTGTGTGTCAGTCACGAACGTCCTCGAACCTCGTCCTCGCCGCGTGATCCGGCGCCTCACCGCCGGCCTGATGCTCGGCGTGATCGCCGTCGGCGTCGTCGTGGTGGCGAGCCGACCGGGATTTGCCCGTAGCGTGACGGCCGCCGAAGCCCAGCTCCAGCAGACGATTGGCGCCGAGCTGGCCATCGCCGGCGTCTACCTCGAGGAGTCAGCCATCCCGATGCCGGTTCCCTCCGAGGTCTCCATCGGATACCTCGGCCAGCGATTGCAGGGCGATGCCCGGGCGCTAGTGGCAGCCTGGATCGGGCTAACGGCCCTGATCCTGCTGGGGTCGACGAATCTGTTCGCGGCATCGCGCCGATTCGGACCGAGGCTGCTCAACAGCCGGCTCGGGGTGGCGTTACATCTGACGCCGTCCGCGGTGACGCGGGCGAAGCGGTGGTTTGACCGCTGGGGCCCGCTCGCGATCGGCGTTTCACGCTATATCCCGGGGCTACGCTGGGGGATGGCCGTCGCCTGCGGCACTCTGGGGGTCAGCTACCGCACGTTCTGGCTGAGCACCGCGATTTCGGCCGCGGTCTGGGCAGGCGCGCTGCTCACGCTGGGCGTCACCGTGGGCGACGGGGTCGGCCGCGTGATCGGCGAACATGCCTGGTTGGGCCTGCTCCTGCCGCTTCCCGCCGCCGCGGCCATCGGCGCCGGGCTCGTTCGCTTCCTCATGATCAAGGGCCGGGCGACGAGTTCGCCGTCGGTGTCGCCCTCGATTTAGGGCGCCGCCGGTCGCATCCAGGCCCGCCGGGTCACGACCACCAGCGCCAGCGCACCGGCCCCGAAGACGATGGCCACCAGGCCGACGAGCCATCCGATTACGGGGATGAGTCCGACGACGGTCAGCACGAACAGCCCACCCAGCAACGCGAGGGCATCGTGGTAGCCGCCCCAGCCGAGCCGGGCGAAGATCAACCGCCCCACCAGGAAGCCGGAAATGGCGTAGCCGATGGCCAGCGCGAGGATCCACAACGGGATCAACAAGAGTCCGAGCCACCAGCCGCCGATCAGGATCCCGATGACGAACACGATCAACGCGACGATCGGCGTGATCACTAAGATCCCGGCCCCGATGCCGAGGCTCGCCCAGGGCTGGGCCCGCTCGGTGTCGATCGCCCGGGAGCTCAGTGCCGGAAAGAGAAAGATCAACAGCAGGCCGAGGGCCAAGATCCCGATGAGTCCTCGCAGCCATCCGAGAAAGCCATTACCGGCATCGCCACCGCGATCGACGGGGGTATGCCGGGTGATCGTTCCGGTGACGTGGGCACCGTTCACCTGTTCGACGACGTTATTACTCGTGTAGTCGAGGTTGCCGGTGATCTGCGCGCCATCGAGCTTGAGATGGTCGACCCGCCCGCGCACGTCGCCCCCGACGCGATTCCGCAGGGTCAGACTGCCCGATGTCATCTGAACGCGCCGGGCGATGGGAGCGGAGATCGTCGCGGTGCCTCCGGCCACGACCAGGTCGCGGCCGATGGTCGCGGCGGATCCGACGTCGATCCTGCCCGCCGTGACGACGAGGTCCTGCGCGATCGGTCCGGTGACCGTGACGTTGCCGCCGGCGGCGATGATACTGCCGCCGATATGACCGCTGACGTTGATGGTGCCGCCGCCGACAATCAAGTCGCGGGTGACGGTGCCGGTCACTGTGATCGTGCCGCCACCGGCGATCACGCTGCCGTTCACCGTCCCATCGATGCTGACCGTGCCGGCGCCGGCGTAGATGTCGTCGTTGACCGTTTCACCCGAACCGACGGTGACGTCGGATCCCTGTCGAAGATCGGCGGCCGCAGCCTGGAGCGGCAGCCACGCGAACAGTGTGGCGACCATGACCGATCCGCCAAGCGCCATCACCGCGCGGCGCTGAATCGAGTCTGTGCGTGCCATCCCGTGCCCTCCTATTCCGGCCGCGATCCTGCTTGCATTCTCGCACCGTCGAGACCGTCAGGGTTGAGACGAGGGGGCGTGCTAACCCACCGCCGCCGTCGGGAGGTCTTCGCCGCCAGCCTGTTGCTGCGGCCGGCGCGAGCGCAGAGGAATATCGGGCATGAACAGCGAGATGACCAGCGCGCCCGCCGTGAGGACGACCGAGATCACGAATACGTCGTGCAGGGTGAGGGCCAGCGCCTGGCGAACGGCATGCATGGCCTGGTCGAAAAGCGGCGCCAGCTGTGCCGGGAGCTTCGCCTTGGCCGCCGCGATCCTCGCCGGATCGAGCAGGGCATTGGGATTGCTGGCCGAGCTTCCCATGACGTTCTTGAATGCCGGTGGCAAGTTCACCTTGGCGACCTGGGCGCTGATCGCGCCGGGAAGCCGCTGGGCCAGGATGCTCCCCAGCACGGCGGAGCTCACAGTGCCGCCGACATTGCGCCAGAACTGGATCTGACTGGTCCCGACGCCGAGGTACCGCTGCGGCAGGGCACTCTGCACGGCGTTGATGTAGAGCGGCATGGTCACGCCGAGCCCGAGCCCGACGAGGACGATGTCGATCGTGATCGAGGTCTGCGACGTCGACGTCGTGGTCTGCGCCATCAGGTAGAGCCCGATCATCACCAGGCCGAGGCCGATGGTCCCGATGTAGTGGTAATGCTTGATGCGGGGAATCAACTGCCCGGTGAGCACACTGGAGACGATCAGGCCGAGCATCATCGGAGTGAGCAGCAGGCCAGAGTTGGTGACGCTCACACCGAGCACGCCCTGGGTCTCGAGCGGGACGAAGATGATCATCCCGAACATGCCGAGTGCGGCAAAGAATCCGACCAGTACGGAGACGGCAAATACGCGGTTCTTGAAAAGCGCAAACGGCACGATCGGTTCCTTGACCCGTTGTTCGATCAGGAAAAAGGCGATCAGCATCGCGGCGCCGAAGGCGAGAAGGCCGAGCACCTCGAAGGAGGTCCATCCCTGGTCTTTGGCCACAGACAACGCGATCAGCATCGGGATCAGGCCGGCGGCGAGCGTCGCTGACCCGACGAAGTCGATGTCGCGCCAGGAGGCGCGGGTTCGCACGAAGGGCAGGAAGGCGGCCACCACGAGGACGCCCAGCAGGCCTACCGGCAGGTTGACGTAGAAGACCCAGCGCCAGCCGAGGTTGTCGGTGAGGAAGCCGCCGACCACCGGGCCGACGATCGAGGAGAGGCCAAAGACCGCACCGAAAAGCCCCTGGATGCGGGCCCGCTCCGCCGGCGTGTAGATGTCGCCCAGGACGGCGAACGCCGAGGCGAAGAGCGTGCCGCCGAAAAGGCCCTGGACTATGCGGAAGACGATCAGCTGATTCATGTCCTGGGAGAGACCGCAGAGCGCCGAGGCGGCGACGAAGCCGATCATCCCGGCGATGATGAACGGCTTGCGGCCGAACAGGTCGCCGAGCTTGCCGGCGATCGGCACCACAACCGTGGAGGCGACGAGGTACCCAGTGATCAGCCAGGAATAACGATCGAGACCGTTGAGCTCGGCCACGATGCGCGGCAGCGCGGTGCCGACGATGGTCTGGTCGAGCGCCGCGAGCAGCAGCGCGAGCATCACGCCGGTGGTCGCCAGGACCTTGATGCGCGTCGTCAGTTCACCTTGTGGCATTGGTTTTTCCCTCCTCGACGCCAAGCGCCTGGATGAGGCGCAGGCACAGATGGCGTAGTTGAATCAGCTCGGACTCCTTCACCCCGTGGGTCAGGGTCGCCTGGATTCCGGCGGCCTCCCGCCAGAGCGCGGTGACACGCTCGCGGCCCTGGTCGGTGATCTCCGCGTAGACCGAGCGCCGGTCCACCGGATCGGCGACGCGCCTGACCAGGCCGTCGCGCTGCAGGTTATCGACGAGACCGGTCACCGTCCGCGGCGTGATGTCCAGCATCTCAGCGAGCTCGCCCATCGTGAACCGCCCGCTTGGCTGGTGGTGCAGGCGCACGAGGATCTGGAAGCGGCCCTCACTCAGCCCGAAGCGGTCCGCCCAGCGCTCCATGCCCGCGTGGAGCTTCTTTCCCAGGATGCGGACGGCGGCGAGCGCCTCTGTTCCGGGTTCGATTTTTCGGCCCTGCCGCTTCAGCACCTCGCGGACCCGGGGGTCGAACAGGAAGCCCTGCGCGTCGGTCTTGAACTCTACGGCGTCGAGTTCCGGCTTGGAAGTGAGTTGACTCATATTTACATGGCACATTATCACATAGCTCAGGAAACGGCGCAAGCCGCGGTGTGTGATGAGTCAGTCACGGATGACCCTGATCTGGCTCGCCCCGCCACCAATCTCGACCTCGTATCGATCCGTCGCGTTCGCGTATTCCGGTGTCTCCAGCCGCACCGGACCTCCCACGGCCCCCAGGTACTGCGCGTCGAGCTCGAGTTTGCTGGCGCCGCCGCCGATCTGGAGGCGCGCTGGAACCCCGGCGGGCCGGCGAAGCGTGAGGTGGCTGGCACCACCCGAGACGCGGATAATCGAGCTGCCGGTCGGGCGAGGCAGCCGCAAATCGACCTTGCTGACGCCACCTCGTACCTCGATCCCCCTCAGCTCGAGGCTGCGCAGATCGCTGTCCCAGTGGGAGACCCCGCCCCGGATCTCGATCGCCCAGCTCGCTGCAGGGCTGAGCCGGACGTCCGCTGACGTCCGGCCCCACATGAAGGGATTGAACTGCGAATAGTCGATCGAGACGACACCCTCGGCCTCCGTGACGCGCGGCTTCGGACCGTAAAACTCGCCATGGTATGTCCCGGTCATCGAGGGGTCGACCCGCACCGTCAGGTTGGCGACGCCGTGTGGGAAAACGAGCCGGTAAGGCGTCAGTGCGCTCATGCGACCGACGCCTGCTCGCGCTGCGTGTCTCGTTCGGCGCGACCCTGTGCTCCGGACGGGCGGTTGCGCGCCCATAACGCACCCACCGCGGCTACGAGGATGACAACGATGGCGAGCGCCATCGTCGGCCGCATGGCATCGACGAAGGCCTGCGTGAACACCGCGTGGGCCACCTGTTGGATCTGCTGGGCGACCTGTGGCGGGATGCCCGCCGGCAACGTGAGGCTGGTGCCGCTCTGTCCGCGACCGACTTCGAGACCGGCTTTTGCGGCCCTGCTGAAGCCATCGACGAAAGGCGCTTGCGCCTGGGCAGGCAATTGGGTCGCAAAGGTGACGGCTCGGTTGTGCAGGTCGGTCGCCAGCTGGTTCTGCAAGAGGGCGCCGATGGCGGCACTTCCGAGCACGGCACCAAGCTCCTGGAGCGTGCTAACGACGCCGGAGGCGACGCCGGCCAGTCGGGGTTGGAGGTCGCGGGTCGCGAGGCTGTAGACCGGCGTCCAGATACCCGCCATGCCCGCGCCGGCGATTACCAGCCCGGGGACGAAGCTCCAGCGGTTGGAGGTTACCTGCGCCGTCCAGGCGATATAGGCCATCCCCAACGCGAAGAGCGTAAGTCCGGCGATCAGGATGTATTTTGCGTAGCGAGCGGCCAGCGGTGCGGCCACACCCGAGAGCAGCATCATCGCCAGCGGCTGCGGGGCGATCGCGAGGCCAGCATCGAATGCGCTCAGCCCGAGCACGGACTGGTAGTACAGCGTCAACGGGAGGAACACACCCACGATGGCGAACCCCATCGCCAGCAAGACCAGCGTCATCAGCGTGTAGTTCCGATCCTTGAAGACCGCGAAGGGAAGCAACGGCTCACGATCCTGACGCCGCCACTGCACCACGAGAAAGATAGCCAGCACCAGGAGACCGGCGGCGATGATCTCGGGGATCGTGATGCCCCATCGCACGCTTCCCCACTCGTACCGCTGTCCCTCGATCAGGCCGAAAACGACACCAAACAAGCCGATGGTTGCGAGCGCGACGCCGAGCCAATCGAGGCGATGACGCCGGCCCGGGCGAAGGTCGGGAACGAACAGGAAGGCAAGGACGAGCGTGATCACGCCGACTGGCAGGTTCACATAGAAGATCCACCGCCAGCCGAAGTGCGTGACGATGAAGCCACCCAGCACCGGACCCAGCAGGACGGCCAGACCGGAGAGCGCGCCATAGATGGCGAACACCCCGCCGCGCCGGTCGGCCGGGAAGAGGGTGGTCATGATGGGCAGGCCCTGGGGTGCGAGGATCGCCGCGCCGAAACCCTGGGCGCCGCGCGCCAGGATGAGTTGGGTGGGATCCTGGGCGAGCCCGCTGAAGGCCGAGGCGACGGTGAACACCACGATGCCGGCGGCAAACATGTTGCGCGGTCCGAAGATGTCACCCAGCCGCCCCGAGGTGATGAGCAGCACGGCATACATCAGGCTGTAGCCGTTCAGCACCCAGAGGATCTGGTCGAGCGAGGCGTGAAGGTCGTCAACGATGCTCGGAATGGCGACGTTGACGATGGTCAGGTCGAGAAGGGTCATGAACAGACCCAGCGCAAGCACCGCCAGCGCCAGCCAGGGCGCGGACGGTCGAACATTGTTGGACATGGTGGTGTTTTAACCCTCCTTGGATTCGCCGCTATACTCGGGGTGCGCGCCCTTGAGTGGCGGCCCTGTCAATGGGTCGACTCGAGGAACACGACCTCTGACGGAGTGCGCTGAACACTTCGCCGGAGGTCGTTGTTATTCATTCGCGATCACCTCCTTCCTCTCGGCTGGCGCCAGCCTCCCCAAATGCCTTCATCTGTTCCTTGGTGATCCACAACTTGCCATCTCCGATCTCACGGACGAGGCCGCGAACCCATTCGAGCTCCGCGTGCTTCATGGCCACGGCATATTCGCCTTCGACGAGGAAGAGCCGGGGCAGGCCCATTTCCATGAAGTTCTTGAGCTGCTTCTCCGCCCCGGCGATCTGGCCGTCCAGCAGGGCGATGCGCACCTTCAGCAAGCGCACCACCTCGTCCTTGTCGAGCGCGGCAAAGAACGCCAGCGCGCCGGCGAACTGGGGATACTCGTTGACCGGCTGCGCCAGCAGCTCCGACAGCCAACCGGTGATCTCTTCGCGGCCAGTCTCGGTAATGGCATAGACCGTCCGCTCCGGACGCCGGCCCTCGCGACTGGTCTCGTGTGCATGGATGAAGCCACCCTCTTCTAGACGTTCGACGGTGTCGTAGATGGACCCGCCCTTGAGCTTGATGACCTGGTCGTGGCCCCGTTCCTTCATCGTCGATTTCATCTCGTAGGGGTGCATCGGGCGCTCCATGAGCAGGTTCATAACGGCCAGCGCCAGGGGCGTTCGTGGAAGTTCGCGGTTAGCCTTCATCGCTTAGTCGATGCCGACTATACCAAACCGACTAAACGATGTCAACTAGATATCGCATGCCTTACGGCATCCTTATAGAGAGCGAGCACGATATATGGTCGTGAGCGCGGGCGCCCGGCGAATTCTCGTCGTCGACGACGACCCGATGGTTGCCACCACCGTCCAGCGGGTCCTCCGCCCGGAAGGCTACGAGGTCGACGTCGCCCTGGGCGGCGCGCAGGCGCTCGAACAGGCTCGCGAGCACCGGCCCGACCTCGTTGTCCTCGACCTGATGATGCCCGGAATCGACGGGTTGGAGGTCTGCCGGCAGCTACGCGCTGATGGCGACCTGCCGATCCTGATGCTTACCGCGCGCAGTGGAACGGCCGACCGCGTCAAGGGGCTCGACAGCGGCGCCGACGACTACCTCGTCAAACCGTTCGCCTACGCGGAGCTGCTCGCCAGGGTCCGCGCCCTGCTGCGCCGCACGCCGCCGCCGCCGACGATTCTCCAGTTCGGGGATTTGAGTGTCGAGATCGAGACCGGGGAGGTGCGCCGCGGCCATCGGGTCATTTCGCTGACGGCCCGCGAGTTCGCGCTGCTCATTCACTTTTTGCGGCATCCGCGTCAGGTACTGACCCGCGATCAACTGCTGGCTTCGGTCTGGGCCGACGAGGATACGGACGACAATGTCGTCGCCGTATACGTCGGTTATTTGCGAGACAAGTTGGAGAGCGACGACGAGCCGCGCCTGATCCAGACGCTTCGGGGCTTCGGCTACAGCCTCCGCGAGGCCTGAGGTGTCTTTCCGTCTGCGTCTGACGTTCTTCGGCGCCGCCCTCGTGGCCCTGACGCTGCTCGCCTTCGGCTGGCTCGTCTACGCACTCGTCGCAAACAGCCAGGCGACGGCCCAGGACGACGGCCTGAAGCACCGCGCCGCCGATGCGCTGACGTCGATCCTCACCGCACCTGCCAGCGAGCTCAACGGCACGGCCGGACCGTCTCTCAGCGGCGCGGAGGACCTTCGGCAGCGCACCGATCCTTTCACCGAAATACTGACAGCCGCCGGCGCCGTGCTTTCCGCCACCGGGCGTGTCGGCAGCGCGCCCCCGGCGGTGCCAGGCAGTCTTCTCGATGCCGCCGCCAGGGGCGGTGCCCTGGCGACCGTCGATGCGCCGGGCTCTCCGCAGCTCCGCCTCTATGCAACGGCATGGACCCGAACCGACCTGGGCCTGGGTGGTTATGTCGTGGCCGGTCAACCGACGAGCATCCAGAGCGAGAACCTCAAGGGTCTCCGCGGCTTCTTCATCGTTTCGTCGATTCCGACGCTGCTCGCGGCCTTCCTCGCCAGCTGGCTGATCACGGGACGCGCGCTTCGGCCGCTCAAGTCTGTTGTGGAGACCGCCGATTCGATCGCCCGAACACGCGACTTCAAGCGACGGCTCCCCCCGGCGAAGCGGAGCGATGAGATCGGCCTCCTCAGCGGGCGCTTCAACGGGATGCTGGACCAGGTGGAGGCGGCCAACCAGCAACTCACCGTTGCCCTCGAGGCCCAGCGCCGCTTTGTCGCCGATGCCTCGCATGAGCTCCGCACGCCGCTGACCACCATCCGCGGCAACGCGGACTTACTGGCGCAGGGCCCGGCCGTGGACGAGGAGGTTCGCAGGGAGGCGGCCCGCGACGTCGCCAGCGAGAGCGAGCGGATGAGCCGGCTTGTCGAGCGCCTGCTCACGCTGGCGCAGGCGGATGCCGGCCAGCACCTCGAGCTGGCCCCGCTCGCGCTGCGGCCGCTGATCGACTCGGTGTTCCGGCAAGCACAGGCGGTCCACGAGGATCGGCGTTTCCACAACGTCGGGCTTACCGACGCGACGATCGCCGGCGATGCGGACGCCATCATCCAGCTGCTATGGATCCTCGTGGATAACGGCGCGAAGTTCACGAAACCGGGTGGCTCGGTGGAAATTGGGCTCCGGCAGCACGATTCGACGGCGCTGCTGACCGTCGCCGACGATGGCATCGGGGTCGCTGCCGACGATCGCGAGCGAGTCTTCGAGCGCTTTTACCAGGCGGATCAGGCCCGGTCGAACAACGGCACCGGGCTCGGGCTGTCGATCGCCCGCTGGATCGTCGAAGAGCATCGCGGGGCCATCAGCGTCCGGAACAATACCGGGCCTGGCTGCACTTTCACGGTGAGCCTGCCGCTCGCCGGCTGACCTTACGTCGTTCTTATCGCCCAGTTCTACGTTGGCGTCATGTACGACTTAGCCGCAGAGCATTCCGCCGCCATTGGCGCCGCCGTCTTCCTTGTCGTTTCACTGTGGCTCGCCCTTCGCGCGTTCTCCGCGCTCGCCCGCCGCCAATTCACGTGGGCGGTTACGCTCGTTGAGACCTACCGCGCAACATCCGCCCTCACAAAGCTTGCGGGCGTGTTGATGCTCGTGAGTGGGGTCATTCACCTGGTGCTGATCCCAAGCCATGAGGGCATCACTGGCGTGCTCTTCGTGATCGATAGCGTGGGGTTCATCGTGCTCGGCGCCGCGGCATTCGCCGCGCACTGGTGGCGCCGTCCGGCGGTGTTCTGGCTGCTGGCGACGATCATCGCCTACGTGATCTGGATCATCGCCGGCTGGGAAACCCCCGACCAGATTGGGATCGGCTGCAAGCTGATCGAGCTGGTCGCACTCGGCCTCGTCCTTCGGCTGGGCCCGGCAGGCCGGCGAACCTGGCCGCGCCGCATCGGGCGCGCGGTTGCCTTTCCGATGCTGGTCAGCCTTGCGACCCTTGGAATCTGGGTCGGTGGGCTCATGCACCCCGATGCCCTCCACGCGCACGCCGGGGCCCTGCTTCAACCGGTCGCGGCGGTGGCGACCCCCCAGCAGCGCGAAGCCGCCACCCGCCTGCTCGGTGACACCCGGGCGAGCATCGCCCGCTACCGCGATCCGGCGACCGCGATCGCCGCGGGGTTTAAACCGGAACCAGTGTCGAGTGCCGATCCACTGCGCCACTTCGTGAACGCCGGCAACGCGAAGGCCATCCTCGACCCGAACCATCCGCAGGCGCTGGTCTACGCGCAGACGAAACACGGGCTGCAGCTGATCGGCGCCATGTACCAGATGCCACGCGCCGGAGAGTGGGGCCCAGACCCGGGCGGGCCGCTGACGCAGTGGCACCAGCACGAGGGCATCTGCTTCTCCCCCTTCGGCTTCGAGTTCAGCTTCGAGACGCCCTTCTGGACCTGCCCCCTCGGCTCGACCAGCATTACGACGCCGCCGATGCTTCACG
>Ga0209804_1001199_pt1 | contig 17263 bp, 15 predicted proteins | sample GraSoiAngelo_139_FD_185896 | JGI IMG/M metagenome (GOLD analysis project Ga0209804, IMG submission 185896) | Grasslands soil microbial communities from the Angelo Coastal Reserve, California, USA - 14_0929_12_20cm (SPAdes) (version 2) | ecosystem: Environmental > Terrestrial > Soil > Grasslands ... | reverse complement strand
GCAGACAGTAGAGGAACGTCCATTCCTCGGCTGAGCATGAATGAAATGAACGCTTCAAGATCTTTGGGAAGACACATGCCACCGAATGGGCGACCTCCTGCGAGGCCCCACTCTTTCAGGTCATCGCGCAGCCCAAGTGCGAGGAGGGGCATAGCCCGGCTTACTGTTTCTGGCTCTGCGCCCAGTACCTTGCACGCGTTGTGAATTTCGTTGAAGAAGCTAATCTTCGTCGTGTTGAATAGGTTGGCAGTGTACTTGATCATCTCGGAGGTCTCGAGACTGCATCGGATGATGGGGGATTTGAGCGAGGAGTAGGTCGACTCCAACATCGTCCCAGCCTTTGCGTCTATCTCTCCAATCACGATAGCTCTAGGCTCTAGGAAATCGTCTAGAGAGAATTTTTCTCTCAAGAACTCAGGGTTGTGACAGACTCCCAGCACATTGGAGTCTGATGGCAGTTCAGCAGACTCCTTGATACGTGGAATCACGAGGCCTCTAGTGGTTCCTGGGGGAACAGTGCTCCTGACAACGGCGAGATGGTAGGACTTTCTACCGCGAAGGGCGCGTCCAACCTCGGCACATATCAAGAGGAGCGGGCGGAGGTCAACGGTGCCATTCAGGGTTGGGGTTGGCGCACATATCATTGAAACATCGCTCTGTTCCACGGCGTCTCCGACGCTGGAAGCAATTTCATGTCCCTCGTGTGCGAGCTGCGCTAGTTTCATGGTGTCAATGTCGTAGAAGACAACGTCGTTTCCCTTCTTTTCCAATCCCACGCCTGTGGCCTTTCCGACAATACCCGCGGCTATGATTGCGATGCGCATTCTAAGCTATTCCTCACATGCCGCGGATTTCTTCGTCTGCCCACGGACAGATTGTCGGAGCATCCCAGGCCGCATAAGAACCGTTGTTAGAGGCATCGCCGTGGCCATAAAAACTCATAGATAATAACATGGCTCTCACATCCGAATGCATTAGAATGCGTGGGCAAGAAACAGATATCGACCGCGATAAATGTATTCATCTGCTAATCTTCGTCTTTCTACGGCCCGCGATGACACTTGCTAGGAAGGTGGTGAACATGAAGAGGAGGAGAAGCATCAGGATCATGCTCACTACTGAGATCAAGAACAACGAGATAAGGCGGAGGGGAAGGATGAGGACGTTTCCGATTCCGACGAGCTGCTGTAATAGTTGCCCTGTTTGAGTTCCTTGTAGGAACGAGTTGATGTACTCCCTCATGAGAGGGTTGTTCACGTATTCGGAGTATAACCATCCGGCAAGAATGATGATGACGAACAGCTCCAGTAGGATTGCTGTGGTCTTGAAAGTTGGTCTCATGTGGAGAAAGCCCGCTCTCGAGGTTGAGAGGTCCTCTTGTCAACTCCTATTTCTGTGTGGATAGCCATCTGGGCTTTCTTCCCCTGGTTCCCCTTCGAGCGGACGAGCTCTGACCTCGTCTTGGAGCCCTGACCTTCCTTGCGGCTTCGAAGCCTAGGGATGCGATCACGAGGATCAAGACCCCGAGGATGCCCATTGAGGTGGGGTCGAGCCTGATAGATTGCAGTGCGGATGCTGGGTGAGAGGCTGAAGAGCCTAGATTGATGTCGATGTTTACTGGACCATGGACTATGAATGTGAAGTAGACAAGATAGCTCCTTCCGGTCAGGTCCATCGTAGTCTCGACTGCGGCTCGGGGCAGCTGACCCTTGTCTACCATGATCTGTAAATTATCAATACTTGGGAGCGACGTTAGAGGGATCGTAAGGTTCGCGTAGCCGGTGATTCCGTGGGGGCCTTCCGCGGTGAAATGAATCGTGTTTGCTCCAGATTTGATGTTGAAGATCGTCACGTTGGCTATAATGTAGCAGAGGCCCCTTCTTCCGCATTCGACCTGGATCGGGCGGACCACTAGCACGGTGAAAATCGTCGTGTGGGTCATTGGACCATTGGTTGCCGTAATGGTGACGTTGAACCCGCCTCCAGGCGTGTCAGCGGCGGTTGAGACGGTTAGAGGGAAGGAGGTGTTCGTGTAATCTGGGCCTGCGGTAACCGTCAGTGTCTTGGGAACTGGCCCCATAGTGGGTCCTGAAGGCGACAGAGTTGCCGAGAGGCTGACAGTATCTGCGAAACCGTGTAGGCTTGAGAGAGTGACTATCGATGTTCCCGAGAATCCCGGCTGGATCGCCAATAGGCTTGGCCTGCTACGCAGGCTGAAGTCGGGGAGTCTTGTAGCATTCCAGAGGTTGGTTTCACTGATTCTAAAGTGAGCCGAGGCTGTACGCGAGTATCCTTGTAAAGTGGCCGCGTTTTGGTAGGAGTATTCTAGCAAGATCCCGGTAGCCTGGTCGAATATCGCAACACTACTGGACGAGCCTGTCAGATAGTCTGAAAATGTTGACGTGAGGTTCAGTATGTTGATCCGTCGATGCACTCCTAGATAGACCCTGTTCAGAGTTTGATTGACCGTTGGAGCTGCTGGAGAATATGCCGGGTCAAAGATTGGATCCCCGGCTCTAAGGTTAGCAGCTAGGGTGCATGAGAGAGGGCAGACGCTGGTTAGATTACCGTCCCCCGTCTGCAAGTTGCCTGAGATCTCATAATCTCTAGAGCCGGTCGCATTGGAGAATACTATGGTTGACTCGAGGCTAACGTTGTTGCCGGATGCCCCTAGGATCTTGTTGGTCTGCCAGTAAGTATCTTGGTAGGACACGAGGCTGTTCTGATCGCCAGGAATGTTGGACACCCAGGAGGCTGAGAAATCTCCGTACTTCATCCGGCATATGGTGGCTGAAGCATCTGGGTCACGTTCAACACACTGACCTCCCGAAATGTCCCCAGATAGCTTAACAATCGTGTATAGTTGATGAACATCCCTTGCCAGTTGGGGATACTATTTCCTCTGCGCAATCCAGCTTCGATGACGAAGGGTCCAGGGGATGCTGGAGGTGGTGAGCCCGCGGATATGTTGGTTGTGTTAGTTATGATGGACTGTGTTCCACTCTTGAAGTTCGAAACGATTTCTAGAGTGACGCTCGTCCCTGTAACATTCTGAATGGTAGACTGTATCGAATCTACTCCTGTGAGAGTCGATCCCGCAAGTCCGGGGGTAGTGTCGTTTGATTCGTAATCGACTGAGATATCACCTAAGCGTACGAACTCGCCGGGATTAACTCCGACGATCCTGTAGGAAATCAGCTCGCGGGAGTCGATGAGTCCCCCCGTACTGTCGAGTGATACAGCCTTCACAGATGCCTCTGCCTCAAGGCTGAACCACGAGTATCCGTCGAGCACTGTACCGCTCTGACTATACTCGGCAACTAGAAACGTGTCAAAGCTTCCAGCATGCACAATCACGGATGTCTCATTGATCACCTTTCTAAGTATGGAAACTGAGTTCGAGAAACTTACGCGGGTTACGGAATCGTTTAAGGTCCAGCCAGAGGCGGTGCCATTCCACCACCATGATTCCGCGGGCTGTAGCGGAAATGCAAAGAGCTGTCGAGGGGGAGTGTACGATGTATTCGTAATAACATTGTAGCCATCGCAGCCGATACAGTATTCTTTGACAAGGGACCAGTTTCCTGGCACGATCCAAAGAGTGTCGTTGTATGCAGCGTTGACCTCGCCTCTCATGATGCATTGAACGTTACCGCAAGGCACTGTTCTACGAATGCTTTCATTGCTGCTTCCTTCAATTGTTAGATTGTAGTGCCAGATATCGCCTTGCCTGAGGACAGGCATGGCCGGCGTTGCCAACGGGACATCCACATGCGGAAACGCTTTGACAGGCATCCCTCCCGTGTAGGCGTAGGGCAGAAACAGGAGGAGGATTGAGAGTGCAACTAGTCTCTTTAAACTCAGTTTGAACAGTTCACGTTCGCCCGGACTCATGGGCACCTTCTCTCCTGTTGTCGCTCCGAATCTCGAACCGTAAGGGCCAAAACCAAACAACCAATTCGAAATTGAGACGTAGATCACTCTTTTCGGCAGGATTTATCCTTGTCGAGCACAACAGCCAATACACAGCATCGTGGAAGATATCGAAATGAATCCGCGGAATTCCGTGTCGACGAGTCCCCCTATTGTTAGTCTAGCCTTCTTAAGAATAGACTCTTTCGGAATCGACGACGAAACGGAAGTGAGGGTGGCCGAGAGACTTAGCCGCGGTGATGGTCCCCCTATTGTTAGTCAGCCTTCTTAAGAATAGACTCTTTCGGAATCGACGACGAAACTGAAGTGAGGGTGGCCGAGAGACTTAGCCGCGGTGATGTTGATTTGTCCAAACCCTTTCTTGCAACGTTCTGTACTCTTGGTTACGCGTCTTTGTTCTGGTCTTGGTTCGCTTGACGCGAAGATTCAGCGTTGTTCGTTTCATCTGATTGAGCTGCCGTAGTTCAGTTGCAAGTCGACGATTATCGGCATGATATCTTGAAAGGAAGATACCGACGCTTAGAAATCCCCCCGCGATTAGTCCAACTGTGAGTAGGGATAGCATAGAGATCAGACGCGATGTGCTGCAGAGAATGCATATTCCTCCACTGGGCTGCTTACTCGGGGGTTGTGTAGGAGGTGGGGGTTGAATCGTTGACGCGGGGTTGATGCTGACGGTCTTTGACGAGATAGTGGTATCGCCTAGGTGGTCCGTGGTGGTCAGAACAACGGTGTAGTTGCTCGCTTTCGTGTACGTATGATCTATATTCGTTCCAGTTGCAGTGCTGGCGTCTCCAAGGTCCCAGCTGAAAGTGTAGGGTCCTGTTCCTCCTGTTGCTGCCGCATCGAATGTGACCGTTGTATCTACGGTCGTCTGGGAGGGCTTATAGTTGAAATCGGTGGTCAAGGGTTGTATCTGTGAGCCAATAACTGTCACGGTCTGAGATGTTGAGTATGACTGCCCGCTATTGTCAGTGACTGTCAACTGAATTGTGTACGTGCCAGAGTAAGCATAAAGATGACTTGTATACACGCCGCTGGAGGTTGCCCCATCTCCTAAATCCCATTGATAATTGTATGGGAATGTTCCTCCGGTTACGCTTGCGGTGAAGGTGACCGTTGTGGTTGTTGTTACAGAGCGAGGCTGGTAAGCGAAACTAGTCGAGAGCTGGGATGCAGAGGGCGGGTTTGACACGGCGAGCAGTTGCGAGGTACTCGCTGTCTGACTGTTAAGATCTGTTACAGTAACGGTGACGTCGAAGGTGCCCGATGAGCTGTAGGTGTGGCTGGGGGTAGCTCCAACATCTGTTGAGCCGTCACCGAAGTTCCAAGAGTAAGCGTAAGGAGGGGACCCGCCAATGGCCGAAGCTGAGAAAGAAATCGACTGGCCTGTCTGTCCAGAAGGTGGCTGCACAGTGAACGATGTTGAAAACAGCTGTGAAGTACTAATCGTAAGCTGGTAGTAGAGTTGGATCTGAACATTGTCGAGACGCAGTCCCCAGAGGTTACTGTCTATGGGGAAATTGTTGGATGGATCGTAGGCTTCAAAAGCGAACATGCTGTCAGTGTAGAGCCGCCATCTTTCTGGGCCAAGTTTGACGACTGTGAAGTTGTGCCAATTACCATCCATTATGTTGACGTTCGATGAAATCTCTGTTGGTGTTCCGTCTGGCTGGGAAATGGTCGAGTAGCCCACTCCCGCGCAGGCTATCAGGTCGGAATGGTTGACGTCTATGCTTGTTATGATGGGGTTGACCTGGACCTTTGCTCCGACCACTGTTGTTCCTGCTGGTTTGGTGCTGTCTGTTCTCCAGAAGAGGAAGTAGAGATTGCACGCGTTGTGCATGTTTACCCAGAAAACGACGCCTTGCCGTGTGACACCGTCCGAGTCAGGCATGACGGTCGGTGAACTGCCGAGGATCTTGAAGTAGTAGCTGGCTGATACGACTCCTTGGTCGGGAGATGTCATCGCTGCTCTCACTCGATCGACGTTAGCGTAAATCGAATTATCTGCAAGCCCGGTAATGCTGCCCGATATCACCGAAAAATTGTTCGCGGGCACAGTGAGGGTTGTGGTCGTATTCGGGGTTGATTGAATGCTGGCGGAACCGGCCATGGAAGGATTGGAGGTTCCCACAAGAAGCTGGTAGGTCAGGGGAGCGGTGAGGAGTATTACCGTGCAAAGCAGGAAGAGTCTTAGCTTGAAGATTGAAGTATGATCGGATGATCTCAACTCTGGATCTGCTCCAATGAGACGGAGACTCTGAGAATCGCTCTCTTGTCCGTGAGGAAGCACGGGTGAGAGTAGAGTCTCTTTTCGAAAGTGCATCCATGTATGATTGGCTTCATTATCTATTTTCCCCCGTTTCGGGCGGGGTCCACCCGACGCGGAAGCGAGGTATCTTTCAAGCTCGGGAACGAAGAACCGCTCTTCCCGATGAGCGATTGCCCCGACGCCATCAGATGATTGGCCCCCTCGCGAATAGGTAGCATCTAACCTGCTCTCGGTTCCCCCCGTTCATGTGCTTAGTATTGCGTGGAGAGTTCACACGTCGAGCGAACCCTATGGAGATAAGATGCTCTAAATGCCAAACGGACGCTCAGCCGGCCGTTGATCTTGGTTAGGGATGAACAGAGAAGCCGCTCGTCAAATAGTAGTCGATTCGGCAAAGCGCCCAGGAAAAACGGTCGGTCGGAGCGAAAAGCGCTAAGTAGCTTGTTCAGAATTTTTCCCAGTCATGGATATCAAAGATAAGGTGACTGTCTGGGCAGGAGTACTCACTCTAGCCGTTTTGCAAGTGCAAGACCGTGTGAATATTCAACTAGATCTCTACTACTCAGACTGGGTAGGAGTAGTCGAAACGGTAGTTGGATATGTTGTTGGCTTTGTGATAGTTTATGCGGTCTTCAGATGGGTTCTTGAGCGCTATTTCAAAGGAAAATCTGAAACATCGGCTAATCCGCAACCACCGTTTGGATCCCCTCAAAAGTAGGCTTTCTAACCATTACGGGGCAAGGCGCTAAAATAGAGTCACTCAGGTCAAATTGGCCAACAGGAGTAGATCTTGAGGAGGATCGTTCCGGTGCTAGCGCTGTTCGCAGTGTCTGCACTGGTTGTGGCTGGTGCTTCCTACTACTACGTTTCTCATAGTGGACCTCCCGGTTCGAATACCTCTCAGTGCAGTGATCCGGACTCGATATCGAGCCACGTTTACAATCCATACAGACTCAACATTGTTAAGTCCTGCATAACAGCCTCGGGAGTCGTAGACAACGTTCTCCAAGAGGCTGATGGCGACTACCACGTACGACTCCGTCTCGACTCCCAGTACACCAATCTCACCAACGCCGGGAACCAGCAACAGTACGGCGATCTGGTCGTCGAGATAATCTGCGCGCTACCCATCAGCCAGTCCAATGCTGTGTCAGCCTGCCAGAACTACACAAACAATATCACGATACCCACCATCAATGACCATATCACGGTCACCGGCCCCTACGTCTTGGACACGAATCACGGCAACTGGGCTGAAATCCACCCAGTCTATACACTCACAATATCCTAAACTTCTAGTCTGAGCCGCAGGGATTCGGCTTTGTATCAGCCCGGTCTTGCACTTACAAGTGCAGATGAGAGCGGTCTCAGATCCCAGCACTCAGAACCATTGTCGCGCTTTCAATCCCTCAGATCCCAGCACTCAGAACCATTGTCGCGCTTTCAATCCGGAGAGAGGGAGGTCTATGTCATATGACTTCCAGGATTTCACGATTTCTCGACCAACCTTAGACCCAGTCGAGAGACGCTGATTATCCTTCTAAGCTTTAATAACGAATGCCCTCAGAAGGAAATTCTATGGGGACTGGCGGACAGAAGAGACTGCTCCAAACTCCATACGGCAAACCTTTGGTCTTGGTTCTGGTGGGAGTCCTGTTCGTCGGCGTCGCCGTCGCTTCCACCACGCTGACTATTCCTTCGACAGTGATACCTTCCCAGGCCGCAGTCACATCCAGCCCGTGCGGAGGGGTCCTTGCTCTTAGCGGTGGGCCCAACCCTGGTTCTGGAACACTCAGATACACTTGTCCACCTTCATCCGGGGCTTTCACGGTTACAACCACCGGTACCGATACTCCGACATTCAGTGAGCCCTCGCAGATTACCTCTGTCGGGTATGTTTCGCATTCAGCCTCGAGCTGCTCCGGTTTCACAACACTCACTTCCGGGTCCTCCACGACACTAAGCGCTCTAGGCGATAATGACATCTGCGCGAGCTACTCCTGCCCGACGGGCTGCACCATTGCCTCTTGGACCATCTCCTGGTCAAGTTAGGTACGGTTCTGATAACTCTTCGGGAGTTATCTTGCTCTCATCGACTCCGGGGATTACCGTCGTCGTCGGGTTCCCCTTCACTGCTTCAGCTGAGAGCCCTTGCGCCTCAGAGACACATGGTCTCTTCTTGGCAGTGAACGGTCGAACCTCAACCGCCCCCTCACGCCAGTAGCGTGGTAGCTTGGCCCATTGCCAGGCAGGGATTTTACGGTAGCCAACCAACCGGGTATCCCGGTTCAGACCTGTCGCGTGGTCGGAGTCACTCCCCTCATCCCAGTGTGACAGGCTCATTCGACGAACGCCCCTAACGATCAATTGGTCACTCCTCGAACATAACTGTTAGAGATGACCGAAGAAACCGACAAACAGCAACCGAAGAGTTGACAGTGCCGTCACAAGTAAAGTTCTATAGTTACAGTGTGGCATCTAGTAGAATCTGGGTCTGGCCTGATAGGGGTGTTACGGATCGCCTAGTCCTGTCGTCGGTCTGCCGCTACTTCTCTACGGAATAGGTATCGCGTTCATCTTCTCAGGTATTGCTTGGGCTGCCCTAACACGGAACGCTCGCATTCTTGAGCTTCCTCATTCGGCTGGAGGGAAGGATAAGGATTCGATTGCTGGGGAGGATGAGTTTCATGATATCGCAATCTCCAGCACAGAGAGTGACAGCAGGGACAGGGATACGCGATCACAGAGAGGGGTTCAGGCTCTCTTCAGCTCGGATGAAGATCGGAGCACAAGAGGACGTGACATGTCTCGGAACACCTGGGTTTCCAAGAGATTTTTTGTCGGCGTTGCCGAGTGGAGTCTGGGCATAGTACTTTATGCCGGGATCGTCCAGCAGTACAATTCAAACGTCTACATGCGATTGTGGGTGCATGAGAGCTTCCCCTTCGCAGAACTCCTTCTCAACTATTACGGGTTTGTTGCCGTGACCCTCGTGGGCATTTCTCTGGTATTTTCGTCGTTGCTCCGAGAGTGGCATCGGCGAGAGATTCACGTGCCAGAGTGACTGGAACATCTCACTATATCGCGGAAAGGCCCAGAATGTTTCAGACTCTTCACGATCCAACTATCCTTAGCTGGGTCGAAGCCTCACGAACCTTTCAATCATATCGACGCTGGACCCTCCGGACAGGAGCCACGGCCACATCTGATACCAATTGCATTCAGTCGCGACTGCTACTGCTTGGGCACATACATCTGACGCCAATTGTGGACACCCACCTTTTGTTTCTGATTGGATGGATTACCACTGGATTTGTCGTCTATCCAAAATCAACTACAGGTATCAGTTGAGACGTGGCGGTTTCGGTCGACCTTTTGCCGAAGGGCGAAGAAGATCTTGGAGATTCGATCCGCATTCGTCATCCTCCTTGCGCTAGCAATTCTGTCACCTGCCGGTTTGGCGTTTCGGCCTGTACACGGCACTGGCGTTACATGCGACCCATCAAAAACGGTGCTATTGATCCAAGACGTTACACCATGGGCCGGTACTACGAATCACAATAGTGACGGGGCGGATGTAAACGAGTTAATGACTCAGCAGAGTTCATTCTGCATGATAAACTCGAACCAGATCTCAACCACTAACCTTGCTCAATTCCAAGAGATAATCATACCCTCTGCGCAGAGCCAGACATATTACGACAACCTCTTTCCAGGAGGGGAAATTAGCTCTAGTATTACTTCCTGGGTAGCAGGGGGAGGAGTGCTCTCCGCTAACTTGGCAGACTGTGCCTCCGCACCCGGGTCGGGCGGAGGCTGGTCATCCTCGGCTTGTAGTACGACCGCGTCTTCCTACGCTTTCGTGGGAGGAGTCGGGCACGAGGGATCTTTCTCGGATGATAACAGCATCGTCGAATCATCCAGTCCGGTTCTCACGGGACAGTATGGTGGAACTAACGGCGGCCAGATCGGGGACGACAGCTGCCTAAAGGACCTTGACTGTTGGGGCTCGTCATCCCACGCCTATTTTACTAACCTCCCCTCTGGGACGACGGTGATTCTCGGAGAACCAAATGGGCCAGTCTTTGTCGAGTATCAGTACGGTGACGGACTGGTCGTAGCCACGACTACATCCATCGAATGGAGGTATGACTACTTCCAGCCCGCCTACCAGAATCTCAAGCTTCTAGCGAACGAGATAGGCTACCAGAATTTCAAGACAATATGCCAAGAGAAAGATGGAGAAGGTGATTTCAACGGGAACCAAGGCAAGGGACATTTCCACTTCGACAATGACCAGTGTGAAGATGGAAATCGTGACCATGTGTCTGCCAGTGACCGTGGAGACGGTAGAGACTTCCAGTCGACACAAATCCAGACAGTCCAGTTCGACAGGATGACTCTACCCAGAACGATGACAATCACCGGCCTGGGAATCGTCGGTGGTACGACCGGACTAGGAACTAGCCTTGGCCTGCCAGTCGCCTTCACTTTCGTAGCTGTGGAGACGGGACCAACAACACCGGGCTCGGTCAGCTTTGTCTTTAGCGACGGCTATAGTAATGCCGGCTCCCTCACAAGCGGAAGTGTCCTACTCCACGGCTGGTAGACCAGCAACATGAGAAATGATCCCGCTGTACGAACCGGTCTGAGACTCGTGATAGAGAGACCAACTCAGTAGGAACGAACTAGGGATAGATTCCCATTTTTCTGCTTCACATTGGTAGAGGTTTCTGCGCGCGACTCCAGCCTTCTCTAGAAGGTCATGAAGCAGGCTCAGTCTATCAAGTAGTCTTTGAGAGTGCTGGCGACCGCAGCAAGACTTGCAAAAATAGCATTCGAACACCAGCAACGGTCGGCCCTTGGCTTGCTGCCTTCTGTTGGATGCGCGTGGCGAAAGAGGAGCGAATCTCGTGGAAAATCCTCACTATTTTCCGCAACAAGAGTAGACTATGGTTATTACGCTTAACCCGAGAACAAGAAAGACAACAATGTCCAAGTTCATAATGTCAGTGGGAGAGGACGCGTATCAGGTTCTCCAACTGGAGGCCACGAGAAGATGGATCTCAGTACAGGAACTTTTGAGAGCTGTAATTATTCCCGAATGGGTAGACCAATACCGGGATGCTCAGAAGGCACTAGCCAGACATGTGACACACCCGCTGATTCGATCATGATATGCCCAGTCTTGCCACAAGTCGATCCTCGATGGAGAAACGTGGCACCACAGACATGACGCCAAGGCGGGAATGCTAGAACCCGTCCACGACAAGTGCTCAAAGGACGTCTGATAGACTGGCACGAAAGACTATCACAATTATCTGGCCCATGACTTTCTAAACACTCCATTTGCAGCTCGTGATGTAGTCTGGAAATCGTTCAGCGTTCTTTCACTATCGCGCCCATAGAAATCAGGTGAAGGAAGGATTTCAGAAACGCCTTCTGAACTATCGGTTCCAGGGCCTTCCCAATCTTAACGTATTCTGCCGTCCAAGAGGCGAGCCTTGATGACTTTGTCAGGAGAACCAGCCTTATCTTGTCGTCTCTTGTCAAGTAACGCTCACCGACGACTTCGTCTTCAGCATCACCTGCATCGATTGCAGACACCTTACCCACGCAATTTGTCGGATCGGTATCAGGCTCGCGATAATAGTCGAGTTCAACTTGGCTGAAGGCAAGCCGGTGACAAATCCATTGCGTGAAGCGGAGTGGCTCTGAAGGATCTACACGAGATCCGTTATTCCTTGCTGGTTAGAATTTGGAACATAGTAGATTGTTCAGGAAGCTGCCGTTCTGTGTCTGTTTGCTGCCATGCCGTATCTGTAGCGTAGATAGAGGACTTGTAGTCCAAATTATCGACGCGAACTGTTCAATGACGCATGATGTGAAGACACTCGCAAAGGCGGAATGATCATAAACGCTAGCAGATCTCGCATTTTCATAGATTCGCGTCCGTCCATCTGTGAACAGTAATCCGCGCCTAACTAAGTATCGCGGCTAATAATTTGCGATGCCCAGTGAACCTTGCCACACTGCACGCATTGCATCAGTCCGCTCCAGGTACCGCCTACATGGACAACTTGCTCTATTCGACCGCAATCTGGACATTTGAACCGTGCGTTCTTAGCCGAAAGCGTCAGTTTCGACTCTTCCATCAAGCCTGGTTCTTCACCTCGCTCCGTTCACCGTATGACTCCTTCAGACTGAACTGCATACACAGACATGCGCTGCAGACACTCTCTCTCACGGTCGTCTCGCTATCGTGAGTGACCCTGTAATGTCCGCACTCGCAATGGTCAAGAGGATAGGGGAATCGCATCTGCCTACTATCTTTACTCAAAAACAGAAATAGCTTATGTCCACAGGTGAGTACACATGCCACCAATCAATACCAATAGTGGAGAAAGAAAAGAACCAGCAACAGACTCCCTTGCAGATTCGAATTGTGTGAGATAACGTCTTCTTGTGTCTGCCTGCTGAGCAAGAGGATGAGTAACAGGTTCTTTGAGAGCAAGTTGTCAAGCGCTTGTTTCGGCTACCTTCGATGGCTGTCGCATCTGAAAACAATCTTGCGAATACTGAGGTTCAGAATGTCGAATTGGAAGATATCTCTGCACGGCCGTTTGAGGATGAACTGCTCAGCCTGATATGGAAATTCCTAGAATCACCGGGTAACGTTCTACTGATTCAAGGAGCGCCTGGAACAGGAAAAACCACGCTTGCGCTTGAACTTCTCAGAAGAGTGAAAGGGACTCGTATCGGGCCTCGTGAAATTTCTGCCAACAAAGTGTACGTGTCGAGCCGGGTCTCACCAATAAAGTTCCGTCGACATTTCCCTGCAGTTCATGAGGTCATCGATTCTATGTCAGGAAAGGGGCTTGCAGGCACATGGACAGAGAGTGAGGACAACGCTCGTCTGTCGGGAGCCACCGCGAATATTGTACATAGAATTCTCGCTCTGAAACGGGCGAAGCAGAAAGGAATCGTTGTCATAGATAGCTGGGAAGGGGCCGTAAGAAACTTAGCCGAGGAAGAACGTCACTCGTTAGAATCAGCAATCTTTTCCGAGCTCGACGACAGCAAGCTCGGGGCAGTACTTGTGAGCGAAGGTGAAAGTGCATCCGGTCTAACGCATCTTGTAGACGGAATCACCACACTGTCAATGTCCCGGTTGGAAGGTAGGGTAGTCAGGAGCATGATGGTCGGGAAGCTCCGAGGGTTTAGGCTGCGCAGGCAGGGAGCGCTCTTCACTCTTGACGGAGGCAGATTCACTCCTTTGCATAGAGTTGGATTTCATCTTGATGGTGACTTGTCTGAAACTCCGAAAATTCCCGCGATTCTTCCTCACTCGGAAGCGGCCTATTCGACAGGCAGCGAAGACCTTGACAAATTGCTGCAGGGCGGGGTCAAGAAGGGGTCCTCTGTTCTGATCGATCTCAACAGCACAGTATCTCCCCGTGTCGGTATCATCCTCATCGACATCATTACAGCTAATTTCATCAACCAGGGTGGCTCTGCCTTCATAGTTCCATACAGCATATTCAGCTCACAGACTGTCGCTGACTCTATGAGGAGCTTCGTCGGAAAGACCGCATTGAACGAGAGAGTCCGCATCGCAGAGTACAACCAGGGGCTCCCTGACGAAAAATGGCGAGTGAAGATGAAAGGCAAGATAGAGGAGGATATCCCAATCATCAACAGGTACTGGAACCAGCTTGGGGCAATCTCAACATCAAGAATGATGAAATTTGATTTCGACAAGCTAGCACAGGTATACGGTGAGGCTATCGGGGTTCCAAGTCTCGCCGAAATAGGGGCAGGCATACGGGAATCGGCCGCTTTCATGATGGCAGTAGTCTCACGACCTACGATGATGAGGGAGGAACTTCAAAGGAGCGTCGACTACTACTTGAAGACACAGACGCTTGACGAATCCCTACTTATCTATGGGGTCAAGCCGTTTAGCAACGTTCATGGTGTGGAATTCAGTTTTGAACGAGGCTATCCACGCCTATCCTTGATGGAAATCGTCTGACCAGTCCACCCAGGAATGGATCTGCCCAAGGACTTTTGCTCGTCGTAGACTAGAACTTCATCAGGCTACTGCCGGGTAATACCGTCCTTAAGTCGTCGAAACGCTAAACTGAGGTGGCGCCAATGTTCGAAGACCAGACGAGAGACTTTTGGAAAGCAAAGCGCCGCACGTTGTCTGATGACTCAACCAATCCGTCGTCGGGGACTATTGAGAGACCTACAAGAACCGACACGAAAAAGTCGTCTCGGGGACGACCTTCCGTTGAGAGCCTAAGATTACCGGCGAGCCGGAACGCCACGACTCAGATCCGACCTGACGCTCAGCAAGCCGAAGTACAAGCTAATGGGCGGACTGAGCTGAAGAACCCGCTCCCGAGGACAGAACATCGAGCGATCCGTCTAGATGAGGAGGTGGCAGACATCATAGCAGAACAAGCACGAAAGGAGCATACTACTGACCTTCAGGTGATCCAGCGGGCGGTGGACCGTTATGCTCACTGGCACCTCTGGGAGGAAAAGTTCGGTTTCATCTCGGTCCCCTCCTCCATGGAGCAGAAGCTGATGAGCCTTCTTAGTGAAGGACAGGCGCGTGATCTGGGTAGACACCTGGCCGAGACGTTCGCTCAAGATTTTGTCAGGTATGTTTTCAAGACCCCCAACCTGGAAAGCGTGTTGGCAGCCTTCCGTTACCTGGCTCGTCCTTACGCCAACTTCTTCTCGCTACAAGAACACAACCCAGAGGACCATACACTATCGTTCTTCCACGACCGGGGGATCAAAGTATCTATACTCTGGGAGGAAATAATCGGCTATGCTTTGAGAGAGATAGCGCACGTGGGAGTGCACATCGAACATACGGAGAATCAGATCAACGTTCATTATACGATTCCAGCTCACCACGGGAGTTATCAGTAGGCGCTCATCTAGGATCGGATGCCCACTAATTCGAATTCCTCTTTTCGGACTGATGCTATTTACCAGTATCTGTGAGAACGAGGACGTCTGCTGGTTTCGGTTCAAGCCATCTTTCGGGTAATCGCACGGTCTTTCCTGACGGGATTCACGTCCCAAAACGGCTTTTGTAACCTAGACCAGATGGCCACGAGCAGGCTGAAGACTGATGCCGAACAGGATGTGCAATCATTTGACAACAGTGGATATTTCCAGCTCAGCCCTCTCGCGAGGGGGATCATATGATGCGGGCCAACAAAGAAGCTCTGGAGACCTTGCCACAAAATGTCTCAACTGCGGAAACACCAGCGGCTGCGGCTAGAAAAACATCCGGGCTGCTGTCCCGAATCTCAGCATTCGAGAGACGACCTTCAACCTGGCGGTCTACTGCTTATAATCGTCGAAGTCGCGCGATCTAGCCTTACTTTGAACGGATGGTGATCGCCGTCTGTTTCGAACAATTCTCCCAGATTGGGGGCTCGTTGAGGAGCGTGGATTAGCAGTTGTCATGCTTCTTCCATGTACCACGTTCTCGAGTCGGCGGTTCTGCGCGTGGTATCTGGCTAGGAATATGGTCGCGGTGGAGGTTCCACCGAGGATGAGGCTTAAGGTTAGCAGGGATAGTCCTGAGAATAAGCCAGTTATGCTGCATAGGGCACATATTCCGCTCCCAGGTTGTTGTGGTTGACCTGAGGGCGAGGTTTGAGCTACATTCACTTGCTGGGTATTCGCCCTTGTCTGACCGTTATTGTCTGTAGTGGTCAGAGTCACTGTATAATTTCCTGCTATTGCGTAGGTGTGGGTCGTGCTGGCTCCGGTTGCCGTATTTCCGTCTCCAAAATCCCAGGAATAGATGTATGGGGTTGTCCCGCCTTGGGCTGACGCTGAAAAAGTGACGGCTGTTGCCGTGCCGATAGTCGATGACGGGGAGTAGGTTAGACTGGCGGATAATGACGAGGAGCCGCTACCCCCGCTAGTGAATACATCATTAAACATGTATCCCGCATTCGCGGCAGCCGCGTCGCCCTGGGCTAATGGGGAGAATCCCCAGTTGTTCTCTATTGTCCTGAGCGCTGCATACTCGTCTATCCCTGTCGTGTCTGGAGAGACGTAGCCTTTCTTGACTGGTGTGCCATAGAGCAGGTTGTTTCTTGACTGGTGTGCCATAGAGCAGGTTGGGTGAGGCGTTATTGGCATCGCAGGAGCCGTTGCTCCCGCCACACTCGTCCCACCAGAGATAGAGCAATGTACGATAGCTTGGATTCGTGAAGACATTAGAGGCTAACAGGGAGCCAGAAGCAGGACTGGCCGTACTACCTGATCCTACGAGGAACGACTGAAGATAACTGTCTCCCGTAGAGACACTAACATCATGCATGTTGTTGCCGTCGGTTGGAGTATACCAGAGAAAGTTCGGAGGCGCAGCAGAATCAGCAGCAGCAATAATATCGCTGGGTGAGACTGAGGATGAGGTAAATGTATTTGCGCCTGAGAATGGAAAGTGGTCTGCTCCTCTAGGGCAGCCTGACTCGCAATAAGCCTGCCATGTGAGACCCGCTGATGCGAGACTCGTTACAAGTTGTGGGTGACCGCTGACTGAACTGAACGAATAACCATCGCTGATACCATATGTGTAGCCGAGCATAAACCCGACATAGCATGCTGCAGAACAGCCGTTGAAGTCGTTAGTGTCAGCAACAGTCGCGCCGTAGCTATTGTAGTACGGCAGGGTTGAGCCGAGAGGAAGCATGCCGCAAAGAAACGGAGCACTACCAGTAGGACAGGATGAGACCGTTCCAGATCCGAACACGGAAGCGTACGCAGTATTCTCCATTGCTATGATTACGATATGATCAAAATAAGTTCCCGTCGGTGCAGCTGAGACCGGCCTCACCGAGGTGACGAGTGATACACTCAAGACTGACAGAGTTACGAGTAGTAATGCTAAACCTACCTGGTACGGACTATGGACTAAGCTCATGTTGTTCCAATCCTATTTTTATCGGTCTCGGTTTCCCTGCGCTATTGGCGAGGGATCCGTTCAGTGTCGGAGCGAAGAACCAGACTCTG
>Ga0209804_1001198_pt1 | contig 17275 bp, 19 predicted proteins | sample GraSoiAngelo_139_FD_185896 | JGI IMG/M metagenome (GOLD analysis project Ga0209804, IMG submission 185896) | Grasslands soil microbial communities from the Angelo Coastal Reserve, California, USA - 14_0929_12_20cm (SPAdes) (version 2) | ecosystem: Environmental > Terrestrial > Soil > Grasslands ... | reverse complement strand
GGCGCCACGCCTTCGGCGTGGGATGATCTGCTGTTCTTTCCTACGTGTCCTCGTTGTTCTAGATCCCGTTCCTAGCCTTGGTCACTTCAGACAGGCAGGAGTGGATCATTCCTGGTCAGTGCCCAAGCGAAGAAGACACGAGTCGCAGCCAAACTACTTTTCACAAGATCTCCATCGTGGCAAATGTCATAGTGCTGAATCTGAAGGATTCGTGCCCGCTCTTTGATCGCTTTGCACAGGATCTTGATACAATTTGTAGTCGCCAAATTCTTCAGTCCTCATATCGTCATCGCTGACGCCCGAGGAAGTGAGTAGGTCCGTCATCGCAGTGACCATTCCCGACGGACCTGCGATGTAGTAGATAGGTCCATTGAGCCCGAGTAGATAACGCGTGAGCATCTGACGATTGATGTGGCCTTTTTCATAAGGCCAAGCCAGGGTTTTATGCCCGGTGACCGTTGGAATGAGAGTGAAATTGGGATTCTGCGCGGTCATGCTTTCAAATTCTTCTATGAACGCCGCATCATCCGCTTCTCGGTTTGAATAAAACAAATACAGTTTGTGTGGGAGACGTTCCTGGGTGGCCCACTGAAGGATGCTGCGAATCGGCGTAATCCCGATGCCACCGGTGAGAAACACCGCAGGTTTGGTGACATCCCTATGCAGGGTGAACGATCCTCTGACGCGGCTCACGGTGAACTTCGTGCCAAGAGCGGCTGCTTTCAACGCGTTCTTAAAGGCAGTCTTACGCATGCGCATTGCGATCATGACAGGCCTTTTGTCGTAAGGAGAGCTTGCGAGAGAGAAGATCCGGGAATTGTCGCTTTCACTTTGCACGGACGGGTCCGTGAAGACAAAGTCCGCATGCTGCCCAGCTCGGAAGTCGAAGCTTGCACCATTTGCGTCAAGCCAGAATGCCACCGTATCTCTGGCGATTCTCTGCCGATCCACTAAAGTCATTTGATATTCAGCCATGGATTTCTCCTTCGCCGGAACCCTACTTGGTTTTCATTCAAGCTCATGGACTCCAGCCATGTAAACCAAATTCCCAAAGCTTTATTCCGACCATCATCGCGAGAATGGAAAGCCTCCTCTTTTCAGGACTCCTCAATTTCATCTCCGAAATAAATGCGGCGCGTACCAGCGCGTGTATGTCGCCATTCCCAGTAGCAGCACGACCCACCAGAGCACAAGGATGGTTCGCATCCACACCTTGTATTTGGTGATTCGCAATTTTTCCGGCAAGATGCTCGTGCCCGCGGAGAGCAAAATGTACAGTCCCGCGAGTTCCGTTACGGCTCCGAAGGCCCCGTGCGTCGTCGCCAATGCGTAGTAGGCCTTGCCCAGCTTGGCCGGAACCCCTGGAAGGACATAAACGTGGAATGAAGGAATCATCATCACCGTAACTACAGCGAGGTTCAGAAGCACGATGGCGGATTGGCACCAGGCGTGTTGCCGAAAGCGCCCCTTGCGAGCGAGTCGGGCGCCAAGCAATAGACCTATCCCCATGACGATTTCGAGGAGGAGAACTACATTGGCGCCGCGCGGAGCGGCCGTTTCAAGAAATGCTTTTATCAACAGATTGTCCCCACGCAGACTACCTACTGCGTTCTGTTCGTGTTCAGCTAAGAGTCTCGCGTGGCAGAGTAGGCAGAATTCATTCTGGCAATTGGGAGCGAGGTGCTAAGGCCGCACGTCGGTGTCGACCATGAACACCTCCTTGGGTCTGTGGGGCGACAACGCTCAAACCCACAAACCTGATGGGTGCACCGTTTTCGACGAAATCCTCAGTCTCCGTACGAGTTCGTCGCGGAGTCGCTTCCACCAATCACTGGACATGCAGCAAATTCTCGAAACGACTCGCGCCCCTTTAGCAACGCATTCGGATTCTTCCTTTTCAGCAGGACCACGCTTTGCGCCTTTGTCGCGCCCCCGCTTTCTCCGGGTTCCGAAATACACACGTAGATTCCCGAGGATTTCTGGTCGAGAACCTTGATCGCCAACCTCCTGACTCCGCCCGTTCCCTCGATGATGGCTTCGTTTTCATCCATCCTCTGCGCCGTGAATCCGTAATCCGCGAGTGTCTTCTTTCCTTTTTCTTTCTTCGGCCGGAACGCGGACGGCAATGAAGTCAAATCGAGTTTCTCGACCACGAACGCCGCTACCTTTTCTTTGGGATATACGGCCTCATTCCCTGCCACTGCCAGGGGGACATAGGACAGCGCTGCAAGTGCCAACGCAATTTTGGCGTTCATTTTCCTTCTCCTTTTCTGTCTCCATACGTTTATTTACAGACATCTTGAGAGTTTCTGTTTTGCCCACCTCGCCGCGTCAACTTAAGATGCCCTGCATATCAAAGTGCTCCAGATATTGATTTAGTGGGCTACCTGCACGTGGCGTGCTGCGTCCATGCAAATCCGCTGCAATTCCTCGTAGGTGAAGTACGTTTCTTCCTGGTTGCCGACGCGCTCCACGTGGCCTAATCCTGATTCCTTCGAGATACGACTAAGCTCGGCTTCTGGTATGCCGAGCATCAAAGAAGCTCTTACCCGTGTGACATATTTCGGAACTTGATTGTTCATAACGCTCCCTCCGTCGCCATGGGGGCCATGGCGTCTTTGCCGACGAATAGGATCATCTTCTTGCAAATGCACCTTTGCGTTTTAGAGAATCCCTTGTCCTATTGGTGCTGGAAAATGTCTATCCTGGTCCATTCACTCCACTGAGAAAGCCGCCGAGGTGTCCCGTCAGTGCGACGATGACAACGGCCACAGCCTCGATCGGCAAGCGGTATCCGGGCAGGACCTCCTGTTGTTTCCGTCGGGTTCTCGTATGAATGAACCACACGACCCAGATCAGGACGGTCGATAGGCACCCCATCACCAGATGCATCAAGAGGATGCCTTTCAATTTCTGTCCCTCGAGTTCCCACTGCCAAGCGAGAATTCCGGTGACTACCACGGGTACGGTTGCGATCGCCGCGACGAGCAAATTGTAGTAGGCCGCTGCTGCCAGGAGGCGCTGCTTCTTCCATTGCGCAAGAAAATCAAAGAGGACACCGATGACGAACAGCGCGATCGGGAAGTGAATTAGCACGACGTGTTGCGCGTGCTTCGCGAAAAGGACTGTTTTTATGTCGAACGGATGCAAGGTCGCTCCTCACTCACTGCACGATGACTTTGCCGGTCATCTTCGGATGAATCGAGCAGAAGTACGGATAAGTTCCCGCTTTGCTGAAGGTGAAGGAGAACTTTTCGTCCGTGTCGAGCACTTTAGACTTGAACGTCTTTGGATCATCCGTGCTAACCACGGTGTGGGGGATATCGTCACGGTTGGTCCATGTAACTGTGGTTCCGACCGGCACTGTGAGCGCTACCGGCCCGAAGCTGAAGTTGTCGATCTTCACTTCCATAGTCGACATCTTCTCCTGCGCGCTTGTTACAGAACCCTTCTGACCTGTGCCCCAGACTCCAATTCCCAGCACCAGTGCCGCTGCTAGACCTGCAATAGACACACTTCTCCTCATGCTTTTTCTCCTTTTTTAAGTTGGAATTGATTTGAGTTTGGCTACGTCTTGCTCACGCGAGCGATGAATCCACCACCGCCAGCGCGTGTTGGCCTTGCACGTAGTTTACGTCCGTGATTCCCAAGACGCTGCGTAACTGCTCCGCCGGCACCTTCATTGGGCCCGGAGAATCCGCTTTGCCTGGCTGTGGCTGTGGAAACGCCGTCGAAGCAGCGGTGTGAAAAGTTACGTTGCCTTCAACCTTTTGCATCGTTTGGTGAATGTGTCCGTTCAGCACCGTCACGGAACCGAATTTTTTCAGGTACGCCAACGCCTGGGCGCTGTCTTCGGTTCCCCAACCCCACTCCGGGTAGACCGACCAGAGTGGAATGTGCGCGAACACCACTATGGGCGTGCTGTGCTTCAGGTGCTTGACGTCGTCCTCCAGCCATTCGAGCTGCTCGTGCCCCAGCGTCCCCAGCCCGCCCGCCTTCAAATTCATCACGTTCACCAGGCCCACGAAGTGCACGCCCTTCTTGTCGAAGCTGTACCACCCACCGCCCTTGCTGCCTTTCCCGTATCGCTCTAGAAACTGTTTCCCATCGTCATTCAGCACGTCGTGCTCGCCCGGTACATAGAAAACATCCTTGGGCTTGGCGCTCTTCAGAATCTGATCGACGGTATCAAACTCTTCCGGTTTCGAAAGGTGGCTGATGTCCCCCGTATGCAACATGAATTCAGGCGTCGCCGACAATCCGTTGACTTTGTCCACCGCGGCTTTCAGTGTACCTACGACATCCGGGTTTGCCGGCTTATTGAAGCCCATGTGGCTGTCGCTGATCTGTACGAAGCTCAGCTCGCCCATCATGTCCGCTGTGCTGATCTCCGACATCCGGCTCAAGCTGTACGAGTTGAGCACGCCGCCCTTGATCACACAAAAGGCACCTGTTCCCGCCCACGCCATGCACTTCAGAAAGCCACGCCGGTCAATTCCATCGTGGTTGTGGTCGTGCAGGAGTTCATCTTTTTTCTTCTCGGACATCCTAGCCCTCCATACCTACTTTTTTTACGCAGTCTCTAAGCTCTGCACGTGCCGTTGGGGCTGGCGGCGCGGGATGGTTTGGGGGTTGCCCGCGCCGCCATTGAACGTGCTTGCGTCCATCCAGACCGAGGCAGCGCCTCTCTTATTCCAAATTCTCCGCGTTCATGTCTCTCTTTGTATGTCCGTCACAACAGAGCCCCGTCGAGAATAAAATCGTCGGTTCTCTGGTTCTTACGCATGAAGCATCACTGATCAGGGGAAGTCTTTGAACGATTTTGATGCCGAAGACCGACTGCGCTTCGAACAGCTTGTGCTGCCCCATGTCGATGCCGCCTTCAATCTCGCGCGTTGGCTGTTGCGAAGCCGCGCAGATGCCGAAGATGTCGCTCAGGAAGCCTTACTTCGCTCGTACCGTTTCTTCCGCGGCTTTCATGGTGGAGATGCGCGCGCATGGCTGCTCCAGATCGTACGCAATACTTGCTACACATGGCTGGAGAAGAATCGCCCCATGGAACTAAACATGGAATTCGACGAAGAGTTACACCTGCAGACCTGCGCCACACCTGAAACGCTCGCTATCGCCGGTGATGATCGCAAGCGCCTGACCATGGCTTTCGAGACGCTGCCGCCGCGCTTCCGCGAAATTCTTGTCCTTCGAGAGCTCGAAGGCTGTTCCTACAAGGAGATCGCTGCAATCACGGCGATCCCCATTGGCACAGTTATGTCCTCGCTCTCCCGTGCGCGCCGCCAGTTGCATTCCGCGCTGGTAAATTCTCTTCAAGGAGCTCGTCCGTGAGATGTGACTTTGCCCACTCTCTGCTTCAGGGCTATTTCGACGGTGAGCTGAGTGGCCGTAGGGCTGCTGAATTCGAGCGTCACCTGCGACATTGCGCCCACTGTGCCACTGAGCTTGTTGATCTAGATTTGTTGCGCGATAGATTGCAACTCGCCCAACTCTACGAGCCTGCCACGGCCGCGCTGCGGCGGAAGATTAACGCCCCTCTCCACGCAATCGCACCCACGACTGCTGTGTTACGGCCTCTCGTTTGGCACTGGCTGGCAGCTGCGGCCGCACTACTTTTTGTCGCGACCTTACTGTGGAGAGTCGGTCACGGCCTTCGTGGTGACGACTATCAAGCCGAACTTGCCGGAGAAATTGTCGATGCACACGTGCGCTCGCTACAGCCAGGCCAAATGAACGGCATCTCCTCCAACGATGAGCGCGTTGTGGCGGGATGGCTCGAGGGCAGAGCCAGGTTTGCTGTTCCAGTGCGCAATTTCACAAACGACGGTTTCGCGCTGCAGGGTGGGCGCGTAGATGTTATTGAAGGCCACGCCGTCGCGGTGCTCGTCTACGAGCGTAACGGACGTCCAATTAATGTATTCATCTGGCCCACACGGGAACGGGACAGTCCACCGCGCACAGGTTCCTGGCAGAGCTTTCGATGGGTGGATTGGCGAAAAGGCAAAAAGGAATTCTGCGCCGTTTCTGACGTAGACCTTGCGGACCTTGAGCATCTCCACCAGCTGATCAATTCTTCCGCGTAGCAATATTGCTGGGCTCCTTTTTCCAGATCGAAGTTGAGCACTATCGTACGAACTGCAAACACAAATTCAAGAAGTCACGCATTCAGTTTGTCCTTCATCTTTAAGCGATGCCCTCCTCACAGTGGGGAATAGAACATTGGTAACAGGGGTATTCGGAAATGAAGGTAATTGGACATGCGGAAGGGATCAAAAATGTTGAGGACATCAATTGTAGTATGGATTGTGCTACTCCTACTGGCTCTAAATGTAGCCGCCTTCGTGACTCGCATCATTGAAAAATGCAGATTGGCCGATCGCTTATCAAAACCCTTAGAAGGAACCGTCTCTGCCGTGCGAACCAGTCAGCCGACGGTATCGAGGCATCAACAGAGCCAGCCGGCACACCGGTAGGGTTTGTCTGCTTTACCTGAGCCGATGTTGGGGCACCCACGATCAGGGAACCGTACAACAGAAAGGTCGGGGAAATAGGGTGTCAGAGATGAATGCAGAAGGAGGTACGAGAATGGAGAAGCAGGCCAGAAAGCATAGCCACAACTGGGTGATTGCGGTCGAAAGCAGAAACGACCAACACCAGGAAATCATTCTGGCAACAATCGCCAGGCGTGCCTACCAGCTTTTCGAACGGCGTGGGTACGCGCATGGCTTTGATTTGGATGACTGGATGACTGCTGAAAAGGAACTTCTACAGAACGATTTTAATGGGAACACCTCCCAATTTGATTTGTTCATCGAGTCTCCGCGAGATCCGAAGGTGACCACAATTCTTAGCATGACAACTCATAGCATGATTGTTTTTCGCAGTCATGCTCGACACGCCGGAGAGGTCGGTGGTGGGCCAGATGTAGCATCTGTCCACCTCTTTCCAGAAGAAATTGACACAACTAAGATAAGACTAATGTGAATGGCGTGGATGGGCTCTTGCACGTGCAGGTTCCAAAGAAGAATCATAGAAATTCAACCTGACCTCAGAGCTTCTTATCAAGCATCTTCAAAGCTGGTCCAGCAGCCTCTCGTCCCGAGACCAATTCCATACCGATAGATAGACTCGCCGGAAACGAAAATATTCCATATGTTTTTCTCTGCGCAAAAGAGGAATAAAGCAGGAGGAAGTTTAGTTAGTGCGAACAGAGCATCGTGATTGTGATGCCCGTGGTTTGTGAAGCGCACAAAACAGAATTCACTGGAGCCTGGTTTCAGAACTCACGGAGTCAAGCAAAGCGTCGAATATCTTGAATGAATGAGAGGATCTCAAAGAATGAAAACAAGGGCAGCAATGGCAATAATTCTGTCGTGCTTTCTATCTGGCCTATTTGCAGTAGGCACCGTCGCGGATGGGATTGGCTTCTTGTCTCCGATTGTGGGCTCGAATCCAGGCGTCACCATCGCCGGCGTGAAGAGCGGAGGCGCGCCGTGGGTGGTCAGCCATGGGTTCGCAGTCTTGAACGACGAAGGGCGTCTGCGCGTGGAGTTACGCGGCCTTATCTTGCCGAGTGTGGGAACACCCGGGCCAGTCACGGCAGTTGCCGCGAGCGTTGTTTGCGGAGACGCAGTGGCTGCGACGACTGATTCCGTACTACTCACTGTGGATGGCAACGCCGAGATCCACGCGAAACTGCAGGTCCCGTCTCCGTGCCTTGGTACGATCGTGCTGATTCGTGCAGCGGCTTTCAACGGCACTCCGCTTCCGGCTCCAGGGCCATGGATCGCGGCCACTGGACTCGTCAAGGACGACGATTCCAATCACGACAATTAGAATCGGGGCTCCGGTCTCTATCTGTCCTACGGCGTGAACCGCCACAGTTGTATTCAGAAACGAAAGGAAACCACTGATGTCAAGAATCTTGATTGTGTTCGCTCTGCTGTGTGCCGGTCTTTCGATTTTGACCTTTGGTTCTTATGCTTCGCCTAATGACGAGCATCAAGGTGCAAACGACTCCTCTGTTCAGCAGGTGAACCTCGTTGTTCAGTGGAATAGAACACTCCTCGTAATCGTCCGTACTCCTGGAGCGCAGCCAGCCACGGTGCATCCGACGCGGAGCTTTGCGATCCTGCACGCAGCGATCTATGACGCGGTGAATGCCATTGACAGGACACACCGGCCATACCTGGTCCGCCTTTCCGGTGTGCCGCGAGATGCTTCGCAGGAAGCGGCCGCAGCGGCGGCGGCGCATCAAGTTCTGGTGGCGCTGTATCCGGGGTTTCAGGCCACACTCGATGCCGCACTACAACAATCTCTGGCACAAATTCCGGATGGCAACGACAAGGTGGAAGGGATCCGCGTAGGACAGACGGTGGCAGATCGAATCCTGGCCCTGCGGAGCAACGACGGCTCGAATGCCAAGCCGATTCCTTATGTTTTCGGAACGGCGCCGGGAGATTACCAATCGACGCCTCCGAATTTTCCGCCCCAGCCGCAGTTCACACATTGGTCTCACGTGACCCCGTTCGCGCTGGAGCGCGCGAGCCAGTTCCGGCCCGGCCCTCCCCCGGCGCTGGCCAGCGATTCGTACAGCGATGCTTTCAACCAAATCAAATCCCTGGGAATCGTCAACAGCACGACGGCCACGGCCGATGAGGCATTGACCGGGCGGTTTTGGAATGGGGCTATACAGAACTATTGGAACGAGATTTCGCAGACGTTCTCGGTGGCGCACAGTTTGACGACGGTGCAAAGCGCCCGGTTGTTCGCGCTGCTGAACCTGAGTTTTGCGGATGACGTGATCGCTTTTTACGATGCCAAATACACATATAATTTCTGGAGGCCAGTGACCGCGATTCGGGCCGCAGATACCGGTATCAACCCTGAAACCGTGGCGGATCCGAACTGGCTCCCGGAAGTCGGCAAGACCGCTCCCGACCCGTCCTACCCAGGCGCTCACGCAGTGATTAGCGCTTCCGGTGCAGAGGTGCTGATTTCCTTTTTCGAACGGGACCGCGCCGAGTTCAGCGTGACTTCCGAGGTTCTTCCGGGAGTAGAACGATCATTCGCAAGCATCACTGCCGCTGCTGAAGAAGCAACGTTAAGCCGCATCTTCGGAGGACAGCATTTCCGCTTTGACCTGACTACCGGCCAGCGGTTGGGCCGGGAAGTAGCAGACTTTGTTTTAGATAATTTTATAACTCCTGTGCACGGGAAGGACGAATCCGAAGACAAATGATCGGCTGCGGTGACGAAGCGCTACTGATGACCGCGTTCAAAGTCATCAAAGATTGTCGCTTGTTTCAGAGTTTTAACCTTGCTGAGAGACGGAGCTTGAAACGCGGATTAAGGTCAAGTCAGTTCAGGAAATGTGTAATGCAAACGGTTCGAATTCGATTCTTTTAAAGGGGAAAGACCATGAAGAAGCTAGGAAGCAGCGTTAGTCGTGGAACAAACCGGCGTGCATTCTTGACAAACGGAATGGTGGCAGCGGGGGCCGCAACGATAGGCGCGACGCTTTTGCCAGGTACGTCGATGGCCTCCCGCAGAGAGGAGGAAGACCATGCGCCAATCACAAAGGGCGACATCGCAATTCTGACGTTTCTGAGCGCTCTGGAGCAAGTCGAGGCCGATCTGTGGATCCAGTATGCGGAACTTGGCGGAGCCACGAATCAAGGGCTCTCGACGATCGACCTGGAACTCAACGGCAAGAAAATCGCCACCGGTCTGGCTCCAAATTACATTACAGCTCTGGAGGTCCTCGATGGCGACATGCCGCAGTACATCGCGGACAACACCGACGACGAAATTAGCCACCACCGGTTTCTCAATAATTACCTGGCGTCGAAGGGCGCCAAGCCCATCGACCTGGGCGAATTCGCCACTCTGCCACCTAGCAAAGTCAGCGGAGTCCCTCAGACAGGGCGGCTGACCAACTTGAAGCAGCTCACCGTCGACACGACGTGGTGGATGCGCTATCGCAGCGCGATAGCAAATCCTGATTTCGGAGGCACGTTCGAGAACGCGGTTCCGGATCTCGCAAAGGGGCAGCATCCCGCTATCCCTGTGGACGATGGCGACTTGATCCTGAACAGCGACGGCAGCATCCCCAACCACCTGCAGGCCATTGCCAACACTGCGGGCTTCCACTTTGCATTCATCGAGCAAGGCGGCAGTAGCCTCTACCCAGCGTTAGCTCAGAAAGTGACCAATTTAGAGGTCTTGCGGGTTCTGTTGGGTATCGGCGGATCCGAGATAATGCACTTCCAAACGTGGCACGACAAGGCCGGCAATGCTACCAATATCACGGACGGTGATCTTTCGTTTCCGAACCTGAATAGCGGAGTCGACCCGAATCCAAACGGCACCAGTGTCAACCCTGCTGACGACTTCCAAACCAACCTGATCATGCCGGAGCCAACGTTGTTCCTGAATGCGAAGCTGGGCCCCGTCTCCATAATTCGCCCGACGTCTACGGCGCAGGGTGGCGCAGTGGCCTCCGTCGTCAGCTTCGTTGATGATGGGCTCTTCCTCGACCCAGCTACAAACAAGAACACCGGGATCGTGGACGTGCTCATGCGTCTGGCAGAGGAAGCAGACGAGGCACGACGCAGGTTTTGATATCGAAAATTAATTACCCGCACGACTGAGAGGATCAATGAAGAAGATTGCGAAGCGTTTTCTGCTATCCATCGTTCCCAAGTCCCTGCTGGGCCTCGCAATATTTCTTTCGCTGTCGGTTCGCGCCCAAGTCCAATCCGCGCAGGTTATCGAAGTCACGGCAAAGAAGTATGAGTATTCGAACTCACCAGTTCACGTGAAGATCGGGACCAAAGTTCAACTCAAGGTCACAGCCACCGACCACGATCATGGTTTCAAGATTTCGGCTGTTCCAGATGCCGCCCCACCGAATGGCGCCAATGGGCTAATTTTCATTTCGGCACATGATTGTTGGCAGCTCAAGAAGGGAGAAACGACCACGATTGAGTTCTTGGCCCAAACGCCAGGCACTTATGCCTTTAAGTGTTGCCATACCTGCGGTCTCGGACACAAAGGCATGAAGGGCCAAATTATTGTCGAGCCATAGATAGAGCGAGTGCGGTTCGCCGACCGCTCCTTCGCTGACGTACTACGCACCCAGTCTCTAAACGGATGGTAACAGTGCATTCCGGGATGGCAACAAATGCTTGAGTACGCCGAAATCATCTGGGTGAGTCGTGGAATAGAACAAAAGAAAGTTCAGTCATCACTATTGGAACAAGGCCATCGGTTATGATTTCGAGTTTAACCAAATAGAGACAGAAGGGAACACTATGCTTTCACGTTGGATAGTACGGTTCGCTGCAATTACGACACTTTGCTTGGCCGTGTGCGCCACTGCGTCCGCTCAGTATGGTGGAGGCGGAGGAATAGGTGGATCCGGAGGGACCGGTGGATATACAGCGCCTCCGGGGGGATACAGTTCTGGCAAAGCAATTGGAATTGGGATTGGCGCCGCGGCTGGCGCTGCCGTTGGCATTGTCCTTCTTGTCCGACACCATCATCACTCCGCAGAGAAAATGCAGACCTACGTCACCGGCTGCACTCAGTCCGTTGAGGACGGAATCAATCTAACGAACGAGAAGGACAACCAAACCTACTCGATGATGTCCGGTAGCAACTCTCTTAAGGCAGGCGAGCGAATGACCCTTAAGGGGGTTGTAGTGGCGACTGACGGACGTGGAAATCCAAAGTTTCAAATACAAAGCTTGATCAAGGACTACGGGACTTGCGGGACAGCTTCGGCATCTGGACTGGGCGTCTCCGAGCTCAAGATCCCTAAACTGAACTATTAATTTCCGGCGGACTAACGCAGACCGCAAGACAATCTTGAGCGTTGCCAGCGGCAGGCTTCCTCGTTCTCGTCATCAAATTCCCTGGCTCAACGCGGGAGGCCGATGCGGCGCAAAAGGTCTTGAAAGCGCGGGTCGGAGCGGAGGGGATCGAAGCCAGGACGCAGGAGGACACCTGGATTAAATCGTTCTTCAAAGCCTTTTTCGAGCCAATTCATGGCTTGGTCCGTATCACCGAGAGCTGCATAGATCACAGCAATCTCCGAACCATGTGAGTAAATAGAGTTTGATCGCTTCTTCAAAGCACTCAATAGCTTTATTGCTTCGCTCCTCTTGCCGGATGCGGCGTAAGCGCGACCAAGATTAGCCATGACCGTCGGGCTTTCGCCGGAAAGCTGCGCCGCTTCTTGTAGTTCTGCGACCGCTTCGTCGTTCATGTGTTTCTGGAGGTAGGCCTGCGCGAGTTGATTGTGTGCGAGAGCAAAATTAGGATCCATTTCAATCGTTTTGCGGCTCTGTCGTATCGATTCCTCGTAAGAATGCGCAAGCACAAGAAGTTCCGCCAAATCGGCGTTGATGATGAGAGATAGCGGATCCAGGCTTTCCGCTTTTCTCATTTCCGCGATCGCATCATCATACTGGCCCCAAAGACTCAAGTGCCAAGCGTACCAGTGATGCGCGGTTGCGTAGCCTGGATTCAGTTCAATGCCACGCCGGAATTCCTTTCCTGCAGAGTCGAAATCCCAGTCGAAACCGTCCAAGCAGAATGCAAGCGAGTTGTGGGCTTCGCCGAGCGCGCTATCCAATTCCAGAGCTTTGGTGGCGGCGGCCTTGGCTTTTGGGAGTGCCTCCTTGGGGGTCATCACCGCATACTGCCAGTCTCCCAACAAAGAATAAGTGTCGGCTAAACCAGAATAAGCTTGGGCATATTTCGGGTCCTCGTCGATAGCCTGATTAAAATAAGCCAGAGCGACTTTCAAACCATCTGCCGTTCGTTTGTTCCAGAAGTAGCGCCCTTTGAGAAAAGACTCATAAGCTTGCGGATTAACAACCTTGACGTTTTTCAGGGCGGCTTGTTCTTGTGGATTCAGGTTGATCCGAATCTGATCTGCGATGGCTCGTGCCACCTGGTTCTGGAGTGCAAGAGTATCCCGCAATTCACCCTGATAGCTCTGGGACCATAAGTGCTTGTCCGTGGAGGCTTCGATCAACTGCGCCGTGATGCGGACCTGGTCGCCGGAACGGAGCACGGTGCCTTCGACCACCGCGTCCACATTTAGTTCGCGAGCAATCTGCGGCAGAGGCTTGCGCGCACGCTTGTAGGCCATCACTGAGGTCCGCGAGATCACGCGCAACGCGCTGATCTGTCCGAGATCCGAAATCAACTCGTCGGTCATCCCATCAGCGAAGTAATCCTGAGACGCATCGCTCGAGAGGCTTTCGAGCGGGAGGACGGCCAAGGAGCGAATGACAAGTGACGGGCGTTTCCAGGAATGAAGCTTCCATCCGGCAAGAGAGGCCACCAGTAGAAGGAGCACCAAGGCTGGTGCCTTCCACGCAAACGACGACAAAAGATGTTTGAGCATTGCGGGTTTGCCAGCAAGGTCCAGACGATCACGAGCTTCTGCCACGGGATGAGGCCCAGTTGCTAGGTCCTGGCTGCGAACAGGGGCTGAATCGGCAACTTTGACCTCCGCGAGGAAGCGGTATCCGCGACGAGCAACGGTTTCCACAAAGCGGGGACTGTCGGCGGAGTCGCTGAGGGCCTCACGGATTTTGTTAATCGCTTTGTTGAGCCCGTGGTCGAAATCCACAAAAGTGTCTGCGGGCCAGAGTTTTTTTTGAAGCTCCTCACGAGTTAGGACCTCGCCCGGGTGCTCAAGCAGCATCGCCAGGACTTGGAAGGGCTGTTCCTGCAGCCGGACCCGTAGGCCGTGCTTGCGCAATTCGCCGGCGCGAGGATCCAGCTCGAAAACCCCAAAACGAAACCGCACGCGGAGGTGAATGCCCTCTTCCATGGAAAGGTGAGTGCCCAGCGAAATTGAGTGTACCACCTGGGCAGAGTTCACGGGAATTCGAGGCGGGGACATCTTCCCGTAAGTCTTTTATAGAGTGGAGCATACCAAGGGACCACCATTGCAGCAGGAAAGAACCGCCTGTCCATTGAATCGATCTCAAGTGCGAACCATAGTGATGCCGTCAAGCGAAGTGCTGGGACTCTTTCGGTCGCAGGGGGTTCAATGTTCGAGCAGAATCAGCTTCCGAATTTTGAGCAGGAAGTGCTGCCGCATCTTGATACCGCTTACAACCTGGCGCGCTGGCTGACTCGTAATGACCAGGACGCACAGGACGTTGTCCAGGAAGCATACTTGCGCGCTTTCCGATTCTTTCCTGGTTTCCGAGGTGGTGACGCGCGCGCATGGCTCATGAAGATTGTCCGTAATACTTGCTATACCTGGTTGCATGCAAACCGGCCACTGCAAGACGCCGCCGAATTTGATGAGAACTTCTTCCCCTCTGATTCTCGCGCTCCCAATCCAGAAGAAGTTGTACTTCAAAACGACAGCGCCGCTCTGCTGCGAAAGGCCCTGGAGAAGCTGCCGCCGAATTCTCGTGAAGTCCTCATTCTGCGCGAACTCGACGGGATGTCCTACAAGGAGATCGCAGATATCACCGGCATGCCTGTGGGCACCGTGATGTCGAGCTTGTCCCGTGCCCGAGGCCGCCTTCGTCAAGCTCTGACAATTCTTATGAACGGAGACACAGTGCCAACCTCACGGCGAATAGCAGCTGTGAACGCATGAGTGCGTGGGCGCAAGCGAAAGCTTACAGGCCTTTTTTCATTGTTGCGGCGGCGCCGGCAAACCTCAGGGTTATCTGTAGTCACGACGGCTGGCTATGTTGGCTTCCTTGCCGGTCCACCCCTGATCGGGTTTGTCGCGCAGATTTCGACCATTCGCGCTGCGTTATGGATACTTGTGGTCTTGAGCGGGTTGAGCGCTTTCTCATCAACCTCAATGAAAAGAACTTCGCCTCTCAGAAGAATACCCTGACATCCAGTCTTCCGCAAAGATGCCGAGCCGTTGGCACCTACGGCAGCGGCAACGATAACGCTTGTCAATGTATCCCACGTCCGTGCTGCTGCGAAAAGGGCATGGAATTCGGGTGGCACTGGCCGGAGCCGACGCAAGCTTGTTTGAGCGGTACCCGGCAGAAGGAACACCCAAGTTGACGGTATATCGCGAGGCGCAGCGGGCGTCCTATCTGGATCTGCCTGTGAAGACCCATGTCCCGTGAAGCCCCGGCTATGAGGTACATCTCAGGAGAGTGTCGGAAAACAATGAAGGTATCCAGAAACGGGCTTCGAGGAAGTTGGCCAGATTGGTAACGGCTTCTCTCCAGCGATTGAGTCGCTCACTACTGGGGCGTTTGGCGGTACCAATATGAAATTGATAGGAAGAGGCCGGACGCCTTTCCGTCCGCGATCGGACGCCGAAACTGTAGCCGCGCAACCAGATCTGAACCCATCGTTATCCTCTGGACTCCAGGTATGCAGATGCAAAAAGGATGAGTTCGTCCTGCAAAGTTTGGAACTGATTTTCTGGGGCAGCAGATTCGAGCAATCTCCTAATAATGCCGGCCATTGCGCCCTGCAGTATGGAAGCGACTAGTTCAGGATCTCCAGGAAGCGGCTCGCGGGACGACGCCAACATCTCAACGATCGCCTTGTTGGACCGTATACCCGTTTGCTGCACGATCTTCGCTCCGTCTACGTCGGAGCTTACCGAGTAGAGGGCGACGCTCGTCTTGGCATTTTTCATCTTCGCTTCAAAAAAAGCAGTGATGAGAGCGGTGGCCATTTGCCGCAGCGTTGCACCCTCCTGCTGTTTGCAGACGAGCTCGACGGCATTAGTCACTTCATCGAGGTGACGTTTTAAGGCAGCTTGCAAAAGGGCGCTCTTGTTCGGGAAGTACTGATATAAGGTTCCGACGGAAACCCCGGCTCGCAAGGCTACCCTGGTGGTGGTCAGGCGTTCCTTTCCCATCTTGAGCAAAACCTGAATAGTGGCGTCGAGAATCGCGTTCACGCTTGCGGTGGATCGCGCCTGAATGGGCGTTTTACGCGGCTCTAAGGGGACTTGGGAACGCCGAGGCAAATGCGAACTCACAATCTGAAGCTTTCTTCATCTAATCACGGGTGAGCCGAATACTACAAGTGGCGACAGCAAGAGGAGAAACGGAATGACTAAACAAACGGAACTGGGCGGAAGCTTCCAGCTACCCGGCACATCCTTGACGGTGAACCGCACGGGCTACGGCGCGATGCAACTTGCCGGTCCGCAGGTTTGGGGACCGCCCCGCGATGTGAATGCTGCGATCGCTGTTTTGCGAGAGGCGGTTGCGGCGGGCGTAAACCATATCGACACCAGCGACTTTTACGGTCCGCACGTAACAAATCAAATCATTAAGCAGGCGCTCCATCCCTATCCGGATGGGCTGGTCATTGTTACCAAAGTCGGCGCTCGCCGCAGCGAAGACAAATCTTGGATCCATGCTCTTACACGTCAGGAATTGATTGACGGAGTTCACGAAAATCTTCGAAATCTCGGACTCGAAATGCTGGATGTCGTCAATCTTCGGGTTGGAGGAATCACGGAGCCGTCGGAGGGATCGATCGAAGAACCTCTGACTGTGCTTGCCGAACTCAAGCGTCAGGGATTGATTCGTCATATCGGCGTAAGCAATGTGACTTCCGGACAGCTAGCGGAGGCCCAGACAATCACGGAAATAGTCTGCGTGCAGAACTTCTACAACGTCGCACAGCGGAACGATGACGGCTTCATCGACGATCTCGCAAAGCAGGGCATCGCGTATGTACCGTTCTTCCCACTGGGAGGATTCAGCCCGTTGCAGTCGTCAAAACTGGACGCTGTGGCAGCGTCCTTGCAGCGCACGCCGATGCAGGTCGCGCTCGCCTGGCTTCTTCAGCGTTCACCCAACATCCTGCTGATCCCGGGTACGTCCTCCATCGCGCATCTTCGTGAAAATCTCAGCGCTGCAACGCTAAGACTTCCTTCCGAGCAGATCGCTGACCTGGACTCAATCGGTAAACCCGCCAAACTAATGAGCAGCAGCAGCGGCGGGGCCTGACCATTAAGTGGTCCTTCTAAGCTAGCGAGACGTTTCAACACACCCGCAGCTTCAAGTTTCCCGCGCCGCGTACAGCGTCGCATCACGGCAAAAAGTGAATAAAGACCGCAAAGAGAAGGTAAATCTGACTACGCCCATTTAGCTAGAACTTGCTGATTCCCGTCGATTTGTCTCGGCTCCGGCACAATTGTGATTATTAACTGGCCAATCTTTCCTCATTTTTGCTCTGTTTGGATCCTCTGCAGTTGGGAAGCAACAGTGAGGAGGCGCTTGTCGAG
>Ga0209804_1001193_pt1 | contig 17328 bp, 18 predicted proteins | sample GraSoiAngelo_139_FD_185896 | JGI IMG/M metagenome (GOLD analysis project Ga0209804, IMG submission 185896) | Grasslands soil microbial communities from the Angelo Coastal Reserve, California, USA - 14_0929_12_20cm (SPAdes) (version 2) | ecosystem: Environmental > Terrestrial > Soil > Grasslands ... | reverse complement strand
GTTGTGCTGGTGGGCCATGCCCGCGAGGCCCCCGAAGCCTGCCCAAGGGCCGCGGCTTGGATCGTGCACGGCGGTTGGTTTAGTTCGTAGCGGGCTTGAACCCGCGTGCGGGTACTATTCGCGCAGGAATGCCAGGACGCAAAGGACGCATTACGGAGACAGAATCCGGTCACGTGTCCCATCACCATTATCCTCCAACGCGGCATGACCAACGTTGGTTGTTGTATGATTGACGAGTTGCTATTGGGGAACTTCAAGGGTATTCGAGAATTGCAACTGAAGCTCCGAAAAGTCACTGTCCTGATCGGGCCGAATGGCTCCGGGAAGTCTTCGGTCCTTCAAGCGTTGGCGCTCCTCAAACAATCGTTGCGGAACACCAACCTCGTTTTGAATGGAGACGAGGTTTCGCTCAACTCTTGGAAGGACACCATTTTCAGGGGCGACGCTCAGAACGAACTGACAGTTTCGATTGTCGGCGGGCTGGGATGGGGGATCGAGTCCCGCTACGCTTGTACCATGAAATTTCGAAACGCCAACGTTTCTTCGGTGAGGGCCGTCACGAAGCTAGACGGCAAAACCTTCGATGCAGTTTGGGAGTCCCAGGGTGGACACAAAATTGGCACACTTAAGGTCGGAAAGGCCTCGTTCCTTCAGTACGCTGCTAGCGCACAAATCGGGAACCTCTTCTCCATTGCAGGCGGAAACGTGGGGGCCGATGAGCGGACGGAGTACGACAAGGTGGCCAACGAGACAAGCGACACCTTCAACAAGCTTAATCAACAGCTGACTCAGGACATATCCAGCTTCTTGTTCCTGGGTCCGGTTCGTGGCTTCACTGCGCCAACCTACGACTTCCTGGGTGGTCCTTCGGCCAGCTTCCTTTCTCCCAGACAGGACGCGACTCCGCCTTCTCGAATGCTTTCGACCATGGCGTATCGTAAGGAGATTGTGCGAGCAACTGACGAGATGACTAGGTTTCTGTTTAGCATTGGATCGGACCTGGCCTTCGACCCTCCTCAGCGGCCCTACCTGGAGGCGGTCCACGATGGCTTCACTATAAACGCTATCAACGAGGGTTCCGGTTTCAATCAGCTCGCACTCGCGCTGTCACAGTTCGCAGCCGTCCCAAACAACTCAACCATCGCAATCGAAGAGCCAGAAATCCACCTGCACCCGGAGATGCAACGAAAGCTGATTACCTTGCTCATTGCGAAGGCAAAGGAGACTCAGAAGCGACTGATCTTTACGACGCACAGTGAACACATTCTACTTGCGATTATCGGTGCAATGATGAAAGGCGAACTTGCCGCGTCCGATCTGTGCATCTACCAGTTCTCGAAGACGGAGCGCGGTGTCGAAGCCAAGGAGACCTCAGTATCCGACAAGGGAATCATCGACCCACCGTTGAAGGATTTCTTCGAGACGAACGTCAGCGAACTTCGCGACCTGCTCCAATCCATGAGCAGGTGAGAATGATTGAGAACCGACTTCGTGATCGACGAAAACGTACTCTTTTTCGCGCACAGAGGAACAGACCCTCAAGGTAGGCCCTCTCATCATTCCGCTGCACTGCTCACCGAGATTTCCGTAAATGGTCACCGGGTGTGCTTCAGCAAAGAGACTCTTGCTCGGTACTCTTCAAAACTAGATTTGCTCAAGGGCGAGATCGCAATTGCGGTCAACGTGCCGAAAATCTTCTGGGGGCTGCTCGCGAGTAAGCTGCAAGGGAGAGAGGTAGATACCTCCTCGGTTGACGCCCCAAAGGAGATAAACGCAAAGGATGCACCCTTCGTCACCGTCGCGATTGCCGCCAGCCCGTCCATATTGGCGACCTACGATAGTCCGCTTCTTCACGAAATGGACGACGCCGATCTTGCTTCGCAGAAGGTCCGGGGTTTACTGGTGCGTCAAGCCTTGGAGGAAGCACGCAAACCGGACTGCTGAGCGAGACGGTAGGCGGTGGACTTGCGGTCGGCTCTTCGAGGCGCGGATTCCGTCTCAGTTTCAATCATCGCCAGACCGGACCCTGTTCCAGATCACAGCCATCCGAAGGTATCGTTCCGGGTTGAGAGTTTGGAACCCCTGCCCGTGCTCCCGGAACACCGAGTCCACCGTCTGGGGCTCCACCGAGCGCCTGATGCCCCGGACCCAGTTCTCGGTGCGGCCGCGCTTCGCTCGCATGTATGCCCGGAACGAGTCCTCAACCCACTCCCGTTCGAGTTCCTCCTCGCTCGGAGCAGCCTTGGCCATGGCTGCGGGATTATGCTGAGCCGGATGAAGACCCTCAGGGAGTAAGGCGAAAGTGCCGACCCGCGGGGAGGTTGCTGCCGGTCCTATTCCCCGAATTGCCTCAGACGCAATCTCCCGAGCCGTTAAGTAGCCATCTTGTCCGTGCAGCCCTTATGAGACCCTTGTCGTTGGCGCTCCTGTTGCTATTCGGTGTCTCAGCACTTTTCTATGCTCAGGCCCTGAATCTGAACGATCGAGGATTTGTTCTTGCGATCTTGATCGGTCTTGTGGGGGCATACCTAGTCTTCTCCAAACGATTTTCCGGGTCAGAGACCGCCGGGCAAATCTTGTTGGGTATTTCTGTGTCTCTCATTGTTGCCGCGCTGTTTGGAGTCCCAATCGTGGGCGGCGCTGTCGGGGGCGCGGTGGTCATCATTGCTCTAAACACGGAGTCTACAGAAGCCGAAACCGCTGTTTCCCCGAAACAGCTGCATCCCCACTGAAAGAAGTCGACGAGTCGGCGGAGCGACCCCGCGCTCCCTCCAAGATCGTGGACCGCGCCGTCGGCCTCCAATCCTGCGCATCACGTCTGCATTGAAGACGACGTGTGCCTGCTTGTCCACTCGTGGTCACCGAAAGGTTCCTTGTACAGAGCATGACGATGAGGTCCTGAGTGGCCTTTGGGCAGGTCGCATTGTTGCCAGCAGTCGGGCACGCGACACTTCGATTGACAGTGCATCGAGCGGCGCCTCCTCGCTACCGACGGACTGCGGAAAGGGATATATCCCCTCGTCCTCGTATCTTCAAGCATGTCGGATAAGTCCGACGGGGATAATCATGCAAACCAAGGCAATCCCAACAACGATGCGTACTGGGAGAGCCGCGGACTGGATGAGCGCCCCGACGACTGGGAAGACCTGGCCGAAGGGGACAAGGGACGCGAGGACAAAGACGACGAGTGATCGTCGTCGCTCTCGTGAGCTATAGCGAGACAAGTCCGAAACGACTACACCAAGCCCCATGTGGGGCGTGCGCGGAAGCGCACAAGGGCGGCTTTCGAGTCGCCCGTTTTTCTTCCATTCAGGTTTTCAGATTCGGAATTTTCGTCGCAGGGCCCGGATTAGCTTGACCGTAGCAAGCGGTAACCCCGCGGTCGTCCGCGAGTCGTCCACGAGGTGGGACGCGAAGGCCCGGAGGAAGACCTTCGAGAACAAATCGTCCCGAGCATCGTACTGCTGGTTCGCCAGCAGGAGGGCTTCGTGGCTATGGAGGTAACTCCGATGGCTCGGGCCGGTGGGTGGCTCAAGATCGTCAGCGACATTCGCCGCGAAGGAGCCGACTCCCGACCAGAAAAGAGCCTCAATCAGGTTTGGCTCCTCGCCTCGCCGCCGCTTGAATGCAACGTACTCCTCGTACCCGATGATCGCACCGCGCTGTGCGTGGTGACTTCGGCTCGGCATTTTCTCGCTCTCCTTCAGGTACGCTCCGGGTATTTGGACCCTGCCCTGGGTGGTATGAAGAACCGCGAAACTACCCGTGTCGGCGCGTTCGCGGTGCGACTTGGCTAATCCGGTGAAAGAGATATCTGTGCTCGGACATTGCGGGCAGCAGGGGAGTCCGTGGCAGCCCAGTCCTCCCCCAAACAAGTGCTCCCGACGGGGAACGAATGTTCACACGGCAACCCTCGGCCCTCCATGAAGAACAAGACGAAGGATCGATGGTACTAAGGCATCTTCTGGATGAGCCTGGAAAGCGTTAAGCGCCGACTGTCCCATCCGTGAATCGTCCTCAATGACGGGGTGGTGGGGGAATTTCGGGAATTGGCTAAACTCACCGCAAGGGTGGATCTTCTACGTTGTGATTTTGGTTTTCCTTGTGTCGATTCTAGCTAACCTCGTCGGTTACGTGGCCCGCCGTCGTGAAGGAGGTGCGAAGAAGGTCGGTTATGGGGGAATGGTCGCCCTTGTGGGAGCAGTCATCACGCTAACCGCGATAGCCTCTCTGCCGTGGGAGAGCTACGCGTCATTCTCCTGCGCTGAGTGCGGTTGGTCCTCAGCCGGTTTTGGCTATGGGCAAGGGTCCGCTGCCATCTTCGTCCTGGTGACTGGTCTGTTGTGGTTCACACTGTTCGGGATTCCTAGGAGAGTCGCCGCGGTCCTGGGGTTTGCCTGGGGAGTATTGGCGCTCGTTCTTGCTCTTCAGGCGTTTGGGCGCATCGCCGCGGAGGCAGCCACGGCCCACCCCTTTGGAGTTTACTCTATCGAGTACGGCGTCTACGTGGGTATCTTTGGGCCTATCACCTTGCTCGCCGGTGTGACCCTCGCGTTCGTGAAGACGAAGGCGCCCATCGCGACGGAACCAATCGCCGAGGACACAGATCGCCTCTGACTCCCTGAGTCGGAACGTTCCTAAGAGCCAGTGTAGAAAATCGGGGCGGACGGTGCAAACCGACTTACCGTCCGCTCGTATGCTCCCGACGGGGAGTCAACGTCCGGGGGTTGACGAGGTAGCAGGGACCGGAGAGCCGCGATCTGGTCGGGGGTCATCTGCCGGATGAGGTCCAGCGGATCGACCAGTGTCTGGGTCGATGGAATCTGTGGCATACCTCTACGCACACCGGCTCTTGGAAGTGATAATATCTTCAAGACCTCCTTGCGGGCAGGCGGTCCGAAAATTGATAGCGGAGAGGTGTCCCATGGGTCGGGAGCCCGGTGAATGGGTTGCTAGGCCTCTGGCACGACCGTAGCGAGTCCCCTGGCCGCGAGGAAGATCGCCAGGTACTGCGGTACGTCGTTTACTCCAGGTGCCAAGTTAAACACTTCGCCCCGAATCTCCATCGTGATTTTATTCTTGAGATTCACGCGGATCCGGTCCTCCGTCCACGTCTTCGGCACGGCGTCGCGGAGCGGACGGAAATCGTCAATCGCGCCGCGGGAGAGCGTCACGACCTGCAACCCGGTCTTGCCGTGCAGGGAGGACGGCATGCGGATGAGCCGCTTGATGTCCGAGGTGACAGGCTCGTCCGTCTCACCCCGCTGGACGATCCCTTCCAGCGACACGCCGGCCTGGGCCTCGTCGCGGACCGGTTGCAGCTCCTTGACGAGTCGGATGATCAGGTCGCGGCTCCGGTCGGAGAGGGACTCGATCTGGCCCTCTCGTAGGCGATCGATGCCCCGGATGATCCGCGGCTTGGTCGCCCGCGGCTTGAACAGGTTCTCGTACAGATTGGACGCGTCCGCGTCGGTCACCCCTTCGAACGAGGTCAGGAACTTGATCGCCTCGTTCGGGCTGAGTCCCTCGAGCTTCGCCGCGAGGCCGTTGACCCCGCGCATGATCTTGCCTCGCCATCCGGGATCCTCGGACGTCGGGGCGACGAGTCGCGTCTTCACCCGCGTATGACCTTGGAAGTCCTTTCGGTCGAACGCGGATTCCCGAAAGACCGAGCCGACCTCGAGCCCCTTTCCCGTGACGTAGTCGACGATCTCGCGGCGCTCGTGCGAGCCGAGCGACCAGACCCGCTCGTCGAAGACATGGATGTGATAGCCCCGCCCGCCCGAGAACACGAGGCGCATCGACTTCGGGTCGAAGCCGAAGTCCGATTGCAGGAAGTCGTCGTAGAGATGCACGATCTTCAGGCGGATCGCTTCGAGCATTTCCGGATACGACATCGAGGCCGCCTTCGGCAAGTGGTCCGCGTCCAGGTCGAAGACGAGATCGGCCCCCAGCCAGCCCTTCTCCTCCATCGTCGGAGCGTTCGGATGGTCGTAGTACGCACTCGAATAGTAGGCGTGGGTCGGCACCCGGGAAACCAGGAAGTCTTTCAGCTCTTCCTCCTTCGAGAAACCGAGATGCCGCTGCACGATCCCGGGCGTCCAGAACATGAAGCCGAACTCGCGCCGGCCGAAACGGTCCGGGAGGGTGGGTTTCGTGCACTCGTAGTATCGGTGGAACTGGGACCGAAGGAACCGGGTGGTGGCCTCTTTCGCGGGGTCCGCGACCGCCATCCCGGCCGCCATCGAGGCCATGCCCTTAAGGGTTGGCGGGAGGTTGGCGGACTGAGACCTATCAGAGGACGTCGGGTTCGGAGCGGCCTCGAACCGGGTGGCGAATGAATCGGATTCTGGCCTGGCTGGAGATGTTCGGGCTGTTCGCCCTTCTCTACGTCGGGATCCCCTATGCGGGCCTTCGGATCGACCGAATCTTGGGCCTCCCCCCGCTGCCAATCTTCGTCCTCGGGTTGGGACTCATCCTTCTCTCCATCGGTGTCGCGATCTTGGCGTGGTGCTTCGCGCTCTTTTCCCGGGTCGGCCACGGCACCCCGAATCCGGCGATGCCCCCGGAATCGCTCGTGACGATCGGTCCGTACGCATGGACCCGAAATCCGATCGCCCTCGGGCATGCGACGGCTTTGATCGGCCTTTCGTTGTTCCTCGGGTCCGTGTTCGCCGCGGTCATCGTCGTCGTGCTCGCCTTCCCCGTCCACCTCGCGATGCTGCGAGAAGAGCGAACCCTGGAGGCGCGATTCGGCGACGCGTATCGGTTGTACAAGATCTCGGTGCCCCGTTGGGTGCCGCGACCTTGGAGGCGCTAGAGTTGGACGGAGACGCTCGCGCTCGCGTTCGGGCCGGCCGCGGGGGTTCGGAGCTGTTGGAGATGGACGACCTGGACGGGCACTCCAGCCAGCTGGTGCAGCAGACCGTCGACGTGACCCTCACCGACGACCGCAACGACGTTCCCTTTCGATTCGGCAAGCCTTCGGATCGTCCCGGCCATCGCGATGTCCCGCTCGTCGATCAGGATGCGCTTCGCCGTCGGCAATTCCCGCGCGAATTCTTGGATGAAGCCGGCCTCGTCCCGATAGAACCGCTGCAACTCGGCTTCGACTCGCTCCTTCCGCGTGAACAGGCCGCTGACGGTCGACGCGAGGAGACGGCCCCGTTCCCGGAATGACATGTCCGTCCAGACCCGCTGCAGGACCGCGCGCGAGTCTTGGTCGATCAGGGCAATTTCGGCGCCAATCTCCTGGGCCGCGCGAGCCGCCGCCACCATCTCGTCGCCGACCTCGACGCCGTACTGACGGGCGATCCGGATCTGGAATTGGGCCAACAGGGCAAGGGGGGACAGGCCACGGCCTCGCGGGGCGCGGTTCAGCAGGGCGTTGTAACGGATCGGGTCTAATTCCAGGGCCACGACCCTCGGACGACGGGCGAGGATCTCGGCACGGATGGACCGGCCGATGTCGAAGACATGGCCGACGCCGAGGAGCGTGATCATTGGGCCGACTCAAAGTACGGCAGCGCTTAACCCTTTCTCACATCTCTCGGGAGAATCGGAGCGATTCGCCAGTTTTGTCCCAGAGAAATCGGTCGGAAAGCCCGGAGGGAACGATGACGACCATCGGGCTCGGGATCATTCTCGCGACGCTCTCTGCCATTCTCTTCGTCGCCCTTCGCCTCATCCGGCGGGAGGCCTTGCAAATCCGGTTCTGCCGCGCGTGGGGACGTCGAGTCCCTTTCGATGCTCTCCTGTGCTCCGATTGCGGGCATCAGTTTCGGCCCTGAAGCCGCCAGCGCGTCTCACCTGGACGTCCGCTCTCGCACGATCCGTCCGTACATGCGGACAATCTCATCCGCGCGGACGCGCCCTTGTCGCATCGTCCGCAGTCGCGTCCGGATATGATGCACGACGGCCCGGTCCTTGCCGAGGTCCACGATCTCCCCGATCTCGAATTCCTCATCGGGCGCGGCGAGGACGTCGTGCGGGACCGTCCGGTTCCCTTTGTTCACCGAGAATTTCACGCGGACCTGGTCGATTCGTTTGGCCCAGATCGTGTCGACCGCTTTCGCCGTTGCGGCGTCGACCCGCCGGCCTCCCGATTCGATCGCGGTGACCGCGATCCGGGTGTCGCCCAAATCGAGCTCTTCTCCGAGCGCAACATCCTCGTCCGGGGAGAATTCGAGGGACGTTTTCTCCGAGCGGTCGAGCCAGGACAGGATGAGGGGGACCACGATCGGCTTTGGTTCGCGCGTCACGACGTTCGAGGTCGCGTCGCACTTCGAGCACCTCACGACGCCTTCGAAGACGATCTCATCTTTTCCCCCGATCTTGCCGCGGAGGACCCGGTGAGGCACGACCTCGCCGCAGTTCGGACACTTGAGGACCAGGGCGCTCGGCGCAGACATCGTCGATGTTCGGAACGCACCGGTCCCCCTAAGGATTTGCGTTCCTGACCGGCATCCGGAAGGCGTCACACGAACTTGTCGAGGATCCTCGCGATCTTCTCCGCCGCGTGGCCGTCTCCGAACGACTTCGACTTCGTGCCTTCGGGATTGAAGTTCCGAATCGCGTGGAGGATGTCTTCCGTCTCGCTCCCGACGAGGGCGTTCCACCCGTCCTCCATCGTCTCCATCCATTCCGTCTCGTCGCGGAGGGTGACGCACGGGACGCCGAAGAAGTAGGCCTCCTTCTGGACGCCGCCGCTGTCCGTCACCACCTTGGCCGAGGCCATCAGCAGGGCGATGAAATCCAGGTAGTCGACCGGCTCGATCGCTTTCACCTTCGCCGTGAGGCGGTCCCACAGCCCGAACGCCGCCAAGTTCTTGCGGGTCCGCGGATGGACCGGGAACACGACCGGGCGCCCCGCGTTGACGAGGGCTTCGACGATCGAAGAGAGGGTCTCCTTCCGGTCCACGTTCTGCGGGCGGTGGAGGGTGACGAGGATGTATTCGCCCCGGGTCAGGCCGAGCCGGGCCACCGTGTCCCGCGACCGGGCCGACTGGGCGCTCTGCAAGGCCACGTCGTACATCACGTCCCCGACGAGGTGGACGCCGCGGGTGATCCCTTCGCGGGTCAGGTTGCTGACCGCGGTCTCCGTCGGCGCGAAGAGGAGGCTCGACAGATGATCGGCGACGACGCGGTTCACCTCCTCCGGCATCTCCCGGTTGAAGGACCGCAGGCCGGCTTCCACGTGTCCGAGCGGCATCCCCATTTTCGCGGCGACGAGGGCCCCCGCGAGCGTCGAGTTCGTGTCGCCGTACACGAGGACGAGGTCCGGCCTCTCCTTCTCGAGGACGTCCTCGAGGCCTCGCATCATGTCGGCGGTCTGCCGGCCGTGGCTCCCGCTCCCGACTCCGAGGTTGTAGTTCGGCCGGGGGATGTCCAGGATTTCGAAGAACACATCCGACATGTTCTCGTCGTAATGCTGCCCCGTGTGGATCAGGATCTCTTCGTGGTGCTGCCGAATCTCGCGGCTCACCGGCGCGGCCTTGATGAACTGAGGTCGTGCGCCGACGATGCTCGCAATTTTCAAGGCGCACAGGACGGGCTCCGCGGCCTATAAGCGTTCTGGCCAAAGGCCCTCCGGACCGGGAGAAATCGAGCCTGCGACGTCAAATTCCAGGAGGCGTCTCGCGCTTCGTATCGCGGTGCGCAAGCGCGGTTGAAACCTTTATCCGAAGCTCGCATCATGAGCGCGGCCGTGAAGGTCGCGGTGATCGGCCTCGGCTACGTTGGCGTGCCTCTCGCGGCCGCGGTCGCGGCGACCGGCGCCAACGTCGTGGGCATCGACATCGATTCGGAAAAGGTCGAATCGATCAACGCCGGTCGCAGCCCGCTTCGCGGTCGAGAGCCGGGATTGAACGAGCTCGTCAAGGCGACGGTTTCCAAACGAAAATTCCACGCGAGCCTCGATCCAGCGGACGGCGCGAACGCAGAGGTCGTCGCGATCTGCGTCGAAACTCCAATCGAGCCGTCGACCCGCGATCCGTCGCACAAGGCTCTGAAGGCGGCGATTTCCAGCATCGGTCCGCATCTCAAGCGCGGTGCCCTCATGACGATCGAGTCGACCCTCGCTCCCGGGACGATGGAGTCCGTCGTCCGGCCGGCCCTGGAGCGCGCCTCGAAGATGAAGGTCGGTCGCGATCTCCATCTCGTCCACTGTCCCGAGCGACTGACGACCGGCAAGCTCCTGCACCATCTCTCGGAGCTGCCGCGGATCGTCGGAGCAAACGAGCCGGTCGCCCTGCGGAAGGCGCTCGCGTTCTACAAGCGATTCGTCAAGGCGGAGATCCATTCGACGGATTGGACGACCGCGGAGGTCGTGAAGACCGCCGAAAACGCGTACTGGGACGTCCAGATTGCATTCGCCAACGAGGTCGCGTTGATCAGCGAGGAACTCGGCGTGGATGCGTACCGGGTTCGGGAACTCGTGAACACCTGCCCGTTCCGCATGATGCTGATCCCGGGAGCGGGCGTGGGAGGCCATTGCATCCCGAAGGATCCGTGGCTCCTGGTGTCCCCCGCGGTCCAGACGAAGCCAGAGCTGATCCCGACGGCCCGATCCGTGAACGACTTCATGCCGCGGCGGATGGCGCGGCTCGTCGAGGAGGCCCTCTCCGCGGCGGGTCGAAAGATCAAGGGATCGCGCGTCGCGGTCCTCGGCTTCGCGTACCGGGAGAACACGGACGACACGCGCAACACCCCGGCGAAGGAGATGATCCAGGAGCTCCGCCGCCGGGGAGCGGACGTCGTCATCCACGATCCCCATGCGCGGACCGAGCGAGGCTACACGATTAACCGAGACCTTCGGATCACGGCCCGCGGCGCGGACTGCCTCGCGATCGTCACGGCGCACGACGCATATCGCAACCTCGACCTGAAAGGCCTCAAGCGGACGATGCGACGCCATGTGATCGTGGACGGCCGGAACGTCTTCTCCGGCTCCGACGTCGTGAAGACCGGGTGGGTGTACCGGGGGATCGGGAAGGGTCAGTTCTGATGTCCAGGAGCGGCCGCTAAGTCTCCACGATGTGCGTGCACACGCTGTCCCCGGACGCGATCCACTTCCCGCGAGTTACGCGTTTCGCCCGGAGGGCCTTCCGGATGAGTTCCGCGTGGAACCCGGCGCACACGAGCTCCCGGTGGACCTGAGCGACCCGCAGGATCGGGCAGTTCCGACTCGTCAGGGTGAGTTCGCCGGCAGACCGGTTCGCACTCACCTCGAACTTTAGGTCGTTCAAGAGGTTCGCGGCATGCGAGGTGCGGCGCGCCCCCTTGGCTCCTGCGAGTGGGAGGGCCATTCGATCGACCTGTTTCGACAGCAGATCTCGCGCAAATGCTTCGCCTCGCTCCTCGACGATCGTAGTGAGCAAGCCGTTCAAGATCGCATCATACCGTCGCGGGAAAAGCTCGAGGCCCTCGTCGGTGATCCGATAGTGTTTCTTCGGACGTCCTCGCGCCCCTCGAACGAACTCCTCCCGGACGAGCCCCATCTCGATCAACCGTTCGAGATGCTTGCGCGCCGCACTCACCTGGATCCCGAGCCGCGATGCGATCGCTTGGGCCGGGCGAGCTTCCTCTCGGAGCGCAGTGAGGATGTCCGTCTTGGTCGGTCCGAGGGCGTGAAAGTCCGTCATGAGGTGTCATACTTTAGACACAAGAAGGTATTTAAAGTTCCGCCGATATTAAGCACCTGTAGGTGTCTAAATGACCGCCAAGGCGATCGGACGGAACCGACGCCTCGTCTTGGCGACCGTCGTGGCTGCGATCCTCGTGGCCACAGCGGCGGTCGCCATCACCGGGGCGTTCGCGGGCGAGCAGAAGTTGTCGGCTGGCGCGTTTCATGACGCGATGCGGAAGATCTGGGAGGACCACGTGACCTGGACGCGACTTGCGATCGTCAGCTTGGTCGCCGGCCTCGCGGACACGAACGCGACCGTGGGCCGACTGATGCAGAACCAAGCGGATATCGGGAACGCGATCCGGCCGTTCTACGGCGACGCCGCGGGAGACCATCTGACGGCGCTCCTGAAGGACCACATCGCGATCGCGGCCGAGATCATCCTGGCCGCCAAGGCGGGGAACCAATCCGGCGTGGATGACGCCCGAGGCCGTTGGTACGCCAACGCCGACGCGATCGCATCCTTCCTGTCGGGAGCGAACCCGAAGAACTGGAGCCTGCAGATGATGCAGCACATGATGCACGAGCACCTGGACCTCACCTTCCAGGAGGCGGTCGCGCAGTTGACGGGCGACTACCCGGCGAGCGTGGCGGCGTACGATGCCGTCCATGGCCAGATCCTCGGCATGGCCGACATGCTCAGCGCGGGCATCATCGACCAGTTCCCGCAGATGTTCCACGGCCCCGTCCCCGCCTAGGCGGGGCCCCTTTCCCGCCTCACGTGAGCTGGACGAGCTTGCCGGTCCGGTGCGATTCCGTCGCGGCAATCGCGACGCGGAGCGTCTCGACCGCATCTTCGCCGGGCACGAGGGGCGGGCGCTTCTCCCGGATCGCATTCAAGAAATCCTCGAGCTCGCGGCGCAGGGGCTCCTCCTTTCGCACGTGGATTTTCTGTTGGTGGTGTTCGAGCGGAATCTGGTACAGGTTGAACGGATCGAGAGGTCCCAGCGTGCTTGAGCTCACCGTGACCGACTGCTCGGTGTAGTCGACCTCGACGAAGTTCTTCAGACAGGTGAGCGCGAGCTTCCGGACTTTCATCGGCGTGAGCCAGTTCACCTCGACGAAGCCGTGGACGCCGTTGTGGAAGCGCAGCAAGACGTTCGCATGGTCCTCGAAGTTCCCGTGGAGCTTCCGGCCGCCGAGGGCGAAGACGCTCTCGACCGGCGCGCCGACGAGGTACCGGAGGACGTCGATCTCGTGCACGCCGAGGTCCATCACCACGCCGATGTCTCGGACGCGTCCGGGGAAGGAACTCACCCGGCGCGCCGCGGCGGTCACGAGGTCCCCGTATTGGCCCTCCTGCACGTGTCGTTTGACCGCGGCGATCGCGGGATTGTGTCGTTCGATGTGGCCGACCGCGAGGGTGACGCCGGCCTGTTTCGCGGCATCGACGATCCGTTTCGCCTCCTCGACCGTGGCGGCGAGGGGCTTCTCGACGAGGACGGGGATGCCCGCCCGGATGACGTCGAGGGCGACCTTCGCATGGTGCTCCGTCGGGACGCACACGCTGACGGCGTCGAGTTCCTCCTTCAGGAGGTGCGTGGCGTCGGTATAGTAGGAGACGTTGAATCGGTTCGAGACGACGCCGCCGGCCTTGACGTCGGGGTCGGCGATCCCCACGACGTCGGCGATCTCGGAGTAGACCCGGACGTGGTTCTGGCCCATCGAGCCGACTCCGATGACGCCGACCCGCATCAGCGCCGCCACGGAAACGGCGAATCGACATCGGCTTATAAACGCGCGATGGTTCGCATGGCGCGACATCGGCCGCAGGAACCCCGGAGCGAGATCCCTGGGCCCATCGTTCGGGCGATGACGAAGCGTTCATATCGGTTCGCGGCTTCGGTTGGCCCGTCAGGTGATCCGATGGCGATCGACCCGGTGTGCGAGAAGCCCGTGAATCCGCACAACGCGTACTGGATGATCTGGTACAAGGGCGCGCCGTACTACTTCTGCAGCGAAGACTGCCAGATGAAATTCGATCGGAAGCCGGAACACTATCGACTCGCGGCCTTGGAGCGACACGAGAAACAGGCCGTCTACTGAGTCCTCGTTGCGTTCACTCAAAGCTTCGGAGCGCTTCCGCCGGTGGCATGTTCGCCGCGCGGAAGGCGGGGCTCGCAGTCGCGAGGACCGAACCGAAGAATGCGATGCCCCCGAGCAGTGCGAGCCGCGTCCACGGGATGATGAACGAAGCCTGGCCCTCGAAGAACCGCAGGAACAGGTCGTAGGAGAGGGCGATGCCGAGCGCGACGCCCATTGCGATCCCGGTCAAGGCGATGAACGACAGCTCGAAGAGGAACGAGCGGAGGACCATCGATTTGCGGAAGCCGAGGGCACGCAGGGCGCCGGTCTCCTGCCGCCGTTCGACGACGTTGCGCATCGTGATCACGCCGAGGCCCGCGATCCCGACGATGAGGCCGAGGGCGAGGTAAGCCTGCAGCAGGTTGAACACGCCCATCGTCGTCTCGAGGATCTGGTTGATGAGGCCCTGGATGTCCAAGGTGATGAGCTGGTACGCCAGGAAGTACCGCTCCAGATCGTGGCCGGCCTTCGTCACGTCGACGCCGTCCTTGACTTGGAAGTAGAACAGGCTCGCGGCCTCCATCCCGACGTCCGCCTTCACGGTGGCGGCGGAGACCCAGAGGCCCTGCGCGAACTGCTCATACAGGATGCCGATCACCCGAACGGTCCGCGTCGCGCCGGTCGCATTCGTGTACCGGAACACATCGCCGACAACGGCGGAGAAACTCCCGAAGTTCGGGCCGAAGTTATTCGGGACGACGGATCCGTCGAGGATCGCGACGTCCGCGTTTGACTGGATCGCAGCCCAGGCCGCGGCATCGTCGGAGTAGTTCGCGGCGCGGGCCTGAAGCGACAGCGGTGGCGTCCAGCTGGAAGGCACGCCGATCAGGGAGCTTGCGTACTGGACGGATGGGTGCGCCGCGGGCGTGATGCGGATCCGGGCCTGGGGAATGCCGTGCTGGTCCCCGATGTTGGCCGACCCGGCCGGAGTGCGCGAATAATCGGTGAACGCGGTCTCCCAATTCGGAATCGGGATCGCGGAACTCCCGAGCAATTGGAACCCGCCGCTCTCGCGGTAACTCGCCGTCGAGATGGAGGAACTCACCATCGCCTGGATGCAGGACATCGTCGCGATCGTGAACATGACCAACGCGATGCTGGCGAGGGTCGCCCCCGTCCTGAATTTCTTGTTCATCGGGTAGGCGATCGCGGTTCGCACGACGGGCCTCCAGGTCCGGCTCCAGAAGAGGCGCGTGGCGACCGCGAGGAAAGCCTCGCTGTTGAACAGGACGATCAGGAGGCCGCCGAGGATGAGCAGCAGGCCGACGAGGATGAAGAGCGTGATGTCCGCGGTCGCGGTGCTGAAGAATTTCCACGGGCTCAGCAGCCAGGCGAGCATTAGGATCCCGGCGGCGGTGAAGACGCGCCGCGGGGAGGTGATGCGCATCGTGAGCACGGCGATGCCGATGGCCAAGGCGGAGGGCCCGGCGTCCTGCAGGATCAGGTTCTGTCGGGCGAGGGAGACGACCGTCCCGAGGGCCCCGAGGGCGACGAGGACCGCCCCGATGGCGAGCTGTCTCCGGGTGGACCGGTGCGGGACCGGCTCGGGGATGTCCCGGATCGCCCGCACGATGTTCAGCTTCGACACGCGGAACGACGCGATCCCGATCGTCGCCATCGTGATGAGGAATCCGATCGCGAAGCCCGTCAGCAGGTCCGAGATGGTCCACGTGAGCACGAGCCCGCCGCCGAATCCTCCCTGGAAGACCTGGGAGAAGCCCCACAGGATGACGCCCGCGATGAGGAGGCCTCCGAACATGCCGACGACGGAGGAGAGGAGCGCGTACAGGAGTCCCTCGGACACGAAGCTCTGGACGAGGTTCTTCCGCCGCATGCCGAGGGCGCGGGCGACCCCCATCTCTCCCTTGCGCTCTTCGGCGAGCATGACGAAGATGTTGACGATCAGGAGGATGCCCGCGATGATCGTGAAGAAGCTGAGGAGGACGAACACCTGGGAGAGACGATCCGCCCCCTCGGTCGCGCCCTTGACCGAATCGGCCTTCGCCTGCGCGACCGTGAAGGACGGAGACGTCGGCAGGTGCGATTCGAGTTGCGACGCCGCGGCGTCGGATCGCAGGTATCCCTGCTCCGCCCCTCCGACGTTCGCGACGAGGATCACGTTGATCTGGTCCGTCACACCGAGCGCCGATTGCATCGAGGGGAGCGGGACGAACAGGTCGCTGCCATCGTTCCACGCGCCTCGGCCCGCATCTTTGACGATGGCGGCCACGGTCACGTTCAGCGGTCCTCGGGGCCCGCCGAAGACCAGCGTCAATCCGTCGCCGAGGCTCGCCTCGACGGCCGCCGCGAGCTTCTCGTTGATCACCGCCTCGGTCGGCGCGAGTCCCGAGCCGTCCCACGCCGAGCCGTCGGCCCGCGCGAACGAACCGAGGTCCCGACCCGCGTCGAACCCGATCAGGTTCACGGTTGGTTCGAACAAGCTCGACCGGCGGTCGATCGCCGCGCCGCTCAGATGGATGCGCGGCGCCACCGCGGAGACGTCGGGCATCGAAGGCAGGTTCGCCGCCAAAGTATCGTAGACGCTGATGTCGAAGGGAATGCGACTCCCGTCAGGGGTGCGCACCGAGATCGTTTCATCGACCAGGTCGAGGGATCGGAAGACCCCGCTCCGGATCGTGTAGTCGAACGTGCGCTGGATCACGAACGACGAGGTCACGATCGCGGTGCCGATCAGGAGGCCGGCGACGACGATCGCCACTTGCGTCTTGCGCCGGAAGAAGTTCCCCACGCCGATCCGCAGGGGGAAGCGCTTGCGGCCGGCCCATCCGACGACGGCGAGGGCCGTGGCGGTGACGACCAGGAGGAGGGCCAGGTCGGTGTCCATCCGCCTCACCCGGCCGCTGCCGGTTGGAAGGATTTCAGGATCCCGCCGTTCCGCATCATGATCACGCGCTGCGTCTGGTTGCCGACGGACGTGTCGTGCGTGACGATGATGAAGGTGAGGCCTTTCTCGCGATGCAGCCGCTTCATGAGGTCGACCACCTCCTGGGACGTCTCCGAGTCGAGGTTCCCCGTCGGCTCGTCCGCGAAGACGATGTCCGGCTCGTTCACGAGGGCGCGGGCGATCGCGATCCGCTGTTGCTGGCCGCCGCTGAGTTCCGCGGGCTTCTTCAGCGGCACGTCCTTGAGTCCGACGGCGGCGATCGCCGCGAGGGCCCTCTGCCGAGCTGCCTTCGGGTCGACGCCGCGGACGAGCAGCGGGAGCTCGACGTTCTCAACGGTCCGGAGGACCGGCAGGAGGTTGTAATTCTGGAAGATGAATCCCATCTTCATCGCGCGGAAGTCCGTCTTCGCGTTGTCGCCTAAGGTCGAGAGCCGCTGGCCCGCGATCCACACCTCGCCCGACGTGAAGTCGTCGATCCCGGACAGGCAGTTCAGGAGAGTCGTCTTCCCGCAGCCGGAGGGGCCCATGATGGCGACCATCTCCCCCTTCCGAATGTCCAGGTCGAGCCCGCGGAGCGCGTGGACCTCGACGCCGCCGCTGTCGTACGTCTTGACGAGCCGCCGGGCGATCACGATCCGGTCCTCCTTGCGGG
>Ga0209804_1001192_pt1 | contig 17343 bp, 17 predicted proteins | sample GraSoiAngelo_139_FD_185896 | JGI IMG/M metagenome (GOLD analysis project Ga0209804, IMG submission 185896) | Grasslands soil microbial communities from the Angelo Coastal Reserve, California, USA - 14_0929_12_20cm (SPAdes) (version 2) | ecosystem: Environmental > Terrestrial > Soil > Grasslands ... | reverse complement strand
CGGTGGAAGCCGCTCCGGTAATCTAGCGGCACCCTAAATTACCCGCTTGCAAAATTACGGAAATACAAAATTTGGAGGAGGTTTCATGTCTAAAAAGCCAACTGCCGCTGATGCCGAACTGATTGTAAAACTCTATGACTTGCGCCGTGAGGCCGAGATGCGGAAGGCGCGTTAATGGTGGGTTGCCACCTTCTGGCCGGACAGCGCCGACGATCTTGCGAAAATCGCCATGGCGGCGGGTACCCAGGAGAACAACTGGCTGCGACAGGTGACCGGCTACTGGGAAATGGCAGCTTCGTTCGTCTTGCATGGCACACTGAGTGAAGAACTCTTCATGGAACTCGCCTTCTCGGGGGAGATGTTCGTGATATTCGCGAAGGTTCGCCCCTTCCTGAAGGACCTGCGAACCCAGCTGAAGAGTCCGACCATTATGGCGAACCTGGAAAAACTCATTACGCGATCGAAAGCCGGTCGCCACACGTTGAAGGGGTTTGAAGAGCGACTAGCCGCCCGGAAGAAGATGATGAAGGAAGCGGCAGTAGCCAGGGCAAGCTGACCTGTGGCTCGGCAACGTCTCATGCTGCATCGCTGCATCTATGCGTTTCTTTGGAGCTCTGGTAATGCCTGGGAGCTCGGTTCAGAAATTGTCTTGCCAAAGCTTCAGCAGCCTGCCCGGAGCGAAGTCGAAGCATGCGCCGAGGTCTTACGGAGGGGCCTATGAACATTTCTCACTCGGCGTGGACCGCCTAGCTCGGGCACGGGCGTACCTGTGCGGTTAACGAAAGCCCGTTCCAGCGGTTGGCTTGAGAATCCGAGGGCTGAAGGCCCCTGGGCCACCCTACAGGGCGCGGTGCCGAGGAGGCGGGAAAAGTACAACCGGCGCTGCCCCCGAGCCCAAGCGGCAGACAACCGAAGTTTTGTTTTTTGACCCGCAACACAAATCGGTCAACCAGTACAGAGCCAGGTACGCCGCGAAGGATCTGGTGTGCACTATGGGCGAATCTCACGAGATATATTCCCGGATGTACTCGTCCTTAGACTGCGCCAGTTCATGCGCATCGCCGTTGAAAATCACCTTGCCATCGCGCAGCACGATGAAGTTCATGGGAACCTCTGTACGGGATCCGGGTGGCAGAGGCTTCATTCTGTTCTCCCGGCGGTCAAAGTAATGCGTAGCCATCGTGAACGCGTCCTGCAGGCGATGGCTGACCAGCAGGGAACTGGTCTTATACACGTCCCGCTGCTTGACGATCAATTCAACGATCGTGGTCGAGGTGACTGGATCCAGCCCGCCGGTTGGCGAGTCATAGAGCAAAACCTCAGGCTGGGTGATGATGGCGCGCGCAATGGCCACTCGGCGCCGCATGCCGCCGGAAAGCTCAACCGGAAACATGTCGAGCGTGTGTTCCAGTTCGACGAAGCGCAGCGACTCTCGCACCCGCTGCTCGATTTCATCTTCGGACGTGCCACCTTCTTCCATCAGCCGAAACGCTACATTTTCGCGGACCGTCAATGAGTCGAACAGCGCACTCTCCTGGAACACGATGCCAATCTTGCGCCGCAGCTCGAAAAGGTCTTCCTCCTCCATTTGGGTGACATCCTGGCCGAGGACGTAGATTTGGCCTTGGTCCGGTTTGAGCAGCCCCAGCGTGAGCTTGAGAATCGTGCTCTTGCCGGCCCCGGCTACACCGAAAATAGCCTTGGTTTCACCAAGAGCCAGCCGGAACGAAATTCCATCGAGGACCGGGTTACTCTCAAAGCTCATCGCGACGTCTTCAAAAACGACGGCATTCCCCTCCGCCCCGGCCCTCCTCACGGGGGCGCGTTCGAAAACAGTGGGAGGATAGGCCATAGTTCAACAATTCCCCACCGATTATCCGAGCAAGATCATCAGCAGCCGGGTGACAAAGACGTCCACCACAATGATTAAAATCATCGAAGCCACGACTGCCTCGGTAGTCGACCGCCCTACGCCCTGAGTGCCGCCTCTTGTTGTCAAGCCGTAATAGCAACCGATGGTCGCGATGATGAAGCCGAACACCAGCGGCTTAACCAGCCCCATGAACACGTCTTCAAAAACCAGGGTCTGCCAGGCGTTGCTCCAATACTGGTGAGAGTCCAGGCCGAGCAAAAGACTCGCCACGACGTTTCCGCCAATCAAACCCAGAAGATCGCCAAGGATGGTGAGAAAAAACAGCATGATAACCGTGGAGGCGACGCGCGGGGTCACCAGCTTCTTCATGGGATCGGTGCCCAGGGCGCGCATGGCATCGATCTGTTCGGTGACGATCATGGAGCCCAGTTCACTGGCCATGCCGGAGGAATTTCGCCCAGCCACAACCAGTCCGGAAAGCACTGGCCCGAGCTCCCGCACGATACCGAGAGAAACCAGTTGGCCGATCAACGACAGCGCGCCAAACCGGCTTAACGTGGTAGCGCTGTTCAAGGCCAGCGCAGCGCCGGTGAAGAAACAAGCCGCAAGAACAATGGGCAGCGAGCCGAACCCGATCAGGTCAGCTTGCTGGATCATGTCGGTCCAGTAGCGGGGAGTACGGAACAGGTTCGCGACAGAGCGCCAGGCCAGGAAGGTGTAGTGCTGAACCGATACAACTTTTTCTTTAGCAAGTTCGGTAGGCGAAATCAGTTCCATGGGTGTGACAAACCCGGCCGGGGCACAATTTAATTTCCAGTCAGGTTATCCGGTCAGGTTATCCGGAACTATAGCAGAGGGCGGAGGACGTCTAAAGTCACAGAGCGGGTACGGGCAGAAGGCTCCTGGCTCTCGGTCTTGGTTTCCCAGACCCGAGAGCCCTATTTGGTTCCGTTTTTCCTTCGCAGCTCGATATTCAGCCGCTTAATCTTCTGATTGAGAGTAGACAGCGGCACACGGAACCGTTCCGCCGCTTCGGTCTGATTCCAGTTGCACTTTTCCAGCATGTCAGTGATGATCCGCCGCTCACAGTCTTCCACGATGTCAAACAAGGAAGCGTCCATCCGGTGCTCGAGAATCGGGATTGCGCCGCCCCGCTCGACGATGTGGCTGGGTAGGAGGTCAGGCCCGATCTCCTGTCCGGCAGAGAGCACCACCGCGCGCTCGATCACATTCTCCAGTTCGCGCACATTCCCTGGCCAGGCGTAGTTGACCAGAGCCCGCAGTGCTTCGTTGTTGATGTGGCGTTCGGGCCGCTCATTCTCTTCTGAATACTTCTTCAAGAAGTACTCCGCCAGCAACGGAATATCTTCCCGGCGCAGACGCAAAGGAGGCAGGTCGATCGTAATCACGTTCAGCCGGTAGAAGAGATCTTCGCGGAACTTGCCCTCGCGTACCATTTGTTTCAAGTCCACGTTGGTCGCCGCGATGATGCGGACGTCCACCTGGACTTCTTGCACGCCGCCGAGGTGCATGAACTTGCGGTCCTGGAGCACGCGCAGAATCTTGCTTTGCGTCTCTGTGCCCATGGTCCCGATTTCATCCAGAAAGAGGGTGCCGCGGTCGGCGATCTCAAATAGCCCTTTCTTGGAAGCGATCGCGCTCGTGAAGGCACCCTTCACGTGACCGAACAGCGTGGACTCAAGCAGATCAGGCGGCATGGAGCCGGTATTGACCGGCACAAACGATCGTTCGCGCCGCGGCGAGTTCAAGTGGATGGCCTTGGCGATCAGCTCCTTTCCGGTGCCGCTTTCACCCTGTAACAGCACTGTCGAGCGGCTGGGCGCCACTTGCGCCACCAGGTCAAAAATTTTGAGCATGGGCTCACTCTTGCCCACGATGTTTTCAAAGTTGTAGCGCTGCTTGAGCGCCCGCTTGAGCTGAACGTTCTCCTCTTCGGCGCGATGCCGGGCCACAGCCGCCCGCACGTCGGCGAGCAGCTTTTCGTTGTCCCAAGGCTTCTGAATGAAATTCGCGGCGCCGGACTGCATCGCACGAACCGCGTTTTCCACAGTCCCGTAAGCGGTAATCATCACCACCGACATCAGCGGATCAAGGGAACGCAAACCAACCAGGAGGTCCAACCCATTCCGGTCGGGCAAAGCCACGTCGAGCAGCACCAGATCGAACGTGCGCTCGCCCATGCGCGACAAGCCTTCCTCTCCGCTGGAGGCGCTTTCCACTTCGTAACCTTCCAATTCGAGCAAGGTGCGTAGCGATTCGCGAATTTCGGCCTCGTCGTCGACGATCAATACCGACCCAGCCGAACCCGGCGACGCTTCCCCGAAGTTGCGACGCGAGACTACTGCCAGCTCAGACATTGACGGCTTTCCTCATTAAAGGAAAATCCAGGTAGAAGGTCGTGCCTTCTCCCGGACGGCTCTCGACGCGGATTTTCCCAGCATGCTCCTGGATGATGCCGTAGGTGACGCTCAGCCCCAGGCCGGTCCCACGGCTTCCATTCCGGGGAGACGTTTTGGTGGTGAAAAACGGATCGTAAATTCGTGCCATGTGCTCTTGCGCAATTCCAGAGCCGGTGTCGGACACCATCACACTCACGCCCGTTCCGTTTGCAGTCGCCACCCGCAGGGTTCCCCCGCGCGGCATGGCGTCTTTGGCATTGAGAAACAAATTCAGGAATACCTGCTGGAGTCTTCCGCCATTGCCGCTGATCAGCGGCAGGTGTTCGGCCAACTCGTCCTCGACCTTGATGCGCGAGGTCCTGAATTGGTGCTCCAGCAGCGCTAGCGTGTCGAGAATGATCTTGTTGACGTCGACGTCGCTGAACTCGGTCCCGCCGATGCGCGAGAAATTCAGGAGGTTGTTAACGATCTCCGACGCGCGGAAGGTCGAGCGTGTGATCTTCTCCAGCAACCCGGCCTTGGACGGATCGCCCTGAAGCTGCTTCGAGAGCATCTGGGCATAGGAAGAGATCACCGCCAGGGGCGTGTTCACCTCATGCGCAACCCCGGCCGCCAGCAGTCCGATGGACGAGAGCTTGTCCGCCTGCGACAACTGCGATTCCAGTTCTACACGTTCCGTGATGTCGTCGACAATAATCAGCCGTCCGATCACGTTGAACTTCCTCGAGACCAGCGGCGCAATCGCGACGTTGACGACTCGCGTCTCCCCCGCGGGCGTATGGAGCCGAAACTTGTACAGGTTATGAATGCCGGGACTCTGACGCACCCGGTAAAACTCTTCCACGAACGGAGCCGGGAAAACCTCGCTCAGAGGCCGGGTCAGAGCCTGCCAGCGCGGCAAGGCGTACATCACTTCCATCTGCGAGTTCCAGGACTCGATCCGGTCCGCCAGATCTACCGCCATCACACCCACACTGATCGACTCGACAATGTTCTCGTTGAAATCCTTCAGCCGTTCGTACTCGGTAACCTTCTGCTCCAGAGATGCGTACAGCCGGGCGTTCTGGACGGCGATGCCGACATACCCGGCAACGGTCTCAAGCAGTTCCACGTCTTCGCTGGACAAGAAATCGCCCTCAGCGGTTTTGCCCAAGCCGAGGAACGCGATCGCCTTCTGCTGCACCCGGCACGGGATGTAGTAGTTCAGGTCTAGCAGGGCAATCGCCGCTTGCGCGTTGGCGTTTTCACGAGGCATCTGGTGCGTGTTGTCGAAGAACAGGTGGCCGGCTTCGCTCTCAGGGCGCGGCGTGCCGAGGAAGCTGAGATCCAGACCGCTAGTGTGGGTCATTCCAAATGATTTCGCCAGAATAAAGCGCTCGGCTTCTCCGTCGCCTGTCGCCAGAAAGATTGCCATCCGGTCCACCAGCAGGGTGCGGGTCAGCCGATCCACCACCGAGCTGAGCATCTGGTCGAGGTCGGTCTCAGCGCTGAGCTCACGTCCGAACTCCACAAGGGTTTTGCGATAGTCATAGCGCTTGCGGTAGAAGAACTGGTCGACCTTCTCCTGAATCCACTTCCGTACCGGATCAAACAGCACCGCCGTGACCGCAACCGCCAGCACCAATCCGGCCGGCCCGCTGCTGGGCAGGCGCAGGTGTACGACCTCCGCCACGCCCGCGACCACCGCGAAATAAACCGCAGCAATCGCCGCTGCCGCCAGCGTGTACACAACGCCGCGTTTGAAGATCAGATCCACATCCATCAGGCGATAGCGGAAGATGGCATAACCGAACGTCAAGGGCAGGAAGATCAGCGACAGCACCGACAACCGCATCAGCGGACCCGGAACCGTGCCCCACAAGAAGGGGACCACGTAGAACAGCGTAAACGGCGCGATGGCCAGAATCGTTCCCCGGGTGACCCACTTCAGTTGCTGGCGCAACACGGGCGTCGTCGCCCGCAGGTAACTGCGCCAGAGCACGTAGGTGGCGAGCACAAAGTAAGCCGCCAGGTAAAACATCTGCAGGCGGTCAAGGTTCCAGCGCAACCGCCCGGTGGCCACGAGCAACTCCAGGCTGGCAATCTCGAGGATCAAGAGCAGCAATCCCGGCAGGTACAACAGTGCCATGATCCACCGATGCCGGCGGACAAATTCCTTTCGTTCCGGGAAGGTCAGCACGAAATCGAGGAACAGGGCCGGCTGCAGCAGCCAGGCAACGGTGTTCGCTCCCAGAATGATCCAGTCAAACTGGTTCAACTTCCCTGTGAAATGGAAGCAGTAGAAGATGAAAGAGACGAGGCAGAACAGGTAAAAGTGGGTGGACTTGGGAGCGGTCCAGCGCCTCAGCAAAACGTACAAGCCGATTCCCAGGTAAACCAATCCGATCAGACGCAGCGGCATGTACAGGCTGCGATCCGCAGGCACCAACACCACCTGCGTGTCCACCGGGATGGAATGCCGCACCAGCGAGTAGGTGGCCCGCGAGTAGACGCCGTCCCTATACTGCTGCCGGCTCAGTTCTGGCAACCGCTTGACGTCCACTCTGTCGATGGCGGCCAGTCCGTCGCCTTGCTTGATTCCCGCCTTAGCCCCCGGCCCATCTGGTTCCACCCGCTCAGCCACCAGCCTGCCGGATTTCTCAAGCCACCAGACGCCATCGTAAGGCACCTGGAACTCACGTTCTTTCTGGAAGTTAATCCAGGCGAAGGTGGCCGCGGCCGCCGTCAGCAGAAACAGCAGGACGGCGATGAAGCGGATTTGGGACTCTTTGTTCATGGGCCTGTACGCTGGTGGTACGGTCCTCAGGGTTGGGCGCTCACCCCTTTTAACCGCGTAATGCAACTCAGGTGCCAAGCCAATTCCCATGGGCAATCCGCTAAGTCGCTAGAAAACCGCGACTTCCCCGATTATAGACGAGCATCCACAGGGCGGCTATGATTTTTGGAAGACTGTATCTTGGTTTATGTATCGGGCTGGCTAGGCATCATTTAAGGTAGATTGCTTAGGTCGCCAAAGGTGCTGGTCCCCCCTCAGCTTTCCGCTGAGCTGCCCAGCTTGAGAATTGCCGCCCGCAAGCGCGCATGAGCCTGCAGAAGCGCCGAATACTCGGGCTCGGCGGCGGTGGCTCTGGCATGAATGATTGCCACCAGCCGATCCTTGTCCGCCGTCGTCCAGCGCGCGACGCCTGGAATCCTGTCCAGGACCAGCGCGAAATTTGAAAACGCCTTTTGCTCCAAGGGCGACCAACTTCCCGGGTGCACATCGAGTAGACGAGCTAGTTTCTGCCCTGCGACGCGGCGAAAATCTGAGACGTCTCCCGCAAAGCGGCTCGCCATTCCGGGCTGCACGGCGAGGCCGACATTGCGCATGCGAAAGCGATCCCAGTCGCCAGGGGAGGCTTCCCCTAGTTCGTACACCAGGTGCCCTTGCGCCAGGCGCCCGAGCGTTCGTGCCGGGGTGCGATAGTGCGGGTCTTTGGCAATTTTCTTCTCCTCCTCCGCCACCACTTTGGCCAGGTCCGACCGCATCGGACGGAATCCCAATTTGCGGTAGAACCAGAACGCCCCGGACTGGATCGCCTCCTTGTTGTCCTGCCCGATTTGGTACGGATAGACCGAGATCGAGCTCACTGCCAACATCTGCCGGAGCATGCGCAGGACTTGCGCGTAAATCCAGGCAGTTTCTCCTTCGCGGTACGCATAGAACGTGTTGAAGCCTATCTCCATCCACTCAAAAAGAGAAATCCCCTCGATGTAGTTGATCGGGACGCCGTTCTTCAGGGTGAACCCGGCCTGATAAACACGCAGAGGCAAGCGGCGTTCCGGGGGTAAGCCCCACAGGAAAATCTGGACGCCGCGCCCAACCTCTGCTTCGAAAACGCTAGCCGGATCGCCGCGCGTCGTGCCATACAGTTCCCGATACCGCACCGTGGTCGCCTCGCGGCATAGGTCAAGAATTTTTTCTCCCTCTCGGAGCGAGAGTTTTTTCAATTTCAGCGGCGGCTTGGCGAACTCTTTCGCCAGCAAAACCTGGCTACGGGGGATGAGAGGTTCGCGTTGATAAAAGACCTTCCGCACCGACAATTTCCCGTGGGTGCGCGCAGCTTTTGAGTCGCCCAATTCCCAGCGCACCGGCAATTCCAGCGACCCGAAGATTTCCGCCTGCGCTTCAATGTTGAGCGGCAGCTTTTGAAATTGCGCAACCAGCCAGCCAAGCGCACGGCCCGATCCTCCGCTGGCAGCTTCCATCCAACGGCGGTAAGGAACATCGGGCTCGACCAAAGAGTCATCTTCCAGCAGAGGAATGAAGCGGGGCAAAGTGGCGGCCAGGGCCTCATTCTTTTCGTAGCCTTCCCAATCGATGGAGACAGTCCGAGGAAACTTCTTCACCAGCCAGGACACCTGGTCATAGTGGAAGTCGGCAGACAGGGTCGTTCCTGCAATTCCCGAGACTTGCTCCTCGTCCAGAGGAGAGAGATCGCCGCCAGCTTGGCGAAACTCATCGATCCGCCCGGCAAAGGAACCTAATTGCGACTCGACCCGTCGCAAAATCCGCCGGCTCGGGGGATGCGCCCGCAGGAATAACAACGCGTCATGGAATCGGGCCAGCGACTCGGCGTCAGCCAACCGCTGCCGCCCGACCTGAACCAACAGTTTTTCCAGCTGGGCGGGATCGACTTCTCCCACGCGGCGTTTGGAGTCGTCCAGTCGTGCCAGTAGACGAGCTAGAGTTTTCGCGGCCACGGCGAAGCGCAATCATAGACGAAGTCTCTTTCCTAGGATGAGCAGGCCCGAGCCCGCCCCTCGTGCACCTGTCGCCCGACTACAATTATCTTCTCCCATGACTCGCTTCGAAGAAATCGTCGAACTTGAACGCCGCAGCCTTCTTGAGACCTACAATCGTTATCCTGTAGCTCTTGCTCGCGGGAAAGGCGTCTTTCTGTTTGACCTGGATGGGCGCCGCTATCTGGATTTCGTCGCCGGCCTGGGCGTCAATGCGGTCGGCCACGCCCACCCGCGTATCGTCAAGACCATCCGCGACCAGGCCGCAAAGCTCATCCACGTCTCCAACCTCTACTACCACGAATATCAGGGGCGCCTCGCTGAGAAGCTGTGCGGACTGTCTGGTCTTCAGCGTGTTTTCTTCTCGAACAGCGGGACCGAGGCGATCGAAGGCTCAATCAAGTTGGCCCGCCTGGCCGGACATCGAATCGGGGGGGAGGCCAAGTGCCAGCTCGTAGCTCTCGAAGGCTCATACCATGGCCGGACTTTTGGCGCCATGTCGCTCACCGGCCAAGACAAATATCGGAAAGGCTTTGAGCCTCTGCTGGAGGCCGTCAAGTTTGTTCCCCGTAATGAGGTTCAGGCCCTCCATGCCGCCGTGGACGACAACACTGCGGCCATTGTCTTGGAGCCGATCTTCGGGGAAGGAGGAATCCATGAGTGCTCGCCCGAGTTCCTGCGCCAGTCGCGTGCCGCCGCCGACCGCCATCGCGCCGCGCTCATTTTCGACGAGATTCAATGCGGGTTGGGCCGGACCGGCACCATTTTCGCCTTCCAGTCATTTGGTGTGACGCCGGACATCGTCGTTATCGCCAAGCCCATTGCCGCCGGCCTGCCGCTCGGCGCCTTCCTTGCCCGCGAGGAGTTTGCTTCCGCCATCGCCATCGGCCAGCACGGCACTACCTTCGGAGGCGGTCCGCTGGCCTGCCGCGTAGCCCTCGAATATCTGGCCATTGTTGAAGAAGAAAAGTTGCTGGAGAATGTTTCGCGAGTAGGCGCCTATCTCGAGCAGGGGTTGAAGCAAATTGCCGAACGCTATGCCGCCGCGAAGGAAGTTCGGGGCCGCGGGTTGATCCTGGGTCTCCAGTTGGAGGTCCCCGCCCGTCCCCTCGTGGAACAAGCACTCGCCCGGGGCCTGCTTTTCAATAGCACGCAGGACACGGTTCTGCGCTTCCTTCCGCCCTTCCTGCTCGAGGAAAAGCATGTGGACACGGGAATCAGGGTATTGAAGAAGCTATTAGGCAAGAAACAAAGCGGCTCGTGAGGGATTTTCAAATGCCAGTTTCCAATTGCCGGTCAACTAGGTTCTTCTAAATCGGCAATTGGCAATCGGAAATTGAAAATTGCTTTTCCCGCTTGGGTTCAAATCGGCAGAAAAAATGGGGGAGCCGAAGCCCCCTCGACAGAAGCGACGGGGGCGATATCAACCAGTAAGAATCTGTTCACAACCAAAAAGTTGTTCGCCCAAAAGGAAATGCCCAATTTGCAGTCGGTTCCGAAAGCTGTTCCCCAGGTCGAAGAATGCTGGGCCGCGATTGACGGCGTCCGCGTGCGTTATCAGCGCGCCGGCTCCGGCCCGCCGCTGGTCTTAGTACATGGGCTTCTCGGCTATTGCTTTTCCTGGCGGTTCAACATCCCAGTCCTGGCACAACACGCCACGGTGTACGCCCTTGACATGCCGGGCGCCGGGTTCTCCGACCGTTGCCCCGGCATGGACTCGAGGTTCGGCGGGTCGGCCACGCGCTTGTTGCGCTTCGTCGAGCACATGGGCATCTGTTCCTTCGACCTGCTGGGGACCTCGCACGGCGGCGCCGTCGCCATGATGGCAGCCTCTATGGCTAACCAATCCCAGCCGACTGTGCGACGGCTTATCCTGGTCGGTCCGGTCAACCCCTTTTCAGCCCATGGCCGTTTCCTGGCGCCGTTTTTGGGCGGCCGCATTGTGTCAGCCTTGTTTCGGAGCCTGTTCCCGCGGGTGACGTTCACACATAGCTATCTTCTGCGCCGCCTCTATGGCGACCCGGGCCGCATCGCGCCGGGTACGCTGGAAGGCTATTCAAAACCAATCGCGATTCCCGGCAGCCTCGAGTACGGCCTGGACATCGTCCGCACCTGGCTCGACAGTTTGCACGACCTCGAATCTGCCCTTTCCCAGATCGCGGATATTCCAACGCTTCTAATCTGGGGCAGCAAGGATGTTGCTGTGGACCCGCGGTCCGCACACCTTCTGCAGCCTTATTTCCACAACGCTCGCCTGGTGATGCTCGACGGCGCGGGCCATCTGCCCTACGAGGAAGCCCCCGTCGACTTCAACCGCGCGGTGATTGATTTTCTGACGACCACGCATACCCCCAGGTAACCCGCGCGGGTTCTGCGGTATCCTCCTGAATGAAGGCATGGCCCACCATCTTGTCGACCTCCTGCGCAGCTACCTGGCTCACTATGGTTACTGGGCGGTCGCCGTTGCCTTACTGCTGGAGAATGCCGGGCTGCCAGTCCCCGGCGAGACGATCCTGCTGCTCGCCAGTTTTCTGGCCTACTCTGAACACCGTCTGCGTCTTCCGTACATCATCCTGATCGGAACCGTAGCGGCGACCATAGGCGACAACATCGGGTTTGCCATCGGCCATTACGGCGGACGCCGATTTCTGGCACGGTATATGCGCGCGCTGCATATCTCGGCACGCGTGGTTCATTCGGGCGAGCGGATTTTCCGGAAATACGGCTCCGTCACCGTTTTTTTCGCCCGTTTCGTCGCCGGGTTGAGGGTGATTGGGGGGCCGCTTGCCGGCATCTTGCGCATGCCTTGGAAAAGGTTCGTGCTGTTCAATCTCCTGGGTGCGGTTCTATGGGTGATTACGATTTCCATGGTTGGCTTCCTGTTTGCACGGCACTGGCAAAGGTTCATGCCCGTGTTCAAAAGACTCGACCTTGCCATCGCGGTGGTATTGGCGCTGTCGATTTTTTATCTCTGGTGGCAGCATAGCAAGACTTCCGAATGATGTTTACCGAGAAGCGCCGTAAAGCCCCGCATCACAGCCAGTCTGCCATTCTGCCCCTAACTATCGGTCCATGAAGACTCGCGCCAAACGTATCCTGCTTTTGATTGTGGGATGGAGCTTCATTCTTCTGGGCATAGCAGGCTTGTTTCTGCCCATTCTGCAAGGGATGCTGTTTCTGTTGGTCGGCCTGATGATTCTTTCCTCCGAATACGTCTGGGCACACCACCTGCTCGAACGGCTCCGCGAGAAATTCCCCAGCATCAGCCACAAGGCCGACCAGGCTGCCGAGGAGGCGGCTGCCTGGATGCGGCGCCTCTCTGGACAACAGCCGTAACTTTCGTCAGCCCTCCTGAAGTGTTACTCTCGGTTCAGCCGTTTTATGCCGGATGCGGTTTCCAAGAACGGTCTCACCCACTTTCTCCACCAGCACGTTTCTGACGTCTGGATGCGCTTTCTGCTGGCCATCGCAGGGCTGGTGCTGGCGTTCGCCGCTGCCCTGTTTTCAACCGTCTCGCGCGAATCTGGCGACATGTGGGCGACCTTCATCCTGGCCTCGGCTGCCCTTTTGCTCGCCGCGATTGTTGGATTGACCACGGTTCCATATCTCGCGCGCCGGGTGGCGGTGGCGAGAGTCCGCGAGGCAATCGATTACGACGTAACCCGGGTTGGCATCATTTACATTCTGACTGCGATCGTAATCGGCATCGCCGCCCTTAACACCGGAAACAACCTGCTTTACATCGTGGTGGCCGCGATGTTGGCGTCGATCATGGTTTCCGGCTACGCGTCCGCCATAGTGCTGCGCCAACTCGAACTGGATGTGCGGCTTCCCGAGCACGTCTTTGCCGGACGTCAGGTTTTCGGCCGCATCATCTTGCGCAACCGGCGGCGTTGGCTGCCATCGTTCTCAGTCAGCGTGATTCCTCCCAAGAAGCGCCGGGCGACGAAGGTCTGGCGCTGGGAGCAGACGACGTTTGCTTTTCCCAGCACCCGGCGCCTTTGGTTCAGCCTTCCCGACCGCTCCCTGCGCCGGTTCGATTCCGGCCCCGTTCTTCCCGGGATTTTCGAAGGCTCGGTTTATTTTTCCTACGTCCCGCCGCAATCGGAACACAGCGCCGACCTCACGCTGCGTTTCGACCGTCGTGGCCGCCACCAGCAGGACAGCTTCGGCCTGTCCACCCGTTTCCCATTTTCCTTTCTGACCAAAACGCGCCGTGTGCCGTTAGGGCGCGAAGTGATCGTTTATCCCTCGGTCGAGCCCACCGACGAGTTCTTCGAAGTCCTGCCCCTGATCACCGGAGAGTTCGAGACCTTTGTGCGCGGACGTGGCTACGACCTTTACCGTATCCGCGAATACATGCCCGAAGATTCCGCACGACACGTGGACTGGAAGGCCACCGCGAAGTCGGGCTCGCCCAAGGTTCGCGAGTTCACCCGCGAGGACGAACGCAAGGTGCGCATTGTCTTCGACAATCCCAATCCCGGCGCCGTGACTAGCGACACGTATGAGAAGGCAGTGGCGCTGGCGGCATCGCTGACCTGGCACTTTACTTCCGAGCACGCCGAGACATCGTTCGCAGCCCAGAACTACGGCGGCGCACCGGACCTCTACCAGTTTCTGGCCTATCTCGCGGTAATCGAACCGAAACCGGGCAAATCCGTGATAGATGACCTTGGGCCATCGGATGACTACAACATCGTTCTAACCACTCGTCCACGCGGCACTATGCCTACCCGCCTGTGGTCATGCTCGTACTTTGTGTTTATCGAGGATCGACGGTGAGCGCTGGCCGGGCAAGTTTCCTCGACGGCTGAATTGTGCCCGCAAGATCCTTACGGGACGCAGCCGTTCCGCAGGATGACGATATCCACCCGGGGCGATGTTCCACAGGGTCCCAGCTTGTACTCGAATTGCGGGCAGAGTAGCATCTGAATGTACAGATGTCCTCTCCCAGCAAGTACAAAAATTCTAAAGAAGCGAGGCCCCATGTACCGCACCCGTAGCCTGTTCGTGGCGATCTTATTTTTACTGGCCGGCTCTCTGGCCGGATTAGCTGCTGCCACTCCCGAGATCCCGCCGGGCACCGACGTTCACGTGCGCATGATCGATACCCTGACTAGCGCCAAGGTCACAGCCGGTGACATCTTCCACGGAACCTTGGAGGAACCCATCGTAGTCGCCGGCAAGCAAGTTTTTCCCAAGGGAGCCGACGTCACCGGAACCGTAGTAGCCGTGCACGAATCCGGTCGCCTCAGCGATCCCGGCGAACTGAGCCTGGTGCTCAACACCATTAGCTCCAAGAAGATGGCATCGTCCGTAACGGTGCAGCCGCTGGTGGTCAAGGGCGAATCCCACGGCAAGAGCAATGTCACCAAGATTGGTGGAGGAGCGGCCCTGGGAGCCATCATCGGCGGAATTGCCGGGGGCGGCAAAGGTGCTGCCATCGGCGCTGGCGCAGGCGGCGCCGCAGGTACTGCCGGAGCCGCGGCTACCGGCAAGCGTGATGCGGTGGTCGAGTCAGAGGCAGTACTGAAGTTCGTGACGACGGAGACCTCTACTGCCGCACCCGTCCCGCAGGCGAGCACCACGGCGGAACCTGCGACTCGTGAGAACACCCCGACGGCCAAGGAGCCGGAGCGCGATGAACCGGGCGGAAACGATAGCTTTGGCAACGCGGTCCTCTTCACCGCGCGTGACCGCCGTGTAATCCGCAACTGTCTGAACGCCCACGCGACTGAATTTCCTGAGGGAACGCTGGAGCGTCCTGAGCTGCCGTCCGGATCCGATCGCCAGGTGCGGGTTGGGGGTACCCTCCCGAGCGATGTTGAGACGAAGGCGCAAGCTCTTCCCATCGCCTGCGAACAGCAGCTGCCGAATTTGCGGAGCAACCAGGAGCGCGTGGTTTATAGCGGACGCGTCCTGCTGGTGGACGACAGCGGCCACGTCCTCGACATGTTCGAGTTGAACGAAAATCGGTAAACAACAGGGCAGGGGTTGCCCCACCGCACCGTGAGGGGAGCCCCTAAGTTTTACTTTTAACCGGTCCAGCTCACTTGTCATCCACCCCACTTTCTTTGGGCTTGTGGGGTTTTTCAGGCACGTAAGGTGCCTGTTTTCAGCATCGGCCCGTGCGCGAAAGCAAGTCACAAACTCTGAGCACAGCCAAGGGCTGAGCTTTTCCGACGCCCCATCCGCGAGTTCTGCGCAAAGGCCAGCGCATTTTTGGTTGCCGATTTTGGCAAGCCGGCGTCCATTTTTAAAATCAAATACTTAGGAGCCAACCAGAATACCTTCTTTGGCTCTCGATTTTGCAAAATTTCCGGCGACGAGTGCCCCGTCACCAAGTCCAGTTCAGGAATTTTGAACCGCGGCGAGATAGTTCGGTCGATGAGCCACGCGAGCACACAGTAGAAAGCGCCTACAGTTTCCAAGGTACTAGCGAGCTGCTCTGGTTTCGTCATATACTCCGCGGCGAAAGCAATCTTGTTGGGGTGAGTTGCCCTCCCACAATCCCCCTGGAGGCGCAAAGATGGCGGTTATCTACGATCTGATCAGAGGTCAGGACACTTACCGCGCTAACCTGCAGCAGACAGTCTTCGAACTGGCGCAAGCCATGGTGGAACGCAACATTGGCGCGGTGCCCGTACTCCGCGGAAGTGAGTTGGTCGGTATCTTCTCGGAACGCGATCTGATGAAGCGCGTGGTGGTGGCCGGCCGCGATCCGCTTACCACTCGCGTGTTGGAGGTCATGACCGATGACCCACTCACAGTCGGCCCCCAGGAGTCGCTGGAGACCTGCATGATGCTCATGCGCCGACACGGTTTCCGCCACATTCCGATCTGCGACGGAAAACTACTGCTGGGAATGGTCTCACTGCGGGACATCATGCTGCACGACCTCAGCGAGAAAGACGAAGAGGTCCGCATGATGCGGGCTTACATCCAGACCACGCCGGAGATTTAGGTTTCCTGAGCCGCGGGAGCAGGATTCTCCCCGGCGCTTTAAGTCCGCTCACGATGACGGCATTCAAACCAATTACTTGGCCCGAGCCCCAATTTTCTTTACCCAGTTGGCGATGATGTCGACAGCTTGTGAGTCGAGGTGGCCGGGTTTTGCGCAGTCGCGTTGCGCCGGCATGAACAGGGTGGCTGCAAATTCGAGCGCCGCCACTTCATCGTTCGTGACTTCCCAATTGCGTTTGTCGTAGCGCAGTGTGGCAACGCCGGCCGCTGCCAGGCGAGCTCGCGAAGAGGGTAGTTTAGGCCAATCTTCTGGTTGCGATTCTGTGGGTCGGAACCCTGCACCATCACGATGATCGGCATCTTTCCCTGTCGCTTCGCCATGGCCTGCCCGGGATTTCGACGCCGCCACTGGAGAAAGTAATCGGGCGCTCGGCAAAGCTTTCGGGCTTGGCGGTTTCGGGCGGGTTGGACTCAAGCACAAAGCCATGGCGAATCATTCGATCTCTGGCGTAGGCGCGTCGGCGCGCATGAGCGTCGGTCCTTCACCTTGCGCCCACAGCTCAATGCTCAAACCACCCAGGTCCGCTGGGTATTTTTGAAGCTCGATCCCCTGCCCCTTGTATGTGCCGCCTGCCGCGTCTTTGCCGCCGACAGGGGGCAGAATCTGATAACGGCTGGCAATCAGGTTGTCGGAAACGACTGTGTGGGCACGAAACTCAGCCGTCTTTTTCTGCGTCTGGCCGCCGGCTGTGGCTTGCATAATGATCTGCTGGACCTCAACCCAAGCTTCTACGCTCTGCGCCTGACCGCCGACTGTCCCTTCCAGCCCGTAGCTGGCAAACCTGCCATCTGCGCCGATCGTCTGGGCATGGTACAGATCGAAAACCAGATTGCCGCGCTCGAAGTGGTTGTGCCGCGCAGGAGGAATCCTATGGCGCCGTTATGCTGACCGTGCACTCCTCGATTCCATTCGATTCCATTCAAGGCGCTGTCGGGGTGAATCTGGGACCTATTGACGGCCGCCTGTGCGGGCAAACTTTGCCCTGTGACGAGTAATAGGACCGAAGTCAAACCGGAGCGGATCACAGAGAAACCCATTGCGGTCTCCTGGGATGCTTCCCCAGGGATTACGGCGGCTTTGAGCGGGGCAAACAGGGCGAATTCGGAGCGAAATAGCAGGTAACCAGCCGGGTGGTTACCTCAGGTTACTTCGGTGCATTGACCTGTGGTGCGGACCTGATAATGTTACCCCGGAAGGTATAGGTGCTTGCGCTCGTTGTGGGCTGGGAGCGGAAACCCCTA
>Ga0209804_1001190_pt1 | contig 17359 bp, 10 predicted proteins | sample GraSoiAngelo_139_FD_185896 | JGI IMG/M metagenome (GOLD analysis project Ga0209804, IMG submission 185896) | Grasslands soil microbial communities from the Angelo Coastal Reserve, California, USA - 14_0929_12_20cm (SPAdes) (version 2) | ecosystem: Environmental > Terrestrial > Soil > Grasslands ... | reverse complement strand
TCGGCGGGCGGTCGCATGAAGGTAGAAGGCCGGGCCGATGGCCGGTGGACGGCAACGCGGAAGCCATAGCTAGTGACATGGGGGGCGACTTCGAGCGATGGAATGCTGAGAGTTCAAGGAGCCGCCCGATAGGGTTCAGCGAGTAACGTTCTTAGAGTCTTTTAGCAAGGGAAAGGATTGCTCCGCATGAGGAGAGTGAGTCCTTCGCTGTTAGTCGTAGTTGTCCTGCTGCTGAATCGCCCTCCGCCCCGTGGCGTACAAATTCAGTTGCCAGAAACGCCGGCGGGACGCCAGTGTGCGGCTTGGCAGCAAGCCTTCAACGGCAGCCATCGTGAAGCCTATCGGGCCTTCTTGCAAAAGAACTTTCCATCGAGGGCGGAGCATTTGGATCAAGAGTGGGGGGTCCGCGAGATGACTGGCGGCTTTGAGCTGAGAAAACTCGAGGAGTCCACGCCGACGAAGGTTGTTGCGCTGGTGCAGGGGCGTGCCTCGGACCAGTTTGGCCGACTCACCCTGGAGGTAGAAGCCGCCGAACCTCACCGGATCGCCAATCTCGAGCTACGGGCAATTCCACGGCCAGCGGAGTTCGCGCTGCCGCATATGAGCGAGAGCGCACTTTTAACAGCGTTGCGAAAGAAACTGGAAGAGGATGCTGCAGCGGAGCAGTTTGCGGGCGCGGCCCTGCTGGCAAAGAATGGCAAACCGATTTTCGCCAAGGCGTACGGTCTCGCCGACCGTGAAAACCGAATACCAGCTATTTCCGATGGTTCGAAGTACTTAGTGGAGAAGATGCAGAGATTTCCCGGGGAGACCGTCGTTCTTCATCTCACCTTGGTAGCCCGCCGCCACTTGCCATGGAGCCAGATCAGGATGCCAATAGCGCAGACCTCCAGTGGTCCCGGAGGAAGGACTTTTAAGTGTAATAGGTCGGCCAACCCCTTCGTCGCTTCGTACACGGCCCATATGATTCCCGCGGCGGCAGTCAGACTGCCCAGGCGTTCCTCTGTGCGGATGCCAAGCCAAGAGCCACCCGTCGAGAGCTGCGACGAGGTCCGCTTCGGCACATAGGTGTTAGGAGAATAGCTATCCCGCTGCGACACAAAAGACTCCAAACCTTGAATAGTGCAATGAACGTAGTTTGACGACATCAAGTTTCGGTCACAAGTTACTGAAGTAAGCGGCGTGCTCTGAACCGCCAAGAGCTTGAACTCCGCGGCGTCTTCCACAGCCCTGGCTCCGCCAAGATCGTACCGCCGGATGGAAATTCCGTTAGAGGCGATGATCTAAATCCGAGATCTGACGCTGCCAGCGTCTCTGGCGCCGGTACCTGCGCAACAAACGCGGAACTTGAAAATTTGCGCTCCATGCAATCCAGGCTAGCGCCCAGAACGCCCATAACCAGGGAACCGCCCACGCGTGGGACGCGAACCCGCCGGCCACAATCGTTAGATGGAACACAAAAATCACCGTGGTTGTGGCGATGAAGAAAAATAATGTGCGCACAGGCCGGCCCGGCTCCTAAACGGGTATTATTCTAACCCATTTTTAAGCGCGAGCCGCTAGCAGTTGTCTGGGCCCTTTTACTTATAAATTCGACGAAGTGCGGCACTGCTGACCCAAATGGTTGCAATCACAAGAACAACAACGCCTATTGAAATCATGGGGGGATACTCCAAGGTAACAAATTTGAAAACAGTCGCGGCCGGCTTGGCCTCCTCGCGGGGGCAACGCCTGCGATTTGCTCGCGTAGTTATATTGTACTGCCGGGATGGATCAACCGGTTGACTCGGAAGGTCGCTCTGATGGCCGTGTCCTGTCGTGTAATCGCTTGAGTTGGGCTCAATAACCGAATACTGCTCTCAGAACTCCAGGCGCAACGAGAGCTGTAAGTTGCGTTCGCCTCCCCCGACCCCGCCGCCTTTTGTGGTTACTTTTCCGAAATTCGAACTGGTCGGGTCGAAAGTCACGCTACCGCGGCCCCCTACCGGGCCGTCCCAGTTGGGGTGGTTAAACACATTGAACGCTTCGGCACGGAACTGGAAACGCAAACGTTCGTTGATGGGAATAGCCTTGAACAAGCCCAGATTCCAGTTCTGGAATCCAGGTTGATGGATGAGGTTACGAACGCGCTGCGTGTTGAAGGTGCCGGCCGGCGGTTTGGTAAAGATCGGCGAACCATCCGGGTTGGTGGTAGAGAACCACTGGCCCTTTTTACCAAACGTGCCGATGATCTTGGGCTTTCCATTAACCACCCAGTATTGACCGTTCACGCCGCACCCGAAATTCGCGTCCAATCCCACGCCGGCGTAATCGCTGGCTCCCGAAACGCTACAGGGCAGGCCAGTCTGGAATTGTGCAATGCCGCTGATTTGCCAGCCGCCCAACGCTTTGCCCAGAAACCCCGGCCGCCTGTGAAAGAAGGGGAGTTCATAACGATAGTTGGCGATCAGCACGTGGTGCGCGTCGAATTCAGAAGGGCCCCACAGCATGCTGGTGTCGTAAGTATCCGGGACGACGTCGCGCTGGTTGGAGCCGTCGTCAAGACTTTTCGACAGCGTATAGGACACGCCGAACTGGAGCGAGGCAGAAAAGCGCCGGTTCCAGGTCGCCTGCAGCGAGTTGTATCGCGAACTCGCTACGTTGTCGGTTTGCCGGATAGAACCGTACCCCACATACGGTCGTATGGCATTAATGTTCACGCCGGGGTTCGCCGCTCTTGCCGCCGTGGTCGGCTGGTTGATGTCTGCCTCTCTCTGCAGGTGCAAGCCACGACGGCCCACATATCCGACCGAGAGGGTGGACTTCCAGGGCAGTTCCCGCTCAACCGTGAAGTTCCAATTCCAGGCTTCCGGATTTCGAAAGTTTTTGCTCTGCGTGGTTACCACCAGCGGCACCGTGGCCGTTCCGCTTCCTCCAGGATTATCGGCGATGCCGTTTGACACGCTAGCATTCGGTTGGAACGGGGGATTGCCGCCCAGGAAAATCGAGTCGCTCACACCCAGACGAGTAAAGAATCGTCCCGCACCGGCGCGCAGCACCGTCTTGTCGTTCAGTTGGTAGGCCAAGCCTAAGCGCGGTTGGATGTCGTTCCATTGGATATCGGAATAATGATCGGGAACCCCGCGGAACAGACCGTTGTATAAGCCAGAACTGGCTTCTGGCACGCGTCCGATCGCGGATGATGGAAATCCGTTTCCCGGAATCACCATGCCGTTGTAGCGCTGCTCGATGGTCGGCGACCCGACGATGAGGCCGGTGGTGGGATCGATGGTTACCGCTTTGCCCCGATCGTAGAAACGGGAATCAAAGACGGCCATGTTTCTCCACTCAGCATGATAGGGCACGATGACGGTGTATCTAAAACCATAGTTAACTGTGAGATTCTGACGGACCTTCCAGGAATCCTGCCCGAAGCCGTCCCACATATTGGCGCGAAAAATGGTGTAGGCGCGGTGGCCGATTTCCGAGTAGGTATCAAACAATCCTAGAGCGGCATTCGCCACCGCCACTCCGGTCCCGCCGCTTCGCGTATCACTAAAAAGGAATTGTCCATTTTGGTTGGCGGTACAGGTTGGGCAGGCTTGCACGTTGATCTCGTCATTGTCGTTCTCACCGGCTCGCTCGAATAGAGCACCAAACTTCCAGGTGTGGCTGCCTTTCACCCAGGTGAAGCTATCCGAAACATCGTAGATGGGGCCCGCCGAATGCGACGGATACGGCCCCCCGCTCAGTTGCGAGAAGTTGGTCATATTTACGGTGGGAATGCGGTTGGGAACGAGCTTTCCGTCGCTAAAGATATAGGGATAGTTGAGGCTGCACGGTACAGTCGACTGCGCGCATGCCCTTGTTCGATCGAAAAAATGAGCCGTATCGATTGGGATGCGCACCACATCCTGGCTAGCCGTGACCAGGAACTCGTTAACTGCAGTCGGGCTGATGGTCCACACGTGATTCAGAGAGTTGGTTTGGTTCGGTCGATTAAAAAATTTTGGAGTTCGATCGGTGTTTCCGTCGAGCGGTTGGTATTCAAGATACGCGTACTGCTGCCGGCGAAGCGCGAGCCGCTGCTTGGTCGTTACATTGATATCCACCGCGAGGGTGTCCTTGCGCTGATGCTGCGTATGCAGCGCCGCCCCAAACCAGTTGCCGTTGCCGCCGATGTAGTTGGCGAGGTTGGGGATCGGCCACGCGTTCAAGATCCCGATGCCGGTCGGACTCAAACGGTTCGCCGGAATAATGTTGCCGGGGAAGCAGCCGCTTTGATCGGCTGTCGTGCAGGGCAGGCTTGATTGCGGATCCTTGATGTGTACTGGGGTCTTGACAAAGGGATTATTGGGGTCCAGCAGTTCGCTGAAGTCTCCCTGCCGCATCTTGAGCGTTGGGACCGTGAGCAGACCGGCGCTTGGAACTGTCGAGCCTGATTCGGTCCAGTGATATCGAATCCACTCCTCGCCCCAGTAAAAGAACACCTTGCTTTTATCCGTATTGAATTTGCCGGGAATATAAAACGGGCCGCCGAAGTTGTACCCAAACTGGTTGTAGTGAAGGGGCGCGGCAAACTCGGTCAACGGGTTCGAGTTCCGCGCCCAGGTATTCGCGTTCAAGTGGTTATTGCGGAGATATTCGTAGGCAGCGCCGTGAAACGTCTGGGTCCCGGTCTTGGTGACAATTCGGATCTGGGCGCCGGAGCTGCGGCCGTATTCTGGAGCGTAATCCGCCGTGAGGATCTGGACTTCTTGCGTAGAGTCCACGTCGGCAGCCCCAATGCTGGTGCCATTGGACCGGGTGCGGGTGGCAGGAGCGCCATCGAAGGTGATCAGGTTTTCCGGGTTGCGCGAGCCGTTGAAGTTGGCCGGTCCCTGGGTGAGAAAAGGAGAAGCATTGGCTAGAGTGCTGGCCCGCGCCCCCGGTACCAGCGAGGCCAGGCCAACAGGATTGCGCCCGTTCAGTTCCAGAGCGTCGATCTGCTCTCGCGTGACCAGTTTTTGCACCGATGCCGATTCGGTTTGCAGGGGAGTTGCAATCGCCGGTACCTCAACCGTTTCGGTCACGGCACCTACCACCAGGGTTGCGTCGATGACGAGGTTTGCGCTGGGATCGAGCTTGTTGTTTGTCGTCTGATATGTTCGGAAGCCAGGAGCTTCGACGCTCATCGTGTAGAAGCCGGGTGGGACGTTCGTGATGATGTAATAGCCGGATTCGTTGGTCGTGGTCTGGCGCTGGATGCCGCTCTTGTTTTCAATCTTAATCTTGGCGTTCGGAATGATTGCGCCCGTCGGGTCCTTAATGAACCCGGAAACCCGGCCCAGGTCCGACTGCGCACAGACAACGACTGCAATCAGCAAACACAGCGACAGCAATACGATCACCCGTTTCACGGTTTGCTCCTCTTTGGCAAAAGCGCAGCTTCCACTTTGTTAGTTGGTCTTTGGTTGTCGTCGCGGCATCTTGCGTTCGGACGGCGACAGGAAAATCCCGCGGCGTTAAGGGGATTGATCCTCTGTTGAATTTCTATGAATCGGGCCAAAATCTTGGGAACCTCAGCGCGCGGGAACCTACTTCAACCAGCTACTCCGGTACATACAGTGATTCATGTAGCGAGGTGGAAATTGCTATGTATCGTGAGCGCGGGCGGCGGCCCCCCCGGGTGCTGTCAATGAGCCGGCCACCACGGTTTGAAGCTCCCCAGAATTGAGCCAGCGTAACCCAAAAATTTACGCGCACTACAAGCCCTCCGCTGGCTTTCGAAGTTTTTTCAAGAAAAGCTGTACTACCTTCACAAAAAACCTTGTTTGAACTTCAGGCGCATGCGTTGCGAACCGTCCCCCGGGTGCGACTTAATTTTGTGCCAACTCCCGCACTCGACGCGCCAAGCCAGGAACTCAGGATTCGTCCGGCGGCTCTCTACAGAATTCACCGTATGCGTCTCTTTGCCCGCTTACGTACACTGAGGCGCTTGACTGAGGGAGAAGACGAAAGTTATGTGGTGGCGAAGGAAACTGATTCACCTGCAGGAAGAGCTGGCGACGATCAGATTACTTGACAGGCTCCAGGACTATAACAACGAGTTCGATCGCGAGTTCAATCGCGACGACAATGGTGTTCACGCCGCCCGCCAGAAACGGCGGTCCGAGATTTTAGCTGAGCTGGCAAAGTTGAAGGGAGAAAAGTCCATTTACGAGGCTCCCTGGCGAGAATCGGTGGTCAGCCGTTAGGGTTGGTATGAACCTGCATCACGTGGGGCCAATCCTCAGGGCCCCGGTCCGCGCAGAGAAAAGTCTTTCTCCCACACGGTTACTGAACCCACCAATTTCTCCAGCCCTACTTGCGCCTTGCTGCGGCTTTCGCTCGCGAAGCGCCGTTGTTAACCACCGCCCAAGTGCGCTGAATCTCCGCCATGAGGGCGTCCGCGACGAGCTTGGATTCCCGTTCGCCGCGGGCCACGCGGCTGACATAGGAGGGGTCGCAACCGACCTTTTCCGCTACTCTCTTGTACATACCGCGAGAAAGTGAAGGCAGGCTCCACAACTTGGTGTTACCATTTTTGTTGTGAGCGCCGTTTCTGTTATGGACGCCGGGCATAGGTTACCTCGACATGCCCCCCCGCGATCGGTGCAGGGAGCGTGTTCCATAACGCCAATGTTACATCGAGGCTGTTAGGTGCTGCAATGGCAAAATTAAAGAAACAAGCCAAATTGCCAGAATGGGCCTCGCGGGTCATCGCCCTCCGTCGCCAACTGAAAATGAGCCAAGGGGAATTGGCGAGGCGTATGGAATGTTCGGCCATGACGGTTTCCCGCTGGGAGCGAGGAATGCAGGCGCCGACTGCGGATTACTACATCCAACTGGGCAAGCTGGCGGGCAAGGAGCACTGCTGGTTTTTCTGGGAGCATGCCGGCCTGCAGATTACAGATGTGGCACGCACCTTGCCTGTCACCAGGGCCGGTGGCCCTCTGACGGCCGTTCCTCCCCTGGAGCATGCAAGGGCAGGTGCCAAGGTTTCGCCCATTCCAGCTCAAAGGATGGTAGCCGTTCCCCTCTTACGAGCGGTTGCCGGTACACATGGCAATCGCGGCGACAGGAAGCTGAGCCTGGACATGATCGCCTCATCCAAGCTGATGGGAGCACCCAGCGATTGGTGCCCTAACCCCAGGTACACCAGCCTGTTGCGCGTTAGGGGCCAGTCGATGGAACCACTGATTCACAATGGCGACATCCTGGCAGTCGATTCTTTCCGGACCGACAAGGCCGAACTAGACGGCAGGGTTGTGGTTGTCACGCATGAAGAGGAAGGCTTGTGCGTATCCCGTCTTCGCAGGTACAACGGCATCGAACTGCTCGAGTCGGAAAACCACGAGTATGACAGCGTTGTACTCGGCAAGAACAGTGGCTGGCGGGTTGTAGGCCAGGTGTTGTGGTGGATTTCGGCCGCGCCGTAGTGGTGGTTCCTCCTACGACCTGATCTGGATACGATCGAAGCCCGACAGCGCGGGAAGCGCAAGCAAAAACCCAGGCTTCGCACGCACATGCAAGAGCCGAGTGGTTGGTGTCGGCCGTCCCAACCCAGGAGACCGGCCTTGATACGCGCATACAGGAACACCCCCATGAAAACGAAGCTTTCCAGCAAGACCAAATCTGCCAAGAAAGCGCGCGGAAAGCGGGAAGCGTCCGCTGCAAACGTACCCGAGCAGGGCGCAGCTTTTCCGGTAGTTGGCATCGGAGCCTCGGCCGGCGGCCTGGAGGCCTTTACCGACCTGCTCCGCCATCTGCCGGAGAAGACCGGGATGGCATTCGTGCTGGTGCAGCATTTGGATCCCACCCATGGCAGCGTGCTGCCGGAAATCCTCTCCCGGGCTACCAAAATCCCGGTCACCGAAGTGAAGGACGGGACCAAGGTGGAGCCCGATCACGTCTATGTCATTCCCGCCAATACTAGTATGGTGATCGAAGGCGGGGTCTTGCGATTAGGGGCCCGGACCCTCACCCGCGGGATACACATGCCGATCGACCAGTTTTTTCAATCCCTGGCCGAGGATCGCGACAGCCAGGCCATCGGTGTAATCCTCTCGGGCACCGCCTCGGATGGCACAGAAGGATGCAATGCCATCAAGGCAGCGGGAGGAATCACGTTTGCCCAGAGTGAAGCGTCTGCCAAATACTCCAGCATGCCCCACAGCGCGATCGCGGCTGGGTGCATTGACTTGGCGCTCGACCCCAAGAATATCGCCAGGGAACTTGCCCGTATTGGCCAGCATCCCTACGTCGCCTACATTCCCGCCCAGAAAGAAGAATCCGAGGCCATCGGCAAAGGCACCGACATGGAGCGGCTGTTGTCCCTGGTTTGCGACGCGACAGGGGTGGACTTCAATCTCTATAAAGCCACCACACTGCAGCGACGCGTCAAGCGCCGCATGGTACTGCAACGGCTAGAAAGCGTGAAAGACTACCTGCAGTATATCAAGGAGAACCCAGGCGAACTGAATGAGCTTTACCGCGACATCCTGATTCACGTCACCGGTTTTTTTCGCGACAAAGATGCCTTCGACGCCTTAGGCAACAACGTCTTTCCCACTCTCTTTGAGAACCGCAAGCTGGACGATGCTCCCATCCGCATCTGGGTCCCGGGTTGCTCGAGCGGCGAGGAAGTCTATTCCATTGCTATCGTGCTGTTGGAATACATGTGGGAGAAGGCACGCACCACCCCCTCGTCCCTCAGCAAGGGAGCGCAGATCTTTGCCACCGATGTCAGCGACACTGCTTTGGACCGCGCCCGGACTGGGTTGTACACGGAAGCGGCGGTAGCGGCTGTCAGCCCCGAGCGCCTGTCGCGCTTTTTCCTGCGCCTCGATGGCGGCTACCGCGTTAACAAGTCGGTCCGCGACATGTGCATCTTCGCCCGTCAGAATCTCGTCAAGGACCCGCCATTTTCCAATCTCGACCTGATCAGTTGCCGCAATCTGCTCATCTATCTGGGTCCGGCGCTGCAAAAACGTGTCATTCCGGCGCTGCACTATGCCCTGAAACCCAATGGCTACCTGATGCTGGGCAGCTCAGAAAGCCTGGGTACCTTTTCGGATCACTTCATGCTCGTCGATAAGAAGAACAAGATCTATCGCAAGAAGACCACCACCCGCCTGATTACGTATTTCACGGGCGTGGATTTCTCATCCCACCAACTGAAAAACGCCAAGCCGGACAAGGCTGTGTCCCCTGAGTTGACGGTCGAGAAAGAAGTGGAGCGGCTGTTGGTGAACCGCTACGTTCCGGCCAGCATTGTGCTGAATGATGCGATGGAAATCGTCCAGTTCCGAGGGCGTACCGGGGCTTACCTGGAGCCGGCAGCCGGGCATCCCACTTTCAGCCTTTCCAAGATGGCGCGCGAGGGCCTCTTGGTCGACTTGCGTGCGGCTTTGAGCACGGCCAAAAAGGACAACCAACCGGTTCGCGCCGAAGGAGTTCGGGTCAAATCCAACGGAGGCACCCGGGAAGTTGACTTGGAAGTGATGCCGGTTCGTGCCCAAGGGTCGGCGGAGCGTTACTTTGTGGTCGTCTTTGACGAGTCTGGTTCGCGAGTTGCTCGCGAAGCCAAGGACAAGCGCGAAAAAGCACTCCCGAAACAGAGTCCTGCCGGGCGCGAGAATGAGAGGTTGGCCGCGGAATTGCAGCAAATGCGCGAACAACTACAGACCCTGATTGAAGATCATGAGACTACATCCGAGGAGTACAAATCGGCCAACGAAGAGGTGCTCTCCGCCAATGAAGAGTTGCAGAGTACCAACGAAGAACTGGAAACCGCCAAGGAGGAGTTGCAGTCCAGCAACGAAGAACTCACCACGCTCAACGAAGAACTGCACAATCGTAATACCGAATTGAGTGTCGCCAATAATGACCTGCTCAACCTGCTGGCCAATACCAATCTTCCGGTCGTGATGGTGGGTAGCGACTTGCGCATTCGCCGATTCACCCCCCCGGCAGAGAAGCTGATGAATTTGATCCAGGGGGACATCGGCCGTCGCCTGGGCGAGATCCGCTCCAACTTCAATGTGGACGACCTGGAGCAAATCGTCAGGACAACGATCGAGAGCACCGTCCTTCACGAACAAGAGGTACAGGAGAAGAACGATGGCCGGTGGCACGTGATGCGGGTGCGTCCCTATAAGACGGTGGACGACAGGCTCGACGGCGCAGTCATCACCTTGCAGGACATCGATGTTCTCAAACGTACCTTGGAACGGGTGCGAGTCTACGTGGACTTGCTCTCCGAGAATGCCCGGGAATCTATCTTAATTCTGGAGGCCGGCCTGCGCGTCTCGGCAGCGAACCGTGCGTTTTACCGCACTTTCCACGTTGCTCCAGAGGAGACCGAGGGACGGCTGATCTACGAATTAGGTAACCGGCAATGGGATATTCCTGAACTCCGCGACTTGCTGCACCAGATCCAGAAAGGTATTACCCGCATCGATGATTTCGAGGTACGGCACAACTTTCCGCATCTTGGCGCCAGAACCATGGTGCTCAATGCCCGCCGCATCGAGCCGCAACCGGGACAGCAGCTCATCTATCTATCGATCGATGATGTCACCGAACAGAGGGCGCAACTCGAGAAGCTGAAGCGGCAGGCGGCCCTTCTGGACTTGGCTCGCGATACGGTTATCGTGCGTGATCTGGAGGGCTACATACAATTCTGGAATCGCGGGGCGGAAGAAACCTACGGTTGGAAGCGAGACGAGGCCATCGGCAGGATTACCCATGAACTGCTGCGTACGGAGTTTCCCAATCCATTCAAAGAAATCCAAGCGGAGCTGGTGCAGACCGGATACTGGGAAGGCGAACTGGCGCAAACTCGCCGGGACGGCGAGCGCCGCTTGGTGAGCAGCCGGTGGGCGCTGCTGAAAGAGGAGCAAAGCGCCCCAGTGATCATCGAAATCAATACCGACATCACCGACAAGAAACGCTCCGAGGAAAGTCTTCGCCACCTCTCCGGCTATCTGATGCGTGTGCAGGATGAAGAGCGCCGCCGCATTGCCCGCGAGTTGCACGATTCCACGGGACAGAAGCTGGTAGCCCTGAAGATGGACCTGGAAGAGCTCGCCAAGCAGTCCAAAGCCGACATCCAGAAGCCGCTCTCGGAAGCAGTGAAGTTAGCCGACGAAGCCTCTAGCGAGCTTCGCACCCTGGCCCAGCTCTTGCATCCGCCTTTGCTTGACGAGGCCGGCCTGGTGTCTGCCGCGCAATGGATAGTCGAGGGTTTTTCCACTCGTTCCGGGATCAAGGTGGATTTGGAGATCTCTCCCCAGTGGTCGCGTTTGCCCCAAAATGTAGAAATGGCCTTGTTCCGAATTATCCAGGAGTCCTTAAATAATATTCGCAAGCATGCAGACGCTAAGAATGCCAGAATCGAGCTGAAGGACGATACCGATAAAGTGTCGTTGCAGATCAGTGACGATGGCAAGGGAATGCCAGAAGAGGTTCTGGCCAGTGCGAGTGAGGAAAAGGCACCGTTCGGGGTGGGCATCCTGGGCATGAAAGAGCGCTTGTCCCAGTTGGGGGGAACCCTCCAAATTTCCTCCGGCAAGAAGGGGACGACGATCAAGGTGGAGGTGCCAAACCATCAGGAGAGCGCCAAAAGGGTAACCTCGAACTGACCTCGTCGGTGAGCCAGTGGTTAGTGTCAGTTCCTAACCACTGACCGTTGGCCGCTTCCCGCTGACCCGGTTTCATCCCGAGCGAAGCTAAAGGATCTATCAATTTCCTCTGACACGGTACGTAACCCAGAGTGTTGGACGAAATCCTACGCCTTAGATCTTTAGAAGGTTCCCCCTTCTGGGCTGGCACATCCTGCTTTCCGTTGCCTCTACCTTGCCTTCCATTCCTTGATTCTGAACAGAATCTCGCGAATGGCGTGGCATGCTGATCGTAGCCGCGGGCTTCCTCCTGATCCTGTTCGCGTAAGCGCGGCAGAGCGCGGAACCATGCGGCGCAGCAAAGCCGACTTCTCTTCCAGGGCCCGCATGGCCGCCCAGAGCGCGTCTTCGGTGGACTCGGACATAGAGAGCAGGCGAAGCTGGATGGCTTGCCGAGGTTTTCCTTGGGGGAAAGCATCCGCCAAATCGGATTCCCTGGTTGCACTTTCGGGTTTGTCGGACGGGAACTCGTTACCCAGAGATTTCGGCCGGCAGCGGCTCCCCTTGTCAAGCTTAGCCAGCAAGCTCGGGACCTTTGTCACCGGAACAATGAAGTCAGCACCCGCGTACTGGATGGCGCGGCTCGGCATCTCGGGGGCAAACGCATCCCCTGGCTTCTTCGACGACACTCATGTCTCGGCGCATCTTGATTGCAATCAGTCCCGCGGAAACCGGCACCCAGTTGGCCCGAGAGGATTACGCCAGCCACTCGCGGACCATAAGCGCGAGCGGCTGAGCGAAACAGAGGATCGCTGGCTGGCCGGCGATGATTTTCACTCGGCCACGGGTTACACGTACGCGCCCTGTCTCGAGCAGCAAATGCTGGTCGGGAGTTGCCAGGCAAATAACCCCGATTTCCACGGATCCCCGTCGGCCGGATGTCGCGCCGGCCATATTGCTCCCTCATGGCCGCTTCGGATGCCGGGCAGGTGGCTCTAGCTGCCGGTTGCAAGCTGCGAATCTTACGGCTTAGGGAAGGGGTTTTCCGCAGCTTCTCTCCTCGCAATCGCATCTACGCCTTAAGCATGCCTTCTGATCCCAAGGTAATCGTTACCGGAGCAGGGGTGGCCGGACTCTCGGCTGCGGTGCAGCTGGCGCACGCGGGCGTGCAAGTCCTGATCTTGGAAGCAAGAGAGCGACTAGGAGGACGAATCCTCACCAGGCACGATCCGGCGACGAAAGCTGCCGTCGAACTGGGCGCCGAATTCATCCATGGCCGGCCCCCTGAAATCTGGGGCTTGCTCCGCCAACACAAGCTGGAGGCAAGGGAAATGGTGGGCGAAGACTGGTGCGCTGGCGATGGCGAATTATGTAAGTGCGACTTCTTCCCGGAAGTAGACGAAATTCTGGAAAAATTGGATGACCGTGCCTTGGACCAGTCCTTTCTCGATTTCCTCGCGAGCTGCTGCCCCAATCCCAGGCAGCAGGAAAGTAAGAAATGGGCACTGGGTTACATAACTGGCTTTCATGCTGCCGATCCCGGACTCATCAGTATTCACTCGCTGGTGAAGGGAATGCGAGCTGATGAGGAAATTGACGCCGAGCGGGCGTTTCGAATTCCCGGCGGATATGAGTTGTTGGTGGAGTGGCTTCGAAAAGAGTTATTGGATGCCGGAGTCGCCATTCAACTCGGCGCAACCATCGAGAGCGTCACGTGGAAGCGAGGAAGTGTCGAGGTGAACGGGCAGTGTGGGACAGACCGATTTTCGTATACGGCGGCACGCCTGATAGTCACTCTGCCGCTGGCGGTCTTGCAAGCTCCTCTCGACCTGGCAGGCGCGGTACGCTTCTCCCCGGAGTTGCCGGCAGAAAAACTGGGCGCGCTCGAAAAACTCGCCATGGGCAAAGTGATTCGAGCCACGCTGTGTTTTCGCGAGCGCTTCTGGGACGATTTGCGGGCCCGCGGTGGCTCGGAATCCAAGACGCTCGCGGACATGCGTTTTCTGTTTTCTCAGGACGAGTGGTTCCCCACCTGGTGGACAACCCTGCCCGAGAAACTTCCTATCATCACGGGTTGGGCGCCATCCAATCGTGCGCAGAAACTCTCGGGGCGGGCCGAAGATTTCGTTGCCGAACAAGCCGTGCAGTCCCTCTCCCGTCTTCTGAATGTCCGCAAAAGTGAGATTGAGGGCTTGCTGGAGTCGGTCTACTGCCACGATTGGCAAAGCGATCCGCTGTCCCGCGGAGCTTACAGCTACGTCAAAGTAGGTGGCAACGCGGCCCAACAGCAACTCGCTGCCCCGGTCGAGAACAGCCTGTTCTTCGCCGGCGAAGCAACTGATTTTTCAGGCCACCACGGGACCGTGCACGGTGCGATCGCCAGCGGACATCGAGCCGCTGCCGAAATTCTGAATGGTTGAGAATTATCTCACCCGCGTCGCGCGCGCCGAACTTCTCGGCGATCCCCGCGTCCCCCGCGTCCTCGGCGCGTAGTCTTCTTTTCCCCGCATGCTATGATGCTTGGTTTTCAATACCCCATGGTCTGCTGAAAGACGTCGGATTCGTATCAGGGCACGTCTTCAGACGTGCCGTAAGCCGTTCCCCAACCGGTGCGGCTTCAGCCGCTGCATGCGCGCACGCGGTTGAAGTCTTCGAGCCGTTAGACGGAGTGTGTTGTAAATGACAAAATCTCCTCGCGTTGCTGTCGTCTGCCTAGTAGTTGCACTCACTGCCACCAACGCCTGGCCACAGGAAAAGGTTGACCTCGAGATGGTCACGCGCATCCGCTATGAAGGTTTCCGCAATTCCAAGATCATGGACTTGGCCGGCGGTTTGATGGACGCCATCGGGCCTCGCCTGACTGGCTCGCCGAACATGAAAAAGGCTAATGAGTGGACGCGCGAACAGTTGGCAGCCCTGGGCTTGTCCAACGCTCACCTGGAACCCTGGGGACCCTTCGGCCGCGGCTGGGAGAATGAATATGTCAATGTGCGCATGCTGTCGCCCGACGTGGCGCCCATCATTGCCTATGCCAAGGCTTGGACTCCCGGCACCGACGGTGCAATCAAGGGCAAATGCACGCGGGTCAAGATCGAGGACAAAAAAGATTTTGAGAAATACCGAGGCAAGCTCGCGGGACTAATTGCGATTTTCGGTCCGGATCCGGAAGTAAAGCCGATCGTCGAGGCGCCTTACGAGCGATTGAGCGAGAAGGACCTGAGCGATGTCGGACAGTACAAAATCCCCAGCGAGAAGGACGCGCTCCGCTACCTGGAGTATAGAAAGCGCGCCCAGTTCCAGAACGAACTCAACAGGTTCTTGGCCGAAGAAAAAGTGTTGGCAGTAATTGATCACGGCCGCGGGTCGGCCGGGGGCGGAACCGTCTTCGTACAGTCCGGCGGATCGTTTAAGACCGGCGAGACCACGACTGTGCCTTCGCTGACTATTGCGGTCGAACAATGGGATCGAATCGCGCGCCTTCTGGCGCAAAAGAAGGACGTCGAACTGGAGCTGAATGTCGTGAACAAGTTCTACGACGACGACAATAAGCAGTACAACACCATTGCCGAAATTCCCGGCACGGACAAGAAGGAGGAAATCGTTATGGTCGGGGCCCACCTGGATTCCTGGCATGCAGGAACCGGTGCTACCGACAACGGTGCTGGGTCGGTGGTCATGATGGAAGCCATGCGCATTCTTAAGGCGCTGGAGATCAAGCCCCGGCGCACCATCCGCATCGGGCTCTGGAGCGGCGAGGAGCAAGGCCTGCTCGGATCGCAAAACTACGTGCAACAGCACTTCGGTTCGCGTCCGCCCATGGACGAGCCGGATATGAAAGGTATGCCAACCTTGCTGCGGCGAGAAGCCGGTCCGGTCACAGTGAAGCCGGCACAGGCCAAGGTCTCGGCTTACTTCAATGTTGATAACGGCACCGGGAAAATCCGTGGCATCTACCTGCAGGAGAATGCGGCGGTCGAGCCCCTGTTTGAGGCATGGATGCAGCCTTTCCGCGACCTGGGCATGAACACGATCACGATGCGCAGCACGGGCGGCACCGACCACCTCTCCTTCGATGCCGTCGGTATTCCCGGCTTCCAGTTCATTCAGGATCCGATTGAGTACGAGACCCGCACCCATCACTCCAATATGGACGTTTACGACCGCCTGCAGCCCGATGATTTGAAACAAGCAGCCGTGATCGTGGCCACTTTCGTTTACAACACGGCCATGCGGGACCAGATGTTGCCCCGGAAACCGATTGAAAAAGCCTTGCCCAAGGAGCCGGAAAAGAAACAGGAGGAATAGGCGGGCCGGCGGAAATTCTTTGACAAAAGCTTGGAACATCCGCTATGGTAAAGGCCATGGTCAGCCTGGTTCACCGCCACCACCACCGGCACGCGCACAGTGCGTCGGCGGGGGTGTCTGGCTGAGCTAGCGTAGCACCTGAGAGATTTAAGCCCGCTGATGCGATTCCAGCTCAGCGGGCTTTTTGTTTTTGCTCAAAATGAGGACAACCGATGGAAAGCGAAATTGATTTCGAAAAAATGCAGGGCCTGGCCCCGGCCATCGCCCAGGACGCGGTGAGCGGAGAGGTCCTGATGCTGGGCTTCGTGAATCGTGAAGCCTTGCGGCGAACCCTCAGCAGCGGCTATGTAACCTTCTTCAGCCGTACTCGCAACCAGCTCTGGACCAAGGGTGAAACTTCAGGCAACCGGCTGAAGCTTCTGTCGGCCAGCACGGACTGCGATCGCGACGCTCTCCTCTTTCAGGTCGTGGTCGAAGGCCAAGGTCTGGTCTGCCATCGGGGCACGCGGTCATGCTTCACCGAGGCGTTTGACTTCGCAAAGCGCGAGCAGGGCGACGCCGAGTTCCAGGTGGTGCGGCCATGAACGTGCGCATCGGCATTCCCAAAGGCAGTTTACAGGAAGCGACCCTGCAACTGTTCGCCCGCGCGGGCCTCCAGGTGTACACCAACGGCCGCTCTTACTTTGCAGGAACCGCAGATCCGGAGATCGATTGCATGCTGATCCGTGCCCAGGAGATGGCTCGCTATGTCGAGCATGGTGTTTTGGACGCCGGTCTTACGGGGCTTGACTGGGTAATCGAAAGCGGATTGGAAGTGATTCCAGTTTCCGACCTCATCTACGCCAAGCAAAGTCGCGGGAAGGTGCGCTGGGTACTGGCTGTTCCCGAAAGTTCGGAGTACCAGCGCGCTGAAGATCTTCGAGACTGCATCATCGCCACCGAACTGGTCAACGTGACGCGAAATTACTTCCAGAAGAAAAATGTGCCCGTGCAGGTGGAATTTTCCTGGGGCGCTACCGAAGTGAAACCACCCATGCTGGCGGACGCCATTGTCGAAGTCAGCGAAACCGGTAGTTCGCTCAAGGCCAACCGGCTGCGCATCATCGATACGGTCCTTGAATCCAACACGCGGATCATCGCCAACAAATCCTCGTGGGCCGACGGTTGCAAGCGGCGCAAGATTGAAAATCTTGCCCTCATGCTGCGCGGGGCCATGGAGGCCAGAGATCGCGTGGGCTTGATGCTGAACGTCCGCAAAGAAGACCTGGACCGGGTGCTTTCCGTCCTGCCTGCACTCAGGAAGCCAACGATCGCCACGCTGAGCGACGATGAATGGGTCGCGGTGAACACCGTGATCGAGGAATCCACCGCGTGGCACCTCATCCCTCGTCTCAAAGAGGCCAAGGCGCAAGGCATCGTTGAATATCCCT
>Ga0209804_1001179_pt1 | contig 17487 bp, 13 predicted proteins | sample GraSoiAngelo_139_FD_185896 | JGI IMG/M metagenome (GOLD analysis project Ga0209804, IMG submission 185896) | Grasslands soil microbial communities from the Angelo Coastal Reserve, California, USA - 14_0929_12_20cm (SPAdes) (version 2) | ecosystem: Environmental > Terrestrial > Soil > Grasslands ... | reverse complement strand
TGGCGCAGAGCCAGATTCTCGAGCTCGAGGGCCGCACGCGATCGGAAGATCGATAGCAGAGACGCGAATAGTGTCCTGAGAAAAGTGAGCATCAGCGAGAATTATGAAGGAAGTGTAACCCCCATCCGCTCAGATATTTCGACATTTTCGAGAGGCACAAGGCAATATGCATCGAACGGGGCGAAATCACCCCCTTCGATTGAATTTTCCCGACCGCTTGTTCTCGAGATGGAACCTTGCTCTCAAAAGGCGTACACTTGCTCTCATTATGAGAGGATGTGCTGTTCGGCAAGGCCCGTGGGGCCATCCTGGCACTGTTATATGGCCATTCCGACGAGTCGTTTTATTACCGCCAAATCACCCGACAGTTGCATGGCGTGAGTTCCGGCACGATCCAACGCGAGCTAGATACGCTTTCTCAACTCGGCTTGATAAACCGATCAGCGGTCGGAAAGCAGGTCTTCTACAAAGCGAATAGCAGTCATCCGGTTTTCGCTGAGCTACGTACCTTGGTTGAGAAAACCGTTGGGGTTTTTCAGGTACTACGTTCTGCGCTCGCGCCGCTGGCTGATCGCGTCTCCCTGTCCTTCATCTACGGATCGGTGGCGCGCCACGAGGAGAATGCGGAAAGCGACATCGACCTCTTGGTTGTCGGCGACGTGACGTTCGAGGATGTGCTCGCGCGACTCGCAGATGTCGAGCGGTCCCTTGGACGGGCAGTGAATCCGACTGTCTATTCTTCCACGGAATTCAAATCGAAGCTCGCGAGCGGAAACCACTTTCTCAATTCGGTCGCGCGTGGCGAAAAGGTGTTTCTAATCGGGGACGAAGATGAACTTAGAAAAGCGGGCGGAATACGGCTGGCTGAAAGCCGAGCCGACAAGTCGCGATGAGATCCGCGGTCTGCTTACGATCGTGGATCGCGACCTCAAGGGCGCAGACGTAGAAGCGATCTCCGCCGATCGCAGGTTCGAAGCGGCATTTAATGCCGCTCGAACAGCCGCCACAATTGCCTTGCGCGCGTCCGGTTATCGCACGTCGACGCAACCTGGACACCACATAAAGACGATTGAATCTCTCGAATTGACCATCAATGCTGATTCCAAACTGATCCAGAGGATGAAAAACCTCTCGAAAAAGAGAAATGCGACGAGCTACGACTCGGCGGGCAGTGTCTCCAAGCAGGAGTTGGAATTGGCAATCAAAACCGCGGCCGACCTGTACGGCGATGTTGTCGCTTGGCTCGAGAACAACTATCCCTCCTTGCTCAAGGATTGATACCTGCAGAGGCTGGTTTAACGGAGTCATTCGGTAATTGTGTCAGTGATGGCCAATAATTTGTGGCTTTCTCCACAATGCATTGGGACAAATAGCGCTCCTGCCTCGTGAGCAGGGGCGCTTAATAGGCAGATCGTCAGTTCAAATCAGGCTGGATACTCTGCGGGCAAGTGGGAAGGCGACACTTTGGTGGTCAGTACCCTTGTGGGAAGCGGCGCGAAATTGTTTGCATTGACCCGGTAAAACTGGCGCTCCGTCCGGTCCCTGTGCCGGGCGGGGCGTCTTCTTGTCATATCCGCCTAGAGACAATTAAGAGCAGCTTACACGATAAGATGGTTGTTTAATGCGTATCGCCATCATATCGGACATCCACGGCAACCGAACTGCGTTTGAGGCAGTCCTCGCGGATCTGCGGCAGATATCTCCCGACTTGATCCTTAACGGCGGCGATCTGGCTCATGGAGGAGCCAGTCCAGCGTACATCGTAGATCGCATTCGCGATCTCGGCTGGCAAGGCGTGATGGGCAACACGGATGAAATGCTTCCAATGCCCGAATCGTTGACACAATTTGCGAGAAAAACACCCAAGCTGCAAGCCCTTTGTGCAGCCATAGAGGAAATGGCGGCCGCGACGCGCGAATCGCTAGGACCAGATAGGCTCGCATGGCTGGGCTCCCTGCCGCGCATTCAGATTCTTGATCCGATCGCGCTCATACACGCCAGTCCCGAGAGTACCTGGCGGGCGCCGATGCCAGAAGCGAGCGACGCCGAGTTGGAGTCGGTTTACGGACCGCTCCGCCAGCCGATTGCCGTCTATGCGCATATCCATCGTCCGTATATTCGGAGAGTTTCAGGAATGATCGTCGCCAATACGGGCAGCGCTGGTCTTCCTTGCGACGACTGCCGCGCTGCATATCTCTTGCTGGATGAGTCCGAGCCATCAATCCGGCGTCTGGAATACGACGTGGACCGCGAGATTGAGGTTCTTTCCGCCTGTGGCCTTCCTCATGTCGATTGGATTGGTCTCCAGGATTGCTCGATCACTCGCCTCGATCTCGGTGAAAACGATACCCATCCCTGTTGGGGTCACGTTTCCGGTGACATTACCTATCGCCGCGAACTCTGCGCCAGAATGTGTAATCTAGCCCTTCATCGACCGAAGAATAGGAGATGCGGCTCAGGTATCCTGTAATAGCGACGGTTACACCCTGCACGGAGCCGCTCAATGAGCAAAGGCCGCCTGGAGGCATTCAGTGATGGCGTCATCGCCATCATCATCACCATCATGGTGCTCGAATTGGCGATCCCGAGTGGTACGGACTGGGTCGCGCTCAAAAGCGTCATGCCTACGCTCGGTAAGTATTTGCTCAGTTTCATTTTCGTCGGAATCTACTGGAACAATCACCATCATATGCTCCATGCCGTGCGGGAAGTGAACGGGAGCATCCTGTGGGCCAATCTCCATCTGCTCTTTTGGCTCTCGCTCGTTCCATTCGTTACAAACTGGATGGGAGAGAATCATTTTGCAGCTCTGCCCGTTGCGCTATACGGAACCGTGCTGCTGATGGCCGGGATCGCCTATTACATTTTGTCGCGCGCCTTGATTCGCTACCACGGCCAGAACTCTCCGCTAGCTACCGCCGTTGGGAAGGACGTAAAAGGTAAGGTTTCCGTGTTTCTATATGCGATCGCCGTGCCGCTAGCATTCGCGAACCGATGGTTGGCTCTTGGCCTATACGTCGCCGTGGCTGTGATCTGGTTAATTCCCGACCGCCGCATCGAGCGGACGCTCGCCTGAAAATACCTGCCGCAAGGTAAACCAACTGATTGACTCTTATTTCAGGCCCCAGCGGCTGCTCAGGCGAGACGTACACTATCGAGGAACATGGCCAAGGGGTGCCAGCGATGCCGGGATGCCGCAAACGCGAAATCCGGGCACGGTACCACGACTTGATTTCGCGGACCACCGCCGATTTAGTTCTCGGGTCAGGGCCAGGGCTGCAAGGTTCCGGCCCTTTGATTTTTGGGATAGAATCGCCGCCCCTACAGGAGGAACGAGTCAATGACAAAACGCACAGGATTCTTACAGCTTGAGGAAATACCACTGAATAACGTCGGCTTGTCCATACGTGCATATGGCAGAAAAAGAATTATGTAGGCCGCGTGGAAATCAATCATGCAGGGCTGGCCGCTTTTACCGACATACTGGACTGAAGGGTAAAAAGTGCATTGCCAATTTAAGTTGGGAAAAGCTGTTCGCCACGTTGTCGAATCATGTGAGGAAAGCACCCACCCGTTGACTTGCAGAAACAAAAGCACTAACGCCGACTCCAATGATTTTGGCGCAGGATTGCTGCGAATCGCCAAGACGCTCGCGCCGGCCCCTGAATCCATCAAACATCTCCCGCCGCCCGCGGGATCTGATTCCGGCGCGTTAAGCCTCGATGATTCCGTTGCGGATCGCATACCGCACTAGGTCCGCTGTCGAATGGCAATTCGTCCTCGAAAGGATATTCTGTCTGTGTGTTTCCACAGTCTTCTTGCTGATGCCAAGCATTTCCGCAATTTTCCCACTGTGAAATCCCTGAGCGAGAAGTTTGACAATTTCGTTTTGGCGAGTTGTTAGACCGGGCTGAGGCTTTCTACGGTCGCGTTGCAGCGGCCGTTGCATGTTAGGTGTCATTGCAGGTGGGTAAAAGGTTTTATTACTCACTAGCGCTTGGATCGCAGAGATCAGATCGCGATCAGAGTCATGCTTACGGACATAGCCGTGAACGCCAGCTTGACGCATTTCCTGGATCAGAACATCGCTGTCGTGAATGGTAAGAATCAATATCTTGGTCTGTGGCAGGTTTCTGAGGATCTCCCGTGCGGCCTCCAAGCCGTTCCTTTTGGGCATACTGAAATCCAAGATAGCCACATCGGGCTTGAACTCGTTCGCCTTTTCGATCGCCTCCCGGCCGTCTCTCGCCTCGGCCACAACTTTCCAATTGGTATTATCTTTAAGGATTGCGCGAACACCTCTGCGAAGGACATCGTGGTCATCGGCTACGAGGACGCGAACGCTATACACTTGCTCCCCCTGGGAAGAGAGCCCACAACGAATGACGGCGACTTATGAATTACGCCGCCTGGCACCGGAGAGCATTGCGGAGATTACTTGCCCAATCTGCGGAAAGAGATTCCACCTGGCTCCGGGGAACCTCCTGCCGGTCCCTAACGCCCCGGGCGTGAATTGTTTGCCACACAGAGCACAGGCAATGACAAATTCAAACGGCATGGGGCACTCTCGCGAATTGATCCACGGAACCGGAGCGACGGGACGCCACGGAAAGATGCTAATGAACTGGGTATGCGTGAGCGTACTCCTTTGAAGTGCGTTAAGCAAGGCAGAGTCACGGAGAGTCACGCCGCCCGGACTTGCGTTCCACAGGTCATCGTCTCGATGCTCGATGCGTGGAATACCACGATGTCGGGTTGCAGTTGGATAACCTTCTCGATTGCCGCTCGACCGTATCCGGCCTCGCTGGCACACACGAAACGAATGCTCATGGGAGTCAACTGATTCGCTATCGATTGAGATGGCGGCGGAAGGTTCGTCAAAAACGTTGTAGGGGGATTATCGGCTTCCTTCTTTCATCGGCTAACCATTTTTCCAGAATTTCCTGATCGGCGGCTTCGACAGTGATGAACACAATGCCCATTCCTTCCTCTGTCACGTGTGACACTGTGGCGGTCGCCTCGAACGTGGCGCCTTCATTGGTCATCACGATATGAATTCTCGTCCCTTGGGGAAACGTGCTCGCTGCTTGAACGAAGCATCCGAAGCGGCCTAATTCACTAGTAGGCGCAACGATTATCCTGGAAGAACCTGCTTCCGTTACTACTGCCGCCGCTTGGAAGCCATGGCGGGTCGCCTTTCTACGTTCTGTCTCGGAGTGTGTGGCAATGTCTCGCACAGTTCAAGATACCGCCGATTTGAGATTCCCGGCGATGGACGCAACGTACTAGTAAACGTCCGCTTCCAGCGACGCCGGGCAGCGAACCCTGACACCTTTACCGCCTTGAGCCACGCTAGGAGGCTCGTCTACAAAGGTGTCGAAGCTATGGCGTCGAATTTCCGTCTGCAATACTCGAAGCACTTCTGACTTTTTCATTCGCCTGAACTCCGAACTCCAGGTCTCCTTTGCGTGACTGCGTTAATTCGTAGACTTGATCGTACGTGTAGTTCGAGGTCACGTTGTCCAGCCAGTCCGTCTTGGATCGGGTACCAGGGGTTAGTAATCTATCGGCTCGCGCCTACCACTTTCCGCGCTCTGCGTTACATTTCGTGACCGAAGCCCGACGAGCAGCTTTCGATCATCACGCAAACAATCCATCTTTCCACGTTCCATGCGTTGGCTGCAGGGGTGGCGAGTGAAGACCTTGGTGGGTGGAGTCTGATCATAAGCAGCCAACTCCGCATGATCGCAGCAGTCCCCGAAATTGGTGCCGGGTGTATCAGAGGATTTCAGTTTGCGGCAATAGCAGTGGATGACTGGCATTTGGGGGTTAAGCACATTGCGTGCTCTCCAATTCCTCATGAATCGGTTGGGACGGTACATTGTTAATCGGTACTTACCAGGCCATCAAGTGGAGGACCCGATGTATACCGACGAGCTGGTTCCCGCGGTTGCGAGGCAGTTGCTGGACGGTCTTCTGGCACTGAAGAAAGGTGATTTTTCCGTGCGGATGCCTTCCCATCTCATCGGCATCGATGGAAAGATCGCGGACTGCTTTAATGAAGTTAGCGAACTGAACCAGCGAATGGCGGACGAACTGAAACGCATTCGCTCGGTCGTGGGGAACGAGGGCAAGCTCTCGCAGCGAGCGGATCTCGGCGACGTGCGCGGGGCCTGGCACGAGTCGGTCCACTGCGTCAACGACTTGATCTCGGATCTCGTTCATCCCACGTTTGAAACGGCGCGCGTCATCGGCGCAGTGGCGAACGGCGACCTGTCGCAGATGATGGCGCTTGCAGGCGACGGGCGACCGTTGCAGGGCGAGTTTCTCAAGACTGCGACCACAGTCAATACGATGGTCGACCAGCTGGGCTCGTTCGCGTCGGAGGTCACGCGTGTGGCTCGCGAGGTCGGAACCGAAGGGAAGCTGGGAGGACAGGCGCTCGTGAAAGGCGTCGCGGGGACGTGGAAGGATCTCACCGACAGTGTCAATCTGATGGCGGGCAATCTGACCGGCCAGGTCCGCAATATCGCTGAAGTGACGACCGCTGTCGCCACCGGCGACCTCACTAAGAAAATTACGGTCGACGTCAAAGGCGAGTTCCTCGAGCTGAAGGCCACCATCAATACGATGGTGGACCAACTGCGCTCCTTCGCCTCGGAGGTGACGCGCGTTGCGCGGGAGGTGGGGACGGAAGGGAAGCTAGGCGGCCAAGCCGACGTGAAGGGCGTGGCGGGCACCTGGAAAGATTTGACCGACAGCGTAAACTCGATGGCGGGAAACCTCACGGCACAGGTACGGAACATCGCCGATGTCACGACCGCCGTGGCCAAAGGCGACCTCTCGAAGAAGATCACCGTCGACGTGCGCGGCGAGATCCTGGAGCTCAAGAACACCATTAACACGATGGTTGATCAGCTGCGGTCGTTCGCCTCGGAAGTCACCCGCGTCGCCCGCGAGGTGGGCACCGAAGGGAAGCTTGGCGGCCAAGCCAACGTTCAAGGGGTGGCCGGCACGTGGAAGGACCTGACTGATAGCGTGAATTTCATGGCTGGCAACCTCACCGCCCAGGTGCGGAACATCGCCGAGGTCACCAAAGCCGTGGCCAACGGCGATCTGTCGAAGCAGATCACCGTCGATGTCAAGGGCGAGATCTTGGAGCTGAAGAACACGATCAATACGATGGTCGATCAGTTGAGCTCCTTCGCTGCGGAGGTGACACGTGTTGTCCGCGAGGTTGGCACCGAAGGGCGACTCGGGGGACAGGCGGACGTTCAGGGGGTAGCTGGGACTTGGAAGGACCTGACGGACAGCGTCAACGTGATGGGCGGCAACCTGACGGCCCAGGTCCGGAATATCGCGGAAGTAACGACCGCGGTTGCGAAGGGGGATCTCTCGAAGAAGATAACGGTCGCCGTGCGCGGCGAGATCCTGGAGCTGAAGAACACCATCAACACGATGGTCGATCAGCTGGGCTCCTTTGCGGCCGAGGTGACACGTGTCGCTCGCGAGGTGGGGACAGACGGCCGCTTGGGCGGCCAAGCTGACGTGAAGGGCGTGGCGGGAACATGGAAAGACTTGACCGACAGCGTGAACTCGATGGCCGGCAACCTCACAGCGCAGGTCCGGAACATCGCGGCGGTCACGACGGCCGTGGCCAATGGCGACCTGTCGAAGAAGATCACCGTCGATGTGCGTGGCGAAATCCTGGAGCTCAAGAACACCGTGAACACGATGGTGGATCAACTGAGTTCGTTTGGCGCCGAAGTCACGCGCGTCGCGCGCGAGGTGGGTACGGAAGGCAGACTCGGTGGGCAGGCCGACGTAAAGGGCGTGGCAGGAACGTGGAAGGACCTAACCGATAGCGTGAACTCGATGGCCGGCAACCTCACGGCGCAGGTCCGCAACATCGCGGAGGTAACCACCGCCGTTGCCACAGGAGACCTGTCGAAAAAGATCACCGTGGACGCGCGCGGCGAGATCTCGGAGCTCAAGAAAACGATCAATACGATGGTGGACCAGCTGCGGTCCTTTGCGTCGGAAGTCACGCGCGTCGCCCGCGAGGTCGGCACCGAGGGGAAACTCGGCGGACAGGCCGAGGTTCGTGACGTGGCGGGCACTTGGAAGGACTTGACCGACAGCGTGAATTTTATGGCCGGCAACCTGACGGCACAGGTGCGGAACATCGCTCACGTCACCAAGGCGGTGGCCAGCGGCGATCTCTCAAAGAAGGTCACCGTCGATGTCAAGGGCGAAATCCTTGAACTGAAGGACACTGTCAACACCATGGTGGACCAATTGAGTTCGTTTGCCGCCGAAGTCACCCGCGTCGCGCGCGAGGTTGGCACCGAAGGGAATCTCGGCGGACAGGCTCACGTGCAGGGCGTGTCGGGGGTCTGGAAAGATTTGACTGACAACGTGAACTTCATGGCGAGCAATCTCACCAGTCAGGTCCGCGGCATTGCGCGGGTCGTTACGGCAGTTGCCGGCGGCGCTCTTAACCGGAAGTTGACGGTCGAAGCGAAGGGCGAGATCGCCGCGCTGTCCGACACGATCAACAGCATGATCGACACGCTGGCCACGTTCGCTGACCAGGTGACCACGGTGGCACGGGAAGTCGGCGTTGAAGGGAAGCTCGGAGGCCAGGCCAGCGTGCCGAGCGCCGCCGGGACCTGGAAGGCCCTGACGGACAACGTGAATCAGCTGGCCCAAAATCTAACGACGCAGGTCCGGGCCATCGCCGAAGTGGCGACGGCGGTCACGAAGGGTGACTTGACGCGTTCGATCACAGTTGAAGCGCGTGGAGAAGTGGCGGCCCTGAAGGACAACATCAACGAGATGATCCGGAACCTGAAGGACACGACTCTCAAGAACAGCGAGCAGGATTGGCTGAAGACCAACCTCGCGAAATTCAGCCGGATGTTACAGGGAGAGCGCGACCTCCTGACGGTCGGCAAAATGACCCTCTCGGAACTGGCCCCTGTCGTCGCGGCCCAGCAGGGCGTGCTCTACACCTTTGACAACTCCGAGGAGGAAGTACAGCTGAAACTGCTGGCCAGCTACGGCCACACCGCGCATGACGCGGTGCGGCCAGCATTGGCGTTAGGAGAAGGATTGATCGGCCAATGCGCGATCGAGAAGCAGCAGATCCTGTTGTCGAATGTCCCGACGGATTACATTCGCATTTCCTCTGGCCTCGGCGACGGCACCCCGGCGACCCTTGTCGTCTTACCGGTGCTATTCGAGGGCACCGTGAAGGCGGTCCTGGAACTCGCGTCCTTCGAGCGGTTCAGCCCAACCCACCTGGCGTTCCTCGACCAACTCATGGAGAGCATCGGCATCGTCCTGAACACCATAGAAGCTAACACGCGGACAGAAGACCTCCTCAAGCAATCTCAATCGCTCGCGGCGGAACTTCAAGCGCAGCAAGAAGAATTACGGCAAACCAACCAGCAGCTCGGGGAGAAGGCGAAATTGCTGGCCGACCAGAACGTCGAAGTGGAACGGAAGAATCGGGAAGTCGAGCAAGCGCGCCAGGCCCTCGAGGAAAAGGCTAAACAGTTGGCGCTCACATCGAAGTTCAAGTCCGAGTTTCTAGCGAACATGTCGCACGAGCTCCGAACGCCGTTAAACAGCCTGCTCATCCTTTCTGATCAACTATCGCAGAACCAGGACGCGAACCTTACCGACAAGCAGGTCCAGTTCTCCAAGACGATCCATGCATCGGGCAATGATTTACTCGGTCTAATCAACGACATCCTCGATCTCTCAAAGATCGAATCCGGGACGGTGGTCGTCGATATTGAGGAACTGCAACTGCACGACCTCCTGGAGTACGTCGACCGGACGTTCCGCCACGTCGCTGAAGCCAAGAAGCTCGAGTTCAACGTTGACCTCGCCGAGAATCTGCCGGGGATCATCCACACCGATTCCAAACGCCTGCAACAAGTGTTGAAGAACTTACTGTCAAACGCGTTCAAGTTTACAGAGACTGGGCGAGTGTCGCTGCGGATCGCGCCGGCGACGAGCGGCTGGAGCCGCGACCAGGAGACGCTTAATGAGACACCCTCGGTCATCGCGATTTCGGTGGCCGACACCGGGATCGGTATCCCACTCGAGAAACAAAAGATCATCTTCGAAGCGTTCCAGCAGGCCGATGGCAGCACGAGCCGAAAGTACGGTGGGACGGGCCTGGGCCTGGCGATTAGTCGTGAGCTGTCACGCTTGCTTTGCGGAGAGCTCGTGCTGACGAGTCAGGTCAATCAGGGAAGTACCTTCACCCTGTACCTGCCGCAAAACTTCGTGCCACGCGACGGCGGCAGTGTGGCCGTCGCTCCCGAGGCCGTGCTGCCGCATCGCGATGTGTTCTCGCTGAATCGGAAGACGGAGCTCGCGTGCGCCAACATCCCAGAGGTGGCGACGGAGAGCGCGACGGTCGGGGCGGAGTCACTCGGTGCGGGTGCGCCCACGATTCTGATCGTCGAAAACGACGTGGCGTTCTCACAAATCATGCGCGACATGGGACGCGAGCAAGGTTTTCGCACCCTGGTGACGGCATTTGGCGCTTCCAGCCTGACGCTGGCGCGCGAGCGCAATCCCGGTGCGATCACGCTCGATATTCGACTGCCGGACATGGACGGCTGGCGAGTGCTGGGACGACTCAAGACCGAGGTCGAGCTCCGCCATATTCCCGTATACGTTATTTCCACCGACGAGGACCGACGGCGCGCGCTGGCGATGGGCGCTATGGCCGTACTCTCCAAGCCGGTCAAGACTCGAGAGGCGCTCGAAGAGGTGTTTTCTCAGATCAAGGGAGTGCTTGCGCGAACACGGCAGAGGCTCGTCGTGGTGACCGAAGACGATGCAGCGTCGACGGAGGTTGCCGATGCGCTGAGTGAACACAACGTTGACATCCACATCATCCCCGCGACAACCGCAGCGATAGCCGAAATGCCCTCCGGATCCGTCGATTGCGTCGTGGTTCGACCGCCCATCCGGACGATGCCCCTCACGCTGTGTCTCGCCACGCTCGCCGAGCGACTCGGGTCGCATGACCTGCCGATGATCATCTACGCGCCGGAGGCGCTCGACGCCGAGGCGGAGGGGCAACTCACAAAAGCGGCGCAAACTCTCACGATCAAACGCGTGATGTCGGCCGAGCGGCTGATGGATGAGGCGGCCCTCTACTTGCACTGGCCTTTTGCCCAGTTGTCGCCCGCCAAGCAACAGATTCTTCGCACGCTGTATGAGAACGACGACGTCTTGCGCGGCAGGACTGCGCTGATCGTGGATGACGATATTCGCAACATCTTCGCGATGACGAGCCTGCTCGAGCAACACGGGATGAATGTGCTATCGGCCGAGAGCGGGCAGCAAGCCATCGAGCAGCTGAACCTGAACGCGAACATCGAGATAGTGTTGATGGACATCATGATGCCGGACATGGACGGGTTCGACACCATGCGAGCCATCCGACGCATTCCGCGTTTCAAGTCGCTGCCCATCGTGGCCGTCACGGCCAAAGCGATGAAAGGCGATCGGGAGAGGTGCATTGAGGCCGGCGCCTGGGATTATTTGTCGAAGCCGGTGGACCCGCTTCAGATGGTGTCGAGCTGCCGCGCATGGTTGCGCCGCTGAGATCCCGCAGCCACGGAGATGGACCAGAAAGGTCGCACTTGATGCCAGGCCACCAATCTGACCGGAGCGCAAGAATCGTGGAGGGGCCGTCGACAGCAATACTGGCGGCTCCAAGTGACGTGAAGGTTCTACTCGTCGACGACAAAGAACAGAATCTCGTGGCCCTCAGTGCCGTACTCAACCAACCTGGAGTCACGGTGGTCTGCGCCCAATCGGGCAAACAGGCGCTGCGATATGTGCTGAACGAGACCTTTGCCGTGATTCTTCTCGACGTGAACATGCCAGGAATGGACGGATTCGAGACGGCCGAGCTGATCCGCCAACGAGAGGCGTCGGCCGACACCCCCATCATTTTCCTGACAGCGCATGCAGACGATGCCCATATGTTCAAGGGCTACTCGCTGCGCGCAGTGGACTATATTCTGACGCCGGTTCAGCCGGAAGTACTCAAGGCAAAGGTCGGCGTGTTCGTGGAGTTGTCTCGCAAGACCAACGAGAACCGACTGCAAGCCGAGCGGCTTCGGGAAGTGGAGACACAACTCCGACGGCAGGCGGAGAAACAGCTCCGCACAGCGGACGAACGTCTGAAGATCACGATTGACAGCGTGCAAGACTACGCCATTTTGTCATTGGATAAAGACGGCCGAATTGACAGTTGGAATGGAGGAGCTGCGCGGCTTTTCTTTTTTGACCAGACGGAAATACTCGGCGAGGACATGGCCATTCTGTTTCCGGTTGAGGATCAGGAACGTGGCATCCTAGCGGATCGGCGACGGGAAGCGATTGAGACGGGGCGCAGCGAGAGTAGTACCTGGTTTGTGCGGAAAGACGGCAGCCGGTTCTTTGGAAACGATGTGCTCACCACGATTCGCGACGAGAAAGGCTATGTAGGCGGCTTCAGCGAGATCATTCGTGACGTCACGGATCGCAAAGCGCTCGAGGAAGCGTTGTTTGCGGAAAAGGAACGCGCTCAGGTCACACTCAACTCGATCGGTGACGCCGTCCTCAGCACCGACCTCTCGGGCAAGGTCACCTATCTCAATCTGGTCGCCGAACGCATGACGGGGTGGTCCCGCGCGGAGGCAGTGGGCCGGCCCCTCACCAAAGTGTTCAAAATAATCGATGGTAAGACACGTGAAACCGCTCAGAATCCCTTGGAGTTAGCGGTCCAGCTGAGCAGAACTGTGACCCTGCGAGCGAACTGCATTCTCGTCCGGCGTGACGGGTTCGAATCGCCCATCGCAGACTCCGCGGCCCCCATCCACGATCGAGGAGGGCAGATTACCGGTGCAGTGATCGTGTTCCACGACGTGAGCGTGGAACGGGCGATGTCCCTCCAACTGTCTCATCTGGCGCAGTACGACGTGCTCACCGACCTGCCGAACCGAACGCTCCTCAACGACCGGCTAACCCAGGCTCTTGCGTCGGCCCGGCGCCACGGCACCGGCCTCGCCGTGCTGTTCGTGGACCTCGATCGGTTCAAACACGTCAATGACTCCCTCGGACACGCGATGGGAGACGCCCTGCTGCAGTCGGTGGCGCATCTGCTGCTGGCGTGTGTCCGCAGCTCGGACACGGTCAGCCGCCTAGGTGGAGACGAATTTGTGGTCGTGCTTTCGGAACTCGATCAGGTAGGAGACGCAGCCATCACGGCGAACAAAGTGCTCACGATGCTAGCGACGCCACATAGCATTGCCCAGCACGACCTCGATGTCACCGTGAGTATTGGCGTCAGCACCTTTCCTTATGACGGTGAGGATGCAGAGACCCTGATCAAGAATGCGGATACCGCGATGTACCACGCCAAGGAAAATGGGCGCAACAATTACCAGTTCTTTGAGAAGGACATGAACGTTCGGGCTGTCGAGCGGCAAGCCCTCGAAGGCAGGCTGCGGCACGCCCTGGGGCGACAGGAGTTTGTGCTACATTACCAGCCGAAGGTCAATCTTGAGACCGGTGCGATTACCGGCGCCGAAGCGCTGATACGCTGGCTGCATCCAGATCGAGGACTCGTCCCTCCTGCTCAGTTTGTGCCCATCGCGGAAGACAGTGGGCTGATTCTGCCGATCGGCCAGTGGGTCCTACGCGAAGCATGCAGGCAAGCCCGAGCATGGCTGGATGCCGGGCTGGGGCGGATGCCTGTGGCGGTCAACATCTCCACAGTAGAGTTCCGGAGCAAGCATTTTCTCGAAGGCATTCGCGCGATCCTGTTGGAGACTGGCTTGGAGCCACACTTTCTCGAACTCGAACTGACCGAAAGCGTCCTCATGCAGCATCCCGAATCCACTGCGTCCGTGCTTCGGGCACTCAAGTCCATTGGAGTGCAGCTTGCGGTTGATGACTTCGGCACCGGCTATTCCAGTTTAAGCTATCTGAGGCGGTTTCCGATTGACGTCCTGAAACTCGACCGGTCATTTGTCCACGACATCGCCTGCGCGGAAACAAAAGATGCCGCAATCGTGAACGCCGTAATCACCATGGGCAAGAGCCTAAAGCATCGAGTCATTGCGGAGGGTGTGGAAACATAAGAGCAGCTCAAATTCCTGCAGGCCCATCGCTGTGACGAGGGACAAGGCTTCTATTTCAGTCCGGCTGTGGCTCCCGAGCTGTTCGCCGAATTCCTTGCCGGGGGTACTTCATCCGCGGCGGTCCGCCACCTAAACGCCGGCCGATCCCAATCGCTACTCCGCTAAACAAGCTGAGCAGGCCATTCAAGGAATGGCCTCGCCATCTGCGTATGTGGCGGCAGATAACTTCATCCAGAAACCCCAAAATCGACAGAGAATTGATCCCGGCGATTTGCCGCCTTCTGCCCATGGAAAACTAGCTAGTCAAACTGAAAAACTTCGAGGCCTCGGCAAGAATCCCGTCCCGAACTTTGGTCGAGCTTCAGGGGTAAGCTAATTGAGTCTTGTCACGAGTGTGGTGTGGCAGTTGTGTTCGTTCCGAACTTCCTGGTACGCACGTGAGTGCGATGTTTAGAAGCTGAAGTAGGTCGAAGGCTTCGCGCGCCGCGAATCTCGCCCAAGATGATCCGGTCTGGTCTATGCCGCAAACGTTGCTTTCAGAAGATCGCGGGTTGTTATGGCGGGGAGACCGTTCTGCTCCCGGCGAGTTCACCGAAATACATAGCCACTCGGGAGCTGGTGCGCCGTTTTGGTGGAGAGACAATGAGGATTGTCCCTCGCCAAAATGCCATCCACTTCCGGGATAGTACAATTCCCAGCAACATTCGTCGCAAGCCAAGAAGGTTTTGGATCTAGCGAGCAGGTCTGATCTGAACAGCGGTTCCAAAGGCTGCGCCGTGACTCCGCCGCTCGCCGTCAAAACGGAAGACGCGGTCTTAGTCTCGCGGGCCCCGGTATCCTCTCTATATATCAAGCAGCTCGATCGTAGCGGTGATGCAAGCCACCCAGTCTGGGTCGAGAAACGGCAGGCCCCGGAACATGGATTGAACTCTGCCTGCCGGAGTACGGTCCAAACTCTTTCTTCCCAGATCAGTTTGAGGGAAGCGTCATGAGGCAACAATTCGCAACTCGTCACAATGGCATCAGATAGGTATTACGTGATTGGATAACGAAGGCACACACTGAACGGAAACAGCAGCACGAGCGACCGATGGACCTGATGTTAAAATCGGGCACGATGCGTTACGGATCTTTAGCTTTGTTCACTTTCCTGACTGCCTTGGTCCTGGCGGCGACGGACTATGACAACGCGCCAACCATCGGTCCAGCGAAGGGATGGCTGGTGATTCAAGGCGGTGGGAACGTTACGAACGAAACGACAGAACGTTTTGTGACTTTGGCTGGCGGCCCCAACGTGAATTTTGTGGTGATACCAACCGCTGATGAAAGAGACTTCAATCCCGATCAGTACCGAGCACAAATGGCACGGGCTTTCGATGTGGATGTGGAGAATGTCACAGTCCTTCACACCAGAGATCGTGTTCTTGCAAACTCGTCGGGATTTGCCGAACCGTTGCGCCGAGCGTCTGGCGTGTGGATTGGCGGCGGGAGACAATACCGGCTCGCTGACGCTTATCTCGGTACTGCGGTGGAGCACGAAATTAAAGCGCTCTTGGCGCGGGGAGGAGTAGTGGGTGGCGGTTCCGCAGGCGCTACGATTCAGGGATCATTTCTTGTGCGCGGTGCGCCCGGTGAAGACAACAGCATCATGGTTTCGCCGGGGCACACTGTAGGCTTTGGGTTGCTACCCAACTCAGCCGTAGACCAGCACGTGAATACGCGGGGACGCGAACGCGACCTCGATCCTGTAATTGCTTCGCATCCGGATTTGCTTGGAATCGGAATCGATCAAGACGCGGCCATCGTAGTGCATGGTGATTCATTTTTCGTTGTAGGCGGCCAAGTCGCAATTCACGATGGAAAAATGCACGATGGCGCGCCGTACTATTTTCTTGCCTCCGGGCAATCCTACAATCTAAAAAGCCGTTCACCTGAAGTGCAAGACGAATCGCCGCTGGCCTTGAGGGTGATAACCGCTCAGCGCAGCCGATCCACTTTCTTTTCAGGCGCCGTCACCAGAGGTAGCGGCGTGCTAGAGTCACGGAAAACGTCTGAATCACGCGCTATCCACTACGAATGCGGCGTAAGCCTGTACAGCCTTGGGAACACTGCTTATCCAGCGCGCCCTGATGGGGAACGCCAAATCAAGATTCGGGCACGGGAAGTGAATACTGATCAGCTACGCGAATACACCTGTAAGTTCTAATTGGGCGGAGTTACGCGAGGGGCGAGCGGAATGGAGAAGGCGTCGATGAATTGTCGAACGAAACCATCCCGCAAAGCCCGTGGCCCATGTCCTCCAGTCGAGCAAAGATTTGGCGAGTCTCACGGTACACGCCCCTTTATTCTCGATCGAATGCAGGTAATAAGTTGATCCGTGTACCCTTTTAGGGTACACCTGACCCCAGAATGGGTACAAGCAGCATTCTATTTGGACGTACTCGAGGGGCCGTGCTTTCCGTCCTGTATGGCCACGTCGGTGAGGCGTTCTATTTGCGCCAACTAGCCCGCCGTACGGAGATCGCTCTCGGGCCTGTGCAACGTGAGCTACGACAACTGGTTGATGCCGGTCTTGTGACTAGGAAGATTGTCGGGGCGCAAACGCTCTACAGTGCCAATGAGGATAGCCCTGTCTTCGCAGAGATCAAAAGCCTGGTTACGAAGACGGTTGGAATGCATGACGTTCCGCATACCGCGCTCGAGCCGCTGCGAAGGAAAATCAAGGTCGCATTTATCTATGGTTCCGTGGCTCGGTCCGGCGAGACGGAACGCAGTGACGTAGATCTGATGGTTGTCGGCAGAGTCGGTTTCAGCGCCGTGGAAGAGAAGCTGGCCGACGCGCAGAAAATCCTGAATCGGGAAATCAATCCAACTGTGTACTCGGTAAAAGAGTTCAGGGGCAAGGCGCGCGGTAGTTTCCTCAAGACCGTGCTTGCCGACAAGAAGCTGTTCATCATTGGTGATGAGAATGTCGTTAGAGAGTTGGGTCAAGAATAGTTGGCTCGAACGCCGTGATTCGGATCGAGCGGAGATCGCTCGCTTGCTGGCTGGCAGTCGCGGATGGGCGGTTCGAGGACTATCAAAGAGCAGTTGCTGGCAAGCTGTCTTCCGATGTGCAGTTGAGCCTAGCCTACGACGCGATCCGCATCTCTGCGACGGCGGCGCTGCGCGCCGCAGGATACCGCAAGAGGCGGCAGCGAACATTACCGAACCATCGAAGCCCTTGAATTTTCGATTGATCCGCAAAAGAAAATGATTCCCGCCCTCGATAAGCTACGTAAAAAGCGGAATGTCGGCTCCTATTGATGATGATTACGGGTTG
>Ga0209804_1001176_pt1 | contig 17515 bp, 13 predicted proteins | sample GraSoiAngelo_139_FD_185896 | JGI IMG/M metagenome (GOLD analysis project Ga0209804, IMG submission 185896) | Grasslands soil microbial communities from the Angelo Coastal Reserve, California, USA - 14_0929_12_20cm (SPAdes) (version 2) | ecosystem: Environmental > Terrestrial > Soil > Grasslands ... | reverse complement strand
GCCCCAACTTTCCGGCCTCGGCTGCCGGGGAACGAGTTGTGATGGGGGGCGTCTCCGAGGTTCATCTTGTGACTTACGCCCCATAGCTAAAGCTAGGGGCCGCAAGGGCCACGCCAGCTATCGCAGGCGTTTCGGTCCTTAGGCGCAGTCCGCGCCTTAAAATCTCCAATGCCGAGGCGTGGTCGCGGATGGTCTTGAAACCGCAAGCCGAACAAGGGTGCTTCCTGTCCCACAACTGCTTGGGCACAGGTCGACCACACGGGCATTGTTGCCATGTGCCGCGGGCATTCACGTCCGACCAGCACAGCTCGCCGATACCGGTTTCTCGCTGAATACGTAGGTCCGCTCTTTCCGGTCCGGAATCATGGCCGAAAAGCTTATCAGAACGCCGCATCAGGAGTCTGACAGAGATTTCTACGTGATCTCCCTGCTTTCGCTCCCCCGCCGGTTGGGTTTATAGTCTCACCCCGGTTTTATAGGGGGCACTTATGGCTAGTCAAACCAGGCCGGAAGCCAAGGCCAAGAGTTTTGGACAGAACATCGAAACTGACCTCGCGCTGGAGTTCCTGCGGGTGGTCGAGAACGCGGCTATTTCTTCGGCCCGCACAATGGGCCAAGGCGATCGCAAGCTCGCTGACCAAGTCGCTACCGAGGCCATGCGCACCACCATGGACACGGTACCGATGCAAGGCACCATCGTCATCGGCGAAGGCGAGCGCGACGAAGCCCCCATGCTCTATATCGGAGAAAAAGTCGGTGCCTCCTTCCCGGACGGCACCGAGGTTCCGGTGGTGGACATCGCCGTCGATCCCCTGGAAGGCACCAACTTGTGCGCCACCGGCTCACCCGGCGCAATTACCGTACTAGCCGCTTCCGAACACGGAGGCTTGCTCAATGCGCCCGATTGCTACATGGAGAAAATTGTGGTCGGCCCATCCTGCAAAGGCGCGGTCGAGCTGGATGCCCCAGTCGCCGACAATCTGAAGAACATCGCCCGGAGCCTGGAGCGCAACGTCGAGGACTTGGTCATCATCGTGCTCGAGCGGCCGCGCCACGAAAAGCTCATCTCCGACATTCGCAAGGCCGGCGCCCGCATCAAGCTGATCACCGACGGCGACCTCTCGGCGGGAATTGCCGCCGCCGTTATCGGCACCGGGGTGCATGCGGTCATGGGCTCGGGTGGAGCCCCCGAAGGCGTAATCACAGCCGCTGCCATCCGCTGCCTAAACGGCTATATGCTGGGTCGGCTGGTAATCAATAAACCAGAACTGGACGAGCGCATCGCCCGCATGGGAATCCGCGACAAGAACAAGATCTACACCGCGGAAGATCTCGCTCCTGGCAAGCAACTGATCTTCGCGGCTACGGGCGTGACCGAAGGCGCGTTGATGCGAGGCGTGCGCTTCTTCGGCGAAGGCACCCGCACCTCGTCGGTCATCATGACGAAAAACACCGGCAAGGTGCGCTTCATCGAAAGCATCCATCTGCAGAAAAAGCCGGACGTGAAGGTCAGATTCGCTTGACGGAGGGAGAGGATTCTTACAGAGCTTCGCTGGTTTTGCGAAGTCTCTTCGGCGGGTTCCTCCCACAACCGCCTTACTTCAGCGGAGGGGAGCGCAGAGGCTACCCGCCCACAGTGTCTGTCTCATCGCTGGTGAACTCCTTAAAGGGCGCTTCCAGCTATGTTCTAAGCGCATCCTGTGGCGGCGCACCGCTCGACGTCCAATCGAACGCTGCATCGAGCAGCAAGCGACAGCGCCATAGTCGTGGCTTACCCCGGCCTCAATTCCGGGGCTTGCGCCACTCGCTGGTCACACCTAACACGCGAGACAGAGCCGCCGCTGGTGTACCTGTTTTTGATCCTTGGACTTGAATCGTAGTCTCCTCACAGACCGCTGACCACTGACCACTACTACTTTCCCAGTCTCGGTATCGGCGGCCATCCCACCGATGACCCCTTGAACAGCGCCACCGTGTTCTCAGCCCGCTTTGTCCCATCATGCACCGCGATCTTGTGCGGCCTGTCCGGCTCATAGCCTTCCCACAGCGACACTCCCGCATACGCCCCATCTTTGCGCAGGATGTAGTAGGTCATATCCACAAACCGCAGCTTATTCATATCGTGGTTGTAGTCGCGCGCGATGCGCTTGAGCGCATCCATCCCCGCTTCCTGGGGCGACAGGCCGCGCCGCATGTTCTCGACGATGGTGTGTGCCCCTGCGACCTTGATGTTCTCTTCCCCGCTGCCCGTCGCTCCCGCCGATCCGACATCCTGATCGGTATAGCAACCCGCGCCAATAATCGGCGAATCGCCCACGCGCCCTGGCAACTTCCACGCTAAGCCGCTGGTGGTCGTGCACCCCGAAATCTCGCCTTTATCGTTGAGCGCGGACGAGTGGATGGTGCCCGTCGGTGGAAAGAGAACCTGGTGAATAGCCTTGAGCCGATATTCGGGTTCGATGCCCAAATCAGCGGCCACCCGCTCCATCTTCTTGAGCTTCTTCTGCCAGATTTCCGAATGCGGCGCCGGGGGCGCCTCCGGCGGCGTCTTCCACTCTGGACTCGCCAATCCCGGACCCCACCAGTCCTGGTCCGAATGAGTTTCCTTCCACAGCAGCCAGACCTTGCGCGAGCGGTCGGTCAAAAGATTTTCGCGCGAAAATCCCTGCGCGACGGCGAACCGCTCCGCCCCCTCTCCTACCAGCATGACGTGCCCGGTATGTTCCATGACGGCTTTCGAGACCAAAGACACGTTCTTGATATTGCGCACGCCGCCCACAGCTCCAGCCCGCCTGGTTGGGCCGTGCATGCAACATGCATCCAGCTCGACCACACCTGCCTCGTTGGGCAATCCGCCCAGGCCAACACTGCTGTCCTCGGGATCATCTTCCGGCCCGCGCACCACCCGCAAAGCCGCATCCAGCGTGTCCGCGCCCCCGCGCAGCATCTCGAAAGCTTCATCCAGATAACTGAGACCGTTGGCCGCACAGATGATGATCGGCCGCTTTAAGGCCATCGTCTTGGTCTCCGCGCGCCTCGCATCTTTGGTCTTCTCCTCCTGAGCTTCGAGCCCGCGTGCCAGCGACCCCAAGGCCGCAACGGCCAGAAAGTCACGCCGAGAAAATCGCATGCCGCCCTCCTGGAAAAACGCCGGAAAGCATACCAATTCCATCTGCTCTCTGCGAATGGGATCCAAGAATGTCACCCGACGAAAGCTGTCCGCCCGCTCCGGCGGGCGGATAGCGAAAACTCACCCCCACAGCACCGAGAGCACGAATCGGCACCCCGCAAAAAAGCCCGCGCAAGGCGGGCTTGACCAACATCAAAGCGGATTATGACGCCGCAAAAATTCTTGCCGGCGTATTCTGATCGGCGCGGAAGCGCAGCAGGGCCGCAATATTCCCCACGCGATCCAATTCTGCATCATCTTTCACATAAAACAGCTCAATATCCCGCCGAATCGCGGCGGGGATGATGGCATCGCACACGTCACTAATTTCACGGGTCTCCCGGCCGCACACCGGGCAATAGCGCACGATATGGGAATCCAGGTGTCCGCACGACGTACATTCCACCGCATGCGCGCGGAAGTTTTCGCCCAGCAACAGAGTCTGCACCTCTCCCATCTCGAGCGAACGCAGGACCCGCCGCAAGCCTGTCACGCCGAAACCATTACGCTGCGCCTGACCCAGCACTTCTCTCACCAGCGCCTGCCTGCGCTTCTCCTGGGCCTCGCGCACAATCCGGTTGGCATGCTCTCGCACCTGCTCGTTCGAAATGGCGGCCACATCCGCCGTGAAGCGCCCCAGCAGCCGCTGCTTCAAATAGGGATGCAGGTACGGCTCGAATTCGCTCCAATTCACGTCCTGGCAGCCGATGATCAACTTCTCGAACCCACCCTTTTCCTGCGCATCTTTCAGGCGTTGGGCAAGGTCTTTGAAGTGGCGCATCGCCTCGTCGGCGATCCGGCGCTCCGTGTGTCCCGCATCGTAACCGCTGAATCCATCACTGCGGCCGTGACGCGGCAGGCTGTGGAAGAGCCTATCGCGTTCGGTCAATTCGTCCAGGCGAAGGTCGAAAAGCCGTGCCCGTTGGCGATCGACCAGGGTCACACACACTCGCGGCTGCGCCCCCAAAAGCGCGGCCAGCGGCTTGAGGTGAAAACGCCGATTGACGAATAACTGCGTGCCCCAGAGTCGCGCCGGTAAATCAAACTCCCGCCAGAAGTTCCGGGCGCCGCAGGCGAAAATCGCCTTGCCCTTGGCCTGATTACCCCGCAAATTCCCGGCAATTTCCAGAATGCGTTGTAAGTCGGCCCGCGTCCCGCCGTTTTTCCCCTCTTTTTCCGCTTCGTGCAACGCATTGCGAACCAGATCCTTGGCCAAAATTGCTTCCTCTTTGTGCGACTTGTTCTGTGGCGTTTGCGGCTGAAAATAAAAACTGAGAGCGCATCCCTCGCCATTTTCCGACTGGAATTGCGCCAGCTCACGGATATCTTCGCGTGTAATCATCACGATTTCTCCCGAGTGCTGATCTAGGAAACAGAGCCTGTTTTTTCCAGCAGTTTATGCCGGAACTGGTTGGCTATAGGCGGCGACTTTCGTAGATGTTCCCGGGCGGAGGCAATCGAGGCGCGCACCTCTTCCGGCTTACATTCGATGATGTCGGCTATCTCGTCGACGGAGAAGCCCTCCAACGCATGAAGAATGAACGCCTCGCGGTCCGCGTGCTCAGCTCCCCGCAACGCCAGCTCGACCATCGAGAACATCTCGTCGGTAGAAGCGATATCTTCCGGGGTCGCAGTGCGCCGGTCAGGGATGATGTTCTCGGCCGTGAGCGTCTCATCCGGCTGATGATATTGCAGTTGGGGCTCGTCGCTGCCCCGCACATTCCTCCGCCGGGCCGACTCCTCGAAATGCACCGATTCCGGTTCTTCCCCGCCGCGGTCGGCCATCTCATCCAGAGCACCGAGAGCCAGGCGGTACAACCAGGGCTCCAGCGCCAGCCGCTCCGGCTTTTCGATGCCGTTGCCCATGGCTCGGGCAATGGCCTCGTCAATGACCTCTTCTTTGCTGACCGCATCGGGCTGCAGCCGGTCAGCCGCCTCCCGGAAGTAGATCTCCCGTTCCACGTACCGCTCCAGCCTCCCCAAATTGGCGTTGACGTAGGACCGGATGTCATCGGCCGAGATGGTGGGTACCGGTACCGCCGCCACCGTCTGCTCGAAAGGCACTTGCGGCTCGGGACGGACATCGGTCCCCCGGCGCAGGCGGCGCCACTTGTACGAGCTGCGTAGCAAGTCCTTATGCTTGGTAATCTGCTGTAACAGGTCGTCAAAGGAGGCCCGGATGGCGGCTGCCGGACCGGGAGCTGACTTCTGTACCGCCATCTGCCCCGACGGCAGCCGCAGATTCAGCGACACGATAAACCCTTCGCGGGCTGACGTTTGCTCAATGACGCCTTTCAGATGAATCAGTTCCGGGCGGAAAACCTGCAGTCGTTTGCGTATCTTTTCGATCTGGTGGTTGAGGTCTTTTTCAAGGTCGGTTGTTTTGGGGACTTTATAGCTGATATGGACATTCATGCTAGCCTCGGAAAACGGGTGTAGAACCCGTGAAGCCTTAGTCCTCTCTAGGCCGATTCTACACCTGCCGCCAAACCCCGGAGCGCAAAATAAACTTTAGTGTCAACCCTGGTGCTAATCTGTTGACAAACCTCACGCTTTAGAACAAACTTCAAGCCGCGCATTGCTTCTGGCCCCTTTACCAAGAAATCGAAATCCAAAGACTGGCGCTGCTTCGGGAGCACCGTATGGCCGATTATTCCTCCCCCTTCCCGACCCAATTTGGGTATGTGTCTTCTCCTGCCTTCTCCGATCCATTAACCTCTGAAACCTCTGACGCTCAGGAATCCGACACCGCTTTGTCGGTGGGTCTGGATGCGTTAATGGACAAGATCCATTCCGGAGAGCTCACCGTTGATGAGCTTCTGCACCGCATCGCTGAACAGGCATGCCTACAATCAGGCGGCACCAGTGCAGCGCTTGCGCTGCTCAGCGCGGAGGACAATGCTGTCGTCTGCCGCGCCAGTTGCGGCGCCAACGCCCCCCCTTTGGGAGCGCGTCTCAACGCCTACTCCGGAATCTCGGGAGAATGCCTGCGCACCGGTCGCGTCTTGGGTTGCGATGATTCGGAAACCGACGCCCGCGTCGATCCTCTGGTTTGCCGCAAACTCGGAATACGCTCGATTGTCGCCCTGCCTCTGCGCGATGAGCACTCCACGGTCGGCATCCTGGAGGTCTTCTCCGACTACCCTGGCGCCTTTACCGACAAGCACATTCAGGCCCTGCAAAACCTGGCCTACTTCGCTCGCGCCGCCACCACGCTGGAGCCCGACCTCGGCCTGGCCGAGACCTATGCCCCTGCGACGCCTCCCCAACGGGTGGTTAGCCTACCGGGGGCGAGACCCGCAACCCCCGCCAGCGAAGAAGATGACGATATCCTGCTCTTCGAAGAAGGCGAACATCCCGGCTGGTTCTCTACCCTTACCACGCGGCTGCACTGGACGGTCGCCGCCAGCATGGTTTCGATAGTTCTGCTGGCATTGTCGGCTCTGTCGCTGTTTATCTGGATGTGGAAACACGCCGACAGCGTCGAGTCGGCCGGCAAGCCCACCGTCCAGGTCCAGGAAAAAGCGGCGGCCAACGAGCCGCTTTCTGTGGAATCGTCCACTCTCATGACCGTCTCCGCCAGGCCGCAAACCAAGCCTGAAGCGGGCCTGAGGGCGAATGGCCGCGTCAAGCCTCCCAAGCAGAACGCGGCATCCGTGGTCAAGACGCTGACTCCGAGTGATGATAGGGAGTTGCCAGCCACGAGTTCGAAATCGCCGAAAGCGGCTGAAACTCGGGAAGTCGCGGACAATGACGTTCCCCCGCCACCGCTTTCCTCGACCGCGCAGCCCACCAGCGATATGCGCGGCCTTCTCTCCCCTCCAGCCGCTCTGCCCGATGCGCCGAGGCCGATCTCGGAAGGCATCGTCCCAGGAAGGCTTGACCGTCGCGTGGCGCCCGTCTACCCCTCGCAGGCTCGCCAGATGCGAATTGAAGGTCCCGTGGTGCTGCGGGCAGTGATTGCCGAAGATGGCAGCGTGCGGGACATTTCCGTGGTGAAGGGCGATCCCATGCTGGCCCGGGCGGCGAGAGAGGCGGTCAAACATTGGCGCTACAAGCCCTATGAACTCAATCACAAGCCGGTAGCTATCAGCACCGATATCACGATTGATTTCAGGCTGCAGTAACGGTTTCAGACGGCCACAGTAACTGAAGTTTCGGTCCGGGTCACAGGACGGTATAGAGTATCGCGCTCCACCGGTTCTCGCCCGGCCTCGCGGATCAGCCGCATGAGTTCCTGACGCCTCATGCCTTGCGGGGTGGTTGCTCCAGCATCGTGGTAAATCTTCTCTTCAATTACAGTGCCGTCCAGGTCGTCTGCTCCAAAACGCAGCGCGATCTGCGCAATCTTGGGAGTAAGCATCTGCCAGTACGCCTTGATGTGGGCAAAGTTGTCCAGCACCAGCCGGCTCACCGCAATCTGCTTGATATCTAGCATCCCGGTCGTCTTGGGCAGATGTTGCAACGGTGTGTTGTCGGGATGGAAAGCTAGCGGGATAAAGGTCTGAAACCCCTGCGTCTCATCTTGCAGGACACGCAGCTTGAGCAGGTGGTCAACGCGATCCTCATCATTCTCGACGTGACCGTAAAGCATGGTGGCATTCGACTTCAGCCCGATCTGATGCGCCAGGCGTGCCGTGTCCAGCCACTGATTGCCATCAATCTTGTGGTCGCAGATGACATGCCGCACGCGATCGGCAAAGATCTCGGCGCCGCCGCCTGGCAACGAGTCCACACCCGCAGCCTTGAGTTGGGCTAGGGTTTCGGCAAGGGACAACTTGGCCCGCTTGGCCAGGTAGGCGACCTCGACCATCGTAAATGCCTTCAGGTGGACGTGCGGGAAGCGCTGCTTGAGCCCCGAAATCAGATCGAGGAAATATTGGAACGGCAGGTCAGGATGCAAACCTCCCACGATGTGGAACTCGGTAACCGCTTCCGTGTAGCCCGAAGCGGCCGTCTGGAAAGCCTCTTCCAGGGCCATGGTGTAAGCGCCCGGCGTGTCTTTCTTGCGGCCAAAAGCGCACAACCGGCAGGCGGCAACGCAGACATTCGTGGGATTAATATGGCGATTGACGTTGAAATAAGTCTTGTCGCCGTGCAGAAGCTCGCGTCGGTGATTCGCTAGCCAGCCCACGGCCAGGATGTCACCCGTAGCATAAAGCGCTAGCGCATCGTCTGCGTCGAGACGCCTTCCGGCGAGCACTTTCTCGGCGATGGGATTCAGCCGCGAATCGTCGGTCTGAAAGGAATGCGCCATCGCTCTTCGATGATACCGCAGGCCAGCCGGACAAGTCACAACCAACAACTGTGGTTCTGGTTTCACGCTGCTTTGTTGCGCCAACGCGAGCGCCGGGCAGCAACTTCGGGTCCCATTCTCTCTTCGGGGAGATCGATGTGCGGCAACGGCCTGCCGGAGACCATATCCGCAATGCAGTCGAAAAGCGCGGCCAGGATTTCGCGCGCCAGCACCGCGCTGGAGATTAGGTCATCCCATCCCGCTCGTAGACGCTCGGTGAAAGCATGGCGCATGGAATTTCAACCTGGAGGGGTGAGATTCGCCCGCGCTGCCCGCAGTTGCTCGGACGTAGGCTCCCGGCTCTAGGATTCAGCTCTCGGCATTAGGCTTTCGGCTCTCGGTTTTTCATTAACTCGTCTTTTCCAGGCTCCCAAGCCAGGCTCCCAAGGCGCTCATCCTCGACGCGCTGTTGTTCGGTCCGCTTGAAGTGGGACTGCCAGCTCAGAAACCCACCTTATACGATAATGATTATGATCAGCTTGTAGCAAGGGCAAGGACATTTCGACGTTTGAGCGGTGAGAGTTCCGTAGGGGAATGCGCCTTGTCCTGTTCCCGGGCGGAAGCCCGCGAATATAGGAACCTCTTTAGAGTACTCAACAAGGGCCTAATGCGCCATGACGGCACCGCCGCGCTTAGGTCTGCGCATCAGCAGAATGAAGGGGAACATCACCAGGAACATAATAGCCAGCACCTGGAAGACATCGTTATAGGACAACATAGCGGCCTGACGCTCGACGAGACCCCACAGGGCAGCGTAGGCGCGGTCGATGGCAGTAACCGGATCGGCGCCCTGCGCGACGAACCGCCCTTTCAGGCCCTGGACCATTTGTTGAACCAGGGGACTGGTCGAGGTGACGTTCTGGCCCAGGTAGTTGAGGTGGGTTTGCATGCGGCGGAACTCGAGGGTTTCGACCATAGAGATACCAATGCTGGCGCCAATGTTGCGCATGACGTTGAAAATGCTGGTCGCGTTTCCCAGCCGCTCCTTGGGCACAGGATCGTGCGTAACCGTGGTAAGCGGCACAAAGATGAGGCCTAGCGCGGCGCCCTGCAACATCAGCGGCCACCAGAAGTTCCAGAAGCCCACGTCGAGGCTCAAGCGCGAGAGAAAAAACATGGCCATCGCGGAAAGAAAAATTCCTGCAGCCAGGAGTTTTCGCGAGTCCACCTTGTTGGTCAGAATGCCGATGAACGGCATGGCAAGAAATGAGGCAAAGCCGCGCGGGAAATTGGTGACACCCGCGTGCGTCGCGGTGTAGCCCAGCACGACCTGCATCAGCAGCGGCAAAAGCACGGTGCTGCCGTAGAGCACGAATCCGACCCCCGTCATCAGGAACGTGCCTATGGCGTAAGAACGGTATTTGAAGATGGTAAGGTCGATGATGGGATGATCGGTTTTCAGCTCGCGAATGATCAGCCCGCCGAGTCCAACCAAGGCCATCATGGCAAGTGTGAGGATGAAGTGCGAGCTGAACCAGTCTTCTTCCTGGCCCTTGTCCAGCATGATCTGCAGCGAGCCCATGCCCACGACCAGCAGGCCGATGCCCCAGAAGTCAATACCCAGCGATTTCCGGCGCAGATACGGCGGATCGAAGATGAACAGCTGCGTGAGGATGACAGAAACAATTCCGATCGGAACGTTGATGTAAAAGACCCAGCGCCAACTGTAGTTGTCGGTGATCCAGCCGCCGGCAACGGGACCGAGCATGGGAGCAACCACGATACCCAGCGCCCAGAAAGCCATGGCCTGACCGCGTTTGTGGGGAGGAAACGCCTCCAGCAAGACGGCCTGCGAGAGCGGCTGCAGACCGCCGCCGCAGGCGCCTTGAATGAGCCGAAAAATGATAAGGAAGCCGAGCGATGGCGCGAGTCCGCAGAAGAACGAGGCGCTCGTGAAGCCGATGACCGACGCCATCAGCAGGCGCTTGCGTCCGAAGTTGTTAGCCAGCCAGCCGGTCATGGGGAGAATGATGGCGTTGGCGACCAGATAAGAGGTCAGGGTCCAGGTCGCTTCGTCAGTGGTGGCCGAGAGGCTGCCTGCAATATGCGGCAGCGAAACGTTGACCACGGTCGTGTCCAGCACCTCCATGAAGGTGCTCGACATGACGGCAATCGCAATCAGCCAGGGATTGATGTGGTTGGAAGATTCAGGCTGCGGAGGCATTCGCTCTCTTTCAGTTCGTACCTCAGAGATATGTAGATGAAGATAGTCAGCCGGGGGATTCCCAAGGCGAGCGGCAGTCTTTGAAGGCCACGGCTCCCGACGCTCCAGACTGGCGGTCGGGCCCTTTTATGGAGCCCTCGTGACCTGGCGAATTGCGAGCTGCAAAAGATCCTGCTTCGAGTGAATCAGAGCCATCCGGAACTGGTGCAGCCGGGATTCGGAGCGAAACCTGTCAAGCTGCTGAAGCTGATAACCTAAACGCAGAAATTCCACAAGCCGTGGGCGGATGAACCTACGCTACCGAGTCGCGCCCTGGCAGAGCCACGGCGGTCGAGGTTCGTGCGCTTTGGGTCATTTCCCCAGGTGAACGAGCAGCAGGTAAAGCGTTAATGCGCGCGGACTGGGCTGAACCGGCGTGGAGCGGAGACTATTCGAGTTCTCGAGATGACCGCCCCTGATTGCGAAGAGCCAGCGGCGCCGCGGGAGTAGAGAGGTTCGCTCGTTCTCAAGGTATTATCTTGTGGTGACAGATCACAGGATTGTTTGCCCTGCGTGGCGGCGCATTCATCGCGGCTGCAAAACTGTCTCTTTATTGCTATTGCTTGCATTGGTCCTCAGCAGCTGGCTGCGCGCTGCTGAAAGCAAGGAGCAAGGTCTTCCCGCTATCCGAACTTACATTTCGTCGGGATGGGATGTGCTGACCCGTTCCATGACGCGATGCGATTCGGTGGTGGATCCAAAACTGGCCGCACCTTCCATCCTCTACCTTCCGGCGGAGTTCCCTGCCCCGGCTTCGGTCGAGAAACTGCAGAAGGACTGCAAAGTTGACGTCGAGCATCTGCCGGTAGCCATCCATCGTCCGGGCGAGGCGGATGCGGAGAAAATTCAGCCTCCGGGACTGCTCTTTCTGGAAAAGCCCTATGTCGTACCCGGCGGCCGGTTCAACGAGATGTATGGGTGGGACAGCTATTTCATCATCGTGGGACTGCTGCGCGACGGGCGGACTGATCTGGCACGCGGCATGGTGGAGAACTTTTTCTTCGAGATCGAGCACTATGGCACCCTGCTGAACGCTAACCGGACTTACTTCCTGACGCGCTCTCAACCTCCTTTTCTTACTTCCATGATCATGGCCGTGCACGAGGCGGAAAAGGCCGCCGGTCACGCGGATCGGGCGTGGCTCGAAAAAGCTTACGAACACGCCAGCAAAGATTATGAGATGTGGATGCGTGATCCGCATCTGGCGGGAACCACCGGGCTGTCGCGCTATTACGACTTCGGACAAGGACCGGTGGCGGAAGGATTGCAGGATGAGACTGGCTACTACCGAACCGTAGCGGCTTACTTCCTGAATCATCCTGAACTGGCGGATCACGACCTGGTCGAAACCAAGCCGGGCGCTGCAAATCCCGATGCCATTGGGTTCCAGTTTAACCTGCAGTTATGCGAGAACACCCAGAGCAGATCGAAATGCGATTCCCTGAAAAGCCTATCGCTGAGCCGGGAGTACTACAAGGGCGACCGCAGCATGCGCGAGTCGGGCTTCGACATCTCTTTCCGGTTCGGGCCTTACAGCGCGCAGACCCATCATTACGCGCCCGTCTGTCTGAACAGTCTTCTTTATAAGACAGAGAAAGACCTGGAAGAGATGAGCCAGTTGCTCGGCAAGAAGGAGGATGCGGACCGGTGGCGGCAGCGGGCGGAAGATCGCAAGCAGCGGATGAACGAATATCTGTGGGACGGTGTACGCGGGCAGTTCTTTGATTACAACTTTGCAACCCAGACCCGCACCGCCTACGAGTATGCCAGCACGTTTTACCCGCTGTGGGCGGGATTGGCGACTCGGGAGCAGGCACACGCGGTCGAGAAGAACCTGCCGATTTTCGAGCACCCGGGTGGGCTGGCGATGAGTACCACGGAGACGGGAGTGCAGTGGGATTATCCCTATGGTTGGGCACCGATCGAGTTTCTGGGGATTGAAGGACTCCGGCGATATGGATTCACTGCGGACGCGGACCGGCTTTCTTACAAGTTCCTGTCCATGGTGGCGGAAAATTTTCGGCGGGACCGAACTATCCGGGAAAAATACAACGTGGTGACGCGATCGTCGGAGACGCACGTGACCACCGGGTACAAGTCCAACGTGGTGGGATTCGGCTGGACCAACGGAGTCTTCCTCGAGTTGCTGCATGAGTTGCCGCGCGACCAGGTGGAACGTCTGGCAAAGGAACAAACCGCCACCGGAAGCCTCGTACCCAAATAAAGCAGCCCAGCGTTTTGCTGGTTAACACTCGGCCTTCGGTTTACGTCTACTGTTAAGAGCTAGGATTCGGCCGCGATGGCCTCAGTTGGGGACAGCGTTGACGTGTTTGCCGCAAGCCTGGGACGCGAGGCCGTGACCAACCTTTCTGCCCGTGACGCGACGGGCGATTCGTCGCTGGTGAGCGCCGCCCAGGCGGGCGATCGCCTGGCGTTCGGACAGCTGTATGAGCAGTACGCGCGCATGGTCCACGGAATCCTGATGGCGCGAGTGCCGCCCGGCCAAGTGGATGATCTGGTGCAGGACGTTTTCCTGGTGGCACTTCGCCGGCTGTCTGCTCTGCGAGATATTTCCCGCTTCGGAGCCTGGCTGGCTGCCATCGCGCGAAACCGGGCTAACGATTACCACCGGCAATCGATGAGCGCAGTCGAAGTTACGGATGACTTTTCGCAAGCCGAAGCGGTAAGCGGCGTTTCCGACAGTGCGGCAGATAGCGAAGCTGCCGTGATTCTGGCGGCGATTCGCAGTTTGCCGGAGGCCTACCGCGAACCTCTCATACTGCGGCTGGTAGAAGGCATGACCGGTCCTGAAATCGCGGCTCGGACGGGGCTGAAACCGGGATCGGTTCGCGTCAATCTGCATCGCGGCATCGAACAGCTTCGCGAAAAACTGGCGCAGAGGTTGTGAGGTAGAGAAGAAGAGGAACTGGTGCATGGATAAGGATTACCTATGGGATCGGTCGGGGGACGCTGATCCGGAAATCAAGAAGCTGGAAGACGTTTTGGGCAGATTGCGCCACAATCGGGCAGCGCCGGTGTTTCCCGAGATGCCTGTCAGGATGCGAAGACCCATTCTGACCAAACTTCTAGAAACACGCTGGACGAGTGCCGCAGCCCTGGCGCTGGTCGTCGTGGCTATCTCGGTGGTTGGTTCACTGGTGCGTTCCAAGCAACCAGCTTTGGGTTCAGCATGGAAGGTTACGCAGATTCAAGGAGGGCCTCGCCTGGAATCGAGAGTGATCAAGGCGAGCGGCGGAACAGCAAGACTGGGGCTCGGTCAGACTCTGGAAACCGATAGTCAATCGAAAGCCAGCATTGACCTCGATGAAATCGGAACAGTCGAGGTGGAACCGGGGACCCGTCTGCGCGTGCTGCGCCTGAACTTGGAACTTACGCAGCTGGCCTTGGAGCGGGGAACGATTCACGCTGCGATCTGGGCGCCCCCCGGGCAATTTGTGGTGGACACTCCTTCGGCAGTAGCGGTTGACCTGGGATGCGCCTACACCTTGCACGTGGATGAATCGGGAGCAGGACTGTTGCGCACGACTCTGGGCTGGGTGGGCTTCAAGCTAGGCAATCGCGAATCGTTTATCCCTGCAGGTGCCGTGTGTCGGACCAAACCGAAGCTTGGGCCGGGTACACCTTACTTCGAAGATGCCTCTGAATCGTTTCGTGCGGCGCTGGTCAAGCTGGATTTTGAAAGGGGCAGCGCGGAAGAGCGCAACGCCGAACTCAACATTGTGCTAGCCGAGGCCCGCCCGAAGGACGCGCTCACGTTGTGGCACCTGCTTTCTCGAGAGGACGAATCGGAGCGCGGCCGCGTGTTTGACCGGCTGGCAAAACTCCTGCCCGCTCCGCCAGGCGTGACCCGCGAAGGAATACTCAGAGGCGACTCCAGAATGCTCGATCTCTGGTGGGGCCGCCTCGGATTGGGCGATATTTCGCTGTGGCGTCATTGGGAAGGCTCCTGGTCAGCGAAGAGGGGTGCCGAGAGGTAATGGTTGGGTTTTGGCCGGAATCCGGATCAGACGATCTCTGCTTCAAGCGCCGCGACGGAGAATCATTACGACCAGCCCGGCAGCAGTAAGCAGCAAGAGAAATCCGGAGAACGCGTAATAGGCAATGCGCACCTTCGGCCAAAGCCATTCTGGCAACGTATCGGAAAACCGTGTCACCCCATATCTCGCTCAGGCGCGGCGGCAGGATAGCTTCCTCCGATTCAGGTCTCCAGTGTGAAGTAGTCCATGTCGCTCGGAAGTTGGAGAGCAAAAGAGCCCCAACCATTAGCCGAACGACACGTAGACCGGCTCCCGGTATATCCGCGACGAAAAGAACCCGGACGGCACTTGCCGCATAGCGGCTACGCTCTCGTACGCCGACACCACCCAGGTAGTAGAACAGCAGATTAAGGATGGCTAGGATCGGATGGCCCGAAACGACGGAGAAAACAAAAGTAAGAACTGCCGCCGCGGTACAAACCCAGTGCCCTTGCCTCCTCAAGTAATCCACGTCGCTGCCGGTCTAGAGGGAAGGCCAGAACAGGCTTTTGAGGCGTCCCTCAGTTCGTGGCATTGAATCGGACAGGCCCAAGGGGTTTCGATAGGGCGGATTAGAACGCAGTTGCGCAATTCGGTCCAGGGCAAAATACCCTCTGGAGTCTGTCTCCCACTCAAACTTCTGTTAACGGTCCTGTTCTCCCAACCGTCTTTTTTCACGTGTGGGTCCACAGATCCAATCGGAGGTCTCATGATGAAGATAGGGGAATTAGTTTGTTGGCGGACGACGACGGTGGTCGCGGTGCTGCTGGTTGTGACGGCGGTCGCGCAGGCGGGGCCGCCGTTGATCTGCCATACGATCAAGATCGGACAGGCGAAGTCACTACCCTGGGTCAGCCATAGCTGGAACCTAAGCGGTAGGGAAACTTACGACATCAAGAACTTGACTCGCGACACGCTCGAACTCCTCCATGCGAAGATGCCGGTGCTGGCCCGCATGGAAACGCTGCGTCGGGCGACACTTTACGCGGGGAAGGGTCCCGAGGTCGCCAAGGAGTTGCTCACCAAGCTTCACGCGCGCGCCACCACCGGGAACCCAGACGCCTTGGCTTTCTTCGACTTTGGGTACCTGGCGGAAACCTTCAAGCAGGGGCTGGGCAAAGGTCAGCCGAATCCTGCGGCGGGCGTGGACGGTTACGAGTGGGTGAAAAAGGCTATTGGGCTGCGCGGACAGGATCCAGAGATGGAGTTGGCGGCAGCGCTGATTACGCTCAAAGGCCCGGAGAGCCAACATCAGGAACACGTCGAGAACGCGATTGCCGGGGCGAAGGCGGACCCGTTGTTGGCGCAAAACCTGGCGGCGCGCTTCATGGGACATCGGGATGAGACAGTTTCCCAGATGCTGGCTCGCAGCACGGGTCCAGGAGGTCAGTCGAAATGAAGTCCTGGACAGCAAGCACGACATTGCGAGCCGGCCCGCTTGCGCTCTTGATGCGGTTGCTGGCCTATGGCGCAACCGCCCTCTGTCTCGCCGCCTGGTCGCAGGTTTTGAGTCCGGCAATCGAACTGCAGGACTCCGACCTGGTGGTTCACGAATGGGGAACATTTACGTCGATTGCCGGAAACGACGGGAAAGCGGTGGAATGGTTGCCGTTTAAGGGCCCGAGCGATTTGCCTAGCTTCGTAGAACACTTATGGGATGCGGCTTTCAAAGTAGGCTTGCGGGGCACGATCCGAATGGAGACGCCGGTCGTCTATTTTCATTCCTCTCACCCTATGAGAGTTTCGGCTAAGGCTGTTTTCGCACGAGGTGTTATCACCGAGTGGTATCCGCATGCCAGCCGTGTTTTTCCGAATGCCGGGCTGTTTGGCCGAGCCCTCTACCAGAGAGAGACGGACGGCAGCATCGCGTGGAACCAAGTCACCGTTCAACCAGACGCGGAGGAGAGCCTTCTGCGCGAGGCCGCGGACAACCCATATTATGCGGCGCGGGAGACGTCGGCGGCCCCTTTGATCGTCAACAGTGCGGCCGGCGAGCAACGGGAGAAGTTTCTCTTTTATCGCGGGGTGTCGGCGGCTTCGTTGCCGATCTCGGCCACTCTTACTCCTCAAGGCACACTGGTGGTCAGGAACCTGAGCGAGAATGAGATTCCCCATATCGTGCTTTTCGAGCGCCGAGGGGAGAAAGTGGGATACCGCATCGGTGGCGCGCTCGAGAGCGAAAGTATCTTCGATCCACCGGAGCTGAACCGTACGCTCGACGCTCTATGTGGTGATCTTGAAGACACGCTTGCCGCTCAAGGCCTCTACCGGGATGAGGCCCATGCCATGGTCGAAACTTGGCGGTCTTCCTGGTTCGAAGAAGGTAGTCGATTGTTGTATGTCGTGCCGGCGGCAATGTTGAATTCGCTGCTTCCACTGACGATTCATCCTATCCCGCTTGAAACCGTGCGCGTTTTTGTCGGCAGGATCGAGCTGGTGACCGGCGCGACCCGGCGGGCGGTGGAAAGCGCGCTGGTGTCCCACGACGAGGTTACGCTCGCAAAATACGGGCGATTTCTAAATCCAATTTTGGAAGAGCTGATTGAGTCTGATCCGACAAAAGCAAACAGGCTGAGAAAATATTAGCGAACTCCGTTCCGAAAGTCCGATAAAATGAAGTAATTCGAACCAGTAATTTTCACTTTACCGAGAAGCGCCGTAAAGCCCCGCCCTTTAGGGCTGGGGATATAAGGCGTGATTTTGCCTTGTCTTAGATTGCTTCATTAGGTATAAGCAATCAGTATGGCCCTGGAAGGCTACAAATCAAACCACAACGTGGTCTATTCAAGCAAGTACCATTGCGTGTGGAC
>Ga0209804_1001175_pt1 | contig 17517 bp, 14 predicted proteins | sample GraSoiAngelo_139_FD_185896 | JGI IMG/M metagenome (GOLD analysis project Ga0209804, IMG submission 185896) | Grasslands soil microbial communities from the Angelo Coastal Reserve, California, USA - 14_0929_12_20cm (SPAdes) (version 2) | ecosystem: Environmental > Terrestrial > Soil > Grasslands ... | reverse complement strand
CCGCTCAGCGATCCGAACGTATCGTTTACCGCAGAAGCTTCGTACCCGCTGTGCACCATGCAATTCACGCAATGGGGATTGCCAGACTCCGTCCCGTAGTTGGCCCACTCGGTCTCGCGAATCAGCTCATCGAAAGTTTCGGCGTATCCATCCTGAAGCAGGTAGCAAGGCTTTTGCCAGCCGAAAATGTTGTATGTCGGCATGCCCCACGGCGTGCAGGGATAATGCCGCTTACCCATCAGGAACTCGAGAAACAACGGCGAAAGATTGAAACGCCAATCGGGCTTGCGATTAGAAAGAATCGCGCGGAATAGCCGCCGCGTGCGCGCCCGCCCCAAAAAATGCTGCTGGTCGGGCGCCTTCTCGTAAGAATATCCGGGTGAGAGCATCATGCCTTCAACACCCAGCTCCATCATCTCGTCAAAAAATACGCGAACGCTTTTCGGATCTGCGCCGTCGAACAGAGTCGTGTTTGTGGTCACGCGGAAGCCGCGCTGCAGCGCCTCGCGAACGGCATCAACGGCAATGTCGTACCCACCCTCGCGGCAGACGGCAAAATCGTGGTGCTCGCGCTGGCCGTCCAAATGAACGCTGAACGTGAGGTATTTCGTGGGCTTGAAGAGATGAATCTTCTCCTTCAGCAGCAAAGCATTCGTGCATAAATAAATATATTTCTTGCGCGCGACCAAGCCCTCGACAATCTTGTCGATCTCCGGATGCATCAGCGGTTCCCCGCCGGGAATCGAAACCACCGGCGCGCCGCACTCATCGACTGCGTTGAAGCACTCTTCCGGCGTGAGCTGCCGCTTCAGAATATGCGCCGGATACTGAATCTTTCCGCAACCCGCGCACGCCAGATTACAGCGGAACAGCGGCTCCAGCATCAGCACCAGCGGATACTGCTTGCGCCCAGCCAACTTCTGCCGGATCACGTACGAAGCCACCGTCCACATCTGCGAGACAGGAACACTCATGCTGCGGATAGGTCTCCTCTCGGTATGCTAACAGGGCCTAGGCCGATTCGTCCTCTCCCAGGTAGCTGATCCGTACAGGTCACGTAGGCCCGGACGCCCTCGTCCGGGCGGGTGAGGGCACCCGCCCCTACGTCTGCGGGACCGATTTACCTCCTCGATTCTGGGATCGAAAAACCCGCCTCTGTATGGTACAATTAAACGTAAGTTCCGATGCCATAAATGCCAGTAATTTCAGTAGTTTGAAGTGGGTTGGGTACATCGGAAAGGCGTGCCGGAGAGCGCTCAACTCCGGCTTCTCCACGGAGCTGAATGGCCACGAAAGAGATCACAACTTCCATCGTCGAAACTAAAGCAAAAAACGGGAAGCTCGCTGCCATTAATGGCGGCAACGGCGACTATACCGCAGACTCGATCAAAGTGCTCGGCGGGATGGAAGCCGTCCGCAAGCGCCCGGCAATGTACATCGGTTCGACGGGCGAGCTTGGCCTTCACCATCTTGTTTACGAAGTCGTGGACAACTCTGTCGACGAAGCGCTCGCCGGTTTCGCTGACAAGATCGAAGTCACCATTCACCTCGACAATTCGATTACCGTGATCGACAACGGCCGCGGCATTCCCGTCGATTCCATGGACATCGATGGCGAAAAAATTCCTGCCGCCGAAGTTGTGATGACCAAGCTCCACGCCGGCGGAAAATTCGATTCCTCAACTTACAAAGTCTCCGGCGGATTGCACGGCGTAGGCGTGTCCGTCGTAAACGCGTTGAGCGAGGAACTCGAGCTGGAAATCTGGCGCGACGGTTTTACCTGGGAGCAGACCTACTCCAAAGGTGAGCCTACCAGCAAGCTGAAGAAAACTGGCGCCGTTAAAGCAAAGACCGGAACTAAGGTCCGCTTCTTGCCAGACAAATCAATCTTCACCGTCACCGAATATAACTTCGATACGCTCGCCCAACGCCTGCGCGAGTTGGCCTTCCTCAACAAAGGCCTGCTGATCACACTCACCGACGAACGCACTACTGACCCCAAAACCGGCGAGGCGAAAGCAGTCGAGTTCAAGTACAACGGCGGCATTGTCGAATTTATCAAGCACCTGAACCGCGGGAAGCAGGTTCTTCACGACAAGCCGATCTATATGGAAGCCGAGCGTGGCGGCGTTGCGATGGAGATTGGGCTGCAATACAACGACGGCTACTCTGAGTCGGTTTTTAGTTTCGCCAATAATATCAATACCGTCGATGGCGGCTCGCATCTTTCCGGTTTCCGCATGGCGCTGACGCGCACGATCAATTACGCCGGCCAGCAGATGGGCCTGTTCAAAGACGTCAAAGAGAATCTCACCGGCGACGATGTCCGCGAAGGTCTGGTCGCGGTCATCAGCGTGAAATTATCGCAGCCGCAGTTCGAAGGGCAGACCAAAGGCAAGCTGAATTCGGATATCGCCGGAATCGTGCAGGCATTCGTAAACGAGCGCCTGGGGGCGTATCTAGAGCAGAACCCGACTGCCGGACGAAAAATTATCAACAAGGCGATCGAAGCCGCCCGCGCGCGCGAAGCTGCCCGCAAGGCCCGCGACCTCACCCGCCGCAAAGGCGCGCTCGATGGTGGAGGTCTTCCGGGCAAACTGGCCGACTGCTCCGAGCGCCAGCCGGAACGCTGCGAATTGTTCCTGGTTGAAGGCGAATCCGCAGGCGGAACCGCAAAGCAGGGACGCAACCGCCGCTTCCAGGCAATCCTCCCGCTGAAAGGCAAAATTCTAAACGTCGAAAAGGCCCGCTACGACAAAATGCTTGGCCACGAAGAAATTCGCGCCATGATTACGGCGCTCGGCACCGGTATTTCAAAAGAAGATTTCGACGCCGCCAAGCTGCGTTACGGCAAAGTCATCCTCATGACCGACGCCGACGTGGACGGAAGCCACATCCGCACTCTGCTGCTCACGTTTTTCTTCCGCCACATGCAGGAACTGATCAAGCGCGGCAACGTCTTCATCGCGCAGCCGCCGCTCTACTCGATCAAAAAGGGCAAGACGCAGCAGTACATCAAAGACGATCGCGACTTTGTGAAAGTGATGGTCAAGCGCGCAGCCGACGGCCTGATCGTCCGCTACGGTGAGGGTGCCGCGAAACTCGAAGGCGCCAATCTAACTAAATTCATCACAGTGCTTAACGAATACCTTACCTTCTTCGACAAAGTTGACAAGCGCCTGCGCGACGAAAAAGTTGCCGACCTTCTTCCCAAACTCGACCTCTCCAAGCGTGCCGACTTCGAGGGCGATAAGAAGTCCGCGCCAAAGAAAATCGAAAAACTGGAACGGGAACTAAAGAAAATTCAGAAAGAGCGGCAGTTCAAGGAAGTCGAGAGCCGCTTTGACGAAGAACACAATCTGTGGGAAGCGCGCTACGTCAACTCGCAAGGCGCCGAGCACCTTATCAACTGGGAGCTGGCCTCAACACCTGAATACCGGCAACTGCTTTCGAAATTTAAGCAGATCGAGCCATATCTCGAACCGCCGTTTGTTGTCGAGACGATCGCGAAATCGACTCCAGCAAGCGGCAACGGCGAAGAGCTCAGCGACGCCGAGCGCGAGGACATCGAAAAAGCCCAGAAGAAAACCACCAAAGCCGTGCCCAAGAAGCGTTCCGCCGAGCCGGAGGTCGTCGAGAAAACCTCTGCGCGTGAGCTGTTCGATTACGTTCTCGCTGAAGGCAAAAAAGACTTCAGCGTGCAGCGCTACAAAGGCCTGGGCGAAATGACCGCCCAGCAGCTCTGGGAAACCACCATGGATCCCGAGCATCGCACACTACTCTCCGTAAGGCTTGAAGACCTCGCCGAGTGCGAAACCATCTTCACCACCCTGATGGGCGAAGATGTCGAAGCCCGCCGCAAATTCATCGAAGACAACGCGCTGGATGTGAAGAATTTGGATATCTAATTGTGTGGGGCGGGCGCCCTCGCCCGCCTGTAGTGTGGCCTCAGGACGAGACCGGTTCTCGCAAAACGTACTCCCTGAGCCACATCGTTTCATTCCGGAATTCCGCGCAAGTTTTCGATGTACTCACGATCATTCAATACAGCACGGGAACAAAATTACTGGCGTCCGTTGTATCAACTCAAGCTCGCAGCCAGACAAGGACTCGACGGGATTGGCGACTATGCTGCGGCGATGGCTTCGTTTCTCTTCTATCTCCCAACTGTCCTTCTATGGCTCGCGACCATTTTGATTGGAGCCGCCGTGGGATGGCGAATTCTGCGCTGGGCGGGAAAGGCATTGTTTGTGGCTCCCGCGAAGGCCGCATAATTGGATCGCAAATAGCAGCGAGATCTTCGATCCCCTACTTAAGCCCGATCTCCCTCACTGCCCCCAGCAACTCCTCCACATCCGGCGTCTGATCCAGCGGATACACCTTCGCCCACACCAATATCCTGTTCTTATCGATGATGAACGCCGCCCGCTCGCAGATTCCAGGCACCGGCGGACCTTCCCGTAAAATGCCGTATTTCTGCGTTACCTCCCCATGCGGATAAAAGTCCGAGCACAGCGGAAAGTGCATGGTGCCGATATCTTTCTTCTGCCACGCAATATGGCTAAGAATCGAATCTGCGCTTATGTCCAGAACCTGGGCATCGAGCGCGGCGAACTTCTCCCGGGCGGAGTCGAACGCCGGCAACTGCGACGCTCAAGTGGGTGTCCAATCCAGCGGATGAAACGCCAGAACGACGTGCTGCTTGCCACGAAAATCGCTGAGCTTCACTCGACATTCCCGCTCCCCTTCCACTGCCGGCAGCTCAAAATCCGGCGCCGCGTCTCCAATCTTGAGTGGCATTCCTGAACTCTCCCAAAAAACTTCTGACCACAAGTCTATCTCCTGAGCGCAGCCTGTGCACACGGGTCAGCAGTTCCTCCGATCTGTCGACGGCATGGCGGAGCGCAACGAGCATCGCTCAACCCTCGCGAAGTTTGACTGTGTCATCCCCACGTCCTAACATGGGACGCTCGCAGTCGCCCTGCCACGCCAGACGCATAAATGATTGGGCAGACCATCTCGCATTACCGCATCACCAGCCAACTCGGGAGCGGCGGAATGGGCGTGGTTTACGAAGCGCAGGACCTCACTTTGGGTCGTCGTGTCGCGCTTAAGTTTCTTCCTTCTGACGTGGCCCGGGACTCCGCCGTGCTTGACCGCTTTCTGTTCGAGGCCCGCGCCGCCTCTGCCCTGAACCACCCGAATATTTGTACCATCTACGCGGTTGAAAACTCGGACGGCCAGTCCTTCATCGCGATGGAACTGCTCGAAGGCCAAAGCCTTGATTACAAGTTGCTCGGTCCGCCGCTGCCGCTTGATCGCCTGCTCGATATCAGCATTCAGCTCGCCGAGGCGCTCGAAGCCGCGCATGCCAAGGGCATCGTTCATCGTGACATCAAGCCTGCCAACATCTTCATTACTCAACGCGGTCAAATAAAGGTTCTCGATTTCGGCCTCGCCAAGCTGACTCGCGAGGCTGAAATGGCCATGGACACCGTCGCCAGCCAGCGCGGCCCGGCTCACCTTACCAGTCCTGGTTCGACCGTTGGTACTGTAGCCTACATGTCTCCGGAACAGGCACGAGGCGAAGTCCTCGACGCTCGCTGCGATCTGTTCTCGCTCGGTGCCGTGATGTACCAGATGGCCACCGGCCGCCTTCCCTTCACCGGCGCCACCTCGGCGGTAATTTTCAGTGCAATCCTCGAGCACGATCCGGTTCCTCCTTTGGAACTCAATTCTGAGTTGCCGCTGAAGTTACAAGAGATCATCGAAAAGGCGTTGGAGAAAGATCGCGATCTGCGGTATCAGTCCGCCGCCGACCTGCGCGGCGATCTCAAGCGCCTTAAGCGCGACACCGAATCAGGAAAACCCAAAGCAGTTCACGTAGCCCGCGCGGTGGCGAGCGACGCCGCTCGCCCAAGTAGCGCAATATCTTCATCAGCTACGGCCGCTGCTCCGGCCCAGTCAATATCGGCAACAGGCATCGCTGCCAGTGCAATTACTCCACCGTCCAGCAGCTCCGCTGTGATTGCGGCTGCGCGCCAGCATAAACTCGGACTGACTTTGTTCATAGTTCTCGGAATGCTTCTTGTCTTGACCGCAGGCTATGGTGTGTATGCATTTCTTTCCCGCTCCCGGCCTGCCGCTTTCCAGAATTTCTCCGTCACCAAGGTCACTGAAACCGGCAACGCCACCGAAGCCACGATTTCTCCCGACGGAAAATACATCCTGCATGTTGTGAACGACAATGGGCTCGAGAGTTTGTGGCTTCGCAATGTTCCCTCTAACAGTAATACTCAGGTCGTTGCGCCGGGGCAGGTGCACTACATCGGTCTGCGCTTCTCTCCCGATGGCAACTATCTCTACTTCGTGCGCAGCGAAATCGGTAGCCGGTCTCTTAAGTATCTATATCGTGCCCCGGTGCTCGGCGGCGCTCCCCAGAAATTGGTCACCGACATTGACACCAACATTACCTTCTCTCCTGACGGACAAAAGTTTGCCTATGTGCTGGACAACAATCCAAGCTCAGGCCGATACCGTCTTATCATCCACTCGCTGGAAACCGCGGAGGAGAAGGATCTGACCAGCGGCTCCCTAGCCGAGGGATTGATTGATCCCGCCTGGTCCCCCGATGGAAAAGTGATTGTCTGTCCAATCCAGCAGCCTGGTGATGCGCTTTCCGGCCTTGTCGCAGTCGATGTAGCCAAAGGCAAACGCAACTTATTCTTTACTTCTAAAACACGGTTTGCTGGAAGCCCGGTCTGGTTGCCTGACGGCACCGGGCTGCTGGTTTTGCAGGCCACTTTTAACCGCGCGCAGGTCGCGTTCGTCTCCTACCCTGAGGGCAAATTATTCCCCGTTACTCGCGATACAAACAATTATTTGAATTTAAGCCTCGCGTCCGATGGCCACACCCTCACGACAGTCCTCAGTCAAGCGCACATCGATCTCTACCTTATCGCTGCCGGAGCGACCTCCACCCAGGCTTCGCAACTCACTTTCGGCGCGCCCGTAGACAATCTCAGTTGGGCGCCGAACGGTCAAATCATCCTGGCTGAGGATGGACGTCTTGATCTCCTCAACCCAGATTCCAAAGTCCAGACGCCTCTGTTAACTCAGCAAATTTCGTGGGCGGGTAGTCCATCTTCCTGCTCCAACGGGCGAGTCGCCTTCAGTGCCCAGCCGAGCGGAGAGAATCACCTCAATATCTGGAGTGTGGACGCCAGCGGCGGCAACCTTAAACAAATAACCGCCGGGAAACTGGACGATTCCCCTGAATGTTCCTCGCGCGGTGTCCTTTACCAGGACGCCGAATTACAGCTAATGAAAGTGCCCGTCGAAGGCGACGCCTCGCAGAAAGTCTCTGAATACACCGTCTTCAGCCGGATTGCCGCTTCTCCCGACGCCAAGCTCTCGGCCTTCAGTTCGTACCGCCTGGGCGACCCCAAAGAAAAATTGGCGGTTGTATCACTCGATGCCGCCCAAACCCCGAAGCTGCTGGAACTGGAGAGACCTCGCGAAAGCGCATTTCCTGACAGTCGGATTCGCTTCGCTCGCGACGGAAAAGCAGTTGTGTACAGCGTCCGAACTGGTAATGCTGACAACTTGTGGCTGCAGCCGCTAGATGGCACTCCCGGCCACCAAATCACGGACTTTAAGTCGGAGCTCATTCGGGACTTTGATTGGTCGCCGGATGGCCGAAAGATCGCTATCATTCGCGGTCACATCGATTCCGACGTCGTTCTCCTTCGCGACTCCCAGCAGTAATCAGAATCAATGTAGCGCCAGAGTCCTCGCGCGTGCTCGCGATGAGTAAACCAGGTGCTGGCTTGAGCTGTAATAGCTTGAACTCGACCTTACGGATAGTGCCGACCAGTCGCCAGTTGTCGGACACCGCACAGCAATGCGGGCGGAGTTTCCCAACTTCCTGTTTAGCCGACCATCCGGGATCGAATGTTCTATACAGCGGGATCGAATGTTCTATGCAGTTCGATTGTGCCTACTGATGGTGGAGAACAGTGGCACACATAATAAATCCTATTTCGCGTCGACCGGAGCAGTGATGATCGTGCCGCTGAGTCTGGCTTATCAGATGTAGACGCGGTGCAGCATTTCGGCGGCGCTCTCGTCGAGTAATTCGGCACGCCGAACCTCTTCGAAACGCGCCAGCAAATCATCCACGCGAAGCCGCTTCTTTTCGGCTCCGTGGAAGTCCTGAATGATGCGGCCGCGGTGCATCATGATGAGGCGGTCGCCAAGGTTTGCGGCCTGCTGCATAGAGTGGGTCACCATAAGGGTCGTCAGCTTGTCGCACCTGATAATGGTAGCGGTGAGCGCAATCACCTGATCGGCGCTTTTGGGGTCCAGCGCAGCCGTGTGCTCGTCGAGAAGCAGCACTTCCGGGCGCAGCCATGTTGCCATAAGCAGAGTTAATGCCTGCCGTTGGCCCCCTGAGAGCGAACCAATCGGATTTTTCAGGCGATCTTCAAGACCCATGTTCAGCTGACTGACACGATCACGCAATTGGCTGAGCAGATGTTTCCGCAACGGCCAGCCCAGCCGCCGCGGTTTCCCGCGATATGCGGCAAGCGCCAGGTTCTCTGCTATGGACATGTTTGCCGCTGTGCCACTGAATGGATTTTGAAAGACGCGGCCAATGAGCTTCGCCCGCTTGTGCTCGGGCCACTTGGTGATGTCCGCGCCAGTGAGGAAAATTGCGCCAGAATCGACGCAAAACGATCCGGCCACAGCATTGAGCAAGGTGGATTTTCCCGAACCGTTCGTGCCGATGATGACTACAAACGATCCATCATTCACCGTCAGGTTGACCGCCTGCAGTGCGTGCAGTTCATTGGGCGTGCCAGGATTGAATGTCTTGCTGACCGTACGGATTTCAAGCATGGGATGATCGGGGCTTGAGCAGGTTAAGCCGTTTCAGGAGCCCGGGAGCTACAAGCGCCAAAAAGACGAACAGTGCAGTGACGAGTTTCAGGTCATTGGGATTCAATCCCAAGCGCAATGCGATTGCCACCAGGAGCCGGAAGAGGACTGAGCCCATCACTGCGCCGGTGATGCTAAGCCCAAGCTGCCGTGTTCCCACCAATGCCTCACCAATAATGACGCTGGCCAATCCCCATACCACCATGCCGATACCCATCTGCACATCGGCAAAACCTTGATACTGCGCAATGAAGGCTCCGGCTAAGGCGATCAGGCCATTGGAAATCGCAAGCCCAAGGATGATCATGTTTTCATCATTCACTCCCAGCGCGCGGATCATTTCATTGTTATCCCCGGTGGCGCGCATTGCGGTTCCAAGATTTGTGTGAAAGAAGACGTACATGACACAACCCGCCAGCACGATAAACAAAAGTGAAGCCACCAGAAGCGACGCTTCCAGTGGGGTGATCTCCCATCCCATCACATTCAAATTATGGTCACGCGCCAGTGCCATGCCCACTCGCTCAGCGTAGGTCGATAAGGTATAAGATCCCAGCACCGAAATGTTGCTTCTGCCCATAATGTGCAGGTTGATGGAATACAGCCCTGTCATCACCAGAATGCCGGCAAGCAAGCCATTAATTTTGAATTTTGTCGCCAGGGTTCCCGTCAAAGTGCCTGCAAGAAAGCCGCCTGCAAAAGCAGCAGACGTCGCCAGTACCGGATTCACGTTATGAACGAGGAGCATGGCAGCCAAGGCGGCGCCAAGTGTGCTCGATCCGTCTGCAGTGATGTCGGGAAAAGCAAAGATTCGAAAGCTGATGAAAACGCCCAGCGCGACCAACGAAAAGATGAATCCCAGCGTTAGCGCTCCCAGCAGGAGACTCATGCCTCGGCGCCTTCCGCCGTGATGTTAGAAATGGGCGCGATCCAGCATGCGCCACGAACGAGTTCGCTCTGTCCGCTGCCGGAAAGGGCTCGATCATCGCTTAACAAGTGAAGGATGCCTTCCAGCGCTTGCCCTTCAAAGAGCGTCTTGATCGAGGCCTTTAAGTCAATCTGGCCCCTCTGCACGGGACGATAAGAGAACGCGGCGGCATGGAAATGCCCAGCAACTGCGAGCTCCGAACTCGAAGCGTTCGGAAACGGACGAATAACGGGTGCCAGAGCCCCAGCACTCCCGCGCACGGCGATGCCAGCCAAAAGGACCACGCTTTTCGTGTAGGCACGTTCCGCTGTGAAGCTGAGCCAATCGCGAATCCGGGGAAATTGGAAAGCATTAGGTTCAGAAGCGGCCACAACCGGCGAGCGGCGCAACGCGGCTCCGATCAAGCCTGCGGACTCCGCGATCATAACAATACCGATTTGCTGGGCATTGAAGAGATCCAGGCATGACTCAAGCAAAAGACTAAGCGCCACAGGCTCACCGTTCTTCTTTGCCTCAAAGCGGATCAAGGCGCTGAATGGCTGCGGATTCGCTCCATGGCAAGCGATGCCATAGCAGACCTGAACCTCTGGAAGCGTTGCTCCACCGGCTAGCAGAAAATCTGGGACATTTGTTCCATCCGTCGGCAGGTAGGCGACCGCCCCGCCGGCGGCGATGAATTCTCCGAAACGTCCCTGGCAATCTTCAAAATGCTCACCGAGCGCCCCCAGTCCGATCGCGAAAGTGGAGTCGGAGAATTGCAACGTCCGGCAGTGTTCTTTGGCAAATCCGCAGCGCTCGAGCAGGCTGGCATTTCCCAATCGGCGGCACTCCAGCTTGGACTCCGGTGCGAGTGGATAGACCTCGTATATGACTCCGCAACTCTCAATCTGCCTTATCGCTCTGGGAGCGGGTGCTTCAACTTTCGGACTCTCGCTAGCCTCATTCGGTGGCAAAGATTCCGGCATTGCCTTCGCGACAAGCACGTCTTCTAGCTTCGACAGCTGGATGACTTTCAGGACGTTGCGCGAACAGTTCGAGACTGCGAACGATCCCTGAATGCTCTTCAAATCCTTGTAGAGCCTTACCAGGGTGCCAATTCCGGCTGAGCTCAAGAAGGCCACTCGTGAAAGGTCTAACTGAATATGGTGCGAGCCTTGCCGGATTTCCTGATCAACGGCTGCGGCAAGATGATCAGCCCAATAGCCGTCGACACGTCCTTCGACCTTAAGTTCGACCGTTTCGCCGCGGAGTTGTTTGGTAATTTGCATTTCTCTTACTTTGGGCCATTACCTTGTCGATTGGTCTACCCGGCCAATCGTCTGGTTGTGAATCCCCGTTTCGTCTACGACGACGTTTGCGCGACGTAGAATATCATCTGGAATCCGCCACTGCTGCTTGAGACCCTTCAGCGCCGCCGTGTTCACGACGAAATGAATAGGGATTTCGTTCCGGACTGGTATCTGAGTCGGATCGGAGCCACGCAAAATTCGCGAGGCCAATTCTCCCGTTTGTTTGCCGATCTGGTAAAAATCAGCGCCGTAATCGAACAAGGTCCCGCGATCAGGTTTACCTGGTGTGATACTGAACACCGGAATATGAGCTCTCTGCCCGACCAAAACCACTGAGTCGGCGGCAACACTGACTGTCACATCGCCGCCTATCCATAAGGCTTCTGCTCCTCGGGCAACTAGTGAATCTTCGGCTTCGAGCACGGAATTTGAATTTTCGACATTGGCCTCGAATAACTCAATACTCCATCCTTGGCAAACCTCGCGCGCTTTCTCGACAAAGGCCCGCGAATTAGCTTCAGCCGGATTCCAGGCCACGCCCACTCTCTTTAGGCTTGGGAACATCTCCCGCGCGATTCGGAAAGCATCTTGTACCGGAAGGAAACTGCCAATGCCCACCAAGTTGCGCGGGTGATTCAGTGGGTTGTCGCGACTGATCCCCACTCCTGCCACCACCGGATCGGCAACCAGGCCGAACACTTGAATCGTCTTGTCGCCACGATTCGCATTGGCAACTGCTTGCAGCGACAAGGTGCTCATCGTAAGCAACAAGTCATAACGGGCATTGACCATTTCCTTGGCGATGGAACTCCCGACAGAAATATCGCCTTGCGCGTTGAACTTATCTATGACAATGGTTTTTCCTTCAATAAATCCATTCGCTGCCAAGCCGTCTATGGCGCCCCGAGTGCCCTCATCCAGCAGCATTGTCGAAGCATGCTGAAGAAGTCCGACGTGTGGTATGTTCCGGGCACTGGTGCTTCGCCGTCCAAGATCGGACAAAAGGAGTGCCGCGGAAGCTGAAATGATCAGGACGAGCCCCAAAAGGAGACGCTTGACAACAAATCGCATCTGCCAACCTTGCGAAGAAAACGTTAGAGTCCGGGCGTAGAGTCTACCACTGTGGTGTGGTGGGTGCACACGACAGGAAAACATATCTCTAGGATTACGCCCGAGTGACGTTAGTGCTGTATCGGAGGCGCGCTTTCACGACAAAGTTGGAGGTGAGGCGGGCGATGTGGCGCGCGTTCGATACAGCCGTTAGAAGGAAGCCGCTCGCGGGTGCGGCGGACGCGGTCTATGGAAATTCAATCGATTTTCGCCTGAAAATCATTGCCAGAAGCGGGATTCGGCAAAAACGTTGTTATTGATGCTCATCGATGTAGTGGTTCTCGCATTCATCTGGATCATCGTAGCGCGGGGCGGTCTGTTATTCAAGACCACAGTTCAGACCACCGTTTCAAACGCCTGCATCTCACACGCGCTAGCGTCCGCCGCGCGAGCGGCTTCGTTCTAACGGGCTAACAGGAAGTAATGAAAACGGTCTAGCACATTCTGACGCGCCTGACCTAATCCGACAGCAAGGTGTGCAAGGTAAAGTCTGGCCTATCACACTTAAGCTTTTCTTTGCGCTCTTAGCGGTTGCTCCCGGAGCCTGGCGGTTAGGATCTTTCAGCATGCGTCCCGGACCGTGCTTGCTCCCAAAAACTAAGGGCGGCCTCGCGGCCGCCCTCTTTGCGGAATTTACTGGTAGTGGTTTACAGCGCCTTCACATTCTCGGCCTGCCACCCCTTGGGGCCCTTGACCACATCGAACTGCACTTGCTGACCTTCTTGCAGGCTGCGGAATCCATTCGACTGAATGGCCGAGAAGTGTACAAACACGTCCTCGCCGTTCTGACGGCTGATAAATCCATAGCCCTTGGCGTCGTTAAACCACTTTACTGTTCCTGTTTCCATAGGTGTTGCTTATTTCCTTTGTGTTGATATCGCGCTGAATTACTCGCTGGACTTCTGCAGGCAGGTCACGCTGTGGAGCGGAGAAACTGCGAATTGCAAAAAACCGCAAGATCAAACGCATTATAATTGTACCTTAATTGTTGCCTAATAGCTAGAAGCATTTGTGCAAGTTATTGAACCATATCCACTTATTCCTGATTCCGCGAAAGCTAGGTTTCGTAACAGGATGTAAGGGTATCGAACAGATCCGAAACCGAGAGCCACATTCCGTACACGCAATTCCGAAGACAGCAAGAGTAATCCCACGCCGTCGCACAGCCGGTTTGCAACTTTCTCCCTCAACTCTCATCATCTATATTTCTGCATGAAGCGTACTTCCTTGCGTTCTTCACGGCTCCTCTTCGCGCTCTCCGCGGTAGGTCTTCTTTTGGCTGTCGTGCCTTTGTGCTCGGCTGGAATCGCAGAAGATGTTCACGCCGCTGTTGTTCAAAATCGCTTGGCCTGGGCCGAAGCCGCGCTCAAGACATGCCTCGTTCAGCACGGACAAACACCCGAGTACCTGGATGCTCTTTCTTGGCTGGCCCGCGGCTATTTGAACGGCAATCAGCCCGACCGTGCCCAAAACTATGCCAAGCAGATCGAAGTTCAGGCTCGCCAGCAACTCCTGAAACGCTCGCTCGATGCCGAACCGCATCTGCCAAACGCGCTCGGAGCCGCCATTGAGGTCGAAGCGCAGCTGCTCGTGTCAGGCGGCCAACGTGTCCAAGCCATCGCCCTGCTTCGCAGTAGGGTCGCACGTTATCGCGCTACTTCAATCCGTGCCCGCCTGCAGAAGAATCTCAACCTCCTCAGTCTCACCGGACAGCCTGCGCCCCCGCTGAACGTCGCGCAGTACCTGGGCCCAAAGCCAAACGATCTCTCTGCGCTCAAAGGATCACCCGTGCTGCTCTTTTTCTGGGCGCACTGGTGTGCCGACTGTAAGTCCGAAGGCCCGATCATCACCCAGCTCCGCACCGAGTTCGGGCCCAAGGGCCTTACCGTCGTCGCGCCGACTCAGCTTTACGGCTACGCCGCCCAAGGAGAGCCAGCCAAGCCCCAAGCCGAGCTTGCCTGGATCGACCGCGTCTGGCAGCACTTCTACCCGGGGCTTGGGGGCATCCCCGTCCCCATCAGCGCGGCAAATTTCAATAACTACGGCTGTAGTACCACGCCAACTCTCGTCCTGCTCGACCGCTCCGGTCGCGTCGCCCTATATCACCCTGGAGTCCTGCCATACGAAACCCTTCGGGCTGCCGTCGAAAAAACCGTCGCCAACTGACGTACTGGAAACTGAGAACTGGGAACTGGCAACTAGCCAACAGCCAAGACTGAAGCCCCAGAGTTAACAGCCGAGATGTAACGGCCAACTGTCCTCCCTCATATCCGAATCCCGCATCGCATCTGGGCGTCGCCCACGCACAAAAGCGATATATAATCTCCCCCGATTTGTCATGGGTGCGCTGTTTCCAACCGTAAGGTCTTCTCCGGGCGTCTCGCTGCTCGGAACCGGTGGTGAGCCCCGGCGCGTAGAGCGCGTACTGGCCACAGTCCGAATAGTTCTGGCTGTGAGCGCCCTCGTCGCCGTCTACTACGGCTCAACCCAACCGAGCCGCTATGCCGGCGTTGCTGATGGCCTTCTGCTGATGTATGCGGGTTACGCCGTCGGCGTCTACATTGCGATTCGCCGCAGCTCGGTTGTGCCCAGCCGCGCAGCTCTTGCAATACATGCAATCGACATTCTCTTCCCCAGCATCATCACCTTGTTTACCGAAGGTCCGAACAGTCCTTTCTTTCTGTTTTTTGGATTCGTGTTGTTGGCCGCAGCCTATCGCTGGGGAATGATTAAAACTCTGGTCACCGGCGCAGCGTGCATCGTCGTGTTGTTGACAGAAGCGGCCACGTTGCGTTCCGGCTCAATTACAAATCTGCTTGAGGGACAGTACGATGTGAATACCCTTATTATGCGCGCATCGTACCTTGCGATAATCGCTTTTTTGATCGGCTATCTTGCGGAGCAGGAAAAGCGTCTGCGCGTGCAAGCTTTAGCATTGACCAGCGTTAGCAGCAAAGCTCGCTTCGAACTCGGATTAAAGGGCACCCTACGATCGGTGCTGCACGAAATCGTCCAGTTGTTTCGCGCCCAGCAGGCGGTTCTGGCATTCGAGGATGTCAGTGGTGCGTTTTTATGGACGGCTGGACCCGAAAGCACGGCCGAAGGCTTAGTTCTGACCTGGCGTGCCCTGGACCCATCTGAGCGAAGCCGCTATTTTTTCGCTTTACCTGCAGATACGCTACGGCTATCTCGCACTCGCAGCGGTCGAACCTACGATTTTGTTTCTGACGAAGACGCTCCAGTGGTTCGCCCGTCCGCCGTGCCGGCAGGCTTCTCTTCCGAACACCCATTTCGCATCGCCCTGATAAATTCCTTTGTTATTGAACCGGCTGTTTCCGCGCGGCTCTTCCTATTCGAGCCACATCCCGGCCTGGGCCACAAAGATGAGGTGCGCTTCCTGCGCGATCTCACCCGCTATGTCGCGCCCGCGGTTTATAACATATACCTCTTACGCAGGCTGCGGTCGCGAGCTGCCGCCGATGAACGAGCCCGCGTGGCTCGCGACCTGCACGATGGTGTCATCCAGTCTTTACACGCCATCGCATTTCGTCTTTATGCCTTGCGCGTCCGTGCGCCCCGGTTCCCTCAGGATGTTCCCAGCGAACTCCTCGACATTCAGCAGTTGGTGCAACGCGAGGTCTCTAACCTGCGGCAGCTCATTCAGCAGCTCAAGCCGGTGGACTTCGATCCCAACCGCTTCATCGAATGGCTGAGCACGGTCATCGATCAGTACCGCCAGGATACTGGCATCGGTGTGCGTTTCATCTCTGACGTTCGCGAGCTGGTGCTGCCGGTAGAAATTGCGCGCGAGGTGGGGCACATTGTCCGCGAAGCACTTGTAAATGTCGCCCGCCACAGCGGCGCAGAACACGTCGTCGTCCGGTTAAGTCCGGAAAAGCGCGCCTGGAAGCTCTCAATCGACGACGATGGAAAAGGTTTCCAGTTCGTTGGACGCTTCTCGCTGGCGCAACTCGACAACAACCGCCACGGCCCAACGGTAATAAAAGAGCGCGTAAAAGCCATTGGCGGTGACCTCACCATTGACTCTCGTCCGGGCCGCGGGGCGCGTCTTGAAATAATTTTCCCACAGGTGAAAACTGCCGCGCATGCATAACAACAACGACGACCAAGACTGCATCCGTATTATCATCGCCGACGATCACACCATTTTTCGCGATGGCCTAAAGCGTCTGCTCGAAACCGAGCCCACCTTCCAGGTCGTGGGCCAAGCGGGTGACGGCCATGAGGCAGTCCAATTAGCTCTGCAAGTCAAGGCCGACGTTTTGCTGCTCGATGTCGCCATGCCCAAGGTCCCCGGCCTGGAAACTCTTCGCGAGCTAAACCGCAACCAAATTAAAATCCGTACCCTGCTGCTGACCGCGAGCATCGAGCGCTCGGAGATTCTGCAAGCCCTGCAACTCGGCGCCTGGGGTGTGGTGCTGAAAGAGTCGCCTCCCGAGCTTCTGCTGAAGAGCATCAAGGCGATTCACGCCGGAGAATATTGGGTCGGACGCGACTCCCTTTCCACCTGGGCCCGCGCCACTCAAAGAGACTATGGCCTCACCCCGCGCGAACTGGAAATTGTTTCCGAGATTCGCTCCGGAAAAAGTAACAAAGACATAGCACAGCACTTCTCGATCAGCGAAGATACTGTGAAGCGCCACCTCAGCAACATCTTCGACAAGCTCGGCGTCTCCAGTCGCCTGGAGCTAGCCATGTTCGCCACCACCCACAACTTGGGATAGCTTTTGAACGCTCATTCAGGAGCACGTGGGGACAGCCGCCCTCGGCTGTCCGGTCGAGCGAAGCTCGACGATCCCAACGCGCGGACACTCCTGTCCGCCAGGGAGCACATTTACCGTAATCTGCCAAGCGCCGGAGGGGCGGCATAAATCTAGCCCAGGACGTAAGTCCTGGGTACCGTCCGCGACGATTTCACGCCCCACATGGGCGCTATGGAAGATGCAATCGGTAGTGTTTCTCCCAGAGAAGATGCTGCCGTCCCCGCATAAGCCGGAGTTCCAATCACGCACGCGTGCCCCACCTTGTTGCCAAAGAGTGGGAACCTCAATCAACAATCTCTACTTCCGCCGCAGAATCCACCACGCCTCGCGATACTTCTCAAACCTCGACCTCTTCTTTCGGCTGCCCGGAAACAGCTTCAGCGACTTCATCCGCTGGATCACTCTCACCGGAAACACGTACCATGCATTTTCCGGCACAACGTAGGCTACCAACAGATCAATCTCG